>Ga0181612_178269_pt1 | contig 11444 bp, 6 predicted proteins | sample HoacroProtozoa21_FD_119630 | JGI IMG/M metagenome (GOLD analysis project Ga0181612, IMG submission 119630) | Hoatzin crop microbial communities from Cojedes, Venezuel. Combined Assembly of Gp0051906, Gp0051904, Gp0051908
CACCCCTCCCCCCGCCAGGGTGCGGAGGAGAATGGAAAGAAACAGGCAGAAACAGGCAGGGCGGGATAAGGGCAGTTTAACAGAACAGCAAACCAAGGGAACAGGAACAACGATACAGAAAAGGGGAATACATAAAACAAACCCACAGAACAGAGCCCGCAGAACACAGCTGCTCTCTCTCCCGGACAGAACCGCCGCTGTGCCCTCCCGAGCCGTGAGTGAGCTCCCAACGCGCCGCCCCCCCACTGGAACCCCACATGACGGCACATGGTATGGAATACCCTGCTCTGTTTGGCCAGGTGGGGTCAGCCCGCCTGGCTGTGTCCCTTCCTAGATTCCCTTCCTGGATTCCGATGAAAATTAACCCTGTCCTGGCCGAGCCCAGGACACTTTTCGAAAAGCTGTTCCCTACAGAGAACACTTAGAATTTAATCTTAACTTAAAGATTAAAAACTCACTCAGATATGGGCCATGACAAGTACCCATGTAGATGAAGCCAGTACTTAACTCCTGATGTAGAAGCATAACAGCACAATCCAACAGTTGCTCAGACAGGCAAAATGCTGTCAACCTCAGTGAAAGCCCGCCTATGGACAGTGCTGTCAGTAACATAGTGATTCCCTGATTTTCTGCATATTGTACGCTGTGGGAAGGAGGTTTGCGTACGCATCTGCCCTCTTCAGACTATTGAACGTTTTGGCTTGAGGCACAGTCACATCATAAAACCCCTGGAAACAGGTATAAAGTGGAGAGAATTAGCCTGCATGTCACAATGTACTTTACATTGGATGAAAAATGAAAGCAAGGGAAATCTGGCTTCTAGTTGAAAATGCTGATTACAGTGTCACACCTAATAATCATCCTTGTTATTGGAAAACTATCAAAATAAGCAGCTTTCCTAGCATTTCTGAGTCAGGTCATTTCCAGGTGTCACTGTGTATGACACTACAGGAAAATAAAAATCACTCTTCTGACAATTTAAATCTTTCCCACAGTCTTTTAAACATCAAAAGAAGATGCAAACACAGTAACATTTAACTACCTCCTATGAAGGATATTTTTTGTTCTCAACTGCTAATATGGTGGCATCAGTAACACTGTGACCCACAAAGTCAGTGCAGCACATCCTAGCGTGTCTATTCAGGGGCATCGTGTTCCATCCCATATGAACACTACAAAGAATGAAAAAAATGAAATAACTTAAAAAAGACACATCTTAGGACCCATTCTCAGTATCTGGCACACACAGGTGATTTTTTCCCTTAGTCTGAGCTGAAACTACACATATGTATCTGAGGACAGACTTTAACAGCAACAGCAGATCAAAAGAATGAGTTTGAGAAGCTTCCTGTGAAGTGATACAAAAGGGAGAGTAAAATAAACAAAACGTCATCAGCTGGATATCTTTATGTAGAAGGGTGCAAATACAGAGGCAGGACCTGAAACCAGCAGCTACCCTAGTGGAAAGGGAGGCGCAGGGACTATAAAGAAAGCTTACTGAATAATAAGCACCTAACCGAAATGATAGGACATGCCAGAGTAAATTAAGCAGTCTTCAGGGGTATACAGGAAAATAAGAAACTTAATAAAAACAACTTCACATGCGTATAAAGCAACTGAACTAGGGAGATGAAAAAAGGAATAGAATATTCAGTCTCTACACATAAGCCACAGGCCATAACGCAGAAGAACTTACTTTGTTCCTGAAAGAATCAGTCCTGAAATACCTTCAATGAAACCTCTGCAACTAAGAGAAAGAAACTGCAACACCTCATCCCACCATGCACCACACTTTCCACACTTACCTTCCCTGCAGGCCAGGTTGATTCACCGGCTACCCCAGCATAACTGTCTCTTAAAAGATGTAATAGAATAAATTATTTTGAAAGAAAAATATCTACTAAGAGGAAGAGATAGTAGTAAAAGAAAAGTTTAAATACACAAATATAAAAATCTAAAAAGACATGAAAAAAGCAAGGGATGACTGACAGGAGGAGAATAAAACACAGGATATTCTGGAAGCAGCAGGAGTTACAGGCTTCATTTATGCCTCAGCCAGAGGCTGTTCTGTTAAACCCTGGGCAAAGGCAGAGCTCTGCTGCAGGGATGACTCCATGCACGGGCACCTCAGACAGGTACACAAGTTTCTCCAGCCTTCCCTCTCAACTCTTCAGCCGTGCCCAGCTGCAAGCTCCAATGTAAACACAAAGAACTGACTGCAGGCACACTCCCACATCTGTCCCTCCCACCTTTCCTTCTGCTGTTCTTAACTTGTTCAAGTCTACAATCCCTTCCTGATCAAGTGCTGGATTGTCCATTCTTCTGGGAGCATTTTGGGACTAATGAAAGCCTCTTGGCAATGGGGTCATTTTATTCTGCCATGTTTTTTGAAAACGGAGTAATTTGAAGACCTCAATAAATAAGCTTCAGATGTGTTCAGTACTGTAAGTATGCACCCAAGGTTAAAGGCTGTAATTGAGTACAAGATCAGGATAATTCCACAGTGAAGTGACGGGACACATTTGGAACTTCCTGCTCTCTTTTTTAAATAAGCAGTAATCTCCTGTCCTCCTTCTTAAGTTTCCCACGGACAAAACTCCTTCATTCATGAGTGACATGTAGACATAGGAGAATGGTTTTATAAAATACAGAAGATACACCAGAATAAATTGTTGAGGTGCCTATTACATAGAATGAGAAAGCACAGGTTAATAATTAATGTAAGAATTAGCATAAATAGTTATTAGCGGGCTATTAAAATTCACGGCTGTAAGTTTTGTTCTTATTCCAGTCTCTCAGACACTGTACTACACATTTTAAAAAATACTAACAGCCATTCACATTTTGCCTTGTCACTAATAAATCCTATTTAACTTAAAATAAGATTTAGAGAATGCCGTTATTTTACTGTGACAGAGCAGTCAGGCATTTGAACAGAATTGATTAACAATATGATGAAATACAAAAGGCTGCAAATGTTCTCCAATCACCACTATTAACTGTGCAGCAAGATGTAAAACAGACCCATCAACAGCAACACACTGCCAGTAATGAGAGCTTAATGAAAATGCCAACTCTACACTACCTATTGCAATGAATAATTTGGAATTACAAAGTATGACAAATACAGCATGTAAAAACGTGTTCAACATCCGCTTCAACACTCTATTGTGATAATGTGTAACTTTTCTTACAGAGTAAAACTACTAACTTATACAATAGTTATGTCACACTGAGAGTCTATGAAAATTTTAATCATAAATAACAAGGGGCCAAAATCATAATAACTAACTAATAATTAAAGTTACTTGATAAACTTATTTTCCATTTACAACCGCATTTCGTCTCAGAAGCTTAGGCATACAGCACATCTGGTCTTGCAAGTTTCATTCCTGAAGAAAACTGTAGTTAGGTGGTTTCCTCCCTCTGTGGTTTTGATGCTGAATTTCTCTACAAGAATTTTCCAGCTCCCTAGTAACTGTGCTACAACACCCTGTTGGACCGACACACTGCTCCCTCTTCTCCATCTTTTGCCTCTGCTCCTAGTCTGCTTTCACTTTTCTCTCTGACATCTCATGCTTTTGTATCTCAAACAGCTTTTCGTGTAGTAGACTGAGCACCAAGCCAGCAGCAAAGCAATCACTACACTATAGAATTAGGGGTGAGGCAGAGGATACCTAAGAGTTAGCCAGTAAATGCCACAATTCAGCAGTGTGTCATGCACAGGAGGGGAGGCCAGCGTGGACGACAGCACACGAGCAGAGTAACCAAGAGAAATGCAACAGAACTTCATTGCAGAGAAATGATACACCAATTTTTTTGTTTATGCAATGTTTGGATTGGAATTAAAATACAGATGTGTCTTCTCAACTTCAATTTTAATGCAGTCACAGCCATCAGCAGCACGATGTAAAACATGACTGACTTGCACTTAAATCTCAGTCGTGTGCAGTAGAACAGACAATTCTCATCTTTCCAGACCAACAGCCAAATGTATTTTCCACATAAATCTCACACGTTTACAAAAATATAGGTCCATAAATTATATTTTTACAGTTAATTTCTTTTCTTTATATTTCCTCTACATACAGAAGTTCTCACGAGGCTATGCTATAGCATCAAGTTTTATTGTGCCTGCTCATCATCATTCTTCTATGTGGCAAGAACAATAAACTTACCTGCCCTTCTGCAAGGGTCAGCCTTCTAATGCCACTGGATATGTAACACCTTCTCTCAGGCTTGATTGGACTCTGTTTCCCTCCTAAAATACTGTCTGTGTGCCAGGATGGCCAACCACAGCTATAGGTACTTCCTTAAAAATCAAATTCTTTACACTGAGTTCTTTATAACAGTTGAGAAAGTTCCCTGTTCCATTAATCACAAATTCAGAATGATACATACAGTGGCTGCATGCTAGCTCCATCAACATGAGAATAAGTACGGCAGGCTTTTGACCTGCATATCAGAAGTTGGTCCAAGAGTTCCCAAATCTCCCAAGACAGAAAGAGAAATTGATTTAAAAAATAACAGAGAACTTTTCTTTCAGAAACAAACCAGTGCATTAGACGGAATCTAAATAAAGGAAGAAACAATTGCTTTCTGCTTGTGGACATGGAAAGAACATGAGCCTTGTTCACTTGAGAAGCACGAAATGATCAGTTATGTTGTCCAAAACCAACATTCTAGTCATTTATTGTCACTTTTCTTGAATATGTACCATACGTTCACACAAACATGCAGGTACAAATACAAAAATTTCTTTTTGCACAAAAAGGCCACAGGAAGTTTGCATCACAATCCATATTGCCATATCAAAAGGAGATAGGAACTTCATACACTTGCCATAGATCAGTATTTTCCAAAGATCTGGGGAGAACACTGTGAACTGTTTTTCATGACCACTTTTCACGAACCACTTGTTATCATCATCAAGTTTTAATGAAAATAACGAAAAATTGGAACAGCTTTGAATTTCTTTACACAGTCTCAAAGACTGCACATGTGGAAGTCAAAATTCAGGCAATCAAGTAATCAGCCTCATTTTTCAAAAGACTACGTACCAACAGCTCATTTTGAAGTTGCTTTTGAAAAATGCAGCAATTTTAGGTCTGATCAATGAAAAAAATTCCGGTTTACTGTCATGGAAAGAACATAGGTATTTAGGTACCTGCATTTAGGTGTGTGTGACAATGTAGTCACCTTAGGTTTGGTTTTTTTTTTTTTTTTTTTTAAGAGAAAACTGTAGGAAAATACCTACTTGAAGCTCTATTAAATTTATTTTCCAGAAAAGTTATTTTTTCAACAGGCATTTTAAAGAGAAAACAGTCATTTCCAGGTGTGTCACATACCCCAATTAGTAGTACTCAACCATGGACATTTTGTTTTAAATTACTTAAAAGGGCAGTTTGCCTCATCTTTACAGATGAAATATATATATTTTTCAGTTTGCTTGCATCAATCAAAGTGACCTCCGTATCAAGTCATGCTCTTGACATACCTCTTCCCTGAAGAGTGACCACATTGCAGCACAGACATTCCAGCTCCTTCGTGTATTTACTTCCACAATTCCTACTGTAGCAGCCTAATATCAAGCAAGGACCACAGTTCCCTCTTAATCATTTAAAAGCTACAAGGTTATAAAATTGCATATAAACTGTTATCATCATGATATGCAAATGATATCCTCGCAGCTGCACATGACCTTAGCAATAAATTATGAATGAAGCATTTGAAAGAGGCTTGATAAACTGCTTGCACAAAACCACTTCCATTTAATTTCATCTTCTGCCTTTCTGAATGCATTATCATTGACACTATCCAATGTTTGACATGTTTCAAATCAATTGAGGGATTTTGTTAAAAGGATGAGGGTTGCAATATATTACAGTCATGGGGAAAAAACTAATCATCAATTAAACAGAAGTTTCTAAGACAGAGAATGTAAAGTATGCATGATTGTTCTGGAAGTCTCTCTTTGGAATGTCTTCACAACTTTCCCTGCCAGTGGACCAGTTTTTCTCTGAAACTGCAGTATTCCAAGATGAATGTTGTGTCAACATATGCCACTCATTATACATAAACTAGCCCCTCAATTTCAGAATTTTGCACAAACATGTTATGACACAGAACTGTTCAAAACAATACAATCAAGAAATAAAATCCATTAAATTCCTGTTAGAGACAGAATACCACGTACTAAGATATCATCAGAGCAATGAAAAAATCTTAAAGCTGTTTAAGTCAAAGTAGTTAAAAATCTTTAGGTATCTTAACAAAACTACTTGGTCTTATAAATTTGGAGACCATATACATTTGAAAAGCAGGTTCCTCTGACAACTAGTTTTGTCTGTGCTACAGCAGATGTGAATCAGATAGAGCTTCACAAGCCACAGTGTTTTCGTGAGAGACAGCAGCCTGGCTGCAGAGATGGTTGTCTTTTCTCTGTAGCCCAAACCTCTAGTCTAAAAGCACAACAGTTCCCAAAGGTTGAGCCCTCCATCACCATCTTCTCAGTGGTCCAGATAACGCTGCTTTCCCTGCAAGTCTTCTGCTAGACCTAGCAGAGTTTACAGAATTGGCCCAATCCTTCAGCTGCTCCCTGATCCCATTAAGATAAGGGTCCCAAAGGCTGTGTGTTTTTCTAGGCTCTTCCCAAGGACAAAGCAGGAAGGTAGACTGGGGTAGTGAGAAGAGACTGAAATATTCACTGTGCTTCAGCTGCTTACATACCATGCGTCTTTTGTGAGGAAGGAGGACAGGTAGGCTATTGACAATTGCTTTCTTTAGTTAATTGCTCTTCTGAAAGATTCTGCCTCAGCTTCTTCTAAAGAGATACTCTGTTTCACAGAAGTCAGATTATGAGCAAGAAAGGATAAAGGCACCAACGCAAAGAATACAGGCATTGACTTGAAACACAGAAGTGTAACATTCAAGAGACAAAGTTAACTGCATGATTTTAAGCTGGCAGGTGGGTTACGTGGAGAGTAAGGCTCCTTTACAGAGAGAGTAGGGCTCTGCTTGAGGAATATCTAATGTAAGTCTGTACCCATCCCTGCTAGGACATGCCACAAAACACTGGCACTCTAAAACATGAGGGAATTTTCAAGTAGCCCAGTGGAAATAGACTTACTATTCTGGTTTGCTGAACAGCTACTAACAGGCTAGCCAGACCATTACCCTCTTTAGCAGCTGAGCCAGTCAAATTAATATTTGAAACATCATATTCCTCAGACAAAGCACTTAGCGCACAGTATTTTGGTATTTCAAATATATATATGCTTCATTAGGTTTTTAATGAACATAGTTGGGCCAGCTCTTCAGAAATGCTGAATATTTTTAACCCCAGAAATCGCAATTAAAATTCAGTGCATGTGGCTGGTTAAATGATGTGCTATCCATTTCTCTTCTTGCTGACTGACAGAAATAGTTCCAGAAGAAACTTATCAGTCACTCAGACAAACAGACTTAACAAATGGCAGTACCCTCTTTGGTTTCTTGACCTTCCATCCCATCTACTAGATGTTCAACAATTATCACTTAAAGGTTTTCCTTCAGCTTAGATGCTAACACAAAATAAGCAGGTATTTGTTGGCTGTTACCATAGTGACAGTAAGCAAAGAATTTTCTGACAGCACAGTGCTTGACATAATCCTGCCTCTTTAGCTTGCTAACAAATGTCTGATTAAACGTTCATGTTCCCACAGACATTCAATCCATATGGATAACTGACTTCCTAAACACGTGACCCAAATCCTTGTTCATTACATGAGTGAGGCAAGAGTGAGGTGGTGGGGAAAGAACATGTCACTGCACAGCTTTGCTGCAACAAGGCACAATTCTTACTTGGAAACCAAATGAACAGCAGGAATGAGATCAAATTCCTATATCTGCACATACTACTGGACTGAAATATGTGTTACATTCTTTATGATATATGCACACACAAGCACACACGAGTGCTGAAATCACCATGTATCACAAGGCCAAATGCATTTTGGCAAGGGTCATAAAGATGCCTTTGAATTTAGATGGGCGCTTAGTCCCCTCCACTGATCTCCTGCTCTACGAGACAAGACTACCTTTCTCTGCTGGAGGCTGCAACACAAAGTGGCAGAATGGGCGCCATTTTTCTACTTCGAACACCTCAGATAAAGGGATCCTCCTCTTTACCTGTACACAAACCCAGCCACTGCCCTGCTGCCCCTCCAGTAATCACACAGCTATCTCCTGTCCAAACGCTACACACTGCTAAAGCCTTTGGCTGGGGAGAGGAGCAAAAGCTTTGGCCAGGGTAGTGGAATGACGAATAGGGGGTGCTGCCCACTCTCTGCCACCCAGGCTAGAACAAGGATGCCACGCACGTATTTCTGAGGAACGCATAGTTGTATATGAAAGCTGAGGCACAGGGAGAATGTACGGCACTGTGGAAAATGACCAGGGGCAACAACACAGACAGGGCATAAACCGAGTTCTGTAAATACTAACGTTGGCACTCCATGACTTCAGGGTTGTTTTTTTTATTGTTGTTGCTGGGGTTTTTTGTTGATTTGTTTTACTTTTAAAATCTCATGTTATTGATGTATCACCCTCTGCTAAGAGGCACTGCACAGGTTCCCTACAGAGGCAGCCTAAAGGCTGAATTGAAACCTCCGTTAAGTCACTGAACATGCTCTACTGGCATGCAAAAATGTTCTCTGCCCTCTTCCACAGTAACAGTAAAATACACTTGTTACCACCTTATTTCCCACCCTAAAACAAAAGAAGTTCAAGCCACATGCAAGAACAGCAGGATCTGTTTAAAGACAATTTATCCTATGTTCACGCAGGGTTTCAAGCAATAACTCACAGAAGTGGGAGATTCATTTTCATCTTCTTTTAATCTCTTCTTGCTTTAAAGATTCCTTCTGTCTTTCCCTGACAGAGGTCATGCTAACAACCACCAGCTGGTGACACTGTGATGATATATAGGGCTACTAAATCACAAATGTGGCACCTCAACTCACTAGCACTCTGCTGGTGTTAGAGTCTGTGTATTATATTAGCAGACTCTGGTGATAAATCAGTGTGAAACACCAGCTGAAAGGACCTTCCTGCTTGGTGTATAGCTCTCACCCTCAGCAGCAGGAGGAACAACTTCTAGAAACATGGATCATGTAAATATTCATAGAACAATTGGCACAAAAAACTAGAGGTTATTTTTTGTTTGTTGTTTTCTAAACAACATTTATTGAAGTCAACTTCCGTGACTGTCAGTGGTCATTCCTAGTCCCTGTGAAGCTTTACAGCAGCATTCATATCGGACTGTTAATATATGATACAGCTGCCCATTTTAACTTGGGCCTATGCCAGGCTAGATCCAGCATTCAGGCAAACTGAGTCCTCCTAATGCCCCTAGTCTAACTACAGTTCACAGGAATTTATGCATACAAGTCGCGTTAGCCATAAAAAAACCTCACAGCCACCAAACATATCGAAAAACTTATGTGACAGCCCTCCACCTAGATGACTGTAGGTGGTTTTTCCCTTCATATTGAATTCTTTTGTTCTGGATGGAGGTTGGCTTTGAAATGTTTTATCATGCAAAAATCTGGTGTTATCTGTTACAAACCTAAACTCTTCCTCTCCCTTCCAGACTGTCTTTATAAACAAACAGAAGGACTTTTTTTGCTTATATATGAAATCACATAACTCTGCCTCTTCTTTTGGAAGAGACTATAATTGAAATCATTTGGTACCAATTTGTTCAAGCACACTGAATACTTTACAATCCCTCATCAATTAAAACTCCCATATTTTAAAATAAAAATATGAAGCCAGAAATTGAGCACCTCAGAGACACGGCTCAAACCACAGTCAGATTTAGCCACCAGGAGCTACACAAAGTCACAAATTTAATAAGAACAACAACTTTAGCAGCTTTTAGCCATCTGATGATAGCAGCAGAACACATAGAGATATTTCAAAAGCTGAACTTCAGTGACTTCAGTAACTCTAAAAGAACACTAATTAACTCAGATAAACCTATGCTTACATTTCAGTTCTACACATATTAAAAGATGTGTATTTTTCTGTTATGTGTGTTTCTGTCTCAACATTACTTTAAAGATACAAAAACATTGCAGTTTGTGCAAAGTCGTTGACTGTGAGCCCACTCCTTCTATGTACATGTTCTGCCTACAATTATTGCTGCCAGTTACATATCCACGTTTTCACAAGTGTCATTTCCAACTGGTCCTTCAGAAGGTTTTCATACCTGTGAGACTACTGTGCTGGCAGCTGACCCTTTCGTCCCCTGGAATGTTTTTGTCCCTGAAGGTCAGAGGCTCCATTTGAAGAATTTGTAATGAAAAGACATTTGAAGAATAAACTTTTCTTGGTGCTTCAGACATGCTACTCTCCAGACCTCTTGCTGACAGCTAGTATTAAATTCGTGAGCTGCCTCTCTTGTGTCAGGTAATTGAGAGGAAAGGCAGGCTCAACAACCACTGCCAGGAGAAAGAAGCAGTTTGAAAGCATTAAAAATCCCCTAAAACTCTCAAGAGATTCTGACTATCAATCAAAAAAAAAGAAGAAAAAGTTTTCAGACAGGTCTCAGGCCGACTAACACAAATATGTGAAAAATGCTAACAATCTGCTAACCCATCATCTGTCAATAACCATGGCTGACAGAGCCAGGAGGTGGAAATAAGGGTGAATTTCATGAGACGTAGTAATTTGGCAAGTGAAATATGACTTAAATTGTGATGAAAACCTGTGTCTACTTCTGCCCTCTTCTTTTCTTGCATTTAGTCACCAATCACAGTATGAATGCTTATGCTTTTCTCTTGAAGCATCTTGTGAATAAATGATCAGAATCACAGCAATGAAATACTTGTCTAGTTTCTTCTGCATAAGATGCACCACCTCTGTAATCCTTGCTTACAGAACTAATGAGCCATTTCTAAACATATACTAAAACTTCACTTCTTACAAACCTTCATTTTCTTCAAGTTCTTACATTACAAGAGTTGAGGGCAAGATACAAAACAGAGACACAGCACTGGCCAGACCAACAGGCACACAAATATCCCAAGGCAATAAAGACTGCAAACACCAACTCTGACAGGTGACTATTCATATCCGACTACAGTGAAGTAAACTGGGAAACTCACCACAGTCTTCCCATCCTGCCCTCAAAGAAACCAATAGGGGAAGAAAAAAAGACATCAAGCAGCACGTGAAGATCATGAGTATAAAATGTAACAGTACGTTTAAGCCAATATATGGCTAACTACTGATAAAGGAGTGTCCCCACTACTGCCTCCTTCCAGCAGCTCCAAACACATCATCCTGCAGATTCCTCTGAGCAGTCACTTCCATGTTTTCCCAGAGGTTAGCTTCTGTGAGCCAATCCAACAGATAATTAACTATGCCAAATATTCCCCTGGTCAGCCTTCCAGGAAGTC
>Ga0181612_178877_pt1 | contig 11444 bp, 10 predicted proteins | sample HoacroProtozoa21_FD_119630 | JGI IMG/M metagenome (GOLD analysis project Ga0181612, IMG submission 119630) | Hoatzin crop microbial communities from Cojedes, Venezuel. Combined Assembly of Gp0051906, Gp0051904, Gp0051908
CCTCCCCGGCGGCGGAGCGGCGGCCGCCGCCTCAGCCCGCGCCCCCCCCGCAGCCGCCGCCGCCGCAGTCGGCGGGGAGCAGCTTCTTCAGCTCGCTCTCCAACGCCGTGAAGCAGACGGCGGCTTCGGCCGGGCTGGTGGATCCCTCCTCCGCCGTCTCCTCGGCTGCCGGCAGAAAGTTCAAGCTGCTCCTGGTGATCGACGAGCCGCACACGGACTGGTAGGTGCCCCCGCATGCCCCGCTGCTCCCGCCGCCTTCCCGTCCCTCCCCTCCCCCCGCACTGCGGTCCCTCTCCCCGCCGGCCCCGCGCTCACTTCCCTCACGGGGGTCCTGGGAGGGGGGGGTCGGGCAGTGCCTCCCCGCCGCCTGGCTGGAGCCGAGCCTCAGGACTGGAAGATGGAGCGAAAACCGGCAAACCCCGCAGCGCCCGGCTCGGAAGGAAAGCCGTTTTCCGTCAAAACAACTGAATAAACCGTGTTTACCGCCCTGAAAAGGCACATCCTGTGCTCTCTGGCGAAGTAGCTCGTGTGTAGGTGCCGGTAGGATTTAGGAGCCTTAGGCACCAATTTCTGGTTCGCACTGCGTGTGGTGGTAGAGCTCCGTGTGTTAATTCGTATTTACGAGCGGGCTTGTTTTCACGCAGATCCCGCTGCTTCTGGTGCAGCGTCCAGAATGCGCGTTTGGGTGAAGGTCCTGCAGGGTGTCGGGGACTGGCCCTCGGTTCTGCCTTCGCCCTCCGGGTTTGTGCCATTAGGTTAATTAGTTTTAGATTTTGTTTGGGGTGGCTGTTTTGCTTCCACTATCGTCATAAAAAGTGTGGGATTTGCAAAACATGCAACTTGCACGTCAGACTGGTCTCCCTGTGCCTGGCTGCTGCCAGCAGGAGAGGTTGCAGCTTTCTTCGCTGTGTTTATCACATGCGGCTCTGGTGGGTGCTGTGTTTTGTAGGAAGGATGTATTCATATTAATCGTTCGCTATCTTGTTTCCCTGTAATCTGTGTTTACACGACAAGCTGTGAATCGTCTCATTCGCTGTTGCTGATTACAGCATACAAGGTCTTAATAGTGCCTTAAAATAACAAGGAGTAAAACAAGTATGTTTTTATAACACTGACATCATTCAGTGATGAATTGTGGGTTTGCGATTTTATTGTCAGCCTTACTGTCTAGATGGAACTGTACAGCTCTGTGATCTGATACAATTTGCTTTAAAATGGTACTTTAATAAAATATTTGAAACAAAAATGCAAGTCTTCATCTATAGCAAATACGTTATTAATGTTAAGATAACATTACCTGTTATGTTTTTTGGGATCTTTCTTCTGTGTTTGGTTTCGTGGTTGGGTTTGGTGGGTTTTTTTTCCTTAAAATAAAAAGTTGTTGTATCTGCCAGACTAAGACAGCCTCTCTACCTACGTCATGGAGATGCATCCATGGACACTGCTTACTGCCTTGCAGAAACATCCATTTATTTAATATTTTATGGTGCACAAATTTTTGCTTAGTAAACTAAATTATTATGTATGTTCATAAAGTATGTTTCTCGTAGAATTTTTCTATACCTACCAAAGCCATCCTGTGTGTTATAAACATGAGACGTTTCACGTACTTGATAAATGCGCCCAGAATAAACACAATCCGTCCGCAATAGCAAAGCTTCTAAGCCTCTGCATGGTGAATGTCTCCAACAGCATTCCAGGTAGGAGACTAGATGCAGTCATAAATACACACAAGGTTACCCATGCCTGCTTGCTTTTTCTTTTTTTCCTTATTTTTCATAGTATGACATAGATATGTAGTGGTTCTAGAAAGAACAGTTTATTGTCTTACTGGCTCTTTCCTCTCCAAACACCTAATAATTTTGTACCTGAAGATTTTTTAAATAAATTTTCAAAAATATATGTATGTGTATTCTGATAATACATGCAGAAAAGTTTGTTCCATAACATTGGAAGTGTGGATATCCATACTGACATGTATTGAACTGCTATAGAATTTGACTATATGGGCTCCAGTGGCATATGTGTGATAATTTGAAAGAAGAATAGAGAAAGATTGGAACTGGCGATAGATGAATTTCAGTGGTCTGATGGCCACCACCGGCCTGCTATGATGCATTGACGTACAGTTTAGCAAGATGAGGTATGTAGAGCTGCTGTCGTGGTACACTAAACACAACCTGTCAGTAACAAGAACGCTACTCAGTAGATCTGTTGGAGCCTCTGAAGAAACCATTTGAGTTGATTTACATTAATCCTGAGAGGAAGACCATATGCTGGGCGTTCCTTTTCGTAATGCGTTGAGCTGTGTTGTGTTTGTCTTCAATGGAAAATGTATGTAATGCTTTTGGATTGCAGTTTCGACAAAATCAGAGAATTTCAGTCTGGATCACACCGAAATCCTGCTAATTCAGTAGCCTCTTTTTTAGCACAGGTCAGAGGAAGCACTAAGCACCTTTTTCTGTCAGCAAAGGATATTGCCTCTTACCTCTAGCATCAAGAGGACATTTTGTTTCTAATATATTTTATTTCTATTAGATATTGACTCATACATGAAGTCTGACATTTGGTAACCCAACATTAGTATTATCACTAATGGAATCATATGGGATATTCTACATAGAAGTAAATGCTCAGTTATTGCTTGCATTTTTTAATCTTGATCTCAGTGATGGCTTTTATAATATTCTTCCCTAGTTTGTCCTATTGCAAGTTTTTAAATTCTCCTTTTCAGTTTCTTCTGTGGCATGGGATGGGGGAAAAATGGGAGAATTAACTTAACCTGTACTCATTTGTATATTTTCACAATGATGTGTTATCTGACTTCTTAGGGAAAGAGAGCAAATGCAGTCATCATGTCAAGCCATCCTCCTTTCTCAATCAAAGATGTATTAGAGCTGTGAAAGACAATTCTTCTCTTAAAGGTTCTTTGGAAACTTGTAGCTGAAAGATGAAAGATAAGATGAAAGAGAGACCTCTAAGGGCTTCTACTAAAGGCAGGACTACAAGATAAGCTGATACCAAAGACTTTCTACGGACTAGTGGCTTTATACATGCCTTAGTGGCAAGTATAAGAAAGAAATTAAATCGGACTAAAGCTTGCAGTCAACTACCAGAGACAAATCCATGACGAGCGGTCTTCGTTGGTTCTGGTTCTCCTGGAATACTTAGTCACTTTATGCAATAAATGATCCCTCAGTCCGCAGGTGGAAGCAAAGAGCTAGCAGTCATTTTCACCAGTTACTTTTGAAACCTGTCGTTCTAGAATTTCACCATAAAGAGGGGGTGACCTGTAAAGCAAACACTCCTTCAAATGGAACAGTACTATTAATTTATATAAAGGCATTGGAAAAGCTAATTTTATTTTCTGGCCTATTATTTATGCATTTTAATGTCACGTTCTTTTCATCTGCCACTGCATAATGAACAGGCATTTTCAGTACTGTTACTGATGTCCAGAACCCTTTTCTGAGTTAACACATCTAGTTGAGAACCTTACGAAGTACTTAAAGATGTAATGGAAAAGTCTCTGATTCACAGATGCTTTGTGGATCTGTTGGGGAGGGGAAAGCTTCAAGAACCGCTTGTGAGGTTTAGTGGTGGTTTTTTGTAATAGTCTTCAATGGTTGTTTTATAGCTTTAGGTATCTTTATTGATATCTTTACAAATGGAGGAAACTGAAATAATTTGTTCAAGGTCATCCAAGAGGCTAGTGACAGAGCTAAATTGCAACCTAGCAGTTTGCTTAATCTTTTCTTTTAATTCTCCTTTCATAGCTAATGATCTGCATTAAGTGTCCAAAATTTTCAGCTAGATAAGTTTATTTTAAAATGTATTTAATTTCCTCAGAAAATAACCATTTTGGTCTGCATATAAAATGTACTGAATATTCAGTGCTGAACAAGAAATTGATTAGAGGCCACACATCAGTGGCAGGGTGCCAAATGCTGTGTATATAGATGATCATCTTTATTAAAAGCTTATGTGTAATATTTAGAAAGCTATTTCAGTGTTGCGAACTAATTATTACTTTGTCTGCTTGTGCTTTAAAGCTTGAATATAAGACTCGTTGGCAGTAGTGATGAAACTATAAAAAGATGAAGTGGAAAAATTTTGTTCTTGCATTTTTAAGCACAAATCTTGTTATAAATATCATTATGGTTTTTTTTTCTGTCTTCGCAGAGAATTATGCATTTCTTGTAATGTTTACTGCCTTAGATGTTAGTCAGCTTGTGGTAGGCCCAAGAGATCATTTCCAGACGGCTGGGGCAAATGCTATATGAAGAGCAAACTTTCTGTTTTAAAAATACTGAGTCATTTATGGGCAAACATTGCTCATCATGAATGTTTTTAATAGGAACACTATTGTCATAGTGCAGAAGAAAGCTGGTTTATAACAGAAATAATTACTGAAGTGAGCAGAATGGGTTTCTTGGGGTTTTTTGCGTTTACTAGAAGGTAGAAGATAATTTCAGTTAAAAATATGTATGTGGTGGTTTTATGAACTGGAATTCTGATTTCTCTTATTTGAGAGCAGTATGTTGATTTAGTAACTGCAGTATTTATTGCATTCAGTAGAAGTCTTCGGTTAGCAAGTTGTCCAGTTTTAGAAGATGTCATTCAGATTTTAGTAATGCACAAATGAGGGCAACTGCTTTGCCAGGGCTCGCTCTCGCCCTCTGGGGTGACGCTGCCTGGAAGGACACCGTCCTCGTCAGCCGCCTGGCATTGCAAAGCGCACTGCTACTAGGATGACGCGTGAAGCCACAAGGTGAAATGGGGAGGGAAACCCAGGGCGTGGGCAAATGTGGAGCTAGCGGTGATTGCACAGAGGGATCCCTTGGCACTCGTTTCGGGGCTGAAGGTGAGAGGTTTTTGGAAGCAAGTCAATGCAAGGGACAGCTGTGTTGCAGAGGTATGAGGAGATTGAGTTTAGAAAGGTCTAAGCTCTTAAGACTGACCGAATGGCTAAATGTAGATATATGCCTTCAGGCAATGAGTGCAAAGAAAAGGTAATCTTACCAATATATGTATGTTGTGTGGGAAGAAAAGACATATAATTATAAGTTGCTTTTATTAATTTTAAATGCTAATGAAGAACAGCTGTGCCTTTTGCAACAAGGAATTCATAATACTAAAGGAAAAACAACTTTGCCTTTGGTGTAGCACTGTGATCTTTCAAAGACAGTAACAGATTTCTTAAAATCCCTGAAGTGGAGCAAGAGTGATAGATTTTAGTCCGGTTTCTGTTCAGTTTTTGCTTCATGTGAAAACTTCACATTTTGAAATTATCCTTGTAGGAAGCTTCATCTGAATCTTAAAAGAGAATTTGGGTATGTTGCAGTCTTAATTCTGGTTGTGGCCTTTGGAGTGTGTTCCTAGTACTTCGGAAAGGAGGTGGCAACCAGATTTTGCATGAAGACAGTACGTGCTCGGACAGCTTTTTACAAGCAGATAACTGCATCAGTACTGCTTCCCGGTGCGCACTGCAGTTTTCAGCTCTGCGTTAAGGGCTCTCCATTTTTGCAATCAAAATAGCAACATAATTAAAGGAGAGATGCAGGCGTAAGCAGGGGCTGCCATGAGCGCAAGCAGCACATCTCTTCTGGCTGGGAGGATACGCTCAGGCGCACAGATGGAACAATGTGAGTTTCTGCAAAGCAGGGTAAAGTTTATTTTGAACTCTGTCTCCTCATCAAGTGTGAGCAACTGAATATTTTTCTGAAGGGGTGGAAGTATAGCTCGAGGAGCTGTGTTACTTGTTCTTTGTCCATTTTTTAAATATTAAATCCACGCTGGGCAAGAACTTGAGAACAAGGCCATCCAGCTGAACTAACCAAAGTATGTGACGTAATGTGTTAACAAATCTGTATTTGTAGGATACAGCAATCTCATGCAAGTTGCATTTCATGTCTCTTCTCCAAAATGGCCAGCTGATAGAGTTCTGCACCAGGCAATGTGTGTGCTAGTATTTTAAGATGATCTAAGAAAAAAATTGCAGAGTTTTTTCCTGTTGTTCTACAGTTCTGTTGTGTAATACTTGGCTATATTAGTATAAATAACAAAACACAGGATGTGATAGAGGTTGCCTTTTTGACTAGATGTTAAAAAAAACCCAAAAAGCTTTTAGTGGAAAAAAAGCTTTTTTTCCCCTCTCCTTTATCTCTGAAGAGACCATAGAAACTTCTCCTAATCTTAGTGAAGCCCATAGTAACAAGTTTAGTTGAATAGGTAATATTAAAAAAAGAGTGTTTGCCAATGTTTTCTTCCAAAGTTTGCCTTAATGGATAGGAAATGGAAAAATTGGCAAGGAAATAATGATTTTTAGATAGGTGTATTTCAAAGTAATAAGACTGAAGCAAGATGTAAAGAGAATAACAAATTGCTTTATGGACTTTAGACCTAAGTGAGATAAGAAATTCTACTTATAATCTATTTAGAATTTCATAATTATTTGCCAGTAGCAAATTGTAATCTGTTGAAATAGGAACAGTATGAGACAAAATGTTAGTAAAAACTATTTTATTAGACTTACTAACATTCATCTTGAAAAAGTGTGTGGAGGACTTGCTGTGTTTTGAGCTGTATCTGTTTTAAATGGATGTTATTTGCCATTCCGTAAACGCTGTAGGACACTGCAAGCCTATCCATGTGTTTGTTGAAACCATGTTCCTCCAAAAGATTGATGCTAAATATTCTCATAGTATCAATGATTCTTAAAATAGGGGCTTCACTGTATGCATTTTCAGTACCCAGTTCTTAACAGCACCGTGCAGTAGTCACCCATGGAAGTATTCATAGGCAGTATCATGTGATTTTATCACCTTTAGCTCTTCAGCCAGCCTACCTCTTATGAATGCTCTAAGCTACAGAAATCTGTTTTGAATATCATTGAAATAGGCTGATGATTTGGAGTTCTGTACATTTGTAGATAAGATACACTGCAATCTGCATTAAAAAATGTGATAAGACTTTAGTGAAAGTATGTGTTTGAGTATAAACTGGTGTCTGAAGAAGAGAACGACAAACACAGAAGTCAGATTTGTGTATAGAATCTCTGGGGAAGGATTCTAGACCCAGCTGGATGAACATGGCAGCAAAGGGCAATTACAATGAAGAGGAAAAGTTGCAAAGAATGGAGAAGAATAATTTGGCAAAGAAAGCTATGTTTTAAATGACAAAAAGTGAAGCAATAAATGATGAAGTAAATGTTACCTGGAATAATGATAGTGCTTCCAAAGATGAGGCTACTTACCTTGTAGAGTGATAAAAATGTGTGATGAGGTGAGAAGACTTTACAGATGCCATGGGTGAGAGGACAGGGTCACACCTTGGTCTAGAATACAAAATACTTGCTTGATTGCACTGCTGCTTTTGCTAATTAAACAGCTTTATCTGTTCTGAGTCAGACTTCTCAGAGGAAAGCTGCTGTGTTTTTAGACAGCTGGAGGAGGGTAGTGGTGGGTATTCATGGTAACATGAACTGTAGGCTAGTTCAAGCTTCTGCAAAAAGCGGAGAGACTTGGTCAGTTTTACAGTACCCACTTGCAGCACAAGTGTGTCCCTGCCTGGCTGAAACAGAAATATTAATGAACTCTTGTTGCCAAATACGCTGATCCCTAACAAAAAGGTGGTCACCAATGCCCAGTCTTAGTTTATGCATTAGCAAGCATAGGTGATAGAAATGTTTAATGAATCTGAAGAGGCTGTTTCTGGGTGGCCTGCACACCTGTGGTGTCTAGAGCAGAACAGGGCCGGCCCTCAGCTGCGTCTAAGGCCGGGTGGTTTTTGCTGCATCCGCGGCAGGCTGTAGTGTGCGATTGTTTGGGGCTTGGGCTGTGATTGTCCTTGCCCATCAGCAAGCAAGCTGGCAGGGTGACACAGCTCATCAGGGCTGCCAGAGTTTACCTGCTTACTCTACTCCTTTTTGGATTGCAAATGTTGGTGGGATTAGTTTGATTAATGGATTGGTCCAGTACATGCTGCTGAAGAACATGGAACTTCAGGTTTTGAAGAAGCTTTCTATTTTTTCTGCGCATTGCAGGTATCTTTATCCTTCTTCCTGTGTAAGTAGGTAGAAGACACATGGAATGTCACGATATTGTTGCTTAAGTGCAGGTGGGAAGGAGTGTGAACAAAGTTAATTATTTTCACCTGTGAACACCTGTGTTTGCTTGGTCTCATCCCATTTTTTGTAAGTTACCGTGACTTCCTGGTAGGAGAGGTAGAGACAGAACAGAAGTTCTTTCCTCCCTGGTGGAAATTAAGGACTTAGTCTCAGGTGTGCAGACAGGGGCATAAATGTACTTTCCGTGTTTTCATTTAAAAGAAAACACTAGCTGTGGCAGGCTTGCTGTTTAATGAATTGTGATCCTCTTGTTTGGCCCCTACCCCAACCAGGTAGACAGAACAGAAACATCAAATGCCACCATCAGCTATCAGGTGCCAGAAGGCAGTTTTGCAAAAGGCAGTTTTGGTCCAACCATTTTAGGTATCTTTTAGGTTTTTGTAATGACTGCTCCATGTTTGACCTTGCTTGATTTACCATTTGGTGTCTATAGTCTTATATCCCAATTGGATATTGGTGTTTATAATGCATTTTATACACTGATTGCTGGTAAGAATTATTAGAAACATATTTAAAATACATGCATTTCTTTGAATTTTTATCAGGCAATTAAAATAATTTAAAAATTATTATCAGAGCCTTAGATAAAAATCTTTTAAATTTAATTCTGTTCTAAATCACCTGCATAAAATTATTTGATATAATCTAATAGATTTCTACTATTTAATGAATTGTTCCTATTTATAGATCATATCATTTTAAAAATAGTTTTATAAATTTATTACAGAGAAATGGATTAAACAAAATCAATATGACTTTTAAGATAAAAATTTGCTGTAATTTCCTGTCCTAAAAACCAGTTGTTTAAAATCTTGCCTTTACAGAAATAAACTGTGAGTTAAGCATTAGAGAATCTCACAATGAATAGATAAAAATCTAGAAATTTTTCGTTAAAGATGTAATAGGTACAGTTTCCTCATGAATGTTTAGAACTGTAACAGGAAGTTGTTTCCACTGCTGAAAGCAAAGAACAGTTATAAAACTCATTGAGAAACAGAGTAACAGAATAATGTGTAATGCAGCTTTACAAAGTGAATCGTGAACAGCAGCAGGACAAGGACTCAGCTGGCAGGAGTCTCGGGTCCATTTCATTCGGCATGGCAGCGTTAGGTCCTCTGGGGTCAGGTTGTGCTTTGTTTTCAGAGTTGGGCACTCTCTGACAGGCTGCTGGTACATCTTTCTTCCTTGCAGTGGTAACTTTTAGGCTTCTGTATTTCTGATTTAAGCTAATTTGTCTCATTTCACATGCAGCACATGTTTCTCTGTTAAACACATTAGAATAGGGGAGCATGCTTTTATGTAATTCCAAACTGAATATAAACGGTCATAAAAAAAAAAATCAGCAATGTATGCTGCTTGATGGAGATCTCCTGCAGGTAGTTACTTTGGTGTTTGTTGAAGTGAGTGTGGAGTTGACTTAAAGACAGCTTGTGGCACAGCTAGCAATAAAACTGAAGTTGTGTTTGTGTGTGGATGTGTCCCTGTCTTCAGGATTCAAAAGTATATGTGCTCCAGTAACTTTCTGAGTAGGTGTTTCAGAACCGAGTGCAAGTTTAGATACTCTTTCCATGTGTATCCCAAAATGAAGTGATTCTAGTGCAAGAAGTGCCTTTGTCTCTTGATTTTGATCTTGCAAATCTAATACTGTTTAGGAAACATTGACTCTTTTTACCTGATTTGTAGGGGTTGAAATCTACTGAGCTACACTCTTACCAGTTTCCGTAGATCAATGGCAGATGCCAAGATCCTTTGTTGTGATAATATTGACTTCTTGCAGGAGAAACCAGGGGTGAGTGTGGGATTGTATGTGGGGGATAAAAGCAAGCCCAGGGAAAAATAGCAGAAGTTAAAAGGTCTCTTATTTCAGCTTTGTGATTTAAAGTGAATTCCAAAAGAGAAAAAATCAGTGCTGATTTCTAGCTTAGAAACAAGTTAGCAATGTGACCTTCTTGTATTTGTATACGTATCTTTGTGACTGACTTTGATTTTGTTCTGTTTAACCTTGTTTCTTGTGATTTCTTACTAATAAAAACTGATTATAATTCTACTGAAACAATACAGTTTTAGTAGATCAGACTCCAGCATGAGATTGGTCACAGTCTCTGAAGTCTCACATTTTGTTTAAAGATACCAGGATGGTTCCAAAGAGGAAGATTCAGCACTATTTCACTACCTGTTGGTTTGCTGCAGTGGTTCATTTTGCTTTGAAGATCATTTCCAGTGAAAACTTTCTATTTCCAATAAAAACTTTCTATGTATATGCACATTTTATCACAGTTCATCCTTAAGAAAGCTTCAAAAAATTACAAAGGCTTCTTTCCTTTGTACAACCGAAAAGTGGTTAGTATTAGAAACGCCTTCACCTCAGGTGAGGTATTCTGGAAGGGCAGTAAAAAGTTTTTTATCATAACACAGAAGTCCGATTCTGCGGAGTGACAATGTGACTACATAATGTGCTGTGACTACAGAGCTTGTTTTACTTAGTAGTTGCTGTGTTAGCATCTGTGTGGCTTGTATGTTAGGGACTGCTTTGATTGTGTAGAGCTCAGCGATTGTGATGGGAAGGTCGAGTGCTTATGCGTAAAGATGAGGGGGCAAGCCAACAAGGCAGACATCCTGCTGGGGGTCTGTTATAGACCACCCAACCAGGAGGAAGAGGTAGATGAAGTTTTCTACAAGAGGCTGGCAGAAGTCTCTCAATCACTAGCCCTTGTTCTCGTGGGGGACTTTAACTTACCAGACATCTCCTGAAAACACAACACAGCAAAGAGGAAACAGTCTAGGAGGTTCCTGGAGTGTGTGGAAAATAACTTCCCGACACAGCTGGTAGGAGAGCCTACCCGGGGGGTGTCTCTCTAGACCTGCTGTTTACTAACAGAAGAGCGCTGGTGGGAGATGTGGTGGTCGGAGGCTGTCTTGGGCTTAGCGACCAGGAAATGATACACTTCTCAGTTCGTGGTGAAGTTAAGAGGGGGCCAGCAAAACCACAACCATAGACTTCTGGAGGACAGACTTTGGCCCGTTCGGGATGCTGGTTGAGAGAGTCCCTTGGGAGAGAGTGCTGAAGGGAAAGGGGGTCCAGGAAGGCTGGACATTCTTCAAGGAGGAAGTCTTCCAGGCACAGGAGCAGGCTGTCCCCGTGTGCCACAAGACGAACCGGCGAGGAAGATGATCAGCCTGGCTGAACAGGGAGCAATTGCTGGGACTCAGGAAAAAAAGGAGGGCCTACCACCTATGGAAGAAAGGGCAGGCAACTCAAGAGGAGTACAGGGGTCTCGTTAGGTCATGCAGAGAGGAAATTAGAAAGGCAAAAGCC
>Ga0181612_132614_pt1 | contig 11443 bp, 5 predicted proteins | sample HoacroProtozoa21_FD_119630 | JGI IMG/M metagenome (GOLD analysis project Ga0181612, IMG submission 119630) | Hoatzin crop microbial communities from Cojedes, Venezuel. Combined Assembly of Gp0051906, Gp0051904, Gp0051908
AGAAGATGCTTGACCAGAGGAAGAGGAAAAAAAAAAAAAAAAAAGCAGCCACATTTTTTAAGTTCTAACTTTCCCGTAAAGAGAGAAACATACAGAAAGGTTCAACAGTATGAGCCTCCACATGAAACCAATTACTCTCTGCACAGGCATCTTGCTGCCCTCTGCTTCAAAAAGCTGAAGTCAGAAGCAGATACATCCTCCACTGGCACTCCTTTTTTCATAGAGGACCACTTCCAAAATCCTGAGCGAATGGGCACAATTAACTGTAGCAAGATAGAAAGAAAACTTTTTGCTTCTGTAGCAAAAGAAAATTTTTGCTTGAAATCCAGGGAAGTACATAAACAATCACAAATCCCATGTGCACATTCACCACAGTCTGTAAAACTATCCATTTTTCATCAGGCTTAAAATAAATGCTCAGATATACAACTTCTCAGAAAGGAGAAACGAGCTGCCTATTGATTTTGTATCAGGGCTACCTCAGAAAAAGAAGAGGAAGAAGAGAATAGTTGAAACAAATGTTGCCCCCCCCCCCGACATACCCACAAAAGCACAAAGGCTTTAAATACATGAACCTGCTCAACTGTGTGGTTACCCTCTGAAAGGCCATCAATTACCTAAATTGGGCTCTGTGGCAGAGAGGAATAAAAATGAGACGGGGTCAAACCAGCTTCGGAATTAATCTGGAGGGGAAAATGGTGCATTTCAAAAGAGGGAGGGGTTTTTATTCTCGCCTTCACTCGTCCTCCCTCACTCTCCGGCAATTGTCATGGCCCTAAGAGACAGCAGAAGAGGATTTCATTAATAAATTTATTTCGACTTTCTTTTCAATGGTGCTAAAAATGTATGCAAATCCATTCATAATTAGGTTTAAAAATTCCATTTCATGGGATAATCAGACTTCAAAAAACTCAATTTTAGTTTTAATCAGATTTTAACAAGGATATTAAGTCCATTTCGTTCAGAAGAGGGAGAAACGGTGAATTTAACACAAAATGTATTCAAGCTTAGCCTTAGGAGATAATTAAATAAAATTAATTTGGCAATGGTTGTCTGTAAAGGGAAACACTCTAGACAGCAGAGCACGTTTCTGAAGGAAACAAAAGCAGCTCATTATTGTACAAACAGATACAAAGCTTATTGTTCAGACAGGAGGGAACTGCAGCTCTTCCACAACAGCAAGACAGCCTGGGCCCTCAAGCTGCCTCTGACAAACACAGCAGTTTGTGCAGTAGGAGAAGGTAGTTATTTCCTTCTCATTTCAGCTAAGTTCTTTAAACTCCGCTACCACAGCAAGGAGGGAAAATGCAGGGGACAGTATATATAAACCTAACAATTCCTAATTGTCAAGCACAGAAAAGGATAAGAAACAACCTAGCGAGAGACTGCTCCTTAAAACTACGAAAACCCATGTGTAATTTGAGTCCATCAGCAAGAGTCTCTTCAGATACAATTCCACCAAATTCCATGTAGTGCTTTAGTCCCTACACTACAGATCTGAATCCCAGCCTAAGACCAAAAGCATCCCATTCTGCCCGACAAAAGCCATGGACTGATATGGATGCTAAAACTTTGGTGACTGTGCTTCTGATGTTCCAGTTCTGAAGGGCTAAATAAATATTTTGTAGCCCTTACAATCTTTTGTACACAAAAGTACAGTTCTTTGATTGTTGTATATTACCAGATTTGTCTGACACTGAACTAGTAGCATGATACAGTATTAGACACTGTCCATGAAAGTCACTTCTAGCAAATACTGAACCAACATACATCAAGAAAACATAAAACAGAATGGCTGACTAAAGCAAAGTTAAGGGTTTAATTTGTATCCTGCAAACTCTACTGACCTAGATACACCATCATTGAAAAGAACAGTATGGGATACAAGAAACAAACAAGTATTTTAGAAAATGCTATTTTAAATATCTGACTACAGTCAAAAGACTGACATTGAGAAAGAGTATGTTTCTCTTTAGCAGCTACCTTTGGCCACATAGACAGGAGCACATGCATTTTCCAAGACCTGCATCTACCCAATTGGAAAAAAAACAAATTCGGAGCACTTTTTCACTCTTCCTCTCTACTAGCCGTCCAAATATATCAGTTATTACAAAGTGCCAATTGCATTTCCCCTTGCCAGCTACTTGCAGACAGGCAAGCCGATAGGTGTTCTGTCACCTTGACGAGCAGGCCGGCTATCCAGAAGGCAGCTGATGTCTTTGTCAAAGCCACACTGGAAACCATCAGGCCTAACTGAAAGGCTTGTCACAGAATAGGCCTGATGCCATCAACCTTGGCTGCTAAATTTGCAGAAAACCACCTGAAGCCACAAAGCCTTAACTCTGGGAATACAAAGAGCTAGTCAGAAATGTTATTTGCAAATGTAATAGCAAAACTAAGTAATAAAAGAAAAAAATCATAACTAGTTTAAAGCATCACCTTCTAAACTGAGCCAACAGCAGAGCTGTGAAGTATCACGGAAAACTGTCCAAGCTAACTGATGCACAGCTGACTTCTCCAATTGAGCATACTGATCCTGAACACGCTCCCCGTCAAAGTCAGATACGCCATTTCTGTCCTTCTTAGAAAAGTTAGTAGGATTTCAAGCCCTCACTGAACAGGTTCTTGTGTACCACAGAAAGAGAATGATTTCTTTTCTGCTTTAATGAAACAATTAACTTGGTCAGCAGGGTATAACTCAGGAGAATCCAGAATTTCATATTTCTTCCTACCCAAAAGATTGATCATCCTTTCACCATGCTGCTTATATCAGAGTATCTCTGGAAGAGAGTTTAAACAAGTAATGAGAATTCAAAAGCAATTCCAGCAAGAACAACTTGTGCTAGAAAATGGCTCTTGCAATAGTTGCTCATTACTCCCCACAAAGAGGCACAGCAATTGTTAACTTTGCTGACAAGAGAGTTGAGAATAACATAGAGACAGGTAGCGGGTAAGGATTGAATAAAAGCAGCACTAGAAGAGGAGAGAAGAGATGCTCAAGATTTCAGGTAAGGTAAACACATTTCTAGAAAAGCCAAAACTGTACCTATGTTGGAAGGTCAGGCTCTCTGACAGATCCTATTTCCGTTTATAGCAGAGGCAGTAAAAGTTGAGAGCTGCTTCAATGTGCAGAGGTTTCTAACACACACTTCCAAAATGTATCATCCTCTTACAAGAGTGCCATTCTGCAACAGACATGACTTCATTACAAGAAACTTTTCACTGCCAGGTGATGAGCAAAGTAAGTATTTTTAGTGTCAGTACTTTTTTAGTGCATCAGCAGCCACTAGGAAAAAAAAAAAAACACACCAAAAAACAAAACACACACACACAAACCAAACACACACACAAAGAACCAAAAATTTGAAAAAAATAAGTTTTGCCAATACAATCCCTGCATTTTACATCAGTGGCAGGGAGGGAAAGAAGGTTCCATACACCTCCACCTCTTAACTGCTTTGGCGACACGGAATAGTCGGGCATGTTTTATCTTCTCTCTGCTGAAAAGGCCTGATTCCATTTTCTACAAGCTACTCAAACCCCACAGACAGCTTAATTTGAAAAACAGGATCTCTGAGCTCTTGTTTCAGCTGTCCAGGTCAGCTCTTTGAATATAACCTCCAGACACTAACTGATTCCAAGTGTTCACTAACCACAGGGATCCACTCAGCCCCCAACACCTCCCATCTTTGCTTTCGAAATGGGAATCTTGTCAGTTATCAGAGGCCCAGTTCCCTTGCCAGCCTGATGCAGTGTCTGCTCTCTTCCAGGTAGCTCACTTCAGGCTGGACTTTCTAGCTTCTAGTTGTTCCTCATCAGTTCAGGGAGTAGAGAGAAGTACGCCACCAAACCTGTGCAACACACTTAACAGCACAGTAGCTTAGTACATAGAGGAAGGAGTAGCCACACAGTAAAAACTGAATCACATGGTTAAGACAAAAAAATACTTTTCATTTTGTCTCCTCAAACAGAACTGCAAAATAAAAAGGCATCATTTACAGAAACAGCAGCGATTTAAGAATCTCACTTCTCTGTAACACTTTGCAACTTTGTTGCACATAGTTTCAGAAAAATAACTGGAAGAGTATCAAAGAAAAACACTTTTCTGTTTATTCTATACATAATATCTCCCATTTGCAGGAGTTTTTACTTATAAAAAGGTGGGGGGACACTAAATAAAATTCTTTATGCTTAAGTAAAATCTGTGCTGGTGAGCGTTAACAAACTCTCGTTCTAAAAGTCTGCTTCGTTTTTTGCACGTTACTCTGGACTTTCCTATCTAGTTCAGGATACCACTGTCTCTGACACTGGACCAGAGATAAGATTAGTAAATAACCCAATCCAACGTGGCAATTTCTGTGCTGTAAGTTATTTTAAAATAACAAACAACACTTACATAATCACAGCTAGTTCAGGAGAACCTTGAGGCACTTACCACATTCATCTTTTAACTCGCTAACATTTCAAGTTCACAACTTCCTTTAAGAAATATCTGAAAACACTGTGCAGTGCTTTTGCTACTACAAGGCATTAACTTTTTTCTCTCTAAACAATGCATGCACAAATGTGTATTTACAAGTACATTCCCTTTAATAATGCAGCTTATTAGGAAAGGTAATATAGCCCAGGTAAAGACATGCTTTGGTCAAAAATATTCACTGCAAAGAGGTCCTAAGGGAAGAAAGATTGAAGCTTAAGGACAAGGGTTACATAATATCACAAGGCATTTAAGCTAGCTTGTCGGAACCAGGAGCATTTTAAAGATGCTAAAAAAAGGAAACAGTTTAATGTTCATACATTTCCAATTTTCTCCCACCCCATCTTGATGTTGCTACTCTAGCCACCCTATTAAGTACAATTCAAACTGAAAATTCGACCTTTCCTGGCTGATCCACTGCAGAACTCCCCTCTGCACTGACGACAAACCAAAGACAAACGACTGAAGTCGCACCTTCCTAGCTAACATCAGAAGTCCGAATCCCTGCCCTAGGCATTGACGAGGTTAAGCACCAACCAGGAGTGAATCATTTTCAAAAGGCCATCCAGATAACCTGCACCAAATTGACCCAGAAAAGCTTCTCAGATGAAACAAATCATATTTTGGTCTTATCTACACTAGCAGATAAACTCTTCTTAATAGTTCAGTGCATTTTTCAGCAAACTGCTTATTTCTCAACATGAGCAAAGGTCAGCCGTTCTCACGCTTCACGTCCCTGTTCACAGTTGTTGTTCTGTGTAGGCAGAAAGACGGACATGGTCTACTTTTATTTACTCTTTCCCAACTGCAGCTTTCAGAACCCTGATATTCAACAATGCCTGCAATTCCAAACTAAAGTATACTGCTCCACTCTTCCTATTCTTGAGCCCAGTGCCTTGCTTACAGATTGGTACATACACATTCACATAAAAGTGGGACTGAAAAGGATCTTCTAGTTTAGATCTTGGCTAGTCCTTTGCTATCATGAACTCGAGTCATCTATTCCACAACCTTGTGGAGCTTCAAGCAGTAATTTGTGTACTTCCGACTCCACTGGAAGCTGCATTCAGAACTTAGTCTTTCTAAAAGTTAGAACCTCCTTCTAGCTGTATTCATGGCAGGGTTACAGCAATTTGATTCACATGCCGATGTCAGTCTTTAGCGCAGATCATTCTTTTTCTTACTGGTATTGAGCCACCTTCCTTCTCCTCCTCTCCATCCATGTATTTCTTGGCAGCAATCACATCCCTGCCAGCCTTTGCTAGAGAAGGCCAATCTTTCCATTCGCTACTGGTTCACGGGGCCTCAGGCTCCTACCAGTAACCATTTTCTGCATTATTTCCCACTACCTTCCTCCACAGAGGGTGACCAGAACTCTGACAAGTGTCTCTCAGGCCATCTACAGAGGCACTTGAACACTTTCACCTCCATGGAAGTTTTTCTCCTGGCACGTCCTACATGTGAGAACTAACCGCCATCCTGTTGTAGACGAGTCCACAGCGCTTTTAGTCCTTTCCACTGCATGTGCCACATTTTACAAAAGATGTTTCTATTCAGCTCCTAATTCTGTGGAGCTAATTTGTGTTTTGTTTCACTGAATTTTGTCTCCCTTCCTTTACTCTAATCCTTAGGGTCACTCAGTTCTGCATATGCAGCTTTTGTGTATTTATGAATCCTCCGAACTTGGCATCATTAGCCAAGTTTTATCAGCACACACCAAATTTTTGCACCAAAATCATTAATAGAAATACTAAAGCAGATCCTAAGGCTAATCTTTGAGGAATTCTACTTATCCTCGCATTTCCCTTTCAACAATACTAAATCTATCCCTGCTTAAACAACTCCTTATACACCCTATGATTCTTCTGTTAATAGCCATCTTCTCTCACACGGTTTATACTTTCCCAAGTGGCTCTCTTGAACAAATGTTTCAGTGAAGTTCAAATAAATACGATCTATTGTGTTTTATTTGATAAAATAATCAATTCTCCAGACAAAGAAAGCTGTTACGTTAGTCAGGCACAATCCATCTCAGTATTCCTTGATCCAGTGAAGAAGGTAGATTCCTTGCCCTGTAGATAAAGGCCATGCCCACTAGTACAGGGAGTAGCACAACACAAGAGTTTGAATATTTACTGAAGCATTTTGGTTTGCTTCTACTCGGAAAAGGCCTGTGCATTTTGAAAAGCATTTTGAAAAAGGCACTGCTACACTAAAACAGGATCATCCTCAATAAGCATGTACAGGATCCACTTTTACATTTTTGTTTAAAAGCTTCCCTGCAAAAAAAAAAACTTTGGGGATGAGGTATAATACACTGCACATCTAAGGGAGAGGGAAGGTGTAGCACATCAATAGCCCCAGCAGAAAATCTGGGAACTGAAATACTGAAAGATGCTAAAATGGAAATGGAAAGGTAAAATTAAAAATGAGCCAGAGATTATACTGGTTATTGAGTCTGTGGAAATGACCAAATGAGAGGCTGAATAAACATCAAGCACTAGCATCTGAGCTCTCCGACAGTAGCATACCATCCCCTTGCTGATTAGTCTCTGCTATTTAAATGATAATTTCACTTTAAGGCAAACAGGACTGCTTAACGTAAGGAAAGCGGCTCTTTATAAAAAGTGCCTGTGTTTTTGAAAGCTTCTCCTTCACAGCAGAGTGAGCACCTAAGTTCAAGTCATTTATACATAACATGGGTCACTACATGCTGGAAGAAAGCAAGCTACTTTTACCCAACTGTTTTTCAACAGCATCTCAAATGCTCCTTGCAAGAAATATGGCAGCAACACAAAATGAAGTGTCTGACTGGGGAGTCGCCCGTGGCAAACAACTCACCTGCTACGCAGCAGACAACACCAGCACACATTTCTAAAAATCACTCCTGCCCCTAGCACAAAAAGCCTGAAGTTTATTGGTTTGGGAAATCCACCCCATATTCAGGCTGGGACAACACTCTGTATTCCGCTACAAAGAGTTGATGGAAAAAGAAGTGGTATTTTCCAGTTAAAAAAAAAAATATATATATATATATATATATAAGGTCCATTGGCATCTTCACTTCAAAAACAAAGTTCTTCTTCCCCTAGTAAGAATCATCCATCTTTTCTTTGATTTCATTATTTCTCCATACAGTTCCTGCAGGCAAACTACAGAAGTTCCTCAAATTATTCTTCAACAAAGAAGATGGATAGTGTGCTAAGCCATTGTTCAATAGTTTTCTCTGTCTCCAGAATGTGAGATCTGTGATCCTGGAAAGGCAGTTTCTTTAACTGTTCCCAGAGCTTTGAAATGCAAAGCAAGGGCAGGCGTATTTTTGATGTGTGCTTGCTTACTTCTTATTCTGATTCTCTGATTATACATTACAGCCTCAGTCTGCCTAGGTGTCAGGTGCTCATCCATTATGTTTTACACTCTCCCTATCTCTCCTTTAGCCTCAAGACTTACTCTGATATATTCAAATGGAAATAAAAGCATTAATGGAAAATGAGAAAGAACACTGATATTTTTGATCATGAGAGAGAAGTACACTGTTTTTGGAAAAAATTAATATCAGGTAGGAAAATTATATGGTAGGAAGCTTTGCCCAGCATTTCAGTGAAGTACCAGCAGGAACAGACATAAAGTATTTTAACAAATTTATGAGAAGAGGCGCAGATAGTTGTCATATGAAAATTAAGTGAATCAACACCATGAGGATGGGAGAAGACTGAACTCTGGCTAAAGCACAGCTTTGACATCAGGCTTCCAAACATCACTTTACATACGTTACTGCCTTGCAACACCCAAATATGGCCTTGAATCTCCCACTTAAAAGTGTATTCTCACTACTCTGAAAGCTGGAGCTTCAGATTTTGTAATGACAAAGGAACATTTTCTCCCCATCACACACAAAAGGCATTCTATGAAGGAAAGTCAAAATCTAAGGCACTGCAGAAAATGAAGAACAACATACATTTTAACATAAGATAACAGAAAAATAAAGAACAGAAGAGCTTAGAGCAGTACTCCAGCATATGCTGCATGTCATGTTCAATGGGCGACAGCTTCATCCAAGATTTCTCTGCAAAGAACGGTGGCTTCAGTACACACACAATTATGGTAAGACAACCACAGTTAGTTTTCTCTTGAAACGTCTGCCTCACTCTCTAAAGACAAAGGTCCCCTTTGGAAATGTTCAGGCACTTCTCCCTCAAGATTTTAAATGCTTCTAAAGCAATGCTTTCATCTTTTACATGTACTAAGTCCTAAAAATACTGAGCATGTAAACATTATTTCTAAATAAACACAATGATTATCCTCATCTTCCCTTCCAACCCTGGCTGCTCATTGCCACTTCCTCTGCCCTGCTTTGGAACAGCACACGTATTTACGCACTCACACAAGAAACGTGAGGAGGGAACGGATCTGGCCGAGAGCTGCTTTCCATTCTAGATTACATTTTGCTATGCAGGACCACCTCTTTCTGCTGCAGTGCTCACAAAACCACGAAGCACCAGCTAAGAACAGAATATTTTCACGTAGATGCTTGAGTCCGAAGCCCCACATGACAGGAATTGCAGAACGGCTCTAAGTTGCGACTAACTTGCCCTGGCAGAACTATGCACAAGAAGCTCGCACAACATGCATCCCTCTGCAGAAGCCAGCAGAAAGCCTTATTTTGAGGGACTTTGCAGAGTATTAGCAACCTGCATCTATTGGCCCTCTTTGCAGAGTCAATTCTTTCACATTTATCAAACCTCCAACTTCAGTGGAAGGCAAAAATTTTTATGACAAAATCAAGCTCTTAAAATTAACTGCAAAATGTAGTATTATGTCTATGCAGGGCAACAGCAGATAATTTTTCCATGAGGTAAGCTGAGACCTCGTAGCCATAAGTTTCTCTAATAAGCACAGCTTTTTGTTGTTGTTGTTTTGCTCTGGTTTTGTTTGGGGTTGGTTGTTTGGGGTTTTTTTAGATAGTGTTTCCCCCTATGTAGTGTTTATCTCCCATTTTGACACCCTGGGAATCACCACTGTGATGAGACAGCTTGTTTTACTTTGGGAATCTTGTCAACACCAGTCACACAATTTTTAGTATGCCCACAGGTCATAAATTACAATTATTTACATAAAACTTAGATGTACAAAATGAAGTTTCAATATCCTCATACTACGCTAATTCTATTTTTCTTTTCCAATTAGAGACTTTCTAAAGCAGGGGGCCACCATTAGCCAACCCAGACAACCCCCCACCACAAAACACAGAAGTGTGCACTTAAGTTCAGGTCAGTGGTACAGTTGCAGACAGATGCCAGCAAACACTTTTCATCAGATCAATTTCCTGATTAGTAACAAAAGACCAGATGGCTACAATAGGCCACTCCAATAAAAATACTTGCTCATCTATGGAGCGATCAAGCCAGAATTACGGCATTACTGGAACTAGCAACAGTAACCCCCAGTCCTGCTTGACTGGTTGCAGTTAATTAAGTATCTAGAAATGCATATGAGCAACTGAAATTATTTCAGCATGCACTGCTTTGTATATCTGACAACATTTTTTTTTAAACCAGTAACAATTTATTCATAATGGACATTCAGAGAAAGGTAAATTACTACCTTGTGAGAAAGGAGAAGATTATGAGCTTCATTCACTACTGCAAAGATATTCAGTGCCTTAGATTGAAGAGAGTACAGAGTAGCTAAGCATAGTTAATCAAGATTTAAAAAGGAAAGCAGAGAACTCCAATATTCTCCCTTCTCTTCTATTCACAGGAAAAAAAGGAGCACTAATCCACCACTAAATGCAGAATCAAGAAATTTGATTCCCTTTTCCCTCCCTCTCTCCTCCCTTCCCCCCAATTCCAAAAGCAGAATGTGCATAGAAGGACTTTCCGTACTGAGCGTAGCACCTGTGTAATTACAAATTACAACTGTGCTAACCACTGTACTAAATAGAGATGCTTGCCACTTAATTAAACCCTTTCTTCGAGAGGAAATGCATACACATTCACACTATCTCCTCTCTTTAATTGGTCTCAGACATTGCAGGAAGCTAGTCCCCAAGATTTGTCAGGCAGCCAGCCCACAGATGTTTCAGAAAGAAAACCAGGTCAGCATTAGCAGGTTCACTTCTTTGGCTCTAGGCGACAGGTCAGCAGATCAGTGTCTGCTGTCTGCAGCTGGCAGGCTCCGCTAAGTGAAAATGGTCCTCAAGCATTGGCCTGAATTCCTGTCAAATCTGCATTTCTCTTTACAGGCCTGGACAGCAAGCATGGGAAACAGCTATAGCAGCTCAATGCGATCTCATCACTGAAGCCAACTAAATTTACCCTTGCAAATTGAAGGACGACTATACGTACTCTCCAAACCCATGCTTCATTAAACCCAAGAGTCCCTCCAGGTCAGCCTTACATCGCAGGCATCAGGGGCCTGAGACCTGCCTTCCAGCATAACTGCAATTAGATGCGACTCGAGAACGTCCAAGACCATGACTGGAGCCTCCGAGCGACACAGAAGAGTCCAAGCACTCGATGTCCAGGTGGAGACCAGTGACAAGTGGTGTGCCTCAGGGGTCGGTACTGGGGCCAGTGCTATTCAATATCTTTGTTGGCGACATGGACAGTGGCACTGAGTGCACCCTCAGCAAGTTTGCTGACGACACCAAGCTGTGTGGTGTGGTCGACACGCTGCAGGGAAGGGATGCCATTCAGAGGGACCTTGACAGGCTGGAGAGGGGGGCCTCCATGACCGTCATGAAGTTCAACAAGGCCAAGTGCAAGGTCGGGGCAATCCCAGACACAAGTACAGGCTGGGCAGAGAGTGGCTTGAGAGCAGCCCTGAGGAGAAGGACTTGGGGGTACTGGTGGGTGAGAAGCTCAACATGAGTCGGTAATGTGCGCTCGCAGCCCAGAAAGCCAACCGTATCCTGGGCTGCATCAAGAGAAGCATGGCCAGCAGGTCGAGGCAGGTGATTCTGTC
>Ga0181612_174766_pt1 | contig 11442 bp, 10 predicted proteins | sample HoacroProtozoa21_FD_119630 | JGI IMG/M metagenome (GOLD analysis project Ga0181612, IMG submission 119630) | Hoatzin crop microbial communities from Cojedes, Venezuel. Combined Assembly of Gp0051906, Gp0051904, Gp0051908
AAGGCCCCCGGGAAGCCCGCGGGCGGCAGCCGGGCCCCCCTGCCGCCATGCCAGCCTGTGGCTGGGCCCCGCGGCTTGAGAGTGGGCTGGGTGCCAGTGCTGCGGGAGCGGAGTCTCTGGGGAGGCAACGGGCAGGGCAGGGCAGGGCGAGGGGCCGAGCAGGGTGGGGGCGGATGTGCCCAGGACTGGAACAATGCTCCAGGCTCTTCTCCCAGCGACGGGGCAGGGTGTTTCTGCCCAGGCTGGGGCAATGGCGCACGCGATGCTGAACGAGCTTCCTGAGCCGCCTTACTTTGGGGGGGTGGCTGGGAGCACCAGAGCCTTGCCCGTGCCAGAAAGTGATGCTAGCGTTATGTGGGAGGCCTTTTCTGAATAACAAGCCCAGGGCGAAGGACCGGGTGGCCGCCCTGATGGGCAGATGGACACTGTAAACCCGAGCGCCGGTGAGCAAAGGCTCCCCAGCTGGCCCCCAGCAGGTCCCCTGCCCGCCCCGGCAGACCTTGCTCGCACGGGAGCTGGGCGGGCAGAGCAGCTCACGGGGAAATCATGGGAGTTCTGAGGGATCTGCAACGCATGACGGGCCCATAGTCACAGCACCCTGTGGCATATGGGCAAGTGGTTACGGAATCACGCAGAATCACAGAATGTCAGGGGCTGGAAGGGACCTCTACCTCTGCTTTGCCTCTATAGGCTTGCCATAGTGCTTGCAAGGTCCCCAGCATGTGCATACAGAAATACGTGTGCTCTTGTGAATTTTTTTTGCATTTCACAGCTTGGCTGGGTGCAGCTGCATTTTGGAAAATGCAGTGAATGCTTCATCCTGTGCCTGACACGAAGCAGCGCAGAGCTTTCCGTGCACTCGGAAATTGTTCAGCAGCAAGAAGCTCCCGATGGCGATTGCTGCTCTTCCCAAACCTGTCTTTTCTCTTCATTTTATTCCAGTAACTGTTTATTCCTGCAGCGTGATTTTCATGAACATCATTACTGCCCTGTTGCAGCAGAAACTTAATCTCTGAAACAAGAGCAGCTGAGTAGGAGTGAGTCACCCTCGTTCCAGTAAGGAAGCCCCTTCAGGAAGCCTCTCTAGCAATGATGTCCTGTGCAGCCCTGATCCGACGACGAGCTATTCAGCTTTAACAATGCTGACAGTGTGTAATACTGCCCCGGAAACCTTCAGAGATTGCTTGTCAGACACAGCCAGTGTCTCCAGTGCCCAGGCAGCTAATCTAGCAGCAGACAGAGCTCGGGTAAGGAAGCCAAGGGAAAGGAGGTACCCTCTTGGCTGTAAATGGCAAGGGACCAAAAGGTGCGGGAGTTGTTTCATGAGCACCGGTGGCAACCTGGAACACAGTCAGAAAAAAAAGAGGCTGCCTCTGGGGATCTTAAAGTCAGCTGAAAAGCTGAGCTGCTAGAAACAATAGTGCTGCTGTAAGTGGCCCAGGGAGCAGGGACGCTTCAAGGGCAGATTAAAAGCATGAGAACATGGCGAAACCGATGTGGAAGCTGCCACAGAAGAGGCAGCTCTTGAGTGATGTATGGGCCCTGCAACGGAAAGGGCTTGGTATCCCACAGGCCTTTGGCCCCAGAATGATACACATTTTTCAGGATGGAGAAAGGGAGAAAGTGCATTTGCCATTTTTAATTATAATACAGTCTTCTGTAGTGATAGGTAATTTCTACTGTATAGGCTATTTACAGCAGGGGGTGGCCCACTGGCAACCTTCTCACTGATAAGGCTGTCACAAGACGAGCACAGAGGAAAGGGCTGGAAAATGTTTCTAAGGAACTGCTGTAATGCTACAGAAAATGAAACATTACTACACAGACTGAGCATTTCCATTGAAGTGCTCTACTGCTACTAAATGATAGTTTCTTAGACCTGCATTTCAGTTTCTTTGGGTGCAAGAAGATCATACAGCTTGTGCTCCACTGGTGGCTGGGGGATATTGTCTTCATGGTTCCTGCTGGGGCCTGAGATGCAGCCCTCCAGGACGAGGTAGAGCGTAGCTGCAGAGTTGCTCGTCTGGGACTCAGAGGATGGGACTTCGTTCCCTGTGCAGTCATAGGCCTCCTGTGTGCCCAGGTAAGCTACGTGGACTGAATTTGCTGAGGGGCTGAGCTTCTTTTGGAGCGTTCCTGATTTCAGAGGGAGTATGCTGGAGGGTTCAGTCCTCCAGATTAAGATTTCTGCTTTGGTTCTCTTTTCATGTAACTCCCTTTCTTTCTGCCTTAGTCTGACTACTTCTGTTTGGGTTGCAGAAGTCTTTGGGATAAGTATCTAAAGTGTCTGGCAGACACAAGTGGGCTGTCATCTCTCTTGATAGTACTGCAGTCCAAGTAATAGGTGGCAGAAGGAAGGAGAAGAGGGAGCCTGAGGTGTTGAGTCTACCCAGGCTACTGCTCCCAGCCTCCAGCTGGCTCCCGGCTCAGTCGGTTGCACGGCTGTGACATGGCCTCTTTGCCGATCTGATAGTCCACCCATGGGTAATGAGTGAGACCCATGCAAGCTGCTAAGAGGACCCGTCTTTGCAAAGTCCTGCAAGTCCTTTCCAGCTCAGGAGATGTTGCTCCTGCCAGGCTACGGAGAACTTGGTGGAAAAGAAGGCCCTGAGCACGCTGCTCCTGCCTATCTGCAGCCCAGCTTGCACACAGGACTCTGGCTTTGGGCAGCGTGAGCTCTTTTGGGCTCATGCTGTGAAAACAGAGTGTGGGTTCTAGGAGGAGCAGCTCCTATGTTGCAGGGAGGGCTAAAACTGGTTTTCCTACTCTCACCACCATAGGTTATGGGAGGGAGAAGTACTGTCTCCTCCCCTCCCGATGAGAGACTGCTGAGATCCTAAATGAGGATCCTAAATGAGATGCTAATATCCTAAATGAGAAAGAATGAAGCAATGCTTTCTGGGTACTTTGAGGCAAGGCAGAAGGGCAAAGGGCATTCTAGCACCAAGAAGAAGAGAAAAAAGAAACTTGCTTCCAAGGATTCAACCCTTAAGCACAGTGACGTAGAAAGGAGGAGACTCTGTTTGCGGAGGAAGTGAGAAAGGAAATTAGAGTGGGGAGGAAGGAGCAGCTTGCAAATGAAAGCTTGTCCTTCGGGCAGGGCAAAGAGCTAGGTCTGCTCCCTGGGGATCTCGTCCTGGGGAGCTCGTCTCCCAGAAGCAGAAACCACCATCGGTAGCTGTATTGCCCGTGGCACTGGTGCGCTGCTGTTCCTGGGCCAGGCTGTGAGGAGGCCCATGTGTGCGGTCACTCATGCCGCAGCACAGCCAGGCCTGGCTCCCTTCCCTGCCCTGCGAGGGTCAGGGCAGGATGCTTTTTGAATATGGAATCTGTTCATTCTTGAAGAGCTCAGCTTCCTTGGAAAGTAAAAGATATGGTCAGGGAGTGGGCAACCTAAGACTTGGAGTGTGTCTTGGAAACTGGAAAATGTCCCTTGTGTTTTGTTCCTGCTGGTAGTGGGAGCCTGGAGAAGCTGGTTGGGTCTATGGCATCATTCTGGCTGCGGATCAGCACATCTCCCAGACCTTCAGCCAAGCACAGCATGTGTTAGTGCTGCCCCTGCAGCCCCCATCTCCCTGTCAGGTTTCAAAAACATCCTTCCTTCATTTCACAAGGTCTTAGAGCAACCTCCCTACACTGCTGAGCCTGCTGGTGGCTTTGGATGACGTATCTCATAAGCTGACAGCAGGGTAGCTGCAGTGATGCTGTCCCTGAGGGGCTGCAAATCCTGTCTTCACCAAGCAGGCTGATATTTCAGCTTCTTTGCACCAGCAATGAGCATGGGATTGCTGCAGGGGATGAAGCAGAACTGAGAAGGGAAAACAGCAGCAGTGACCAGAGCCCTGCATAAGGTTACCTGGCCTGTCTTGAGGAGAGGAGCCAGGGCACCGGGAGCTGCCCAGCTGCCCCAGGGTGCCATCTTCTGTCTGCTCCGTGGCCGCAACCTGCAGAGAGAGGAAGGGAGGCAGACAGGTAGGTGCTGTGACGTTCTGTTCACCCTGACCCTCTCCCAAGGGCTCGCTGTGGTTCCCTTCCTTTCTCTGCCCAGCAGGGGATGCTTTGTTTTTTTCACTTTGAAAATCTCACTGTCCTTGGATTCAGAATAGCAGCCAAGGCCAAGGATGCAACAACAAGGACAGGGCGGAAGGTCTCCTAGGTGTCTGTGAATGACAATGGGAAGATTTTTCCATTTCTTGCCCTTTTCACTCCTTTCCACAAAGACAGGCACCTTCCTCTACTCTACCCTCTTTCCTCTCCTGGGGATTAAGCACTAGAAAATGCATGTGGGCCTTTGTATTGAAACAGGCTGAAAACTGCTGTAGCGGCTGGGACATAGTTGTCTCTTGTCCCGATGCTTGTCAGATTTGGACTTCTGTGAACGGGGCATACAGAAAGCACCTTCGGTGTCACGCAGCTAATGCTACCAGCTGCGGGGCTTCGGGTGCCTGCACCATGACGGGAGAGGATGATCAGTAACAATAAAGTGTTAAGAAGTAGCACCTATTAACGTACTGTTTAACAGATTTTCTGCACAAGGCCAGAACTAATTTGCAGTTGAGCAGCAGAGGAGCTGTCTGCAGGCAGCTGGCCGGATTCCGGGGTGACTCAGCTTGCTAAGCATGTGTTCCCTCAGATCTAGTCATTTCCCACCTCCTGCTTGACTTTTGTATCTTACAAAAATATTTGAAGGACTAACTGAAAGTGTGTCTCGACAGTATGATATGAGGTTATGGGTTTCCACGAACATCCCGGGTTTTCTCTTGAGCAAAGCAAAATGGAAAGTTTGAAAAAAAAGTTGGATTAGTTTTTATTCTTTCTCTCTTTGCTTTCCTTTGTGAGAAAAGACTTGCGATGCGGAGGAAAAGCAACAGTACGAAAGGACAGAAATGGGAGTTTGCCAGCAGACACCCGAAGCAAAACAACCTCAGCATTGGTGATGTCATTTTTCAGACAAGAAGCACTGAAGGGCATTCCCAATCCATTACAAATGCTCTGCTCCTTACCTATCAAGTAAGTAGTTAACCCCATGCATAGGCATTGCTGAGCACATCTCTGCCAGCATTCCTGCAGTACCGGTGTTTCTGCACTTGCCCATGTATGCCTGGAGCATGTCTGGTGGCTCTTTGGGCTGAGATGCTCTAGAGCTCTTTCCCAGGCAGTTCAAAGGAAACTTGTCTGTCCTTCCAGGACAAGATCAGAGAAGGCAGTGGGAGATTTTGAACTTGACTGATTTCTTTCCACACCTTCTCTGTGCAGACAGGCAGCCCAGGATATAACCTTTGCCCTTGGCCGTGCCAGCTAGCAGAAGCTTCCCGGGCCAGAGTCCTTCCATGTGGAAAGTTAGCAGGGTAAGAACAAAACTTGTCTGACTGCAGAGAATATAGTTTGGTTTTTGGTCTCAAAACCCCTTTTTGATGGCTGGTGTGATTTTTCACAAGAGCTGGCTCCTTAGGGTTTTTCATAGTAGGTTAAAATCTGTCCCTCTCCAGTGAGTGCAAATGGGCTTCTTGCACCTGTAAGATGCAGGTTAGGAAGAATTTGAAGGCTTCCATAGTATGTTCCAGCATCTCAGTGGGAATGTTCCACTGATCTTTGCTCCAGCAGAATTAATATTTGCTTCATCTGTTTTGAGATGAATAGGAAATTCCAGCAGCTGCCATCTCAGAGGAGTACTGCAGAAGGGTATGGTTAAAATCCAGCATTATGTTGAACTCCTGGGTTTGCCAGGCAAGGCATCTCTCTAATAATGATGACATTTTTAAAAGCACTCTGAAGGTTTGATCTTGGTCCCGTTGGGCATTTTGCCATAGATCTTAATGGCTTTGTGACTGATCTCTTAATCTCTAATGCACCTGTGCAAACTTGACAGTTTATTGCAATTTCATGCTTTTTGGAAATCGTCTTGCACTAATGCCATCAGAGAGAGCAATTTTTAAGGTCATTAGCTCAGGACATAGCAAATAAATAATGAGAGAAAACAATCTGTAAATGTCATATTTGTTTAACACACAAAGTAGCTCCTGAAGAGCAGTTATCCTTATGTCTAGAGGCAGCATGAAAATTACCTTCTGTGGCTTGAAAATGTGGGGCTGTTGGAAGTGAGAAGAGTATAACATGGGTTTTTCCCTTCTCTGCTCTGTTCCCTCTCTACTCATTGTTCCCCATGCACACATCTGTTTGACTTCTTCAGCAATATATTTAAATTCTTGGACTGCAGACCAGGACTAAAGGCCTAACCAAAGAACTTTGGGTCCTGCTGCTGAGCTTTACTTCTCCTCAGAGCAAAAAACAGTGGTTTTTGCTCTGAGGAGAAGTAATACTTTATAGCTGCTATTCCGAATAAAGGGAATTGGGGTAAATGGGAAGAGTTATCCCTTCTTCACATCAGTAGAAAAGACACAGGTGCACAAACGTAACTTGATGTAAATGCTCTCCACACAAAAAAAGGCGGAAACAGGTGAAACCTTTATCGCTCGCATCAGGTCTGTTCTGTTAATAACTACACTTAAAACTGACTTCCAAGTTTGCCAGTGTTTTGCTTGTGGAGGCAAGCCTGAACCCAAGGCCACAAATGGGCATTAGGGCAGGAAAAACAGCAGATACATAGAATCTCGCTTTGCTAGAGATTGCATGGGGGGAAAAAGAGGAAGGTGGGTGAGGGAACTGTAAGCCCACTGCCATCCTGTGTCCCCATCAGCTCTGCCTTCTGCGGTGCATTTGCTGTATGGAGAGAGGACACCCAGCCCAACCGCTGCGGGAATGGCAGCGTCTGCCTGGTTCTTTGCCACAAGTATTTTATAGTCACTGATACAGTTTGATTTGGTCTAGAAAACAGGCTTCCCTTCAGGGGTCTTCCTGCTGCCATGAAAAGGATCTCTGAAGATCAGAATAGTGGTGTTACCACAGCTTCAGGGCACAGCATGGTTTTGCCAGTAAAACCTTCTGTAGCCCGTATTGGTCCATTGAACAAGGCAGGGTGTCACCACCAGGAAAGCATCTGGGAGCACTGGCACACCCTTAATGGCCCGTGAAGGTGGTCTTAGTCAAGACCTCTTCTGCTTTTTCCTGGGTGCATGAAAGCAGAGCATGGTGTTGTATTATGATTCCCCGAAAAAGAGGCTTTGTCCTCCTCTGTCACCATCTACCCTTCCTCTCCGCCATTCCCAGCACAGGATACACTCTCCAGTAGCACGGGAGCATCTGCTTGTGGGGCACCACAGATTCACAGATTTAAAAGAAACCCTGACTTCTTTCTGGACAACTTTTTTAAGATTTGAGGGGAGTCACTTACAATGGCTTTCCCATTGGTGAAACTATAAGTGGAGGACCAAACCCTCAGCTCCTGAGACAGATACTGAGTGAATACTCACTCTGCTCTACTTGAGGCAGTTGATAGATTTGTCAGCTCTCCAAAAACTGACTGTAGCCCCAAGTGAGTCATTCAAAGCACGCAAATATTTCTCGGTTTATGCTGAGTATACCGGCAGTCGGGCCTCCTAAGCTGGCGGGTGGTTTAAATATGCTTGGATTCCAAGATAAATGGAGTGAAATACACATTTCTTTATGAGCTACAGGAATACCAGGCTATCTGAAAGCCCAGATAATTATTACAAGGCATTGTGTCACACTTGGGTTAAGTATGACAAGAATTTCCCCAGTGTCAGAAGATGTTAACATATGCTGAAAGTACGTGCGGTTTTTTTGCTTGCTTAAAATACCTGTTTGTTCATTCTGGAGAAAGTGAACACTGTAATTTTGCATTTTTACAATGTAAACGTTAGTCTGCTAGCTAGTTTTTCTTTTTGGCCAGGTTTCTTTAAATATTAGCAACATGTTTAATGGTTGCTTCATTCCTTACAGTCTTATATATTCCTTTAATTAATCTTGTAACTCAGCGGGGCGGTAGAGGCTTGAAGTGGGGCTTCACTCCCGTTATGATGACGTCTGTTTGCTTTTATCAAGCCCAGTGACTCAGTTTCAATTGATTTGTAGATCCAGAGTTTCAGCCACGCTAGGGTGTAGATACAATTTCAAACAGAGACAAACTAAAGTGAATATAGAAATGCTGCATGTTTCGTCATGCTAGAGGATTTGGTGCCTTTGAAAATTCGCCTTCTGTAAAGGACTTAAAGTTTCATCCGGTAGAAATGTGAAATGCCAGGATTTGCTGCCCAAATGGCAGGTGCAAGATGTCGAAATCTTCTGGACACTTAACGACCTGATGCGCTGCCATAACTCTCCTCAGCAGTAATCCAGACATTCCTGCCCAAAATGTGTGGTCGATCAGCACTAAAGAAACAGCAAGAACTGCATCTTCTGCAGGCAGGTGGTTTGCACTGTGGTGGGGTCTGCGCAAAGACAGCGGCAGCTGTGTCGGGCAAAATCACAACCCCGAAGCCAGAATCCCATCTCCAGCAGGGAATTCCACCAGATACTCTCAAGGCGGAAAATGCTAGAAGTCTGGGGAGTAGGTATGTTTCTTAGGAGGTGCAGGGGGATGAGACACTTCTTCCTGAGCCCCGTTGTTTGCTCTGATCTGTGCTCTTGAAGCACAAGCTGGCCCTTTGGGCTTCGCCAAATGTTCCTTGGCCACTGCCTTGTGCTCTGGCAGGAGAAGGCACTGCAGCATCTGTCCTGCCCCATAGCAACCCCTACCATCGTGCCTGATGTGAGGGGGGGTCAGCTTGACCCATGGTCTGTGCCGCATTGCCCTCAGCAGGGCCTTCTTGAGTCCTGCCGGGAGGCACATGCGCCGTGCCTGGGGCCTCCTCCATCACACGGCGGGGTGGTCCCATCCCATGACCTTGTGGTGGAGCAGCTCTGTCCCTTACAGGGCTATTGGAGATACTGAGGAAGCTTGTGTGGATCCGGGAGGAGGTTAGACAAGTTTGTGGGGGAAAATCCACTGGGTGTCACCAGAATGGTTACGGACACCGCAGCTGGCTCAGGAAATCTGTGAAACACAGGCGCTTGTAGGCTGGAAGGGCATTCGGGAGAGGCATCATGTACAGCTGCCCTGTTCATGGAGAGCTGGGGGAGCTCAGCCAGGCTGTGCTTTGGCACTGCTGTGTCTTTGGCAACAGATGCTGGCTTTAGCGGTGGATGCCCTCGGCTCTTCACCTCTGCCTTGCACTGGGGCTCACCTGCCTTCTGTTGTGCTGCCCACCTGCTTTTGGCCAGCACTGTCAAGCAGGTGGGGCACCTGAGCTGGGTCAAGCCCCAGAGATTCTTTGTTGTGTTTTTTTTTAATTACTTTTCTGCTGGGTCCATTTTCTAAGCCAGTTCAAAATGTGGCCCCACAGACAACAGTGCCAGGCACTGTGAGAGGATGACACAGGGGACAAGAAGGGAGGGCAATGTTAATTGCCTGAGCCAGTGTTGCTGCTAATGGCTTTGTATTGTGAAACCATAGCCTGTTAGTCCTGATGTTACTATGTCCACAGGAACCTTTGCAGCTAAAACCTCAGTGGATGGCAACAGATCTCTGGTAACATTAGGAGAACGTGTTAATTTGCAGCAGCAACAAGTAATTTCAGAGAATATCCCGTGGCTCCAAATACTCCACATCAGTCCTACCCAGCCTGTGAACACATTGCTGTCCTGTGGCAATGAGTTCTGCAGGCTGTTGGAGCTGTGCTGTAGTCTTTGTAGTCGCACAGGTAGAGATCTGAAAAACTATTTTGCCTTTCTCACAGTTCACGTTAATAACGCTAACAAAACGCTCCCCAGCATATCCTCTCCTGGCATTTTTTCTAGATTTGAATCCAAGGTTTTTAAAATCCTTTTGGGTTTTTTTTTATTTCTCTGTTATGAAAAAGGAAAATATGTATCCATATATGTATATGCATACGTATGTATGTGTATATCTACAACTGCTAAGAATAATAAGTCCTGCTGTTTTAACAATTTTAAGCAAGAAAAGGTTCTATGAAAAGCAAAGAACGTATCAGTCAAGGAAATGCTGGTATAAAATAATTGCAGCAGATTCCTCTGTGTGCTCTGATTGCTGTGCAGCTTTCTGGGAATTCAGCTTATGGATGGCAGCTTATGGCTCCAAGCAGAGTCTCTGAGCGTGTAGTTGCATCAGTAAATTTGTCCCTATATAAAGCAGAGATTTTTCAAATGCAGAGTGCAGCCCCCTGCTGCTTGTGAAGCCTTCCTATGTGTCCTGTGAAGGCTGCAGAAATCAGTACATGACACGTGACAGCAATCATATTTTGATTGTGTATCTTGTCTATTGTATATTGCAAATATTTTCTATTGTACATCTCCCCTTTTGCAGCCTGACATCCTGAAATTCATTGACCCTTTGGGGCAAAATTTGCCTTTGGAAGTGGAGCAGCCTTCTGTGTCTCCAAAATCACCAGTCGCCCTGGGAAGCTGATAAACAGCTCACTGAAGAAAACACAAATGTAAGTCTGACGTACTTTATATCCCCGAAAACCCCAAACTAAGCAGCCAGTTGCTGGCTTGCTGTAAGGGCGATGGGCCCAGCGTAGGGAGACAGGGTGGGACTTACTTCCTTGCAGTACATTCCTCACTGAAATGTAGGCCTAAGGCAGAGACCTCATTTTCTCCAGATGACTCTCAGGAAATACCCTCCCCATCAGCTATTATTGCCTAAATAATAGGGAGGGAAGTGTGACGGACTTGAGCAATATCTGAGGTACTCCGTAGGGCACATCCCAAATCTGGTGTCGGGCAAGGCTGCTAAGACAACTGATTATAATGTCACTTGGTGTGTGTATATGGTTCGCTTTTTGCCTCACAGTTATGAGGTCACGAGGAAAAATAGATACTTGTTTAGATATAGGTAACGCTGATAAGAAATATTACAAAATCTCTTCCTAAGCACGGGCCCAAACTGTCAACATTCGAGCATAGATTTAACTTCAATAATGGAACCTCTAGGTACTAAAACATGTGTACAAATGTTTGCAGGATTAGAATCTTAAATGTTAACTTTCCAGAAAGTCCAGTCCAGGAAGGGAAAAGCCTGTCGAGGGAGAGGTCTGCTGGGATTTGATTTATGAACAGGACATCCTGTTTAGTTCTGAGATCTTTCAGATATGATTCTAGTGAGACCGCTGGGTTATTGTGATGGCAAAGAAAAGCAGCTCACCCTCTCCCTTGTCTGCCAAAGGCTCTCAAACCTGTCTGGGCATCGTATCAGTGCTAAACATTTGGCATTCTTTCTCATGTTTCATCACCACTGTTTACTAAGCAATGTTAAAAATGCACGGCATGTGTGCAGCTCCATGCAAGCAGACTGACATGTCTGTTGTTAATTAGCAAGTTGGGTGCTGTCATTTCTGCAATTAAGCTCACGTTTCATTCCATGACCTAGCCACAGAAGAAGACTGTCCAGAAAGTTGGGGCAAAAGGCAGAGGACAGGTAGAGCTCTTAGGAAGATGTGAGGAGAGGCAGAGCTCTTAGAAGGA
>Ga0181612_178853_pt1 | contig 11442 bp, 11 predicted proteins | sample HoacroProtozoa21_FD_119630 | JGI IMG/M metagenome (GOLD analysis project Ga0181612, IMG submission 119630) | Hoatzin crop microbial communities from Cojedes, Venezuel. Combined Assembly of Gp0051906, Gp0051904, Gp0051908
GTTGTTTGCCGTGATGAGGGGTTCTGCACCCGAGGGGCACTCAGGGCACGCAGAGAGCAGTCGTAGCATCAGCTTCCAGGAGTTTTACGAACTTGGATGTGGGGTTTTCCTGCTGCTTCCACAATATTGCTGTTGTAGGAAAACAACAAAGATGCTGGGAAAGATTTAAGTATCTCACATAAATCAGCAATTTGTGAAGAGAGAGCTTAGAAAAAACCCAGCCAATGCCTAGCTGAACCGGTAAATACATGATCGTAACTCTCTCTTCCAAGTCACTCTCCCTCTTCTTTTTGACGGTAGGCCTGCATTGACACAGTTAGCCTCTCAGGGCCCTCTCCAGCTGATACTTGATTTTTGCAGGATGTTGAACACCAAGGTTACCCATGCTGATAGGAGTTGGCACCCATCAGGTCTAACCCTGATTTATTTGAGGAGAAGCCCTCCCCCGTTGGCACGTCAGCCCAGCTGTCCCATCCCATACTACGGGCGGGCTTGGGGAAATAAAAATGATCAAGGGGACGGCCAGGCATAGGTGAAAGAGGGCAGCAGTCTTGTAGAGGAGAATCTGTGAAGGGCATCAGCACTGTGCCTAGGTAAACCCTTACGCCCTTTCCAGATGAGGACATCGTGGCCTCATGGGTGGGCATTTTATTCTCCTTAAGCTGGATGTGGGAATGGTGATTCATAAGGGTTTCTCTGTGTTTGCTGGTGGAGAAGACACGTCATGGCTGCTCTGCCTCAAAAGAGGTGACGGCGTAGTGCTGAGCGAGCATGCTGTGGTGGTGAGACCAAAAGCCTGTAAAGCCAAACAGGAGGACTGGGTCGTAATTTTGCAGTTTTCCAACATCGAGGCGTTAGCGTATCCAGTTTGATCTGCTTGGTAACACAAGCCTTTGAGGGGTTTGGTTGGCCTGCACTGAGCTGTGTTGGCAGGGCTGTACTGCAGCTTACCCAGAAGACACATCCCAGAGGACACCATTCTGTGCCAGTGGTCCTCTGCCAGCCCTGCCCAGGGTGGTTGCGCTAATGAGGAGACGAGTAGACACGACACGCTCGGGAGAGCCTAGGAGGGGAACCACAGCTCTGCTGTGGGAGAGGGTGTGAAAAAACCCTCAAAGTCCTGGCCGTCTGACCTGGAGAAAACTGTGCCGCAGCTGTCGCTTCTGCCTCTTGCTTGCTGTTGACTTCATTTGAGCCTCATTTGGCATCATCTCACTTGACTGTGTCTCCTCTACAAAATCATTCCAATCTTGGTTTTCCCAGAATTAAGTTTCTTTATCTTTCGTGCTGGGAATTGTAGAGAACGTAGTTAACTCTTTACTGTCTTGTAGCCGATAGACTGTATCTAGGCATGATAATTTGAGGAATAAAGGCCAGACCTAGTTAAAACAGAGTTTCTTTTCAGCTCAGATATGCTCTTCTTGTGAGTCTTTATGCAAATCACTTGATTTCATTGCTCCTAACTATATAAGAAGCACATGACTTAAAAATATCAGAAAAGTACTTTTGAGGGTTTTTTGCCAGAAACTCCCGAGGGATGGTTGAATGTCACTGAAAGTTAAAGGTTCAGTATCTGAAAACAGAACTAGGCCCATTAATTTTACTGTACTCTTTTAATTTGGCTAAAACCTCCTGCAACTAGTTGTAGCTTGGATTGAAGCCAGGAGAGAATTTGTCCTTACAACGTCAAAGGGAGCCCAGTTCTCCATGTCTTCCCTCGCAGCTCTGCATCCCTTCCCTCCACTCACCTCCAGTCCATCTCCTTCTACTTTAAACACAGATTGAGTGATTTGCCTCTGACCTGAGTCCAGCCTCTTGTCCTCATACAAAAAATTAAGTTTTGGCTAACCTGCTCAGAAACTTCAAACAAGCTCTGAAACAAAAGGCGCTTTTTCTCCTCTCCTTTATGACTCTATAAATCATTGTGACTATAAGTCATTGTTTATTTTGCTTACTAATCCCTTATCATGTTGTGTTTTTTCTCAAGGACGTTAGAGCATACCGTAAGGAAAAATTCCTTTTTAGTATACTCTTGGTCAGGCTACACACCTGTAGTAACTCAACTACCATGTTAAGTCATAAAGCAAAAGACATAGCTGTTGTTTTTCTTGATTTCTTCACAGCGGCCATAAACTTTCTGCGGTCTCTACTGGAGCCAGATCCTGCAAAGAGACCAAACATCCAGCAGGCACTTGCAAATCGCTGGCTTAATGAGAATTACCCTGGGAGAGCACCACCCAATGTCACATATCCAAACAGGTACTGTGCGAAAGAGTGGAGAGAGCCTGCCAGGGTGTATATACATTATGTATGTTAAAACATGAACAACTCCTGTGTTTCAGTTCCATTTGTGTGGCAACATCCTAGTGCATTTTCCAGGGTTGCTTTTGTGACTCCATCCTACAAGTTCTTAAGATAGGCCATTGAATATCCGTTGTTTGAAATGGCCAAATACAATACCATAAATTAGAAGCTGGCATACGATGCGTTATTTGCAGGGTGGTCTGGGGTGCAGATCATATGACTAATTGACTCCAGACCTTGGAATGGGTATGTGTGACAGATAGTTCTCATCTTCTCCTTGTTTGTCAGTATTTTCCAGTAGAGGCCATGCTTATTGGTGATACGTCCATGAGGTTCTGTGGATTAGGTAAATACGCAAACCGCGGTGAGAAAGGTCCGAGTTAAATGATCTTGCTTTGTTGCTTGTTGATCTTGAATATCTGTGTAGTGCTGAATGCATGACTAAATTAAAACAGGGAACAAATCTCAAGGCCAGTCATACATCCATCTGGGGAAAAAGAAAGATAGTTGTGGTCCACTTCACTTCTTCGCTTTCACTAGACTTGCTTGACTTGTGTAGAGTCAACACATGAGCCAGCCAGCCTCGGCTCTCGTTACAGTCAATGGAGGGAAATAAGGGCACATTTTGTGGAACGATTCATCTGAATTCTTTTTGATTCTGCAGTACGATGACTTTGTGCCTAGGAGATCCAAGTTCCTCTCCAGTGACTGTAAATGGAGCCTCAGGCAACTCACTTAGAAATATATGTCTGTATTTGATCAGATAAACCCTCCTTGCAGTATCAAAGCCCTGCAGCTGTGTCTCATACACAATCCAGTACCTGCAGAGGATTCACTGTAGGCATTCCTAGCTCGCAGGCCAAGATCCTAAGTAACACTGAGGCAAAGACGGCAACTTAGAGCCTAATTTTGGCGCTTAAAATTTGATAGTGCCCCAAAATTTCTGTCCTAACTTGCTAAGAGGAGAGTCTCTAAGTGAAGATCCTGACTTCTCCCCTACAGTTTACTCAGTTGCCAGATACCATGTATAGTGTGTGCCTAGGGATGTGATGACCTACATTTGTCTGAACATCTGAACCACTGTCGTCCACCCAAAAATGGCTTGGTGTTCACCAACCAGGCCATCTCTTTGTCTCGGTGCCCTGAAGGACTCAGTCCCAGAGGCACGCTCAAGCCATGCACAGAGCCAGCATTCAGCATTCAGCCCAGCTCACAGCTTTGCTGTTAAGAGTACCTCTCATCCGTTTTCCCCTCTGCTCCACCGCTAGCCAGATGAACAGGCTATGTTTCACAGCCATGAGTCCAGCCCCTGTGGGGCTGAGGCACCTGCAGCCCCCATCTCATACTGCTGAAGCAGGTGACGAGTGCTGCCACTGTTTGATCCTGCCGAGACCTGGACACAAGAAATCGATTTGAGCCCTGAATCTTGGGATAGCCTTTAGGAATTTTTGGAGACCTTTGCCTTGGACGTTGCTGTTGGCTGGCTTATAGGTTGCAGCCCGCACGGTCCTGGCTCCTACCTGAGTCACCTCCCTGTTCCCTCTGCATTGACAGGGAAGGGAAGTGCCCTAATTTAGCAGCAAGCCTTTCCCTTCCAGAGGCAGTGTCTTAAGTTTTAAGTGCTGCATTGCGGAGAATCACTGTGACTATGCCATTCTTTGACCTGAGAACAATAACAGGTTTCCTGTTCTCAAAGTATGGTTGGGTAGATGTTGAGCAGCTTGGATGCCTGGAGGCATCACTAGAGCCAACCACTGAAACAGGGAGGGCAAATGTGAGGCCAACTGCCTGTAATCCTTAGATCTACATGGACAGCATATAAAGATGGCACCTACAAACAATTGTTTCACAAGGAATAAGAGTGGGAACAGGCAGACACATTATCTTGACGTTACTACCCCAAATTTAAGGGCAGTTGAGTCAATATGCATAGTATACTGTCCAACAAAAGGAAAGATGAGTTTCCGTGGTGCATTGCACTGTACTGAAGTATGGCACATATGAACATTGTATGGTAAAGAAAGGGGAAACAAGTGTAAACTGAATGAGTCATTAAGCTAATGAAATCACTGTCATAATGAGTCTAATCAATCTACTAAACGTGGCATCTGTTAAGTGAATGTAAGGGTAACTGAGAGCTGTATGGGTAATTTAATTCTCTTGCTGTGTGGAACTTATCTGTAGAAAAGAGGAAAAAAGACAAATAGGGTTTGAATGTGCTTTTGCTATTCTTTTGCATTTATAGGTACATTTCATGCCTCTGTTTTTGACTTCTTAACTTGCAGTTGTCAGGATTTAGTCAGGTTGTGGCGGAAGTGTCCCTTCTAGAGTCTGCTCTTTGGTGCAGTTAGGTAGGTGACTGACTTACAGAAGAGGCCAGCCTCTATTAGATAGAATAGCTGTGCAATGCTCTTTATTTATGGAGTGCCCGATTAATCATTGTCTCCTAAAGGCAAGCAAATCAAATGGAAGAACAGAAAATGCAGTGCCGAACTATAGAGAGGGCCTAAGTTTGCTCATGTGTATATGTGTATATGGTGATGATAATAATCCTTTCCTATTATAAGCACTTTTAAAGGCAACATGCTATGCGTTGCTATTGAAAAAAATCAGTTACTTTTTTCTTTCTTTCTCATTGCACTGCTTTTGTCATCATTTGGTCTGAAAACCAGAGAAAAGTAGATTCTCCTATCCAAACCCAGGTTTTATGTGAAACTGTAAAGGATAAAAGCAATACAAATTCTTTCCCTCACTTCTTTTTTTGGACAGTATTTCTTTAGTTTAATTATTTGATGCCCCAAGCTTGATCTACCTAGAATTCGTTATACTGGAGCCTTATAAGAAAGTACTCTGTGAAGTTTGTAATATTTAAAGACAAGGCTAGACTCCTTTTGAGCTTGCCTTGGAAAGTACCACTGGAGTCAGCTTTGACAGAGTTTATCCAGGTTTTCCTTAGTGTGCAGAAGTGGGTAAGATGTGTCAAAATAGTTCTGAAAAATCCACTCTTAATCATGCTTTTTATAACACAAGCAAGAAGCTGTGTTATGCTCTTGCAGTGCTCTTCCACCGTTTTGGAGGTAACACCCATTGTTCCCAAGACAAGAACTTGGTAGGAAAGGGGATAGCATGGAGGTAAGGTGGAAGAACAGCAGAAACTGCATTTTCAGGGCAATTTTCTCTCAGGCTTTTTATAAGCTTGCTTTTATTAAAGAAATTCCCTGAAGGCGAGCAAAAATTTCCCATTTTGCTGAGCACTTCAAGTAGAAATTGCTTGAATTTCTTTTGCTGTCCAGATGCTTTAATGTGCAATGGCCAAGATAAGTCTTGCTTTTGAACTCCAAAAAACCCGAAACCCAAGCATTCCTTAGCCGCAGAACGAATGTTAATAGGCATGCCAAATAAAGGAAAAGAGTTGTTTGAGATTTGCCAGACTTGTTTTACATCTTGTGGAAGTCCTCTATGTCAGACACAGACTGCTGTCCGGGCATTCCTCGCGTCACAGGTGCACAGGACAGGGGGCAGCAGGGCAGGAGTGAGAAAGGGGGGCAGTGGTCCTTCTGAAGGGGCAAGTCAGGTTCTAAAAAAAGCCCACACCCTAAGCTCCTGTAAGATGCCTTAGCCAGACACTAGGCTTGATATTAGGGGCAAGGAATATCCTTTAGCAACCAAGTGAAACCGAGCATTTCTTTGGAGATGGATGGGAGTTGACGGGTACATCTGGGAAGCTGGCCAGCGCATTTAGAGGTCTAAATAGGAGCAGAGATCTTTGGAAAATCTGTTTTTAACTTACGCTGAGAAGATATTTTGCCATTTCTACAAGGCTGCCGTACTCCATTTCTCGCCTTGGCTGAGTCTGTTACAGACTTTACAGAGGAGCACATACATAAACATGTGTAACGTGACTATGGCAGCCGTTTTACCATTTGAGAGCTGCTGCAGTAACCCTCCCTGCATCCTGTCTCCGGGGTGAAATTTCTGAGCTGTTGTGCAGCACGTAAGGGGTGAAGCTGAACACTGTGGAGTTTGACTGCAAGGAAAGGGTCATTTTGGAAATCGTAATGTAGCTACCTGAGTTGGGTTTTACCTCTTTTCCTTCCAAACCAGCCAGGTGATCTTGGGGTCGTCACTGGTCAGGTGCAGGGTAACAAACGGTGGCATCCTGAGCATCGTGGTGCCATCTTGCATCGAGGTAGGACATGGTGGGGAGAGTGCTGTTCATTCGGCTATCATGGCTTCCCATGGTGTCCATGGCTCCTGGAGAGTCTGCCCTTTTTGTACCTGCTCATGGGAGGAGAGAGCTAATCACTCCAATCTTACTGAGCCTTTCAGGCCTCTTCTTTATGCTCTGCCATGTCCTCCGTGGCTGGCAAGGCTCTGCTGCTGGGAGGACGGCACGAATGGCATGCTCTGCCTTTCCCCCTGTGCAGGATTCACCTTGAGGACCTCAGCCAGAGCGTGCTGCTCCACATGACCGAGAAGCTTGGCTACAAGAACAGCGACGTCATCAACACTGTGCTCTCAAACAGGGCAAGTCACACGCTTGCCATCTACTTTCTTCTTAATAAGAAGCTGGAGCGCTACTTGGCAAGCCTTAGGGTAAGTACTGTTTGACGCCGATTCTTTGGACGAGTGGGCGAGGAGGGTGAAAATAGTGCTAAAAGTTTCTCTGCTTGCTGGCATTTGATCTCAAGGCTTCACCCGAGGGTTTAGGGGTTTTTTTTGTCTCGTATGGTGAGATAATTCTGCCACTTGAAATACCAATAACACAACGTAATTTGATTCAGGAAATCAAGAGGAAGCTTAAGAGCCGTTAAGGTTTTATTTAGTTTTCAAGTGAAAGGTGAAAGTTTCACATGAGAAATAACGTGAATATTCCTGGCCCCTGAGTTGGGGGTCAGAAACCCTGCTGCTGGGTTTGCACGGCAGTTTTCTCTAGGGCAGGAGTCTGCTGCCACGTGTCACCCTTCCTTGTGCATCCCGGGGAGCTGAGCTCCCAGGCCAGGTTTTGCATGGTGCTTGCTGGAGTGCCAGGACGAGCACAGCCACAAAGACAAGCTGCACGCTCTCTTCCCTTGGCCTCTCCACACAGCTGCCTGTGGTTTGGCGAGGAGTCTTAACTACTCTTGAGGGTCTGTAGGCTCCTACGTGACTGCACAGGCAGGAAGGTGGGTTGTGTGCAGTTTTCTTCTTGATGTGTTTGCTGCTCAGAAAAATTATCCCCGTCAGCCTTCCGATCTGACAACATCTTCTTAGTTTTTTTCTTTTCTCAGTTCTTTTAGCAAGCTTGTTTTAATGATGATGCCATCAATGATATTTAAAATGTAAGGGACCAAATTCACCACCTCTGTAAGTTGGTGCACCTCCACTGAATGCCAAGAGTGAATACAGTCCCGTAAGCAATAATTGAATGTTAGTTTTCTCTAATTATTTTACATACTTTACTTCTCTGTGCTTCTCTCTCCACAGAAGTCCGAAGGCCAGGACAATATTTGCCACAAGAACCAACTATACCAGATGGAAAAATACAAGGCAAATAAAGATTCCTATGAGGTAAAGCTCATTAAAGCTCTTTAAGGTACTTTAAAAGCAGACTGAATTTGAGGATTCTTGGTGATTGTGATTAAGGTGATGGGTTTCTGGACCGATGGAGAAAAAAAGACCTGTGGTCTTGTCTGTGCAGGACAAATAATTCCCTCCATTTCTTTTTGAAGCAACAAAGAGCAACTCTAGGGTGGAAGTACAAAAGTGGCTTTCAGCTTTTATGAAGAAAATAAAAGTTTTAAATGCTCTGTTTAGCAAAATAATGCAAACTTCTTCAAGCGGCGCTGTAGTTTTATTCTGGGGTGCAAGTTGCTGGTGTTGTGAGAGGACCATAACTGTGTTTCCTTGAGTCTGAAGACCTTGGTGGTGTAGGGCAGAGAGCTGAGTGACAGCCAGGGTGACCCTTCTGGTCACCTGGCATTCCTGATATCCTGGGCCAGCCCTAGCTTGACTGCCAGAAATGATGAAACTGTATTAGCACAGAACTCTGCCCAGGCTTGTATTTTTTGCTTCTTAGCAGAAGTGACACAGAACTAGCATCAGAACTGCATCGTGAGGGACTTCCCTTGGCCAGAGAAAGGTTTAACCGGGTTGCCTTTTGCTGTCGGTCTCCAGTCTTTTTGCTTGCAAATAAAGGAGGTGTTTTGTGTTAAAAGAATACATATCAGATAATAAGAGTTTTCTCATGGCTGGATTTTTCTTCCCTGGCTGATTCTTTGCCAAGTACTAAAATTACAAGAGTAGTATAAGCTGTTCAAGTCTTACCTACCAACACAAAGAGCAGTATTTTTGAAGAGTCTACCTATTTCAAAAGCTACTCTTCAGAGCTGGATTGATGATCTAATTGCAGGGGCAGGTTTGTATCATGGCTGGTTTTGTTTATTTTAAAGACTGCTTGCAAGACAAGCGGAACTGCGAGCCAGATGGAAATATCAGGGCAAAGTACTTATTCTTTTCTTATATAAATCAAAAACCACCTTACTTAGAAAGTGTCAGCAGTGGGTAGACTCAATGAATATAATATTTCAAAACGCTCTTTGACAGCTTACTTCAAGCTGTTGCAGGGCAACCTTCCCCTGGAAACATAGGCAGGTGCCTGGAGGTGAACACTGCAGATGTTGCATGGTGCATCCTGATGCTTTCTGGGTCAGCTTCCTCCAGCTGCTGGCGTCACTTCCCCCTGCGGTGACAGAGAGCCATGGATGACTCTGTCTGCCACCCAGGCATGAGCTTACAGCTGCTGCCTACCTACCCTGTGCCGAGAAGCCTGCAGCAAGGCCTGCCTGGGTGCCTGTGCAGAGCCAAGCGAGAAATGCATGGTCTGGTTTGCTGGTGGTCCTGAAGTCCCCGCACCCCTGGAAGGGAACTGGTGTTTGGCTCCCGTCAGAATGACTGAAAGCTAACAGGAGTGCTGCTGTATAACCCCAGTTTGGTTTGTAGGCGTGCGTAGGGACAACGGCTCCCTCCAAAGCCTCTCCTGCACTCAGAGTGAGTCCCATTGTAGCTATTTAGAGGGTGAGGGGGTGTCATTTCTTTCTTGTAATGGTTACCTTGATGCAATCACATTGCAAACACCATCATAATTGTAGAATCACAGAATGCTTAGGGTTGGAAGCGACCTTTAGAGGTCATCTGGTCCAACAGTGAGCAGGGACATCTTCAACTAGACCAGGTTGCTCAAAGCCCCGTCCAACCTGGCGTTGAATGTTTCTAGGAATGAGGCCTCCACTGCCTCTCTGAGCAACCTGTTCCAGTCCCTCACCACTCTCATTATAAAAAATTTTGTCCTTATATCCAGTCTAAATCTACCCTCCGTTCGTTTCAAGTCAGTACTCTCTGCCCTGTCAGTATAATACAGTATATTCTCTTTCTGCATGGGCATAGTGGAGTATAAAGCACGTTTTACATCGCTTCAGCTGTGTTTACACAAGGGGATTGTATTACCCTGGCTGTACCAGGACAGCTGAAGCAGCACACGTGGGAATACAGACCCTGGGAAGCTACTGCTGTTTGTAACTGTGGCAGACGTCTCTCATAAAATGCGTTTGTGTGGATTGGAACGCAGCCCTGGTAGTGTCTAGCTCATGCCGCTGGGATCAGTGGGTGCCACCAAGACTCGGGGGTCAGGATTTTGTAAGCTCAGGCAGGTTCGTGAGCTGCAGATAGAGTCACCCCCCATTTCCAGAGGGGAACTGGGATGCACTGGTCCCTAGGCAGACCCTGCACAGAGAGCATAGCCATGCGTTGCCATGGGAATAGCAGGGAGAGAGCTGGTCAGCTTCAGCTTCGGCAGCCGCCTGGATTTCTTCCACCTCACTCCAGCGATGTGACATGAGGATTTTGCCTCAGGTGGGGTTGCTGGGGGGATTGCTGGGGCAGTAGTCGTGCCCAGCCCCTCTGCGCCGTTAGCTTTCCTAACCTGGGGTGGTGGGATGGTTGCGCCAGGGCTGAGGGTGCCGAGAGCTGCTGCCGGTGCTGAGTAACCAGGCTGAGTTTGTTTCAGTGCTCGGGGCAGATGGGAAGCGCAGGAGGAGGGAGGGCGGCAGCAGTCAGTCCCTCTCTCTCCATCTCTCTCTTTTTGTTGGAGAGGCCTCAGGTGACGGGCAGCTGTCTCGCCAGCGAATCCAGGCGATACCTGCCTGCCGCAGCGTAGCCAGCAGGCTCAGACTCGGGGAATTCACAGTTTTTAAGAACTTGTGTCACTGTCGTATCACTATTTTAGACATGGCCAAGGCAAATACCCTTTATCTTTCTTTCAAATCCGTTGCTGGGACTAAGAGTAGGTTTTCGGGTCGAGGTCAGGACAGGAAATAGCGGAGGATGATGTAATGCCAAACCTATTCAAGTATAACATACCGGTACAACTCCTGCATTGTGCAACAGGATGCCGTTACATGGCTGTGCACAGTACAGTGAAGAGCGAACTTTTATAACTCCTCTGAAGGAAATCTTCCTTTCCTTTTAAAACAGAACAGTATGTGGCACCTTGGGAGTTTAGGGTTTTGGTTGTTTCCCCTTTAACAACCATCGTCTAAGAGAAGCAATCTCAGTAAATTTTTAAAATTCTTAAAAGACTAGTTGCAACGTTCATCCAGGGTGAAGTAATTAATTGGTAACACAGGATATGTGAATTTTCTTTTTTTTGGGAGCTTTAATTGTATGGTATGACTGCGTTACTGCTGCTTAGAAAACATCACAGCAGTGTGAAGGCAAAGTCAGGAGCACTTGGCAGGTAAGGAGCTGCAGCTTGGCTCTTGCACCTTTAGGCTAAAAATATTGCAGCATTGAAATGTCCTGCATCCTGACAGATGCTGCAGCAACCAACATGCAAATTCTTTCCTCACCTATCCAAAATAGCCAAAAGCTGCTAACAGTCTTGATCAGCTCCTTTAGGCTTAATATAGTTACCACTTGGTCTCATTCTCACAAGTACCTTTAAAAAAAGATACTCGATAAAGCCCAGTCTCTGCTGAACTTGGCAGCAGAGTTTCAGAGCCTTGAGAGGAAAAGTAGTGTGGTGGGCTCCCACTGACTCTATTGCAACCAGGTGTTATTCACACAGCATTATTATTATTATTATTATTATTATTATTATTA
>Ga0181612_111799_pt1 | contig 11441 bp, 5 predicted proteins | sample HoacroProtozoa21_FD_119630 | JGI IMG/M metagenome (GOLD analysis project Ga0181612, IMG submission 119630) | Hoatzin crop microbial communities from Cojedes, Venezuel. Combined Assembly of Gp0051906, Gp0051904, Gp0051908
CCGAGATGTTAAGTGATCTGCACAGTATTGTAAACAAAGTGCACGGCAGAGAGTATAAATTAAATCGGTTCCCCTGAATTCCAGGCCAGCAGCTTACCCTTGTCCTTCATCTTATTTAGTGCTGTACTTTGGTTGCAGTCGTGACCAAGTTCCAAAACTAGTGCCTTACTTTCTGCTATTTGTATGAATTGAATAGCAAGCTCAGCTAGTCTTCCTCACCCTACAAAATATCCTATGTACTGGCTGCTAACTTTGAGCTTTTGGGTGAAAATATGGCATGCATTTGCAATACAAAGATACTTCAGATATATTCTTAGTGGAAAGGCATCAGCAAATTAGAACTGATTCTGTAAGATGATGGTGATTAATTACAGCGATTGTGCACCATCAGACATCCTAAATTGCTGGAGACACTTGACACTAAATTTTCCTCAAAAATCCTGCATTACTTTGGCAATTATGTAAAACTCATTTCCATAAGATGAAACTCAGTTGTATGTTTTCTCATATAAGATTGAGACATGCAAGTTAGTCATCTCACTACAGTGTACCTGAAATTTGCTGTCAATGAAATGGTCATTTGACCAGAGATAAGGTACTTGTGACTTCATTTCTGGCAACACTTGGAGAGATTTCTCTGAAGAAGGATGTGAGCTTCCAGTTTAGTATTTCCCCAGGGTCTAGAGGCTCCTCTTGCAGTATTAGTCCAACAGCTGCCAGACAGAAATAATCTGTGCTTGGAAAGAAAGTGGCTAATACTTCAGCCTGGGAACTGAGAAGATCCAGGTACAATTTCCTGTTAGCAACTTCCCACACGGACTTTGGATGGGACACATTGTCTTTACGTTTCAGTCACCTGCCTGCGCCGTGGAGATCTTAGCAATCACTTACTCTGAAAGCATATGAGGAAAATAATAAACACAACAAAGAGTGGAAAGGGCAGCTTTCTGTATTGATAGAAAGATGTACTTAGTAATTAGACAGGATAGTTGCAGACAGATATGTTTGCTGAGGCTTGTAGATACAGACTGTAGAAGGTATGACAAGACAGACAACCAAGAGAGATGGTTCTGTAGCAGGTTTGATACTAAGATAACCTATCAGCTGTATCCACTGCATTGTATTTGCTCACCCTTCTTTATTAGAACTGGAATGTGCACTCTGCAGGGATCAATGTGGGAAAGAAAGCTCCTCAGGGTTTGCAGCATTTTCCCTTAACTGTACCCTGAAGAGATAGAGGTTTAGGCTTGAAAGATGCTCCAGTCTTGCCCAGTTTTATGAGTCTCTGAGCTGTAGGAGGAAGGGATTCATTTAGCTAGGGTAATCACAGGGTCATCTTACTTTCTACATTGTTACTATTTGCCATAGTAATGCTCCTCTTCCTGCCTTTAAAAACTGGTGACTGATATTTCCTTTCACTTCAGAAAATTAAAATGCTTGTAAAAAAAAGTTGTATTTCTTTACAGGCATGCATAGTAGGTAAAAATGCTCTGAAATACATTTTGTTCTTCCAAAGAAAATTTTTTCTAAGGATTCTATAAAAAATATGCTTAACTGCCTTAGAGCACTAACCGCAGCAGACTGTACAGCAAATGAAACCCTGGAATTCATCACAAAATTTTAATCCCTTGAGGCCTGTCTAGCAGAGGCTAAGAGAAGTGTAAAAATGTGTGGAAAAAAAATGCTACTAGAAGGAGAAAATATTATGATGTATTGCTCTTTGATGCAGTAATTGTTAAGAAGTTATTCTCAGAGCAGTTTTGCTATAAGGCTCACCCTTTTTTCGACTAGAGTTTAGATGCTGCGGCAGACACCTACATTTAGTCAGTTTGAGGGAAGCAGAGAAAAGAGAAAAATGAAGACTTGTATAAAGTTCTACAAAACAATGTTGTAAAGTACATGTTGTATATCCATCTAACATGGCCTCACTAGACAGAGTCAGCTTTGGGGAACAGAGGCCAGATGGCCTTTCCTAAATTTAATGGTTCCCATTATTATTTATCTGCATCCAGAGAGGCAACAACATTAGAGCTCATAACTAATACGCCTTTTGCTTTCACATGCAGCATTCATGTGCACTTTTATTTATTGGATGCACGTTCCTTTCCTGGTAGGATAAAGGTGGTGTTTTGCTTTCAAAAATGACTCTGTAAAGAAAAAAATCTGCGCTGGAGACTGCTGACACCAATATTTTTTTCTGAACCAAGAAACAACCTGAGCAATTAGAAACTGAGTTTGAATGAATGTGTTCTCTTCATAGTTAAATTGTAAGCAGTATGTATTTACGTGATCTAAGATTACACTGAGAAGCTGTCGCTGATGCTACAGAGCAAACATTTGTTCTCAAGCAATGTTTTACCCTGTTAAAAGGAGGTAGAAAAGAGTATTTCTGATACTGCTGAGCATTTAGAAATTCTGGGTATTTTTAATTACTGTAGATATTCTTCCTAGTGAGCAACAAGAAATTTATTACCAACTGTCTTATATTTGAAGCCAGAAAGAATTTGATAGGTAATGTGGACACTTTCAGTGTGTTCTTTGTCTTTGCAAATTTGTGGAGAATACGTATGAAACCAGGAGATCAGAATAGAGCCAATGTCATCCATGTCTTCAAAAAGAAGGGAAAAGAGAAGCCAAGAAGTTACTGCCCAGTCAGCTTAATGTCAACTGCTATAGCATTTCTGGAACAAATTATCAAAAAAGTATTTATAAGCACCTTAAAGATCACAGCAAGATAAATATTAGCCAACATGGATTTGTGAAAAGCAAATTATGTTGAACAGTCTGGTTTCCATTTGTAACGGGGCACAGGCTTTGTGGGTATGGAAGAAGCAGTTGATACCATAAACCTTTAGTAAGGCTTTGAAATTCTCTCACATGAGATCCTTGTGAGCAGCTAGAGAAAGATGGCCTTCATGAAATTTCTGTTGGTGCACACTGTACTGGCTACACACTGTATGGGGAGAACAGACTTTGGATGGAAAGATATATGAAGAAGGGTTGTTCTGCAGTCTGTGTTTCCCCATATTTTCATTAACCTCCCAGATCCTGAGACTGCGACTAAACTTACAAAATTTTCAGGCAATGCAAAGCCGAGTAGGAACACAGGCAGACAGCAGGACAGAGCTAGAATTTAAAAACATCACAACAAATTTAAGAAATAATTTAGTAACTAATTATTTTTTAAAACTAATTAGAAATAAGTAAGCACAAGGGCACGATACTCCATAGAGGCTGGAATAGAGCTATAGAGTAGAGGACAGAGAATAACTGTTCAGAAAGAAGTCTGCTGGAAGAAATTACTCTAGAGGCTGCAGTAGGTCAGGGGCATCACATTGCTGTGAAAATGGCAAATACCACAATGGAATCTAGAAACAGGAGTATGCCCTGCAAGGTCTGTGAAGTAACTATTCCTCTCTCCTTCACACTGGCGAGGCCTCAGAGCACTGTGTCTTTTTGCTTCAGGAACTGTATGGAATAGGTGGGCAGAGCCCACAAGAAAATCAAAAAGAATAGTCGCCAAGCAAATGAGATCTGTGGACTGAACCTGTGTTAAGCCCAAAGAAAAGGGCAAGAGGGATATTTAGTCTTCATGGTCATAAAAAGCAGTTGCAAAGAGGAATTGAAATCTGTGCCAGTCAAAGTGCCATGCTCAAGGGCGGCATTTCATTTAAGCAGGCATCTTATTTAAGATATGGTATAGAGTGGGTAAGGTAAGAAATATTGGCCCTAATGGCCTTTAAGTGCAGGCTAGAAAAGCACTTCAGGAATGACACAGGATGAGGGGATGATTTGATCGCCTCTCAAAGTCCCTTCCAGCTCTATGATTCTATGACAGCTATATTCCAGTGCACCAAAGTGGGCAGGGACACCTGGTTATTCCAGGACATCACTTTCTTGTTGCTGTAGCTGAGTAAGGAAAACAGGGTCACAGGCTGCAAGGCTACTGCTGCTGTTCTGTCCAGATTCGAGGGTGGCTATTGCATCCTAAAATAAGCTTTGGAAGGGCTTCATCTTGCAACATTGTTTTTAATAATAAAAAGATTTCCCATATTTTTGATGGCTGAAGAGGCACCTAGATTATTGTGTAGGATCACTTAGCAGCATTTAAAATGAACTAAAGTAATTTCAGGTTTTTAGGTATTACTAGCTGTATGGAGCCCTGTTATCCGTTAATTAAATAAGAAATTGACAGTTGACCTTATTCAGTACCAGTAATATAAACCTGAGTGTGATCCACATGATAGTATGAAGCATGAGTTATACTTCCAGGAAATACTAGGTTGCAACTTAAATTTTGGAAGATTTATCCTGATAAAGTTCTACCATTTACTTTGCATGGTAGAATAGTAACAATAAATGCATAGCAAAAACCTACATCTTTCGTATAGTGACCAGCAGGAACTGTCACTGGTGAATACAATCAAAGTTAGACATAGACACACCATTTTCAATGCTATTCTCCACCTAAAATAAGATCTATATCTGCAGTAAAATATTTAGACCTGTAGCAAATCCTGTACACTTCTCAGAATATAAGGGAAGAAAAGTGCTCTGATTTATAGGACAAATAAAGAAGTGGATTTTAGAATAGACAAAAGTCCAGAAACAATACATAAAAATTCGACGGCCACGCCTCCAAAAGGTTACTCAGTAGTAAAATGGAAAAAATCTTCAAAGAAGAAAAAATTCCATGGGCTTGTAGGAAAGTACTGAATGAGTGCACACTGGAGCTGGAAACTGGAGGGTGAAAAGCAGTAAGAGAAACTCAGGATATCATCCTTCCACCCCTACAGTAACTGACCCTCTTCACTGGCCCTTTATACATCAGTGCTATTGGAAGCTCTGTAACAGGAAGAGATTTCACGTACATAAGGTTTTCAAAAACAAACTGTAGCTGAATGAAAAAACATTTTTTCAGGGCATTTGCTGGGCTGCATAAATGCAGTGGCAACTACTCAGATATTGCATCTATACTCAGCTGTTGAGAGAAGTTTATTTAGCAAAGCCATTAAAGCCTGATTAAAATTTGATGGGATGATAGGATAATGTGGCAAGCCCACTGAGGTCTGAACTGCTGCCAGTATTGATTAACACCCTTAACACCCCAGTGGGAATCCTATCAAAAGCATATTTCAAATCTAAGCCATGGGAATCAGAATAAAGCCCTGGATAACAACTGCCCTATCATTCAGATGAGTGTTTTATGTCCCTATATGATAAGTGAATGAAACAAGATAATGGAAAGTTGCCAAAGGACTAGTTCAGCTCACAGATGTATGTGGGGATTTACAAATGCCAAAAATATGAGGCCAGATTCATACCTGATATAATTTCATCAATTTAGCTGAATTTTCCAAGGGTTAAATATGGCCCATAGTCTCTGTACTGATCAGCTTAAATCAGACAAATATTTTGATATGTTGGAAGATAACAATTTATAGATTGTAAGGGAACACAACTGGCATTGAAACTGATACAGAAGTGATTACAGAGAGACCTGAGAGAGAGAAGACTGTTTTGCTGACAGGAAAAATGTAGTTCTTCCAACTGCAAGGCTGGCAAAGAAATGATATAAAACTAAGCATGAGAAGGGACAGAGGGGAACAGATGCAGAAGAGGATTCAGAGAAATATACAGAGCAAGAAGGAGGACACAATAAAATTGCAACTGGTATGTAGCAAGTCTGTAATTTCTTTAAAGGTGGAGATAAGAAGCTTGAGCTTATTGTGTCAAGGCAGAAGCCCAAAGAAATTTGAAAGAAGGAGGGAGAGAATGGCAAAAGCAGGAAATTGTTTTTAACTCAGGCATTTCTGCTATACTGGTAAGGCAAATACTGAGATTTGGAAAGAGCACAAAAAGGTTATGTTTTATGAAAAATCAGCCAAGCATGGTCTAGATGTGAAAGAGCACAAATTAAAAAAGGACGGAAAGAATGTTTGTGATCCAAGGGGACAAAAGGTTAGGGGAGGTGTTGCAGATGACCCTGCGGTTTGTTGAAAGAATGGAGCTGTTAACGATGATAAGGAGGAGGTAAAATCTAAAGGTTTGGTGGGTTGGTTTTGTTTGGTGCTTTATTGCAGAGGGGGCTTGCTTGGTTGTTTTTCTAAAGTAACTCACAGGTGCTTTGTTTCAAATCCTAATTCTACCGTTAGCTGTTCCCCTTATTCTTGTAGTAGGGGCCTGTGGTGGGAAACATCATAGCCCCATAACAGGGGATGGCCTTTTGTAAAATATCTAGTTATCACAAATGGGTCTTGACCCTCAGCTGAGTGTCATCTGCACAACTAACTGCTTCCAGGTGGCACTGATGGAGACAACAAAGGAAGGGGTTTGCTTATAGGTGTGACATGATTGCTTGGAGGGATCTGCTTCTACTTGTACATGGGGAATTTAGAAACAAAAAGGCTCCAGAGCACTGATGCAAGAGAAACTGTGAGAACATTCAAGGAGAAAAGTTGCTCTGATGCAAGAGAAACAGTAAGAACGTTCAAAGGGAAGAGTTGCTGTGAATCAGTCATAAATAGCTGGTTTCAAAGAAGTATCGTTAAATGTGTTTTGTTTGGAAAAGTTTGTGAGATGGCTGTGGCATTTGGCCACTGATGGATACATAGCTCCTTAAATACAAGTGTTGCTGGAAAGTATGATGAGTTGATATGTTGGCTTAGAATTACAACTTGGAAACCTAATCATGTAGCAGCCATGCACCTCTCCTTTTACCTTTTTCTTTCTGGTTTTTGTCTTGTGGTACAACCTGACATAACAGTACTGGTCAGTATCTGAGGAATGTTGCCCATAATGCAGGTTTTCATATACTGCTGCACTTGGGCTTTTCTTCCAATTGATTTTATGAAAGGAATTGAAAAAGTCTTAAGATGCTCTGCAATTTCTACAAATCGCAGAATCTGTATCGTCTGTTCTGTTTGCCAAGTTCATCTGTCTTTCTGTTTGTACCTAATAGAGTTTAATTGAATGATAGTAACTTTAGGAACTAGGTCCTCCAACTTCTTTATAGGCAAACAACTTTTTCAATTTAGCAGCCTGTTACGCACACTAAATGACTTAGCATTTAAGAATGTATAATTTCTTGATTCAAGTAGAGGTATAATACGTATTAGAGGCAGGTCCTGGTCTGGTATTGTTTCACCTGAGAAGATAGATTAATAACATGAGAAGCAAGTAACAGCAAGCCTCTCCATGTCTGGAATTTTGTGGTTTGTTTGTTTTTTTGTAAGTTTTTTGGTAACCTTAATTATGTCTGAATACTAATTCTGAATTTCTTTAAATATTTATATCCTGACTAGTTAGATATAGGCCCCAAATCATCGAAAAATGATGGAAATGCTGAAATACTTTGCTGATCAGGGATAAAGTTAACCATGTCCTTACAGTTCAGCCTGTTGCTTTGCTGAATCTAATGAATTTACTGAACTTAGTGTAAACTTCTCCTCTACAAAAATCATCTTGGTTAAATGTATGAGCTAAGCAATAGAAATGTCCTGAGTGCTGATCAGAAAATTGCTACTTCTTTGTAGCTTGATGCTGAAGGTGTTGAAAGAGAAAATGGAATGTTAACTTGCTTACAGGGAAGAGTTGTTTGTTTTTGTTTGACTGTTCCTGTGAACATAAAAGCCTGGCTCACTGAATAATCCATGAGAAGCTAAATGTTTGTCAGCTGAGGTCGCAAAAATACTGCTGCTGTAAGCAGTCTGCTGTAAATGGTAGATAGGGCAGACCTCAACCAGGCAAAGAGCCCGTAATCAGATTTCTGTGCAGGTACTCACTTGGTCCCCATTGCCACATAATTCGGGAGTCTTCTGACATAGGAGGTACAGAAGTGTTAACTTTAACATTGCAGATGAGATACAGGGGCCTACCAATACTGACCAGAGGGACAAGCATGGTTAACAACATAACTCTTATTTACATGTTCAACTCCAATAGATTTCAGCAGGAGTTAAGCAGCTTAATGCATTCATGGGTCTGAGCTTAACATGCTTAGTCAGCCAGGAAGACTCTGGAAAAGCTACATCACCCCTGAATTCCAGCCCAAATCTCCTTTTTGATCTAGTGTTCAGAGATTGTACGGTGTTAGGTGCAGAACAGACATGAGGTATAACCCTAAACTTTTTCCAGGTTTTTTTATTTTCTAAACAATCAAACCCCCAAAAAAAAGCAAAATGTGAGGTAACAGCAGTACCTCATGCAGACAATCAAGGCTGAGGCAATAAAAAGACGTTTTTTTGTTTCCTGAGGCCATGGAGTAAGAGATGAAGAGAGGATTTTTCTGTCATTCTTGTATTAAAAAATGGTGTTTGAGGAATGTGTTCTTAGTAACTGAGGATAAAAGACATTAAATGCTGTCAGCAGAAAGATTATGGAGTGTGTGAAAATGTGGAAGAAAAGAGAGATAAACTGCACAATGAGAGATGGGATAGCTTGCACTGCTGACCACGTTAAATAATAGAAAAAATAAGATTGCAGTGGGCAGGGTGGCTGGATGGGTTACAAATGTATTTTATATATAAGCTGTAGTTAATATCACTAGTATGAAATTAATGAAAAATAGCTGTGCTCTTTGAACTTGCATCTTTACTTGCAGAAGCATGATGGCCACTTCACAGTCATCCAGCTGGTTGGCATGCTGCGGGGGATTGCATCTGGCATGAAGTACCTCTCAGACATGGGCTATGTGCACCGTGACCTGGCAGCCCGTAATATCTTGGTCAACAGTAACCTCATGTGTAAAGTCTCTGATTTTGGTTTGTCACGAGTGTTAGAGGATGATCCTGAAGCTGCTTACACAACAAGCGTAAGTTTGTCTTATCTAATTTGAACAGTTGATTGCCTTGTGCCTCTTTTATTCCAGTTTCAGATTTGTCTATGCCATAGGAATAGTAGTTTGAATTGGCTTTGTTCCATTTTCAGTCCATGTGGCCTAATAGCACTGCTAATATGTTTAAGGGAAATTGGTTTGATTTTTGGCTGAGGGATGTATATAAACTTTGGCAAAAGTTTGGTTTTAAGTAAATGTGCAGTTCTAAGCAAATGTTTAAATAGAAGTGGGAGACCTTTTCCATTCTTGTTTGGGTTGTGTGTTTGGTTTTTGCTGGTTGTTTTTTTTCCCCACATCATTTCCCCTTCTGCTACCTTGTGTGCATCTACAGAAATATGTGTTTAAAAGAGAGATATGGGGAAGGACACAAACTGGCCAATTCCACTGTTGGAAGCATGGTGTCAAGGCTTGAATTCATAAATTAAAATTTTCATTTTATTTCACTTTAAGCTTACCTTCTAACAGGATGTGTAGGACCTCTCAAGATTTAAGTCTTCTTTCATGAATACTTAAATCGCTTATGTGATGCAAGTAAATTGTTACAGTGGAAAATGTTTTGTTGGTGGGGTGGATTTTTTTGGTTTGGGGGGGTCCACTGAAGTAAAAAAAATCTTGGATGTGGAGAAGCTTGTTCAAATTTGACTTAGAAGAAAAAAGTAAATTGCACTTTCACTATGAAGAAAGTAGTAGGAGGAGTGTGTTGGTGCTAATAAAATTACAAGTTCAGGTACAGCATTTTTTTCACCATACCAAAAAGTTCAATTATATTCCTGTTATGATTATTACCACTAAATTAAGAATCTTAGCTAATTATAAGCTGATTTCAAGTAACTTTCACATATATCACTGAAACTAAAATTATTTCAGAGCCGGAGTGCATTCTCATTAGTACTCTCATAAAATGCACAGAATTTGTATGTTCCCATGATAGGGCACAGTGACAGAATTCTAATGGAGATAATAAATTAACATTAAATAATTTCTTTTGACCTATTTCAACCTGTTCTTTTTCTATTTCATTTTTAAAAAGTGATGTGTGGCCAAAATGAGGAACTCTTCCACCTTAACTGTATTGTAGTAGGTACTCTGGTGTATCTGTTGAATTCAGTATAGCTATTGTAATGGGATTACAGATCTTTTTGTTGTTGTTGTTGCTGTTGCTTTTTAAGCCTAAAATAGGGGTATTTTGATAAATTCACTGTAAATTCCACTACTTAGAACAAGATCCACACAGAACTGTAAGCTGACTAGAGCAAAACAAGTCACTACAAGATTTTCTATCAGTATTTAACATGCAAGCTGGGGAAAAAAAACAACCATAGTTTTTTCTTTATAGGGGAGATTTCCCTCATTTAGTTCTCAAAACCTCTTTTGCTTCACACTGCTTCTTAGTATGAGGCTTGAAAGGAAAAATAAACATTACTGCGGCTTAACACGTTATTGCATGTTGGCTGACCCTTGCTAATTGTCTGTGTGAGCGTGCTCAGCTGGCAGCAGATGCCCCCAGTGACAGGCAAGTGAAGTTACATTGCTCAGCACTGATCATGGGCTAATCAGCTCAGCTGGTGGAAGGCACTGGAAATTGCCGAGCAGTCTCTCCCAGTTAGGTTCAGGAAAAATACCAAATAATTGGAGGCTTTCAGCTATTATTTATACTATAAGTTTCTACTGGATACCAATATTGAACAATTAGTTTTTCAGAGTAGTTAGTGCCCGCCTCCATCTTAGCTAGAGCTGCTTTTCTTCAGGAAATGCTGTGTTGTTGAAAAGAGGAATATTTCATGGCCATATGTCTGTGTTGAAGGACTTTCTTGAAACATAGGACAAGCTTTTATGAAATGCTCAGTATATTCCTATCAGTTCACCTAGCTGGTTAGCATGAGAGTCTGAGGCAGCTGTTGCGGGTGGAATTCCTGAGAGCCGTTGCTTCGGTCCTCCAAGGTTTCCACCACATCTGTACTAGAAAATCATCCTGAGCAGGTAAATATAGCATGTCCGTCAGGATACTGCAGATAAGGACGGGACATTGCAGAGGCTGATGGCCAGTGGCTGTGGAGGACTCAGTGAAGACTTTCACCCTTTAAGCAGTCTTTCATGGTAAAAGAAAAGAATAGAACCCCACACTGGATCTCGTGTCTTCTTGCAGCTTTCACTGACCACCATTATGTCATTGACCTGTCTCCTCATCATTAACATCTTCCCAAAAGCAGGCCACATATATTACTAGAGGTTTTTATAGCATCTTTACTGTGCTTTTGCCACATGAAGGTTAAACCCTCAGTGCTTTCATGAAGGTTCTGGTGCTTTTAGAATTCATGTTTCCTCTTCACAGAGATCTTTCTTGATAACAGCCCAGTACTTGTAGCTACAAGAAATCCATGGAGTAGGTCTGCATATTGAATAGCGTTATTTTTAGGCTCACATCTCCTAGTACACCACTGTGTGTCAGTACTCAGAGGAAACTGATTATATTTTATTCCCCTTTTTGTCTGAGTCTTGGTGTCAGAAATAGAATGGTAAAATTGGATGTTTTCTTTGGAAACAAGACAACCTAAGCCAATCACAAGCCAAAAATTTGAATTTTATATCCACACAACTGTGATGC
>Ga0181612_112252_pt1 | contig 11441 bp, 7 predicted proteins | sample HoacroProtozoa21_FD_119630 | JGI IMG/M metagenome (GOLD analysis project Ga0181612, IMG submission 119630) | Hoatzin crop microbial communities from Cojedes, Venezuel. Combined Assembly of Gp0051906, Gp0051904, Gp0051908
ACTTATGGATGCCACCAATGCGTGTCCTGTCAGCACATCGACCTTCTAGCACAAACGTCAGCTGTGAGGAAAAGACACAGAAATTCAACAAGGTCTGGCTGAGGTTTTCACCTAGGCAGCAAATAAACTGGCTGCTGCTGCTATTCTCTTCTTTAAATTGACAGTACCTGCAATAGGGCCAACTTTCTCTTTCTTTCTCTGGGAGACACCTATTGCTTCTCCAGGGAAATCTCTAAGGGGACTTGGGGAACAAGATCGGCTTGTGGTTGTAGCAAGCAGCGGGATGTTGCAGAGGTTAATTGCATCCAATGGACATGCTACTGAAAACCAGCATTTCAGGATGAAAAATTACTGCAGAACTGAATCCCTGGTGTTGCAGTCACCTCTGCCCTAGACGTGCAGTGTTCCCACCTTTCCCTCTCTGTAGGGGTAAGCAGGCACATCATTTAGGTGCTTGGGCAGCAGTTTACAACAACAATCTCATATATGTTCAGATCCAAGCTTTCCCACTGGTAAGTGTTCAGATGGTGATGAGCCTAAGAATATTATCGGTTGTGCCTCTAATGGCCAAGCACATGTTGCAAATTTTTGCTTAAACGAAATCTGATGTGTTCAAAAGCTGTACAAATCTCTTAAAGAAAATGAGATCTTAGCAGGAAGTCTAAAACCAAACAGAAGGCTCTTTATTGACCATCGGATGCTGTTTTCAAAAGGATACTGCAGGTGGCTGTTTCTGTGTAGTAAAACATGTAGGGTTGGTCTGTATGTGCTCTTTCAGACAGTTAAGAAACCAATGAAGTTAAATTGGTAGAACTGTCTAATGTGATTACAGCAAGATGGGGATAAATATGGTTTCATTGGATCTTGTTTTGAAGTAGGAGACTGTCATTTTCTGATGGAAAACTGAGATGGCAGGAAGTGCTGGTATTTGGAGTGCCCTTTTTAAGAATGACCTGCTCTGTGTTTTTGACATCAAACATATGTGTGCAGAAAGAGAACACTGGCTTTTTTTTTTTTTTCAGGTGCAGCAAAAATCGAAAGTCTCTATTTTTAGTCTTAGGTTTTCTATCAAAGAATTTCATGAGGGAGGGGAAAAAACCCTTGGATAAAAATGCTTGCACATGTTGTTTGTAGCAGAGTTTGTGTGCAATGTCTGGACTTGAGCTGAGACCACAGTTACGAGCAGGCATCTCCCAGGTAGTGACTGCTATGAGCACAGGTGTGGCCTGCAAATTCCAGCTGCAGAAGGATAAGCTGTATAGCACTGTGCTGGTCTGTGAGGTCCTCAAGGAGGAGGGTGAGTCCACTAGGAAGGTGGCTTCTGGCTACAAGCTCATGCGTTCAGGCTATCCCAAGTTGCATACTATTAATGGTAGGTTTTAGTTTTCATGGAAGCTCCAGAGTTGGTGGCACGTGCAGGACAAGGCGCATGCTTTGATCTGATGTTCCTGTCTTTGAGGTTTCAGGTTTTGGGGAGATAGGGGCTGTGTCTTGGGATAACTTCAGTCCTTGACCACCCTGGAACAAGGAGTCTGAGTTGTAGAAATGGTATCCTCTATTGCAGATGGTCTCCTTGCCATCAGCACTTGATAAGAGATCCAGAACTTGCCCTTTCTGTGCCACACGTACCTGCTGTGTCTCTTCCAGGGAGGGCTCAAACCTGGTGCTCAGCTCCAGGCTGGTTTCTTTGCCTCCTGGCTCTAATCTCACTGTTGGTTGTGAAATGATTCACAGGGACTTCCTGCTGTCCCTGGGATGTTAATGAAAAGATTTCCAGCCTTAAAAATTCCTTTGCCCTGTTGGTCTTCTGCAAGAAGCTACAAAGTAGATTGGTGTTCATGCTGTTAACCCCCTGGTATCTCCAGGAGGCCAGCACCGGCTGGAGCCATGAACAAATTGATTTTTCCTGGTGGTCAGGAAGAGAGAGAAATGTAGTGTCTGATGCCCCCTGGCCAGGAGATGAAATCTGGGAGGCCTTGGATAGAAAAGCGCGAAGGAGGACAGGAGAGAAAAGGGATGGCCCAGATCTTGTTGTAGCAAAGATAATATGCCATCGAATGAGTAATGCTGATGGAAAACGTAGGAAATGACTAATGTTGCAGCCAGAGTAATTGTTTGGAGGACTGGCATTTCTAGTATGGTAAGATTTAGAGTGAGCTTTCAGTAAATAAAGGAGAAATTGGCCCTGAAGTTCAGGGCCAAGATTTGGCAGCTGAGATTAGAAAAGGAGAGGGGATTGTTTTTTTTATTTTAAGGAAAGAAAATAATTTTTCAAACTGCATTTCACTTAATTGAATACCAACAAGAAGGGCTGGACTGTTCTATTCCCTAGAACAAACAGAACAAGCATCGCCTCACCTAGGCTGCTCATGGCAGCCAGCCCTGGCCATCGAGCTGTGCCCTGCAGAGCTAAAGGGGACCTTCCGCATCCCTGCAGATGTTATCCCATGTAATTATAATTTCAGTCCCCTTTTTTGTGCTGTTACAAACATTAACTAATTCACTCCTTGGGCAACCTCTGGTGCAACTGCTGGTGCAAGACTGCTTATGCAAGGTTTTCTGGAGTTTGCTGTGTGTATGGTGAAAGCAGTGGCAGGTTTTCTAAGCAGTGGATGCTTCCTTGCGAGCTGGGATTAGTTCATTTTCTTCACAGATGTCAGGTAGCCAGGGCAAGGCAGAAACCCTTCCGTGATGGGCTGGCTTTATTGTAGCCTGGAACCGGGATTTGAGGCTGTCTAGAAGGGCATGTTTGTGTAAACTAATGATCCCGTTTTCTTGCTCCCTTTATCCATCTCATGATCTTTCTGCTCTCTTCTTGAGTAGTATCTTTTCCACCAGGTTAAATCAAAGTGCAAAGCTCTGGTTATTTGAGGGAGTTAGTGACCCTCGAGATAAGCTTAAGACCAGGGCAAATGGAATGCCATCAAACATCAGCTTTTGACCCGTGTTCTTTAAGTTTTACTCATTCCGTGTTTAGATGGGTGCAGAAGAAGGGGTTCGTTAACGTGAGCAGAGTAAAGGGAAGCCATCTTCTAATAATGTGGAGCTTTTACAAAGATCTGTGGAGCTGCTTGTAGCTCCCAGATGGGCAGGGGTCACCCTTTTCTTCCTCATTTCTCCTTGGACTCCTCTGGTCAGGATCAGGAGAGCAGTTTAATGTTGAGGACACAGGTCTGGACATGGAACCTCAGGTTTGGGTCCCAGCTGTGCCTCAGGTTTGTGTTGGGACCGTGCTGGGAACGGGGCTGTCTCCTCTCAGCTGTGCAAAGATCCAAGCCATTGCAGGGGCTGATAACAAGTGCTCAGGGCGGATACCTTGGGTATGCAGAAGCTGGCAGGACAAAAGAGGAAGCAGATGATGGTTTCCATTCAAGGCACCCTCTGTTTGCACTCTCTGTCCCTTTCTGCCATGGTGGGAAGGACGGCATTTCCAGTGCCGAGGAGCTGGCAGGCTGCCTGTTTCGCTCTGCCTTTGGCAGCCCACGGGTGAGGAGTGTGTCATGGGAACCTGCAAGCATGGAGCTGAGCTCTGGGCTGCTGGGGCTCTGATTAATACTGCAGCAGGGCTTGTTATGCTGGAAAGGAACCTTTACTCCAGAGACATTAAATATTAATAGCAGCAATAGAGACACAGATAAACAGGAGAGAGTAACAAACTGTTCATTTTGAGGGCATGAGTGTTAACTCTGGCATACTTGTGTTACAGCCAGCTCAGGAACATGGGCCAAAGGCTGGAGTTGCCTTTAAATCCCTGGGCTTCTACCTGTCCTTAGAGTTCCTGACGGTTTGCCCAGCTCTGTGCTGCAGAAAAACCCTTCCTACCCACGATCAGGCCCCCACTGCAAAGTGGCAAGATCTTTAACCTGACACCAACGTTCTTACTTGTTCTCAGCTTCTCCAGCGGCTGACATCTGTGCATTGTGTTTTCTCATTCTGCTTCAGTGCATCTGATCTGTTCAGGAGTTTGTTCTGCAGGTTCCTAGATAGCTGAAAACTTACCTTCAAAAACCAGACAGAGATCTTTAGCCTTGTATCTTGTCAGGTCGTTATAAACTATCCAGGCTGTCTCCTCTCAGTGCACTGGGGTGGGGAGGACAGCCCAGAGCTATGGGAGATGACAGGGATGCTTTGGTAGCACAGACCTGCTGTGGACTGGTCTCAGCTGGTGCTGAGAAGTCCTGTGTTGCTGGAGCTGTAGGCATGTGGGTCTCTATGGGGCAGCTATGACCAGGTGCCCATGCAGTATAGACCACCTTACTTGTTTGAAAATTGTCCCGACGCGTGGTGGTAGTTTACAAATTGGATAGGGTTTTGCAAGTCTAAAACTTACCAGTTTGTGGTGGAGATGTTTAAGGCTTTTGTGATAATATTAGCTGTGTGGGTTGGGTAATCATCATATAACTCCAAGAGCTGGGCATATAGGAAAACCACTAAATATTTCCAGTGCAAGCTGAGAACCAGTAGCAAGCATTGTGTTTACTACTTAGATTAAACAGCTTTCAGATGAGAAATGATTGTAAACCCATATATTAGTGATGCAAAGTACTATTGACTGAATTCAAAGTGCAGTCATTTATAACACGTCATGTCAACATTTCTAGTGTAATTTATAATGGATTCTTCTTCCCAAGGGGTGGGAACAACAGAGGCTGTTGCTGGCTGATGTGTCGCACTGGAAGCAGCTGCATTTTGGTGTTTCATATGTTTTTGCACTTTTGGCTGCACCGCGTTATTTAGGGAGGATCACTGGGACCAGGAATGTATAGGGAGATCAGAGGTGCATGAGCCTTTGGGCCAACCTACCTGCCAGTCTGTAAAATGCTGAAGATGCTTCATTGAACGAGCAGGTCTGGAAAGTGCTTCTTGTTGAAGAATGCAAGGTTGGACGGAGGGTTCCAGCTCCTCCTGCAAAGTAAGATGATGAAGCACTAATTGGGCGAAACCACACAGGCAATGACATGATCATCTCACCGGGTGACTTGGGAAACTCCAGTGAAGCAGAACTGTGGAGCTGACCAGCTGTTGGCACACGGATCAAAAATTATAATAATTAATATAAAAGAAAACAAAACCCAACCAATGGCTACAGAGGGAAAAGAGCAATAAAATGAGCACTGCTCTGCCATCCAAAAGCTGACCAGTGGGGTTTAAAATCCCCTCTTAATAAAGTCTGCAGCAGCAAGGAATATCAGACTGGGAATCTAAAGGTTTAATATTAGGAAAAAATCAGGCAAATAAATCTTTGTTTAAAAATTTGCTCCTCTTGTAAGAGAATTATATTAAGTATCTTTTTTTAATGCCAATGGGACAAATGCATACTTTAATCATTGGATTTTAGCATGGCCAGACTCAATATATTAAGGTGGCATTTGTACAGACCTTTTCAAGCATTAACATATGGTGAAGAGAAGATGCTGTGTTTTTGGTTCAAGATCTAATTAGTCCTTATACTGCTCAACTGAGTGTCACAATATGCTATAGCCCTGGTGAGATTTCTACACCTCCTGGAGAATAATTTAATGGTACTAGTTACCTACCTAGGTAGTCTGTACAGTAAGTGGCTATAAACACATTGCTAATCAAACCATGCTTAAAAGTAACCTGCAGAACTCTGTCATAATAGATTATCTGTCTTCAAAGCCTGTATCTATCTTTTATTGACCTTGATATTTACACAGAATATGAAGGATACTTTCCAGCCGTTTCTTATACATGGCTGATAATCCATATTGATGAATCTTACCCTAGGTGTCTAGAATTTTTAGAAAAGCTTCAGTAATTAGCTCAGTAAAGCAGTACTTCGTCTTCTGTTTGATGGAGCTACTAGCTGGTATGAAATAGTCACTCTGCATGCCTGCCCCTTGCTGAGGACAACTTTGGCCATGCAAACAAACTGTCAAAAAAGCCTGTGTAGTCTTCATCTTTCCATGTCCTCAGATCAAGAGCTGACTCCTTTCTGGAAGGTCCATCTTAGTGGATCATGGGATGTTGGGTTTCCTGAGCATGCATGTGACAACATGGTGGAATCTGTGATAGTCTGCCTCTTCTGGCCTACTGCACAGTAGTCCTATCTTGTGATAATATGTGAACTCAAGAGCTGTGACCTTTAGGACTCTGATACATGCCCAGACTATAGCAACAACTGTTTCTGCATCAGTTAGGCATGCTTATTGTTTGTGTGGTTGGGTTAAAGGTCTGCCATTAATTGCTGATGGTTCAGTGATGTTGCTTGGAACTGGAGAAATCTAGATTGCATTAGGTGATGGTGATGCAAAGCTGGGAGGCAGTGAGCTCCCCGAGTTCATGCACTGCTGTGACCCTTGTTGTGTGGCAATTGTCTGACGTCTGACCTTCCTTGCTGCCTGAGCTGTTCTTGGCCCTTGGCAGCTTCCTGCGCGTTTCTGTGCAGCCGTTACAGCTTGTGGAGCCCCACTTTACGATTGATGGAGAGAGATGAGTGTTTTACAGAATTGGATGGCATACTTAGAAAATGGCCCTCGTCACTTATATTTATGTTATTAATTCACTCTTCTGTGATAATTGGCAATTGTACAAGGCCCCTGTCATCTTTTCTGGTTAGAACACTTGAATGTAGTTTGTCTTAACATGATTTATGGCAGTGGCACTTTAAAGGTAATTGAGATTGCTGAAGTAGTTTCTTGAAGAAATACTGAAGGATATTTTGGGGGGCGGTGGGGAATGAAGGGTACAAGCAGGCTGCAGTTAAATATCTGACTCATTTTTTCCTCACTACCTGCAATGGTAGCAGAAACATCTGGAGGTCGCCTGTGCAGAACACCTGCCTCCACCCCAGAGGGACACATAGCCACCTCCTTCTGCACAGTATAAAACTTACTGTCTTTTCTTGAATGAGGCAGTTTAAAAGGGGAAGAAAAATATGGAGCGAAGTGTTTGGCTAATGCTCACTTTCAAGGCACCAACACTCGCTATCATTATTTCTTCCAGGATGGCTTTTGGTGGCATGGTTGGGAGATGGATGGAGCTATTGTGAACATCGTGATGGGAGTTCAGCAGTGTGGAGTCAGAGGGAGAGGGCTGTGAATCTCTTGGAAGTGTATTTCAGCCAAGATCCTACATAGGCAACAGATGTTGTACTGATTTAACGGTTGATTTTTTATAAATCCATTTAATCCTTGTTTGAATCTGCGGGTAGATCCCTGCTGTTTATAGCCACTGTGGTAACATGTGAGTAGCCCCAGTTATGGTTAGGTGCTGTACAAATCCAGGTAGGGAGGGAAACAGAAGTTCTTACTGTCAAATGGCGAGGCACCAAAATAAACCAACCAAATTAGAGTCAGATAGGGTAGAGCATTAATGCTAGGTCATGGCTTGAGCCGTTTGTTTCAACTGCAGTCATTACGGCGAAGTTACAAGGACAGAGCCCTCTGCCCATGGAGCTGAAGAAGCTGTTGAAATTTCCAGGCTCCCTTGAGAGTTCTGGTGTCACTTTTCTGTGTACTCGCTGTTAGTTGGCTAAAGAAGTTATTTGTGCTTTAGTTTACTTTTCTAGGAGATTAATCTACCCAAACTTTTCTATTTGGAACTCGGCTATTGATGCTCCCCCTATCATGTCCACCTAAGCAGGGGTGAGCTATGGCTGTGACTTGGGTGCCCCGCGCTGGCAGGGAGCTGTGGAGACGGGGGTCTGCTCTGTGCTGCCTCGGGAAGGTGGTGGGACAGCTGCTCTGGGTTCTGCGCTGGCCATGCCTGGAGCAGCCCACTCCCTCTTCTTCCTCCTGCAAGGCTGTTGGTAATGCCACTGAGCAATAAAGTTGAGCACGCAAATTGCACAGAGGTGTTTTTTGTGGGATGGAGGACTCAAAGGAGAAAGAAGTAGTCCAGAGTGAAAGTTTGTAAGCTGAGGAAATTGATGAAAAAATTAGATACAAGAGACCAGAAACTCTTTCTGAGTGTTTTGTGATCAATCCACATATAATTGAAGCAGCAGAAAAACCTGTATTCTCCCCTTTCTCTCTCAGGGATCAAAGTCAGGAAGACTCCATCAGCCAACAGAGCAGGCTTTTTAAAAATCGTCGTGTGAATATTGCACACTTGCAGTAAAACCAAGAACATTAACGATAGCTGTGCCTGGAGTCTGAAGTAATACCATTTGTCTTGGTTATTGCAAAATATAACCTGATGCAGAGCTTTGCTGAAGGGATCATAAAGCTCTCCATGCTTTGAGCCCTTCGTAAGCAGCGTGCTCGATGTATCTGGCTTGCAGAGCGTGGGGGAAGTGGCGGTGCAGCCTATCTCCTGAAGGAGCCAGGACAAGTCCTCATGCTCATCCTGGGCACCACAAATATGTGCCCAAATCAAGCTGCTGTCACCCAGAGTCTTGGGCCACTGTCTAGTTCCTGTAGGGTGCACAGAGCAGGCGTGCACCTGGGCTGTGGAGGAAGCCAAGCGTGTGTAGGTTTGGCAGCTCTTTTTGCCCTGTCTTTAGTGCTGACTGATGGACTTAATGCAGGTCTTCCATGGGCTCCTGCAAGCAGCCCGTGAGCCTATGCCCTGCTAGCATCCCCCTTGCTAGCCTTTTTCTAACCCTACTCATCTCAGGGTTTGAGGGGCTTCTGGCAGCCCCTTGGTCCCACTGGAGCTGTACCGAGAGGCGACGGGCAAGGTGTGGAGGAGAAGGGGTCTGAGAGGCAAGGTTAAGCGTTGGCATCTGTGAAACAGCTTCGTTCAGTTGGTGATGCCAGGAGGCAGGGACACTGCTGCCGAGCCTCCCTTGCCCTGATGCTCGCTGGGCTGACCGTGCCGTGCCTGGTGGGTGAGATGGAGGAGCAGGATTTCAATGAGGGCGTCAGCAAGCTGGAGAGCTGGAAGCCCCAGCCTTCCTCCCTGCCCTCCTTTGCAGCAGGCCAGGGAGCTGCGAGCGCTATCAGAAGGCTGCCTGCAAGCAGGCTGTTACGGTGCCAGGGTCCAGAGCGTATGGAGGAGCAGTCGAGCGCTATCCAGCAGCAGGGGCAGAAGAAATTAAACATGTGGCAAGCAGTCAGGGAGCAATGGGTCTGGCGCGGGGGACAGCCGGGCCCGTACTGATGCCACCTGATCTGCTGTACCGAAGCAGTGCTGGGTTTTGGTTTGCACTGGGGCTTTGCCCTGGCTTGAGGGTAAGGCGAGCTGGCCCCTCGAGCCGTCTGAACATCCAGCCTCCTGCTGCTCGTTTGTTAGTCACCGGTGAGCTGCCCCAAAGTCCTGTCACGCAGGAAGGCCGGCGGCCTGTCCGCATCTTTCTGAGCGGTTTGATAAGCGGTGCCATGCTCTTGCAGCACCTCGGTGGGACTGCATTTTCCCAGTGCCTTTTTTTTTAATTTTATTTTTTTAACCCAACTCTAAGGCGCGCATTGAACTCTGAGTCCCACACTTTAGCTTAGACCACTGGTAGACCCATTGCGATGGAGTTACTTTAAATGGGAAATAATTTCCTTGTTGGGAGTGTTCTTTTAAGAAGTGGCATACAGAAAGTTACTGCACAAAAGCATGGTTTGATTGATGTTGAATGAGAGTCAACCTTTGTTCCTGAGTTTGTGCATCTTGTTCTGCCTCCAGTGGAAACTTAGAGGCAGCATAAGCAGCTGGTCTGGGTTCAATGCAAGAGGTGACTTTGGATGAAAGTGGTGCATTTGTAAAAAGAGGGGTGGCCTTAAAAAGGCCTCGGAGACAGGAGATCTGGGCTTCTCATCTGTAGCGTTTGAGTCCCTGATATTTGTACCCCAAAATAGAAAGGAGGAGTTAATTGCCATGTAGCTTCCTAGGTTGAAATGCTTCAAAGAATAGCCCCAAAATGAAATGTATCTCGTGGAGAAAACCAATTCCCCTCCATGTTTATTCATAGTTAATAAAAGTGTATGCTTGTCTTTGGATCCATCCCAGGCTGAAACCAGGCTATAGATTTTGCAGTACTTTGTAATGGGAAACCTCAAAGGAAATTAAATGTATTTATTTCAAGCATTTATGTAGACAGGCTACCTGGTAGTAGAGATGAAAGAGGAGATGTCATTTATTTTTTGCTTTAAAAAGGAGTAATAAAAGAGATTTTGGGTGATGTTACTTGCGTGGTAGCCTCAGACAGTTCTTTGCTACACAGTGGCATGATGTGATATATAATGTACATATTATCTTTGTTGCTTCAGCCATAGCTTTGTGAATCTGTTCTCTGCGTTAGGTCTTCTCTCAGACACAGGAGAGGGTAAGGCGTGAATTGACAGTGCCTGAGCTCATACAGAGAGGTTGTTCATTCCCTCGCAGGGGGCACATGCTTGGCATTACCCAAGTCTGGTTTAAGCCCCAGGGGTGCACCTGATGCTCTGCATGGAGAAGCAAATGCAGGATGGAGCCAAGGACCAGGAGCAGTTTATACACAGCCTCAGCTCTGTTGTAGGGTTCTTTTTTTGCCGGAATCTTGTCCTGTGTTAGATGGTTCAGCTGACTCTCCTTGAAAAAAACACAGGCTTAAATGCACTGCCTGCCCACCCCCCCAGTCTCTGCTTTCAAGAGTTGTTTGTAATGGAAGCCAGGGTGGCTTTTGATAGCGAGAAGAAGATTCAGTGGTGTCACCAGTGGACGTGAGGTTAAGGACAGCATTAATCCTCTAGTGACAGCACCTCCAGCTAAATTGTTAGTCCCACATAAGTCTTAACATGTGCATAAGCTTGAGATCGCTTCCCTAGTGAACTCCTAGGCTTAGCGCTGTACTTTGGCTGGTTGGGATTCAGAGGTAGAGATGGGTCCAGGTCAAGTACAGAGCAGTGTCCGTAATTGCACCTTTAAGGAAAAGTATTTTCCTTTTGTCATTGCTGCACTAATTACATTTGTCAATTGTAGTCCCACTTCAGGAATCAGCAGAAAATGAGGCTTTGGCTGTACTTGACGGAAGGTGCATTTCTGCAGTCTTGCCATGGCCCTGCAGCAAATAATAGTAATAACAAATCTGTATTTCTGCTCGTCGTGTTTTCTGTTATCTGGATCTCTTTGGTGAGATAACACAGGCAGCAAGAAAAGTAGTGTTCTCAATTTTTTCCTTCTGTCTATGTGTTTTCATATGTTCAGATTAATTTTATTGACTCAAGTATTGCAAACACTACTCTGCCAGCTCCTGAATGCCAGGTCGTGCGGGAGGCTGAGGGGCTGCCACAGCCTCGCAGGGAGAGCAGAGCCGTAGCAGTGGCCAGTAGTGCTCTGCTGTGCCTGGTGCCTCTGCTCTGGGGGAGTTTGCACCTATAACCGCCAGTCAGCTTGACGCATTTTCATGTATGAGGTCAAAGTCTGTTCACCACCATCATGAATGTTTTTGCCCTTTTATAATCAAAACATGGGGTCATTACTGCCTGCTCCCCAGGGGCAGGACTGGGCCATACAGTCAGGGGGACATCCCCTTGACCCCACCAGGCTCTCAGGGCAGGCACATAGTGGAT
>Ga0181612_116210_pt1 | contig 11441 bp, 6 predicted proteins | sample HoacroProtozoa21_FD_119630 | JGI IMG/M metagenome (GOLD analysis project Ga0181612, IMG submission 119630) | Hoatzin crop microbial communities from Cojedes, Venezuel. Combined Assembly of Gp0051906, Gp0051904, Gp0051908
AAACGAGCCACTGGCACCTCAGAAGCCCAGGCCTCAAAAGCCCAAGCTTCAAAAGCCCAGGCCTCAAAAGCCGGCCTCAAAAGCCCAGGCCGAAAATGGGCCCTAGGCCGCCAGAGAAGTCAGCGCTGTGGGTTTTGGGGTGAGAAATGCCACGTCCTCCCGCCATCATAAAAATAAATCCTGGCGGTGAAACCGCGGTTTGCCCGATCCGCATACGTGTCCTTCTCTTCCCGCTGCCGGGAGTCTGAAGAGGAGCACTAGGCGCGGCCTGAAATGGCAGAGCGACAAGCAGGGATACGGGGGCAAGGTGCAGCAAGAAGTCTGTCTGAGCAACATTACTGATATTTTGCATATCTATTTGAACATTCATTAAAAAATCAAACATATCTAAGCCATCAGTCACTTCAGAAAATACTGACATTAAGTCTTTGTTCTTAAAGCAGACAGTAGGACACCATCCCAGGATGGCAGGGCTTTAGGAAGCGCGCTAGAGAGGTCAGAAGAGGTAAATCTGCTTTTGGGTTGCCCTAAAACAACAAATTTAGCACCCTCGAATGACCTGAGGTAACGTGAATGCACTTGCTGTCATCTTCTGGTGTATGCAGAGCCCTGACGCAGGCAAACAGAACTCTGAAGTCTACGTACAGATTGTGACAGACTTCAAACCAAGGTAAAGCTACGCATCAGAAAAAAAATAAAAAAGATTGCCAAAAGCTGGATGCACAGGGTTCAGTGGACAGAGGCCTGGACGCAGAGATGTTTAGTTCTCGGAAATGAACAGGGTTGCCCAAAAGCAACCTCCACCCGAGATCAGGAGCTGGGATCAGATAAAGACCTTGATCTATGTTCTCTGTGCAGGGCTGGTAGTCACAAGCAGCAGCTGACTCGCTCCTGAGATCAGCAGCATGGTGATCAGTGCCAGATAGTTTGTATATTCAGTTCCACAAATCCCTGTGGCGAGAAAGCCCGGGTGTTCAATGGAAAACTGAGCCACAAGAATCAGGAAGATCTTTTTTAAAAAGTTGATATTAACAAGAGGAAAATTATTTTCCACAGCTGATTCCACCTCAGAGCATTTTTCATACAATGTTCAACACTGAAATGTAAGTTCAAAAACCGCACCAGGTTTGTATGTTCAGCTTTATGTTCTGTTAGAGATAGCTGGAGAAAAAAATACTTCATGTTAGGGGAAAAAAAAATCAAATACTTTATCACCAAGCCATTAAGGTAATCTGGAAAGTTGTTTTGGAGCCATTAGAATCATCATTAAAATCTGCTGATAAAAGTAGGCGGATGTTAGCCTTTAAAGACAGGCTAAATCGCAAAAGCGCCTTTGTCAGGCCTTCGGTTAGATGATTGCCTTGCATAGCAGCCTTGGCAAGACAGCCAGTTCCAGGCACCACAGTTCACACAAAGGTAAAATAAATAAATGGTTAAATAAGTGTGTTCTGCGTGGTTCCACACGTCCCTAGTACATCTCTTGGGTGCTGGTGGCCCAGAAACAAGCTTTAGGACAGAGAGACGCCACTAGGCACATTCCAGCTGGCAGAACTGCCGCAGGTTAATAGACTCGTACAAATCAGGTACAGGGAAAGGAAAATACTGCCCCAAGGCAGACGTGCCAATGTGACAAAATTAATGTCGAGTTTTTCATTTCCCTAGTGCCTTTGGTAGTGACATCCCCGAGAGAGAAAAGGTTTCAGAGGCGGTGGTAACTCACAGATGAAAAGGCAAGGGTGGTCCGTGAGCCCAGCTCTCAGCAGGCGGTAGGAATTTGCCTTGGCGATTTCTTTGTTCCCAGCTGCTCTCGTTTTACCCAGCAACCTGTTTAATATTAACCTCTACTTCTGAGGCCCGGAGGGGGAAATACCAGCAGCAAGCTCTCTGGATCACTGCGGGCAGATGGGACTGGAAAGTCATCTAACGCTGCAGCAAGCAGAGGAGCAAGTTACATGCAGCCCCCACGTTTTGTTACAAAAACTATCTCCAGCAGTTCTCTGGGGCTTTCTCTTCTCGCAGTCACCTACGCACTGTGATCGTGTCACGCTAGCCCCTATACCATCCTCAGCCATATATCGCATTTCAGAAACATGCCCGGAGCAGCATGGCCAGCCTGCCGCTCAGGGGCTAGCAGGTATCAAACTGGCCCATTCTCTTCTCAGTTTAGCAAGCCTCGGTGGCTCTTCTAGTAGAACAAAAGATGCAGTTAGCCCTTGAAAATTGCTTGTATGAGCTCTTATTTCCATTGAAATAAACCCAGAAGACAAATCCAAAACCTGGGATGTGCATAAGATGCAGATGTGCCCTCAGCTGCTTTAGTGGCTCTGTTTTTGCTCAGAGACCTGCAAGTTCGTATTGGAAAGCTGATCTAGAAATCCAACAGGCAGATTTTCCATCTGTTTTAAGGGGAAAAATGACAAAAAAGGCAAAACACTCTTAGCCCTGACTTCATCTGATACAGCAGACTGAACTGGGACCCCACTGCATAAGATCATTTTGAGATGATCTTGATCGTGACAGTCGGAAACTGAGTGACTGGCTTGATTCCTGAATCATCATCTGGTAGCATGCGAAAAATGTGATAGTCCAGCTAGGTTCCTGCAGTACTGCAGCCTTTCCAAGTAGATCTAACTGAAAGTAAGTCATTATTATTTTTGTATATTTTTCAAAAATGTAATTTTACCTACACATTTTCTTTTCAATACCTCTGGCTGCCCATCCCCCCAGGAAAAAGATACCATTTACATCATCTTCAGCATCCATTTATGGTATCAGAGGATGCAATCTACCATTCCTGCAATTAAATTCCCTCCAGACTGCATAGCAGAAGTCAGAGGTGGATTGTCTTTGTAACTTAGCAAGCTTTGTTTGAAGTTTCCTTGACTGTGTTTATCTGAAAAGAATGGAAGGGTGTAGAAAAGAAGATGACATTCATGACTGCTAAACAAAAGTTGCAGGAAACTTGAAAGGGACAAGTGTAAAGTGCAAAAACTGCTTTAACAACCTATGGTTTACAGTTTCCTGATTAATGGATTGCAGTAAAATCAGTTCCCTGACACTGATTACTTCGGCAATACACTAGCAATTACTTAAGCTAGTTTTATGTTCTGCATGGCAATTGCATAGAAGCATATCTGTCTTTTTCCTGTAAATCAATTCCTTCATGAACTCTGAACTCTGATATTTTCTGTAGACTTTAAAATCGAAACATGCGTAATATCTGTGCATTAAATCTCAAAGTGTCCTGGCTTTTTATGAAGGGACAAAGATTTATTAATTTCAAAGTCCTCATTCAAAGCCACTCTAAACTTGTTAGAATAGACTGTCTTTACAGTAGGAGGCTATGATAGTTTTTCTCTGTGAATCCAGCTTGTGTTCTCAGTGTCGCCAGGCGTCTGCGTCGCATGGCGTATCGCCACAACGGGCTTTAGATGCACAGCTTTCTTGGCTGGGGAGGCCGAGAGCTGGGCAGAGCTCTTACCCTGAGAAGAAAGAGCTTAACAGCTGCATTTCGTGAAGTTGTGGGGAAGGCATGAATGCGATTCCTCTGCTTTTTTAGGAATAGGTACAAAGGGGCTCAGTCTGCAGAGGCATTGTTTGAGCGAGCAACGAATTCACCGATTTTAAAAAAAAATCTTACAGCCGCAGAGTCTGAAAAACGAGAAGTCTTTTAAAGAGGGAGGGGAAAATCTGGCACGGTGTGAACAAAAATAACCGCAGAAGCTTCCCTCGCCCCCCGCACCGCAGGCAGCGAGCAGTCGCAGAGCTCAGCCGCACCTGTGGTTAATAATAAATGGTGTCTCCAAGCCAGCAGCGCCGGGCTGCGCACCCCCATGCTGCCGCCGGCCCGGGCACGGGAGACGGGCGCCCGGAGGTAAGCGATGCGCCAGGCCGCTGCTCCGAGAGCTGGGGTCCATCACGAGGGGAGGCGAGCAGGGACAGTTTGGAGGAGGGAGGAAAGCCAGAGCTGCCCAGGGCTCGCCCTAGGAATCAGCAAAGTTTCCTTGCGAGGCGAAAGGTCGAACGGGTCTCGCTGCAAAGCTTGCTGAGCTTTGAAAACCTTTCAGCCGGCGCAGGCTGAGCGTTGGCTGAGTTTCCAGCGAGCGTCAGCTAATTCGTGTTGGGTTTCAGGTGGTGACCAGCTGGTTGCTACCCACCGCCCCGCACAGCTTGCGCGCTCCTGGCTGTTGTGCTCCGGGGTTCGGAGGGTTGTTAAAATGCAGAGCACAGCTTGAGCGGCTCAGCCGATCCTCGGCGTAACCTCGTTGGCTGGGTGAATTTATTCCAAAGCTGGCTTTGCCCCGGAGAGCAAGGGGTGTGTACACACACACACTCACACACACAGAGAAAGCGATACCAGAACATTTCCATGACCCACGCAGGCTGCTGAGCTCGGTGCTGCACGGGCAGAGGTTGTAAGTGTGAATCGAGAGCTTCTGCTACTTTTGTGTCACGGTATGATTCCATAAACTTTATTAAGATTTTTGTCTTTAAAAGGATTTGGAGAGTGGAAAAAAGCCTTGCAGTTTTGGACAGGTGTGTATTGCTTCTTATGACAATGTCTGTCTTGATTGCTTGAGACGTCTAGCAGAACCGGTCCCTCTTTTCCCGTGTTTCACAGCCCAAGCTGTCTTCTGTAGCCAGGGTCCGTAGATCTGGGCAAAAAAAACCCCTCTTCCCAGGTGCAAGATGGTTCTGCACAGCTGTGGTGTCACACACTGTGCTGAGATCAGAGCCATGTTCTGCTAAATGTAACACGAACACAGTACTGTATTCTAATTAATTTACCATCTAAATCATCAATAGGGACAAAGGACCGAAGAAAGAGATCCTTTCCTCCTGGTGAAGGGGTGAGCAAGAGAAAGGCTGGAGGGATATGGCCAAACGCCTGGGGAAAATACATGAAGCAGCCAGGCACTGAGCAAAACTGCCCCAAAGCCCGGCCCAGACCAGTCTCTGAACCTTTACAGCTCTCTCCCCCTCTTACTCTGTTTGGAAATGAATTTAATTAAAGTGAATAGGAGTTGCTAAGAGACCAGAGGAGTTCTGGAGTTTGTTGCCGGGGCTGAATTGCTGCTCCTCTGCCAAGGCTTTGCCCTAAGAAGGATCATGTAACCCAGGCCTACATAAAGCACTCCCGGCTCTAGGGACAGCCGCGCTTTCCTCCTCGTGGTTGCAGTCTGGTTTACGAGTTCTCAGCTCCTTTCTTTATTTTACTAAACTGCTTGTTTCCTCCTAGATGCCGGCAAAAAACAGGTTCATCTCTTCACAGCATTCCTCTGGCTGCGTCCGCCTTGCAGATTTCTCCTTGTGATCTTTCAGGTTGGAGGTGGCAGTGGCCGACCCTGCGATTTATCATTAGCAAGTAGCTTTGGAAATGACGTGGTTGTCTGCTTCTAACCTCTCTCTAGCTCATTACTCCTCATCTTTTCTTCTGCTCCACCACGAGTTCAGCCCTGCATTGACAGCGGGCCAGGTGAACTCTTCCAACACCATTTCTGCAGCTTAATGTTTTGCTTTGACACCCTGGTCGAAACATCAGGAGTCTCCAGGCAGTCTCCTGCGGAGGGTTGTTTACCTTCCAAGAGCAAGGCAAGAGATGGTATGTTTAGCTTCACACAGTCACATCATTGCTAAATTACTTCTTTCATTTTTACCTGACTTTTGTTAACTCAGGACCGTCCATATGCACAAGATGATTAGGAAGATAACCTATAGCCTGGGAAGACATGTGTCTGCCGTGGCATGTGGGACCACCCAGGTGAGAAGACTTCTGCATGGTGAGTAGTGTATTCTGAAACAGTTCCTGGCTGGAAAACATTTTCCTTATCTGAATGCAGCAGGGACCCTGCTGGCAGTGTCCTGGGAGCAAAGCAAAGAGCAATAATAGTCTTGTTTAACATCTTTATCAATGATCTGGATGAGGGGATTGAGTGCTCTCTCAGTAAGTTTGCAGACGGCACCAGGTTGGGAGGGAGTGTTGATCTGCTCGAGGGTAGGAAGGCCCTGAATAAGGATCTGGACAGACTGGATCAATGGGCCGAGGCCAATTGTATGAGGTTCGACAAGGTCAAATTTGCTCACAACAGCCCCATGCAATGGTGGTGTTGGGTTGATGGTTGTACTTGATGATGTGAGAGATCTTTTCCAACCTATGATTCTATGATTCTTTGACCCACCATTGAATAGCCGAGTGATGTAACCATATGTACAACGTAAATGTTTTCTATTTTTTTTTTCTCGAGGAACTGTTACCCTTTTTTCATACTTTGAAAGGGTGTGGAGGTTTTGGCAGGAGGGTATCCCTACAGTATAGCTAACCAAGGCAATGATGGGATATTTGGCTAATTAATGAATTGATTTGACCACTATTTAATTGCATAGTACTTTCTGGAAATGAAAATTCTTTTGTTGTGTACTAAAGATAAATTTGGAAGAAAGGAATTTGAAATAACTGGTCTATCTTGCTGTAGAATAATCTGCTAATGTAAAATTTTTCGTTCCACTTCAGAGTTGTGGTCACCTGCAGACAGAAGAACAGTTTTCAAATTCATTGTTTTCTACTTATGTGATACATATTTCTCAAAGACATTAGCTTGTGTTCAGTGTGGATTATAAACTGATTATGTTATGCAGAGATTAATCTTTGGCCTATGCTGGAAAATATGCTGGAAAATATTTCAAGGTTTTGATTAGTATTCGCTGCTCCTTATTATAAAAACCTTATTTTCTTCCACCCTTGGAAAGCTGATGATTACCCGACTTACTCCTATCCTTTCAGTCTCTTTATTTTTCTTTTCTCACAGTTCCAATTTAGTTTAGTAGAAAGCAAAAATATCCAAGTAGTGAAATTAGAAACTCCCATTTTCTCTTAAAAATATTTACTAAGCTGGTATCTATTGCCTTCTAAAAACAAAAATTAGAAAGCAAATGCAAATGTATTCTCATGGTTTATTTAGAGAAGGGCTTCAGAAGAGAAAATTAGATGAAATTTTGTAGAAAGTGATGCCATATATCACACAATGTGTTTGAATTCAGTTTAGTGCAATGCCAGTGCGGGTTTCTGTTTTTATTGTGTAAATGACAGCCTGCTCTATGCTAACAAAATGTCTGTTTACAATATGTATGACAGGTTTTTGATAATTTATAATCATATGTTACTTAAATATATTTAATTTAATATCTCCTACTCCTTATTTCTATAAATAATTACAATTGTGTGTTTTGTGATACTGTCTAAATAATTTGTTGCAATTGTGTTTAGAAGAGTTGAAAAAGTAGTTCTCTAAGATTTTAGTTTGTCTTTGAATATAAATCTAATGTTTAGTCTAAAATTCTGAATTCTCTGTTGCTGGTCTCTGTCATACCACGGAGCCCAGCACTGGTCACAGTATTCCAGCTGTGTCTCACCAGTGCTACAGACTACAGAGTTCATACTAAGATTATTTTCAGTTTAATTCAAAGAGAGAGGGAAATACCTTTACTTTTTGATATCATTAATTTGCCATTTAAGGCAGTAGTTTATATGACTTGAGTACTACCCACTTAATCTTCATCTTGTGTATACAGAGGAAAAAAATACTTATCTCTGAAAGTGAATATTTGCCCTATACATCCAGTATAAGTGTTCAGATCTAACAAATCAAGTAAAAGCTGAAACAACCCCCCCAAATTACAGGGTTTTTTTCTTTTCTTTCTTAGGAAACTGACTCAGGATAAATGTTATCTACAAAACTTTGATATATAATGAGGTTACCAGAGTATTGTAGGGCAACAATTGCTGCATTTGAAATAGGACTGAAATATATCCAAGGTTACTCAGCTGGCACTTGCTGATTCTCAGGCCCCCTGTTATCAAACTACAAGGCTATGTGTTGGTTAATGTCCTTTTCTTGAAAATGCATGGCCTGGATTTACCTCTTTTGTAATGTTTTTCCTTAAAGCATGGAAATAAGTCCAAATACTTTATCAATACAACATTCTTCCTCATCATCCCTAAAATAAGTATCACATGATTGGGACTATGTATTAATGAGTAAATGTCTGGAATACGTACACAGAAAATTAAAATGCTTATCTTGATTGCACAGAACTATCTCAAACTGCTTTAAAATATACAGTTTTTTGTACTTAATTAATTGAACCTGATTCCTGAAGAAGCATTTTCCATGAATTGCCAAAGAGATAATTAATTATTCATCATATCTGGGGAGACCCAATTCTATTTCAGGTTCACTTTAAACTTCTCACACATGTCTGATGGTGCCCATGTTTAGGAAGCCAGCGTCCATGTTTGGCCCAGGAAGAGGTGCAGGGTGTTACAGGAACAGTGCAAAGTGATGATGCTATATGCTCCAGGTTAAATAGTGCAGATACACTACATTGTTATTCACCCAAAATACTGACATAGGGAATATGGATGTGGCTTCTTTTGACCATAGGTCAGAAAAATTTGTTGACAAATGTGGCAAAGTACTGAAATCAGTACAACTGAATACATTTCTCCACCAGGGAGCATATCCTATCAGTTACTCTACAGATGAGAATCTTAAACACAAATAATTTACAGCAGGATTCCCTAGGGATACATGCAGACCAAGGATTTTCAGTATTAGAAAGAGGAGTTTGTCTTGTAAAACCAAAGAAGTGCAGATCCTGCTAAGCTACTTAAGATGTTTGCCATATCAACATCAGTGTCTGAGTTGAGGCATCTAGATTCAATTTGTAGTCAGTGGGAAAATGCAAGCACTTGAGTATTTAGTTCAACTAGCAAATTTTGAACGTCTACTTTTATATGTGAGATGAATCAGGATTTAAGAGCAACTGTCTCCAACCATAATGGAAGATCAGGATGGTTATATACCTACAGCATATTAGTTCAGGTGAATCCCTCCTTAGCAATAGTCCCCATTCTAGAACTAAGTGTCTTCTAATCATTAGACCCATAAGGATGGTAAAACAGCCCTCAAATTTGATTTGTGGGAGCAAGAAAAAATAACAGTATCTACAAAAGTTTCTTACAGTCTTGTGTTCCTGTTAGATCAGTGACTCATGTTGAGTAATACACTCAGTGCAACATTGCAGCTGGATACGTTGCTTGATAATTTCTAATTGCCTTTATAAATAACAGCTTCTTGTTGCTGCCAGATCACAGTAACAAAGGCATATATAACCTCAAAACTGGCAGGAACATAACACATTCACCACAGGGAAACCACTGATATGTGGATACTTTATTTACACAAATGCAAACAATTAAGTTATGCATTCCCCAGATTCAAAATGGCAGCAAATGTAGTGCAAGTAGAATTTCACAAGATTTCATTATAAATTTAAAAAGCAGTAAAACAAGAATACTACTGCAAAGTGACTGCCACAGAAAGATAGTAAAATAATAACACTAAGGGTAACTGTTGAGATTCTCTGTTTGGGGTTTGTTTGGGTTTGTTTTTATCTCTACTGTTATTTAGGAAAAATGTTCAAACATTTCACTTCTAACACTAAGCAGATTTCCCCTTTCCTCACCTTTCATGCTCACATCCATCTTTCCACTCATCTCTTTCACATAAAAAATAATTTGTGAGATAATATGCAGCAAAGAAAAGAGGAATAACACATTTTGAAGAATAAAGTGAATCTTTCATTTTAGTTATGAGGTATAATAAGTCTTGTGTATTTTAAAGCGTAATGTTCTGATTTCTGTTTGCGTCATTGTGGTGATGCCTTTTTTTGCAAGGGCGGCATAAGGATTTTTACAACAAATACAAGACTGAACTCTAAATATTAAGGAAGCCTGCATGTGTGTATTGTGTGTTTATGTCTATTGGGGCTTTGAATTAAGAAAATGATGGAGATAATTCTATTTTTAAATTGTTCTTTTGATTCTTTCTCTTTTTTTAATAAGGTCTTAGATTACAAATCATTTATGCATACTTTAAGAGAGGTACCTTTAATAACTGATCAAACAACATGAGATTAAAGAAAATAACAAATTTCTGTCATCTAACCTCAATAATATTCAGTTAATGATAATGACATGACACATTTGAACTTGTGTGAAAAACAGAAAAAAAAATGAAATAAAAATAAGTTGACTCAGTGAAGATAATTATGGTAATTTTATCCAGCTCAATTTCTCTTTCAAAAGAACACATAATTACTCTGATATTTTATTTTCAACCGCCTTGTCTCTGAGCCAATATAAGATAAGGGCAAACTGGATTACAGTCTCCCCCTTCTCCCTGCTGTTTATCAAAACCTTATCCGACTGAAAAATTCAAAGCCTTCAGTCACCTTTTTGGGTTCTGCTCGTATTCCAGTTTTCATTGTGAAATGAAGGTGTCAGGGTTAAGGGAATAAGGGAGTTTCAGTTTGGGCGAAGATGATACCCTATGAGGAATAAATGTCATCTGGTTCCAAAGGCTGTCTGAGATGCAGACAATATGCCAGGTATAAAATGTGTTCCTTGACACATCTTTTGAACATGTCGTTAATTTTTAATGTTCATCCTTTTCCTTTTTAACTGCCCTAATGCTCAAATAATAATTTTGTCTTCACAAAATACCCTTCAAGAATTTTCTCCATTTCCTTCAAAGCAAAATGGATTTGGCTAGTTTAAGTGTCAGGACTCATCCCATCTCTATCTGAGGCATGATCCAGGAGTGGTGATACCCATCCAGTTACAAGAACAATCTCATTTAGACACCATAATTACAATAATGACTAATATCCACTGATATCTGATTGGAAGCTCCTGAAAAATCAGTTGAAAATTAGCTAAGCTTCAGGGTTTTTTTCATGTTTCTTATAAGGTGTCATAACTTTTTTATTCTTTTTATTCTTCTGAAGTTAAAGTGATCAAGTACTATCAGCTCAGAAGTGAGTTTTCTCATTTCCTTCACCATGTATTTATACATTAAATCATATTAAGATCTGTTTAAAGAAAATTGGCACCCACTGTAGTAACTTTTAATATCTCCTAAGTGAGATTTTTGGTACAACTAATTCTACAGGATTCATAACCTATCACCTGACTTAGGTATTCTAAATATCACAGTCATACCGCCAGAATCCAAATTGCACTGGACATAATAAAAAATTGGAGAATTCCAGTATCTGCTCTAAGGTAACACTCTCCCAGATATATTGACACCAAACTGGTACTTCTCTTGAGTTTATTTTTATACTTCTTTCTCGCAAAGTTTTATACTATAAAAGCTATATACACATGTAGTGCTTCTTGAATCAGTACTGGATTTAATAAACATTGGATTTCATGATGTGACTTCCCATGAATATTAAATAGATACTAAAATATGTGGGGAAAAATACCAGTGCTCTGGGTGGAGAACAGATGTGTGGTTGGATTTGGGCAATACTTCATAGAGTTGAATACTAATCTTGAAACATTTAAATTAATCTGTAATATACATAATTAGGCA
>Ga0181612_161171_pt1 | contig 11441 bp, 6 predicted proteins | sample HoacroProtozoa21_FD_119630 | JGI IMG/M metagenome (GOLD analysis project Ga0181612, IMG submission 119630) | Hoatzin crop microbial communities from Cojedes, Venezuel. Combined Assembly of Gp0051906, Gp0051904, Gp0051908
AAGCCTGTACTGGTGTATGGGGTTGTTCCTCCCCAGGTGCAGGACCCTGCACTTGCCCTTGTTGAATTTCATCAGGTTCCTCTCTGCCCAACTTTCCAGCCTGTCCAGGTCTCACTGAATGGCAGCACAGCTTTCCCGCGTATTCACCACTCCTCCCAGTTTTGTGTCATCAGCAAACTTGCTGCGGGTACACTCTTAACTCTTCATCCAGGTCATTGATGCAGAAGTGGAACAAGACTGGGCCGAGTACTGACCCCTGGGGGACACCACTAGTTACAGGCCTTGTAGGTATAAAGCAGGTAGGATTTAAATCCCACATGAATGGGGATCCTTCTGAGCCACAGGTCAACAGGCAGTCAGCAAGCCCTGGCTCTTCTGAAGAATAGGTGGGGAAAAGGTTGTATTTAGGGGCCAGCACCAGAAGTGATGGTAAGAGGTTTGAAGGCATGGAGAGTGGAAGCATGCAAGAAGAGGTTAACGAAGGAGAGAATGGAAGAATTATTCTTACTGCCTATAGGCACAACCTGATGCGACTGATCTCTGAGTTACCACTGCCTTCCAGGCCAGGTGAGACTGAAGACTAGAGCAGACTCAATAGACAGTGGTCTGGTCAACAAAATTCTGGTATCTCATGCTGACAGCTGACCTTTTAGGTGAACTATGTGTATCTTGAATATACATTATTATAGTCTTGTTTGTAAAAACAACAGAAACTACATTAGTGTTTGCAACATAGAGAATAATGCATGGCATTATGTTTACCAAATAGACAGACAGACCCAAATTACATTCATATTACCCACATTAACAGGAAGATATTTGTAGTAAAATCTATTCTTACAGAAAGACTACAGTCAACTGCAATTTTATTCTATTCACAATGGGTTTTGCTGCTTTCTTTCTATTTTTTACTGAACATACCTGGGAATAGACCCTTCGGACTCGTTTATGACAAAAATCTTGTGTGTTTTATCTGTCTTTATCACAGAACAGCGGGATTTGGCAACTGTTTGAAAATAAAGTTTTACCTGCTTATGTGTTCAACAAGCTCTATGTAGGTTAAAATATCTTGTGAATTAGCAAAAATAATTAGCTAAAGAGGATGCCAGCATGGCAGCCTGTTTAACAATCTCATTCTCAGTGTTAGCAAGACACAAGCCCCACCAATGACGGTCCTAAAAATCTAGCACCCTCCAAGTTCCCTGATTGCTTTGGTGGGGGAACACAGTCTCCAGCACACCACCGACCATGTCCGCAATTTGCAATTCGGTTTCTGTGTTTCAGGCTGCAGTAACATACCTGGTGCTGAAATAGCCCAATTTTTCTGTCTGCCAGCTATCCGACCTACGTGTACCAACCAGCTAATCGACACTAAGATTCGGACCCACCTCACCTTCCAGATTTTCCTCTTCACTATGAAATTGCTACTCAAAAATAATACATTTCCTACCCAGACACTGCCTAGCTGTTGAAGCTTCAACAAGTATCTTGAGAAGCTCGTATTTGTTCAGACAGAATTCCTTCTAAACACACCACACTTCTGACCTCCGCCTAGGTGATATCCTTTACCCGAAGCCAGCTGAAGCACTAGCAACAGGTATCTTTACCCTACACGAAGCAGATCTAGTAAAAAAAAAAAAAATCTCCCTGCATCCTACTTCACTCTTGCCTGACAAGACAAATTCTGCGTTGAAACTCTGGTAACACTGCCTTCATTCTGCCACGTGCTCGTACAAGAGGTACCAACATATTCCCCTTCCTCACAGCAAGAGACCACCTGGTTTAGCTCCCGTACCTGTTGTGGTAAGTGGTGGGTGTTTCTGTTGTACACATAGTTTTTAAACAAAAAGAACAGTGATAGCAAAATCAGCAGGAACACTTGTTCTACAGCAAAGGAAACTAATAAGTAATGAGATACTGTTTCTAACAAACTACCACTTAAGATATCCCTGCTTTAGACAACACATGATTAGAAACCAGGCCTGTATTTCACATTAAGATTTAACAGGAAAATTTGCTCTTCTCCTTTCCTGCACTACTTTTTGATCCCTCTCTAAATAGTCCAAAATAAATCAGCTGACAAAAGCTGCATTATTACCAACCTAGGGTTTAAAAACAAAACCAGCCAGCCAGAATATAGAAAGTGAAAATACTCCTTTTAACAGACTTTTGATGTTTTATTAAGCAGCCCTGTGGCTGGTAAGGAAACGTAACTGTTTTCATCCTAAACCGAGTGAAGATTCACACAACAGAGCATTTGAGGAGCGCTAAAATGCAAATTAGGTCACTTGGAAAAATGCAGAGCCCCCTAAAAGGACAGGCTTCATTCTGTTCTATATTCAACATGTAGATAGAGCATTGATTTCTTAAGTCTGAGTAAAGCAATGATCTAATACCGGACCTGCAAAAGAAGTAGTAACGGAGGAGGAATGAACGAAAAGACACAGCCACAAGACAGTGCGTAAGCGACCCTCTCAAGCATGTGGTTGTTTTACCTTCCCTCACGGAAAGGGCTAGAAGACGTGCTCATTGGGACTATCCACATGCTTTTCCCACTTCTCTCATCGCTGTAGGAAGGGATTTCTAGAATGGAGTCCTCCTCTCTGAAGCTATTGTTGAAGGAAGATACATTAGAAATAACAGACTCTTATTAGCACGTGACAGCTAATTAGATACAACTGAATAATAAGGTGCAGTTTATCCTGCGGCATACCTGCATCCTCATACATAGGTACCACGTCTATCCAGAGAGCATCTGCTCGCCCTCTCAGGACAAAAGAATTACTTAAGGCTTGTTCAGAGAAAAAAAAAAAAGGTGGGATGGAAGCATTACAGTGGGGAAGAACATGCCATTTATTTTTGCTGACTACTAACACAGCTGCTTTACAATTAGAAATACAGCACCCCGAAACGGAATCTTCATGAGGGATGTTAGTTACGAGCTACAGGAATTACAGTGAATCCACTGCAATCAGCTATGTTTGTAGTTACCACAGGTGCAGTGACCACTACTGTCACTGCCGTACGTATCCTCCCGAACCCAGCAAATCAGCAGCTTCGTCTGCACTCCAAAATGCTTTCCGCCCCTCATCTCTCCTCCGTCTCCTCGGGAAGGAGAAGCAGCACCCTGCTGCCAAGAGGACAGAGACAGAGCTGAACGGAAGCAAGATGAAGGCAGAGGAATAATCCTCTTTTCTTCAATGGCGCTATTATCAAATTGCTTGATGCAAGAAATTACTCACACCGCCAAACCATTATGTTTACTGAGCCAGAAACCAGTATGTGGAACAATTTAGTGACTCAGCAACGGAGGCAGCATTTTCCGCATGCACTGACTGCAGTGGTACGTGAACCACAGCATCACCTCACGTTGCTTGAGGGAAAGAGCCTTCACCTACTGCTGGTGGGAAATTCTTTGCCAGCAGAGAAGTGAGGTCTGCACTGCACATATTTACGAGCACAGGCGTATCTGGGACAGGCACAAACAGTACCTTCCATACTAGTAAAAAAACTCCTACCAAGAGCAGGCAAATGCAGCATGGCGTAGTGGACTGTAATTGACTTTTGCCACATGAGAAACTGGGATATTCATCTCTTGAAAAGGCACTGACCACTGCCCGAACCAAAGCTGCATGAGGCACAACGGCCAAGCTGGAAACCCAGCAGGAGCAGGACCGATGGCACTGCTGCCTCTCCTACACACTGTTCCCACCCTCCAGCTCAATGTGGCCACTACATACCACAGCGTGCTGAATCTGGATTCAACACACCCAGCTTCGACACACAACTGAAAAGAGGCACGTTTCGTATATGTGCTGTTTAAAACAAACAAATCCTGTGTATCCTGAGTGCATTCACATGGGGGTCTGAAATAAAATTCAAAACTAAGATGTCACCACTAGGTAGCCACCAAAACATGGACCATGTCCACAGCTATCCTTTATCTTTTCTGAGGCCCACAGCTGTATACAAGCCTATGATGGAGGAAGGACTGCCACCATTAAGTCTAACAAAACGGCAGAAAGACATAAAAAGGTTCTTGTCGTACCAAGAACCCTTAACAAATGTAAAGCTTACCATGCTGAGAGTGTAATGGCCAGCTTCCGTCTCTTCCTGGTTTAATTTCAGCACGCTGCTTGCAGAATGCCATATACAGGAGCAAGAAAAACCAGCTTCTCTTCTTAGTGATGTGTTTGCGGAGTACACACGCCCAGCTAAGCAAACTAAGTGCCAGCAGGTACTGAAGCACCAGCAAAGGCTTGTTGCACAAAATCAGTAAATTTGCAACTTAAGGAAGAGTGACTCAAGACACTGAAGTCAAGTGGCCAGAAAAGAAAACCAAATCAAATTTCTTGAACATGATGTCAGTTAATGGCACATGGATTAGACTGAGAGCTCTAGTCAGTATTAGAATGCAAACAGTAAGCAGATTCTTTGACTAAGAGCTGGAAGACTTAGGAACTCGCAAGTCAACTGGCAAGGTGCATTAAAGAAAGTGTCACGTGTGAGTGGCAGCAATATTGTTTGAAGAGACATTAAAAGCACAGAATACCATCATGCAAATTTGTATCACCATGCTGGAATGAATACAAGCTGAGAGAAAAGCTGAAACGCTGATTCTTGAAGTCTAAGTCATGTAGCATAAGCGTGTTTGACTTCTTAGTAATCAGAAAAACTCAGATTCATTAACCAAACAAAACCAATGGATTGAGAAGCAGTTCAGTTTTCAGGTCAGGCACTGTTTCAGCTTTCTGGTAATGCCTTGGCAAAGCTGTCCTACATATACAGGACCACGGATCTCTCTCCAACCAGCCAATGCCTTCGAGCTATACCTAGTTTTAGCACTAGTGTAATAACATTTCAAAAGCAAAATCATAAGCGTTTAAAGACTAAAGTAATAATGTTAAAGCTCATTAAGTGTATGAAGTATTCCACCTTACTGTGTGAGGAAGCAGTAAACTAACATGCCTGATTATACAAATAACAGAGCTAAGACTAAGCTCAGCCCTGCTGATCGAAGCACTCATTAAACCATGCTCCTACTGCAGGTCTCCCTCTGCTTGTTTTTCAGCCCTTATAAAAATCTTCAAGTAACATGAAATAACATTTTTAAAAAAAAACAAGTGAGTTTTTCTGTTTCCTTGCTGTAGAATTTTAGGCTCACACAGCTGCCCAAACAGTCAGGTTACACACCACACGCAACAGGGAACACCACTGCCCAGTGAAAGCTCCCTACACCGTACAACACTTGGTTGTTACCCCAACAGCCTTGCATTATTTTTCAACTGTGCTACCCTGGGAGAAAGGCAGCGTGCACGCAGGCAGGGGAGCAAGTTCAGAATGGACCAGAGGTAGAGAGTACACCAGACAGCATTCGCTTGCGAACACAAGCCCACGCTCCCCAGAGATCCTACAAAACAATGAAATGAGAGAATTTAACCCCTTAGGTGATGCTTTGGAATAAAAAAAAACACTAATAATCTTCTCTATGCTACACTGCTTTAGCTAATATGCTTGAAAGCAGGAGGCAAGGAGTGGGAAGAATGACACAACAGGGTGGCAACTTTTTTCTTTTATATTGCTCATCATTGAGTAAACATGGTTCACTTTCCTGGCTAAGCACTTAACCAGCAAAGATGATACCTCCCAGGGTAAGAATGGAAATAAAATTCAGTGCATCAGCTTGCAAAATTAAACAAACCAAACAGATCTGAACCAAGGAATGAAGGAAGGAAAAATATTTTTGCTATTGTTAAGCAAAAAAAAAAAAAAGTCAGTGCAACATTAAATCATGCAAGAAAATATGACTTAGGGCTTGAGTCATCTCCACCTTATTGCTTAGTCACATCATGTATGAAGGCAGTATTCATTTAGTACTGAACTTTACCTCAATACGTTTAAGTTATTCCCTATGTGACTATATTTCCTGTGATGAAATGGAAAGAAAAGCAGTGAACCAAGGTCTAGAAGAGAACAGATTTACACATGGTTGTAAACCAAGTTCTAATACGCACCTTACATACATTTTGTATGACAGCTGAATAAGTTACAAATTTAACCAAGACTCATAGTTATGAAATTTAACTAAGACAGTTGAAGAAAGTTTAGTAACTCTTTAGTTCTAAAAATTTGTAGCACCCTTTCCCCACATTGAAATAGGTATGGCATTTGGGAGCAAGAATTCACTTGAGTTCTCTTAGAAACAGAAAGCAAGTACAATGCCAGCAAGTTTCCTAACCCTTCTTTCTAACCACTAGCATTTCTTGCAACTATCAAAGTGAGTTTAGAAGTAGTTCAATTAATATGTATTATGCTATGACATGACTGCATTTGGCACCAGGACAGGAATGAACTAGTACACTCAAGACACCTGAAAGCCACTCTGATCTCCATTACTGGTCAGCAGGTGCTGCTCCGTGATCTAGCCCTGTCCTATATCCATCCTCCTCAAATGTTCCTGTTCACTGGGACTCGAGGCTGCTGTGGGCAGCAACCATCATATGTAACTGTGCGCGGGATCCCTGGGGCAGGGGTCTGTACTGCAGCACTATTACAGGAAGCTTCAACTGACATGAAGTAGAAAATGCACGGTAAACCAAGAGGATTATTTTCATGACTTAACAAAATGTTCTCACGAAAAAAGTGTCTGTTTATTTTAGCTTTAGCAAGTGATTGACTGAAATATCAGTAGGATGGCTTGATTTTTTTTCCCCAACAGAAGTTTTTCATCAGAAAACATCAGCAGGTACATTCCACAGAAACGGACGAGGATTCTTCAAAAATTTCAGTAGAAACTTGTTTGTAAGACTTCAAGTTCAAAGGTTTTCACTAATTTGCTGAATGAAGAGTACTCCAAAGAAGGTGCCTTGACTTTATCAAACATTTCATTTTGTAGAAAAACTCACGACTATCAATCTGAGGTTTAGTCCACTTGATTAAATTCTCTCATTGACTTTACTTTCTTCATGAATGAAGAAAAACAAAATTATCTCTGAGCTTTGCAAGAGGGCTGCAGGAAGACTCCTGACGAACCGCAGCCAGGATGCAGAGTCAGAGAAGAGGGAAGTAGCATTTATAAGAGCAGCCGTTCAGAAAAGCATCCACCAAGCCAGTGAAACCCCTCTGGGTTTGGGGAGAAGGGAACGCATACCTTGCATATGAGTGCTTTGAATGAGGAAATGTGCGTGTGGCACAGGTCTGTGGAGGAGGCGAGAAATCCAGCCCTCCATTATTTCAACCTGTTAGACACTAAGTGCTCTTTGCTTTTCTGCAACAACAGTACAGTGTAGTAACACTCATTATCCGCTACGCATGATCATAACTTTCTGTTTGATTTAGCAAAGCAACTGGATTCAGGTTTTCTTAAGTTTGTTTTCATGCACACCAAAGGTATATAATCATACATTACATGACATCTCTATAAAGGTGTGAAAAATCTTCAGGAGATTCATCTGCCCAAGGCAGGAGGGTGGGGGTGGCTGTTGGACTAGATGATCTTTAAAGGTCCCTTCTAACTCAAACTATCCTATGACTTTGTTCCATGATCTCTCTTATTTATTCTGACCTATTCATCTCAGCCCCACTCTATAAGCAACAGAGAGAAGCAGGCATTTCTAGGGCATGACTCAACTCATCTTCATGAGATTTTAAAAAGGTCAGAGGAATCCTTGTCTAGTGGCATCCATTTCTCTCCATTGACTGGGAAGGGGATGCAGCATGACTACCTCAAACGCAGGCATACAAAACACGTGAGCAAATGCATCCTGCTTCTCATCTGCAGTATAAAATGATCTGTTCACAAGGTCGCTTGTCCAGAAACCTACAAGAGGATATAAACAGCTTAATCAGAAAGTGGGATGAGCTTGGAGCATGGCCTTGTTTGTTTTTTCGTTAAATACAATGCTACAATGTTCTTCTCTACAAACAGCAAATAAAGATAACAGGTCGCTTAAGTCTTGCCATGAAATGCAATCAGTGTGTTGTCCCAGTGTGTCTACCTCAAAATGAGCATGGCTGGGAAGTCTGCATTCTTAAGCATACCAGTTTTCAAAATTCTTGGGGCAGGCAGGAAAAAAGCCCACAAAAATCTAGTTAGAAAACGTAATCTCACTTTCACAGGCTACACTGTTGTCTTTCTGAAGACTGGGTTGTGCATCAGCTATCACAGTCCTGAGGATCACTTTCAGCAGGGCAAAGGAGGCAGTGGAATATGCGGAGGCTTTCCTCAGCTTCCCAAGGTGAGACTTGTACTATAAATGCCTATCCAAGACAGCCCAAAGCAATAGCACAAGGTCTGTAGGGAGCAGCCAAGCATATCATCAGTGAGAAAAGAACCGCATGCTGCTATCTGATCTTCTAGGACCCCAATGAATCCAATGAGCAACTTCAGCAAAACCTATAAAGACTGCCTGACAGCAGCATACACAGGATCAGCATCCTTTTTCATACACTGTATAACAAGCAAAGCAAAGTGACAAATTCCTCCAAAAATACAGTTGATCAAATGAAGGAAACATCTGGGACTGTTTTCTATGCCACTTTAAAACTCTTTGCCCTCTCAGCACAGCACAGCCCAACCCATCCAGTGTCTCAGATGTATCTCTGCTGAGGCATGCAACTGAAGTTGCCAGTGCTGAACAGACTGTCTCGCTTCAGTCTAGATGGCACAAAAAGCAACAGCAGAGATAGGGCAGCACAGTCTTTAACAGTGGCTAGCAAGCAGCAGCCAGGCACAGGGCTGGGGGAGTGAGGTTCAAAGCTACACAAGGGATCGCTGTGTGGGAAGTGCTCCAATCTAAAAGGAAGGAGATGTGATGCAAAAGATGACTTTATAGGACATGACAGAAGTTAAAGATTTCCATTGCAGAAATACCTTTCGAGACTTGAGGCCTCAACCTGTCTTTATTCACAATCTGAATTTTTCAAACCTGAAGGCTACCTAACACACACTATGCTATGATACTTTATACTATTTCACTGTACTATGATACTTTAAGAAAAGCATCACAGGCTTTCTCATCTATCCTTCTGGCTATGACATGTCAAGGCAATTCCCTTATATAATACGAGCGGGTGCTGTACAACCAGCAGGAGGACACAGACGCCCTCAAGAAGCAGCTCCTACTCTGACACAGACAAACCCTTAATCATTTCTCTTCAGATTCCCTTTGTTACCATACTTTATACCTCTCTCCCTCTTTCCAGATAGATGTTTAATCCCAGTGACACTAGAAGCAAAAAGGTTCAAGAACCTGGAGGTGGGCTTCCAGACTTTCTACCTGTCCTAGAGCTACTCTTCCAAGCTTTGGGAAGAACAGGCAGTGAGCACAGGCAACATGTTACTGGCACGCTAGCTTCTAGGTGAAATGGCAAAAGAGAAATAGTTCAGGAGAAAGACTGTGCAGAGCTGCACTCACAGGATATTAATCATAACTTGACCTTTCCGCAGCAGCTTTCTGCCTCCTTTTGGCCAAGATTTACTCCAGCAATTTGCATAGTAAGTGTTTTGGCCTTTTGATTGCATTTGCAATACAGACAACCTGTGCCACTTGAAACGATACCAAAATGTATCATTATGTGAGAGTCAAACTACTCACTGGTCTGAGTACAAGATGGAAAGCATAAGTGATACACAATTACAGTAGGAAATCTATGAAAAATCAGGTCATCTATGTCATCTGACATAGTCCAGTGTACACAGAGCAGGCAGCCAAAGTCTGCCAGCACGGAAGGGATGGTGGCTCCATGTCCTCACCTAGAGAGCATACCTCTCCATGATCATGAGGACATAGGAGATGCTAATAGTAATGTCTCTTGCCACTGCTGCTACCTCTTGCTAACCTACAGCTTTCAGCCCATCACAACCTGACCTGTAAAGCCAAGTTCCTCACTTATCAATACAGGTTGTAGAAGCTAAGGATACATTTATGGAAGCCTGGCTAATAATTTATCAGTGTGAACAGAGTTGCATTTTTTCCAGTGATAAAATGCTGGATAACCATATTCCACAGTTGAGCATTTCTCCATACGTATCACGTGGAGCAACTACAGTTTTAATAGATGCCCTCAGGGAGTATATAGGAGTGATAAGGACAATTTTAGCTTGGACTACCGAAAGGTTAATAAGATTTATCTATTCGATCACTGACTCACTTGGAGCACAGAGATTTGAGGTAGGCTTTGTTATTTTCCCCACATGTATTAGTAGATATCAGCTTGTTGTTTCACACAGCTCATGCTCTTCAGCCGAGCAGGCTCTCTCAAAAGGATTCACACATGCACCTTGTTTGGGGCAGACTGGTTTATCTTCCGAGAAAATCTGGAAAAAAAAAAAAATGTGTCCCTACGTGAAAAAGCCACATGTTTGCAGAAGAGAAAAGGATAGATTGCATTTCTGTATTCAAATTCCACAGAGCATCTAAAATCAACTGAAAACCTGAAGCTGTTCTCTGCAACATTTGCTTAAAAGCAGCAGCGCTATTGTAAAACTAATCATTTCCAACAAAAGACACTGAGATATTCAGTCCCAGAAGCTAAATGGCCTTTCCAGCTGTGAGATGACATCTTCTTGGAAGACATTAAGGAATGCATATTTCTATAAGCTTTTTTATTATAAGCTTTTAAAAAAGATGAAAAACAAAACCAAAAATCCAAAGTAAAGTTAGAGTGAACGTTATTATGGCTGTATGATGCACAAGACAAATCTGTAAAATCCAGCTTATAATATACATTATGATTTCAAACCGCTGTTTGAAAAAAGAAAATATAACCAAAAGCTAACAACATAAATAACGTAGCTTTGTCTTTGCCACACATGATCTACCAAACAAAAAGCGTAGCCTCATAAAGAGCACACCTCAGGCTATTAAAAGCATACCAAAAGGATAAAAAGTTCTCCAGTCGGAGGGGACTGTACTTAGTAGCAGATTATTGAACTTTTTGCTTCTTAGCTGCTTCAAGCTTATCCCAAAAAACTACAGACCGACCCCAGCAATGACAGAGGCGAATCTGATCCCTTTTATCAATCTGCACGCTCTGTGTAGGGGTAATTCAGCATTAAACATTTGTTTAAAATAATATCTGAAGACAACATTGTCTTTAGTAGTTTAATCCATTACTATGAAAACTGCAGGATTTTACTGAAAGAGTAAATTAGAACACCCTTAGAAAGGGCAGTTCCTTCCCCTCTTAAACAACGAGTCCTAGAAACTCTAAGTTACTTTTTAGCAAATACATTTGGATTCACAGCCTTCCTCACTCCCCTCCTTCTCCTCTTCAATTTATAAACTACCTGTAGCAATACTGAATAGCCTCTCAAAAAAGGAAGCACGGCACATGTCAAAACAATACAGAATGGCAGATGGAAGAACTTTCTAATTGAATTCAGCATTGTTTAGCAGCCCGTTTGATCGTGCCGCTCTGCAGTGCAGCGGTGCCAGTCC
>Ga0181612_162826_pt1 | contig 11441 bp, 9 predicted proteins | sample HoacroProtozoa21_FD_119630 | JGI IMG/M metagenome (GOLD analysis project Ga0181612, IMG submission 119630) | Hoatzin crop microbial communities from Cojedes, Venezuel. Combined Assembly of Gp0051906, Gp0051904, Gp0051908
CCTGGGCAAGGTCCTGTGCAACCTGCTGTAGGAGACCCTGCTTCAGCGGGGAGTTAGGAGACCCTGCTTCAGCGGGGGGTTTGGACTAGATGACCCACAGAGGTCCCTTCCAACCCCTACCATTCTGTGATTCTGTGATTCTGTGGTAAGTAGTTGTTCGTAACAATCATTGTTGTTGCTATTAATTATAATTGTAAACTATAAATCATTACTTGTTCTGACAATAATATAATACTATGTTAATGTATTAGTTTCCCAAAGGTAGGTACCTTGGCATCATCTGAATGTCATCTTCTCCAGGGAAGAGATCTATTTCACAGCAGTGAATGGTAAAAGCAAGACATAGCTCCTGACCTAAACATCTGTACAGATCAAGGCATGAGAAATCCTTTGATAAGGCCACTTTACAGTAAGGAGCAGAACAGAGCTGGCCAGGAATAGAATTCTGTAATGCAAAAAAAGAGCATTCATACAATTCCAAATATTTCTCAAGATTTTTTTCTAACTTGGTTTCAAAACAAGAAAAAAAGTGTCTGAATGAACGCTGGGTTAAAACTAGGTATGTTTGCATGGACTGGAGAGAAGCGAACAGGGTGGACATTAAGAAAATTCATGAACGTAAGGAAATGTGGTCAAATCTAAAGCTGAATACTAGAAAGATTTTGTGATCCAATCAGAAATGACACATGAAATCTAAGCGACATCCAAGAAATGCCATTTGGTTCTCTTGTGTCTCAATTTATAGGCCTCGTCTTGGATCAACTTCCTACTTTCTCTTTCTGAGTCAAATATTTAGATATTTTAGTTCAAATTATGAATTACTGTAAACCAATGGAAGGCCTACGTAGTGTCTATGGTCTTTTATTACAAGATAAAAAGGTATAGAGGGCACGATATGTATTTTAGGAAGAAAGTGTACAACCTGAAAATCAGAAGCCTTCCATTTCCCCCACAGAGTTCTGGAAAATAGTGAACAAATATGAAGCATAATTTTTTTTATCCATGCCGTGTTTTTGTTGTCATAGCAGAAGGTAAGATATGGATGTGGCTTAACCCCTGCCTGGCTGCTTCCACACCAGACAACATTGCTGGTGCAGCAGCAACATTAGCAGATTAATCATGTGGGGACAGAAACAATATCCAAAGGAGTACGTTATTTAAGAACTGATTGCAATGTCCCCTGAAGTAGTGGTGTGGAAGCAGTGGGGCAGGATGTTCCCTAGGGCTTCTCACTTTCATTTATTGTGCACACGAAAGCTGAAATTAAGAGAGAAGAACATTAAGCTACTCATTTGTGATGTGATTTAGTTGCGCATGTGTATGTGACAGGTAGCTTTTTAGTCTATTCCTTCAGTGGCCACCCCAGAAGTGCTTTTTGTTCCTTCTCCAATGCTAGGTGAATATTTTGAGTAAGCTATCCTATTAGATTATCAGCTCTGTATCTGGACAATAGTTTAGTGAGATGACACAGTACTTAAACCTTTTAAGTCATAAATTTTCAATACAGCTGCTCAAAATTGTTTGAAAAGCTCCAGGTAGCTTTATTTGCTTATTTATTGCTTTATCTGTGCCCTGAAACTGAGGATAACTGAGTTGTTTTGTCTAATACAAAGTGCTCCCAAAGGAAGAATAACATGTGCTAAAGGAGCTATCTTAGAGTCACCATGTCTTTACCAATATCTCCATGTTACAGATCTTCTAGCTTTCAACTTTTTCACATTCAGGCAAGTGTAACCATTGCAGCCAGATGCAAACCTCAGAAGTTCCTTTCTCCTACTTTCTGATTTTCACTTTTTACTTCTTCCTTGGTGTTTCATATTTTTAATTACAAAGTGTTCAGTTAATAAAGGAAAAATGGGTTCTATTTATGGGTATGATCAGCACAAAGTGAATTAAGATTGTGTTGTGCAAAGAAGTGATGGTAGCTAGCTTTTATCTTTTAAGCAGGACCTCTACAGCCTGGCCTGGGAAGGGGTGCTAACATTGCTTTTTCATCCTCAACAGTGGCACAAATACAGTGCAAAATTATTGGCTTTCCCTTATGGATCTTTACTACTGCATGAAACGTAGCTCAAATGTAGCACATAGACATTCATACCTATGCAAATTTGCTTCTAAATATTAGAATCTTTCTTTTCTCCCTTCACACAGCTCAGTGCTACAGCAGGAGAAGGGCCAAAAGCCCTGATGCTGCCAGCAACAGGGAGCGAGTTAACACTCAACTGCTGCTGCAGCTGCAGGTGAGATGGGACAGAGCAGGGAAGGGGAGGCATTTCAGAGCTACCTGAAGGGCACCAGAGGATCTCAGGGTTGTTTCTGAGACTTTTCAGTTGGACAGGGCCAGCAGCTCTACCTCACCTGGTTGTGGTCAAAAAATCCTGAGAAAGATGAGTCAGTGAAAACAAAAAGGCTGCCTTGAGCTGTTTGTCAAGTCTTCCTTCTCAGACAGAGAGAAATAGGACACAACTCCTGTCATGGATTTAGCTGTTCTGCATCATGAGATCCCAGGCTAGCAGGACACTCTATCTCCAGGGTGCTCCCACATCTTTCTGTAGTTCTTTTGCAGTTGGACTGAAACAAAAGGCATCCTCCCACGTATCCGTCCCACTTTTCAGAATAAGAAGGAAATCAGGAAAATTTGTCTGGAGACAGGAATTTATATAGCAGATGCCTAAACTTAATTACACTCAAAGTGTCATTGGTCCGTCTGAATTCCATGTTGTGGAATTACTGACTGAATTTACCCGTTGTCTCAGTGTACTATTTTTTCTTTTTTCCCTCTTTGTTGTGTTTTTTTTTCTTTCTTTTTTTTTTTTTTTTTTTAATGGGGCTGTGGGTAAGAACACTTCTTCCTAACAGTTTGTACAGCAATACAGCCGTGTGCACTAATGGTTGCTGATCCAGTGGAATTAGCACTGGCAGAATCCTGGTGGACGTGAGCCAGCTGTGTGCCCTTGCAGCAAGGAGGGCAAAGTGTGCCCCAGGTTGCCTCAGCGACAGAATGGCTAGCAGGTTAAGAGATGTGGCTTTTCCACGATCCTGTAATTCTAAGGAAGGAAACATTCATACTTATCTTATCATTGAGATGTTTCTCAAGGTATCGTAGGAAGACTTTATTCACCTGTTAGATGCAGCTATGGGTCAGTGAAAAGGAGCAGCTCTGAAACCTGAAACCCTGAAGTGAGGTTTCGGCTGAACCATGTGCTTTTTACTTTGTGATTGAAATGACTCGTGACTGAAGTATAAAAACTGACATGTTACTTCAAACTGCAAGAAGCAAAGAACATGTATGTTGTTGGCTGACTCAATTCATCCTCTGCAGTTGTCAGTATCAGTCAATAACCCAAGGTGATTTACACTTGGTTTTATAACCATATTGGTTTAACTTAGTTAGTGAACTAAGTTCAGCTGATTGAAGGCCATTGCAAACACATTAGGAGCTAGTACTGATTTAGCAAAATCACATTTATACAGTTAAAGGACTTCAGCTTTTCATGTAGACCATGAGCCTAAGATCCTTATTTTAACAATTCATAAATGTTTTGACTTTTTAAACAAACGTTATGGTATCATCCTTTTCCCTTTCTCCACCAAAATTAAGGTGACTAATTTTAAAAAGCAACCCCAAAAACTATTGCTGACTTAAGCTAACTTTGCTTGTTTGTTCTCTTAGGGAGGAATGCTTAGTTCTGAGGAAATTATAAATAGCAGTTTTACTTTTTAAAATTTTAATCTTGAAAGATAAACTCAGTGAAGCAGATGAAGATCACCTTCCACCGCTGGAATTGCTGGCATTATTATTATCTCTAGCCTGAAGTCTCATCTCTGACTGTGATTATATCTGTTGCTCCAGGTGAAGTTGCAAGGAGCCTCATAGTAAAGAACGAGCAAATCTGAGAAGAAATTTTTGTCTCTTAGAATGTCAGTCTATATGCCAAGACAGAAGTGCTTTCCATTTCCTTTCCATAAATAATCTCTGTCCTCTCTCATGTAATTATGTTTTTTTTTTCCCATTAGATGTATACATGTTTCAGATTTTTTATAATCTTTAATCTGTCTTGCTAGTCAGCCTCAGGGATATGTTGCAACAGCCGGTTTCAGTGGTTAACGAACTACCGTATGGGGAGATACTTGTTTCCCATCACTTTTAAATGAATTGCCTTTCTTTCTTGTTGTGAGCATTCCGGTTCCTGCCTGCTGGAAGAGGGCAACCAAGAGTATATCATATCTTGCCTTCTTGCAGACGGAAATCTACTGCTTACTGCTATCCTGTCCCTTCTTTTGTCAGTGTTTGCTTGCAATTAGTCTTTTGACTCCGAGTAGTTCCTTCTCTGTTGACAGCATATGAATTAGTGTGTGACAGACTGCTTCAGTGCTGAGATATGACTGCATTTCTTGGCAGTTGTGTTGTTGTCTTCAGTTAAGGGATTACAGCCACTGAAATCTGCAATATATGTTTTGGTCTTGACTCCAATGGTTTTCATTCCTTCACCTGTTCAAGAGCTTTCCCTTGTGTAGTTTGGCTGGCTTGCTTTTGTTTTGTTGGTTGCCCTAAGTCCAGAGGGTCTCTTACACATATATTTCATACTGTCACAGGTATGGATTCCAGAAGCTTCTGTGCTTCTCCCAGGTTATCTGCTGCTTTCCTGTATGAGAGGGGTTACTGTCCACCCAGAGTAAGTGTCAGAAGCCCTTCCCAAAAGCTCACAGGCAAATCCTTCTGAAGGCAGCTGTGTTCCTAAGAGCTCAGATCTACAGTGGTGCAACTGTAGATAGCAAACAACAGTGCAACAAGCACTAGACCTTGGCTAGTGAAGGGATGAGCATGTCCTGTTACCTTGCTACCAACATAGTGCCATTTGGCTTACTTCAGTCCCCTTTTGCACACATCATGAATGCATGCAGATCCTTTTCAACAGCTCTGGTAGCATACAACTTGCAGCACTGCAGCAGTACATCTTTGCCTGAACCCCAGGCCCTCCACTTAGCAATTGTATCTCTGTTTCCAGCAACTGGCTTCACAGATCCTTGCTGGAGCAGTTACACATGGATTGCAAGGAAAGTTGTTGCAAGATCAGGCCGGGCCCCTCCTGGGTCATGAGGAGAGCACACTACCAGAGGCTGGCTGCCAAACCCTGATGGCACTATTGGTGAACTTGGTCCAACCCTTCCTTCCAGCATCCAGAGTGAGGATAGTATCACTGAAGCTGTTGGTGTAGCAGTCCTGGCTCCTTCTGTTCACCTTTACACAGACTGTTTTTGCTGAAGCTCTCCTTTTCAGGCCTCTGTGTTCAAATCACAATAGTGCACCATCAGCTTCTCTTCCAGGTGGGAAGGAATGGTGAATTCTTTCAGGTCACCCCGGAATGGAGCTCTAACTGACACTGCATCCCCTTTGCGAGAAGTCAGTACTTTCTCACTGCCAGAAAAGGTTGTCCAGTCTCTTGGAGAGGATAAGGAAAGGCCCTATTACTACATTTGCCTCATCTGAAGGATTGATGGTTATGCAATTCTTCGGAGTTGTTGAGATGCTTAAGAGATGGGCTGATGGTGCTAAGTTGCTTCCAGAAAACTGCTGTAGTTAGATCTTCCTCCTATACACAACAGGGAAGCCAAACTGTCACTTACAGGGACTGTGTAAATGGTGCCCAAGCAGTCCCATGCTTCAAATAAATGTTCTATGATTTGCAGGAAATGAACAGAGCATGAAGTTTGTCAAAGGAGAAAGAGTTCACTTAATTAATTGTGAAATTGATACAACAGACCCTGTAAGCCTCTGGAGAACATGATTCACAGAAATGCCACAATCTCTTTCTGACTGAACACTTGCAACAACATAATATGATTGAGACTGGTGCTCAAGTCCAGACGTTCAAAGGTGTTTAAATATGTAGCTCCTATTCATATTAATGAGACTGAGGCACATCAAAGACCCCTGGGATCCTGGGTCAAACAGTATAGTTCTTATGTGCTTTATTATTGAACATTGTCACACCTTGACAAAGTAACCATGTGCTGTGGTTATTGGATTCAGGTCTGATTCCACTAAGGCACCTTGCCTAAAAGAGCAGGTGCTTTCAACAGAACTGGGATTTCATCTTTTTGCTGACTGCTGCCAGCTGCTGAGTTACCTAAGCAGAAACTGTACCACAAAGTCTTCTGTTCCAACACAAATATTCTTAGGCCCTATCATTTACAATTGTGAATTCTTTCCGTTGGAAAGGCAAATACACACATACATGCACACACAGCCCTGTGCAGCAAACACTGAATCACAGAGAGACAAATGACACCAGTCTCCACTTGAGATTCTTTAAATGGCAGCTATAACATTTGCAGTTTCCTTTTTAATGATACTGGGGTGAAAGTCTGGACACAATTTCGTATTGGTTGGAGAAATGCTGCTCAGATTCTCTTGTCTCATTTGGATAAAGACCCCTCTCTCTATCAGCAAGTGGACTGTCATTTCCTTGAAGGTGTTCAAGTTAGTGTCAAAACCTAAAAATAGAATTAGATGCTGTCTTTAACAAAAAAAAAAAAAAAAAACAAAACCAAGAATTTTGTGGTTTTCATTGCATAACGAAGGGACTTGCATAAAACACTGATAAGAGAGGTTGACCAGGCACTAATGTTCAGAAATGGACTCTAAATTACTTTCTTCATGATGAGAAGTGGCCCAAAGGCTTGGATTTGCTTGTTGGAAAGGTGGAGTATTTCAAATGAGGAGGAGAGTCCTTTACATAAAGCATGTTTGGGGTTGTTTGGCTGGTTCTGTTTCTATACTCTTGTTGTCTCCTCTGTCCTGGCCACCTGAAGTAGTAGTTCCATCATGGAAAGCTCAAGGAGATGGTAGGACTTTCCCACTGAGTTATGATATCTTCAGCAAGGATTCACTCTGAGGTTGGAGCAGCACAGCAGCACTGACTGTATTAAGGCATGTTTGGATGAAACTCCACAAGAGGAGCATGAGCACAGGGAAGTAAGAACACTTTGCAAATTGTGCCCAAAAGCCTTTTTGGTGGGCTCATACCAACACTTTAACTCTAGTACTGTAGCTGGGCACCAGAGGTTGAGATTCAAGACCTCATTGAGCCTACACAGTAATAAAAGAAGCAACATTTCTTAATAAACAGCAGATTCAGGAAATTGCTGTTGCTCTCTTCTCTTCCTAAACCTGAATCCATGTTTCTAAGCTTCAGAAGCCCTCGATTTCACCTTTTTCTGGAAGACCTACCTCAGTCTAGCCGTTACAAAATTAAACTTTTGTAAACTGAACTGACACGTGTTTCTCACCTACAGCAGCAAGAGAAGACTGCTGAACACCTTCCACATCCTTATATCTTCAAGTCTTCCCACAGGGTTCTAATACTTGGCTGAAAAAGCCTTATACATGTGGCAACATGTGCTACGGTCACAGAACTATATTGCTGCAATCTGAAGCAGCTTTCTTTCAATTTTTATGCTTAGAAAGCGAGCATCATTTCTTCTAGCTTAGTAGCTCGTGGGGCCAGAGACAATACAGTCAATGAAGATTAGAGTGCAGTTCATCTCACCAAATGTAGAAGACCACTTTGGACGAGAGGTGTTCTGTGATTAAAAGGAGTTATGGGAAATAAGCTTCCATATCTATGCTTGCTTTGGAGATGGCTAGACTGTTCTGCACATCACACTTTGGATTCAGTTCATACACTCTATCATCAGAAGGTAATTACCTATATCACTGGGGTACTATCTGCAAGTACACAGACCATACCAAAGAAAAAAAAAGCACTGGCACAGACATTCATTTGTACAGAAATGGGCTAGGAAGTGATGAGGGACATCAAGCAGTACAAGTCATCCAACTGCAATTCATACAATTGCAGTTCAACTCAACTAGCAGCTTCTACGTGCTGTGCAAAACAGCTACCATAGAGCCTGACTTCCTCTTTCAGAAACCTGTTTTTATGCAGGAGCAATGAGAGAAGCAGCTGTATTTGGCCAACAAACATACCACATAGAATTGCTAGAGTTCATGAAAATTGTAGCAAGTGCTGTTGTGCACAACTACAGGCTGCTGACCTGCCAGTGAAACTGGGTGAGAGTGATTCATGGGCAGAGCCAGAGGCTCAAAGAGTTGTTCCTCTGGGAGCAACCAAAACATCTCCATTTGATTTCTAGGTTTGCTCCAGCAAGGAGCACTTGACTACTCAGACATAAGTAGGATGTGTTCAAACGGTGGAAGCAGGTGCAAGAGACAATGGAGGAGTACAGAAACACTGTTGAATTGTGCAGGGCTGGGGTTAGGAAAACAAAAGGCAACCTGGAGTTGAATCTGGCAAAGGAGGTGATGGTCACTTAGAAAGAACTCCATGTGTACTTCAGCAGTGAAGCAAGACCAGGAAAAACATGGGCCCACTGCTAAATGATGCAAGGGTCCTGGTGACAAAGGACATGAAAAAGGACAGTGTACTCAATGACTTCTTTACTTCGGTCCTTACTGGCAAGACTGGCTCTCAGCAATCCCAGGCCCCTGAGACCAAAGCGAAAGTCTGGAGCAAGAAAGACTTACCCTTGGTAAAGCAGGAGCAGGTTAGAGAACATTTAGACAGACCAGACATACACAAGTCCATGGGAATAAAGGGATGCACAGGTATAATACTGTTTAACATCTTCATTAATGACCTGGATGATGGGGCAGAGAGCACCTGAGGAAGTTTGCAGGTGATATAAAACTGGGAAGAGAGACTAACACAGCTGTTGGCTGTGCTGCCGTTCAGAGGGACCATGACAGCTCAGAGAAATGGGCAGAGAGGAGTCTTACGAAGTTCAACAAAAGAAGGTGCAAAGTTTTACACTTTGGGAGGAATAACTCCATGCACCACTACATGCTGGGTCTGAGCCAGCTGGAAAGCAGCTTGGCAGAGAAGGACCTGGTAGTTCTGGTGGACACCAAGTTTACTGTGAGCCAGCAACCTGCCGTTGTGGTAAAGAAGGCTAACGGTATCATGCGTTGCATTAGGAAGAGTATTGCCAGCGTGTTGAGGGAAGTTATCTTCCCAACACTCTAATGGTTTCAGAGCCTGGCTCTGTTTTGGAGCTGAATGTGACAAAGTGAAGACCCTGATGAGCGGTCTGAGGCAACGGCATCATGGAGAAATGTGGAGTCTGGCCCTTGTATAGAGGCATACATCAAATCAGCAGGGCCAGGATTTAACTCTACATGCTCACGAAGTCAAATTTGGGTTTGTAATTCCATTCCAGGCAATGAGACCACTGACTTTTAAAGGCATACATTGTTCCTCTTTGCTCTGCACTCTGCCCTTCTGTCACTCAGATCATGCACAGCAAGGAGAAAAACCCCTTCTGTTCTGCTAACTGCAGATAGCACAGACCATTTGTATTTTCTCTGCTTATTGCCTGGGCTCTACCTGGGCAGCTGTATTTCAAACACAGACGTTTCTTATTGTAAGCAGATATCAGGTTCATTTGTTTTGGCAAGATGTTTGCCATGGGTTACAAGCAGTTTCACACTGTACTCTGTTTCCATCCCAGCTGTACCTTTTTTTTTTTTTCTTCTCCCCCCACAAAGGAGCAAAATGGTATGGAATACCAAGTCCTATGTTTCTTTGATGAGCTTTTGAAATGGAGTCAAGTCATAGTGTCTTTCTGGATGTTATATCCAGGGGAGAACAAGCAAGTATTGATGCTGTCATTATGCTGCATTTGTAATGTTTGCAACCTAAAGAAGTTGCAGTATATTACTTGAGTTGGACTTTATTTTTCCTTTATTTTTCCTTTAATTAAGTCCTAATTTTAAAAAATCCACTTTTTTACCTCCTCTTTTTTGGGGCAATAAAGCAAATGTTCTTTTTTCCAGACTAAAGAGATACCCCATGAACTTATCCAGATATTCCAAGACCCCTATGGGTTTTCAAACTCGTCTTTCACGTAATTACAGATCTTCTTGTAAGGAAACTCCCTCTCGTGGGGAAAACAACTACTGTTGGATGAGCAGAATCTGATGAGATATGAAGTGGCAAAGCACTAGGTTTCTTCCTGAATGAAAGGTTGCCTTAGTTTTGTAAGTGATTGTTTGTCTGGTATGTCTTTATTCATTTGAAGTTCATGAACCTTTCAATTCCTTCTTTAGTTGGGGCAGAAACAGAAATGATGAAAGCCCTTCATTCACAGATGTGTCCCTAGTATGTAGTATCTATCTAAAACCAAGAAGAACTGACAGTTTTCAACCAGTTCAGCTTCCAAACAGATGATGAAAATAGTCATGGGCTTATTTTTTATATCATCCTCTGATGAGACCACAGACATTAGAGAGTTCCTCCTGTGGCTGGAGAAAATCTTCCTTCTCTCTTTTAAAAATTACTGGCTCAGAAAGTGCATTAAAAAATATAATGATTAGGCTACTTATGGAGTCTGAAACAGCATTATTTTCTCAGGCTAACATTAGGACAAATTTTCATAGCCAGCTTTGTTACGCAGAACAAGCACAGGCCTCCAGAGGACTTGCAGACTGCAAAATTTCACAGCAATGCACAATCCTAGCAGACACACTCTCCCTAATCTTTTATTGCAATACTGACATCATCTGGTGAGCTAAGCATAAGTTAGACTCTTGGAAAGAGTAATTCTAGTGCTGCTGGGTTATCATGGCCTTTAACTCATGTATGTCAATGGGCAACGTCTTGGATTCTGATACAACATATTAATATTACCTCTACAAACTCTTCACAATTAAGAAAAGCTGCAGTCTGTAGATGGGAAATGCATCATGCCTGATACTGAATTCTCAGACAGCTGCCACAGAGAAGAAGTACTTAAGAATTTAACCAAGGATATCCTGGGCACTGAGTAATAAGGTACACTCGCCTGAAATGGATATCCATTTCACAGGAAACAATGACCTTCTCCAGTGGAGAAAGCCCACAAAGCAATGCTGTGATTAGTCCAAAATGGTCACACAGGGACGTTGCTGTGAATGAGAGGAAGAGGCCCAAGCATAGGCTGACATTTGCCGTAGGCACCTGTGTCTCAGCAGAGCAGTTACGCCCTTTAGGATGCTCAGCAGCTTCCGAGCACAGCAAAAGCTTGGAATGTCAACCCTAGTCCTTGGCATGTTCTCCTGCATCTCTCACTGACCTGTGTTGAGTTCCTTCAGCCAGACTGCAAAATCCTTAGCCACTCCTTACAGGACATTCCTTTCAGCCCTTTCACCTGCTTTGTTGCCCTCTGGATGCATTCAAAAGTGCCTTAACAACCTTCTTAAATTGTGGGGCCCAGAACTGCACACAGTATTCAGGGTGAGGCTGCACCAACACTGAATGGTCACTTCTTGGGACCGTCTGGTTGTGCTGTGTTTGATGCACCCCAGGATGTGGTTTGCTGGCTTCCAGGGCACACTGCTGGCTCCTGTTGAGCCTGCTGCCAACCAACACCCCCAGACC
>Ga0181612_166190_pt1 | contig 11441 bp, 5 predicted proteins | sample HoacroProtozoa21_FD_119630 | JGI IMG/M metagenome (GOLD analysis project Ga0181612, IMG submission 119630) | Hoatzin crop microbial communities from Cojedes, Venezuel. Combined Assembly of Gp0051906, Gp0051904, Gp0051908
AGCAATGACATCTGCTAGCTCTCTCAGCACTCATAGATGCATCCAATCGGGGCCCATGGATTTGTGGGTGTCCAGATTGCTTAAATGATCTCTAACCAGGTCCTCCTCAACCAAGAGAAGGTATTCCTTTCTCCAGGCTTTCTCTCTTACCTCCAGGGATGGGGATTTATGAGAGCCAGCCATAGCAGTGAAGACTTAAGCAAGGAAGACATTCAGTAACTCTGGCTTCTCTGTATTTTCTGTCATTAGGGTACTCATCTCATTCAGCAGTGGGCCCACATTTCCCCTAGTCTTGTTCCCTGCTGATGTACTTGAAGAAGCCCGTCTTGTTATCTTGCACATCCCTTGCCAAATTTGATTCCAGGTGGGCCTTAGCCTTCCTCATTGCTTCCCTGCATTCTGTGACAAGTTCTTGTATTCCTCTGAAGTGGCCTGTCCCTCTTTCCACATTCTACAGACCTTTCCCTTCCACTTGAGCTTTTGATGAGCTTCTGAATAACAACCCGACTAGAAGCAATTTTTGACGTGTTTGGCATAATTTTCATGCCTTTTTCAGCATCAGGTTTTTCAGCATCTAAATTGCAACTAGTTCTGTAGATGGTGTTCATATTATCCCTGTTGCCTGCCTGGGTAACACAATCACCCTTACAGTAGGCGACATATTTCTTTTTTTAATGTTTCCTATGATATTTTTTTTTAAGTCCCTACAGCATCCTGCTGAAACTTCTTTTGTGCTGGATGGGAAACCTGTAAAGCTTATATGCTTTTCAGAATATGACTGTCCTCGTCTGTGGTTTCTCTGTCTTAGAGCAAAAAAATGTCTCTGTTCATCTACCTGGGAGAGAACCTGAGTCTGCGGCTGCCAGTGCACAGCGTGTTTGAATGGGTCAGATTACCAGCGGCTTAACTCCTTGTGAGTACCTTTTGCCATAACTTTCCAAAGAGATTGGAGCTGTATTTGTATAGTGCTAAACTTCAGCATCAACACTGGAAGGTCTTAATACAATTTCTATTGTACTGAACATATGCTCAAAATTCTTCTCACCTAGTCCCAACCATCCTAAATATTTCCCTGGTGTCTTCAGCATAAACTTCAGATTTTAATGTGTAGAAAACAAAAAAGAAAAACACTCTAAGGAAAAATCTAGAATCTATTTTATATGCATTGTAACTTGTTCCATATAAATTTCTATTGGTTTCTACTTTTCTTTCTTGTTTCTAATATCAGTGATTACAGCCTTTATCAAAAAAGCAGGCAGACTGTTCAAGAAAGGATTGTTTTCACATCTTTGCCCTAGACTCCCTTCATAGACAGAGATAGGGATTTGACGGTGTCTTTGGGCTGGCATCCATTTGCCCAGGACATACCACCTCATGCAGAAGCGACTTGGAAACTCTTTCTCCTTTAATGACAGTCTGTTTAGCATTACCTTCACCCTGGCTGTAGCATCTCCGTAGGTGGGCACATATGTACATCACTGGATCCAGTATGTTTTTCCTTAAGGAATACATACATAGGCATTCAACTTAAAAGTTCAAGTTATTAATGGTATGTTTCATTTATGTATCTCTCATCGTCTTGATATGTTTGGTTTTCTCCCAAATGCATCAGTCTGTCCCTTCTTTCTCTCCCTCCTCCATCATATTTTTTTTAAAAAAGTTGTTCTTAATCCATCTTGTTTAAGCTGCTCCTTAATTCTTTTCAACTCTAAAACACAGGCAGTGAGAGGCAGGATCATGTTCTCCATGGGAGTATTTCAGCTGACTTCAATGTGAGCGGGATTAGGACCTGCATAGTCTGACCTCCCTCCTGCTGTGAGCTCTTGGTGATTAAACATTTTTGCCCACACAAAATCCCTCCAGCACTGCTAGGGCTCGACTCACTGGGGACAAAGGCCATCATTTAAAAACAAGGATGGAGTGCAGATATTTCATTTACTCCTCTGGGATTCCACTGTTTTCTTCAGGAAAATAGAGGCTGTTGCCGGTGTGATTTTGCTCCCGGTTATTTCAAAGGGTGATCAGCGCTGAAGTGTTACATGCACTTGCGCAAAGAAAGACATGATCTTTTCTGTGGTATTGATTTAACAAAAGAGACCTGTCAAGTAGGAGGGTGTGTGGGTGGGCCAGCACAAGATAACTTCCCTGGGCACGGATATCGCTGCATTTCTGAGAAGTGTTTCAGCAGCTCACATCTGACTATGCAAAGCAAGGCAGAACAAAAGGGCAGGTGGCATGCCCGGTGCAGGGCTTGTAAGGCTAAGAATAACAAACAGTACATGAGTTGTGTGGATTTAGTTTGTGATGTTGTGGCTATTTGATTGTGAAAGCTTATCAGCTCTTACAATGATATCAGATTATTTTTTTGCTGGAAGGACACTTATGTTCTGGAAAAGTCATTATGAAGTTATTGTCTTCTTTTAATTTAATCTGAAACCATTCACCTTTTTATAGCATCAGCCTCTGCATCTTACTACTGAGAGATAATCATTTGGGGGAAAAAAGACAGGCCCAATAATTAACTTATGTGCATGTATGCTCTACAGAGCCAGAACAGCAGCAAGAGATTTTAGACAACTGCTCATTATCTTTGCTGTCTGATATCTCTCCATCCCCTCTTTGTTTTCCTTCCAGTTGCCAAACTTGACATCTCTTCTGTTCTGAGAGGGACGCAGCAGAGGTGGTAAAGCGTGCTGTGACTGGCTTATGCACTGTGCTCTGCACGTGAATTTGTAGGTATGGACGAGTGTGAAATACTGGAAGGAACACACAGTCTTTTCCTTAAACCAAAGCAAAGTTTGCAAAAAGATTTATTAGTTGTAAGCATGTCACAAATCCTGATTTAATATCCTGCTGCCTATGCTGGTTTGTCGTAAAATGGGTGATTCAAATTGCTTGAAGAACCACAGTCAAAGGTATTAGCAAAAGTGGTTTTAATATGATGTTGTAAAAGTGTGACTTAACAAAGTCTGATGGCAAGGTTCACTCTGTTCATTACTACATGGAAGAAACGTACAAAGGAAAACTGATTTACACTCGAGTTAGAATGATTCACAGGGAGACCAGAGACAAAAGGGGTAAGGAAGACCCTCCCATCAAGTCACGAGGTTCAGAATGGCCCCCCTTGCTTTCCAAACTCCTTCTCAGAGAGAAGTCTAGGTGCAGCTGGATCTGGACTTAGCCTCAGACTTGATCAACAGTTTATGTCTAAAGTATTATATATGAACGTTTAATTAGAATCAATTCAGCGTGCAATCCCAGTTGCCAAGGAAAAATCACATTTGTCATACTAGAGGCTTACGTGTGATAACGGTCGCTCACCAAAGATCTACCATTGGTGAAAGATCTGTCTGCCTTGAGGGGCATCCCAGCTCAAGGGGAGATCACCGCCATGCTGCCTAGCAGGGAGAGCTCAAAGAAGGCTCACTTAGGCTCACTTATGGCATAAAGTGGTTGGCTCGTAGTCAAGTTACATGCCACGGGAAAGGTATGTAGGAGACTCCTTGTACCCACAGCTAGCTTTGTTCCTTGATAAATGAGTCTTGGAAAAGCCACTGGCTATTCATGTGTGAATTGCATGATCAGTGTTCCAAGCTCATATGCATTGATGCTCACTGTGTCACTCTGCTCTGTTGTGGGTTTTCAGAGAGCAGACTGAAACTCAAGGAGTTCTTGGCCCAGCTGTGGCTCAGGCTGTTACCTCCTCCAGAGCTTGCACCAAACTAACACCAGTCTGGTCAAGAGGTAGAGCGCACCCATCCCAAAGCAGTGCTTGAAATCATTTAGCACCATAAAAGACACCACCTGACAAATATGAAATTCATAGGAAGAACTGCAAGACAAATTTTCCAGTGCGACTCTTTAGTAAAAAAAAAAAAAGGTAGGAGTGCAGTACGTACTTACACTTTTACCACAAATGTCCCTACTGAGGGGGCAAAGGCAGACTGCAGCTTCCTCCCAAGGGAAGGTGTGTGGTGGGTTGCTGTGCTGAGATGTGAATCACGGGGCAGCTGCTGCAGGTGTCCGTTCTTGCAGGCTTCAGGTGGGCAGAGCTGCCTGGTGGCCTGAAGGCTGTTTACTAGAGGACTAATAACAAGAGGATGCTGGAGAATACACAAGGCTCTGACCCTCAATTACCAGCATACCTGGACTTGGTAGCAGAAGACCTCTTTTCATTATCTCACACTTTCCTCTAGGATCTTAGGAAGATAAAGCATGTGCACAGCCCACTACCGGGGGTTAGATGACAGGCCAAAATGTATTCTGAGACATCTCACTTGTATGCTCTAGCCCTTTCTGTCTATTGTATTACTTATTCCTGTGGCTTTTCCCCTTTAATTTCAGTGTTCAGAAGCCCAGTTTTCTCCAGCTATCAGTCTGTGTTGTGATGTATCATGAGTCATGCCCCATAAGCTGAGCAGTAATAGTGCATGCAAAGAGAATTGTACCAGGCAGCATATCTGAAGAAAACATAATTTTTGGAAAGTTGAATCTTCCCTACTGCAGCACAGCAAGTTTCAAGTTCCAAATCTTCATGAAGTTGCTACCTGAACATGTATTTTTTTGAAATTTAGCCTCAATATTTTGAGATTTATTGTGAATACGTTTGATTACAACAGCCTTTGTATCTTAAAAGACAGCAGAACTATTCTCCTCTGAAGCCAGCAGGACTGTAATTAGTATAATGCCCACTAAATGACAGCCCAGTGTGTGAACTTTAATCACAGCTGCTCTGGGTGTTACTGGTCTTTCAGAACTTAGACTGAGACAAGTCATGCAGAAATGATGTTAATCTTGCATTGCAAATATGACTGAGAGCTTATTATGGACTTCTCCAATTTCCTGAAGATTGATGCTTTAGATCAACCTGGCTCTGCATGCTCCAGCTAGCAGCTGAACAGGATATTTATGCAAAAAATATTGCTCCAAATATTGAACTTTGATTGGAAGGCATCAAAGATTTATTAAAATTGGCCTTTTATTCAGCAGGAATCAAGAAGTCATAACTGGATGCTGCACACACGTGGCACAGGGATCAGTTGTCAGCTCTGGGAGGTGAATGCTTTTTTATTTTGCCAGCTATCACAACAGAAATGGTACCTTTTCAAAGCTTTTTTTTTTTTTTTAAATATGAAGATGAAAGGGAGAGTGACAACTGAGAGGCTGCTAATTTATCTGGAAGCCACCACTTCAGGACAAAAGTCTGCTCCGAGGGGCAACTTTCATGAGGCCCTGAGCTTTGGCAGTTGGGTGTCAGGATTCACTAGGAAATGGACATTCTGGGCACAGAGAAGCTGAAAACAGTCCTGGTTGCCTCTGCCCCAATTTAAAGACTGTGAGTTGTTCAGTAACAGCCAGGAGAGAAATTTTGACTTCTGAACATACAACTGTCTCTGAAATGCAATTTCAGTCCTGTTTCCTCCTTTCTTCTAGACGGTAACTGTTCATAACCAGCTGATAATATCAGTGAATTTAATTAATTTTTCCTCCTGGAAACCTTTCCCTTCCTCAGGTTTCCTCTGAGATCAAAGCTTGTTTTGACAGCTGCTCCAAAGGCAAACTGGGATTCTGCCTACTCTTTGTTTTCACTGAGTTTCAAGGTGTTTTCACCGTGCCGCACCAGACCTTGGCTTAAAATCCAAATAGTCTCAACAGGGAAAAAAGGCAGACTCTGCCAATAGACACCATAACACCCTGTAGCCCTACTACATCTTTACAGCTTCTAAATATATAAGAAACAGCACTCATTGCAATGTTAAATTTCTTCGCATGCCTTTTACTTATAGAAATGGCAATTTGTAGAAACTGAAGCATTTTGTTCGAGATTTTACTCATCTTGATGAAATTCGAACTCTGCCTATGTCATCGGGAAATTTTTTGCATGGATTTGGGATGACAGATTTCTTTAGTGGAGAATGTATTGAGCTCAGCAAAGAGGCAGAAGTAACCCATGTGGAAACTGATTGTTGTTAAAAGACCATAAGTTCGTCGAATCATATCTCCCAGAGACTTTCATGAATGCAGGCTTTTTACCATGGAACACGGTAAAAAGCATTTCATCCCCAGCTGTTCTGACTGCAAGACTTTTCAAAGGAAAGGCCTCATGAATCTTTTAGGTATTTTTAGGTTGAGGGCAGGTTTCATTTTGTTGTGTTGGCTCTTCAAAGCAGGTTATTTCATCAGCTCTTGGCACCTCCTTCAGAAAGGGGATAAAAGCAGGAGGTGTTTTGGTGTCTGTCCCTGTGAAACAACCTTGTGAGTCTGCAGCAAATTTGGGAGAGGTGAGTGGTCAGCAGCAGCTGCCCGGGGAATCCAGTGAAAACAAAGGCTTGTGTGAGGAGGAATTGGTGGCAGCTGTGCCAAAACCACAGGATACATAAATCCAGCAGAAGATGTTATGAGAGCTCGAGCAACTCTGTGGCTGCAGCATTCCAGGATATGTATCTGCGGTGTCCCCAGGGTCTAATTGGGAGAGAAAACTTTGTCACAGAGATGTATAATGCAACCGCTGTCAGAAGCATTCTTCTGGAGTATCAAAGATGGCTGATGTTTGACTCCCACTGCTTCATCTGTGTGGTACAGACATGGCTAACATAATTAGGAGGAAAGGCAGTCAGAGGTTTCCAGCTAAATAATTTAAAACAACAAATAAATTGGGATTATCACTATAAACTTCTTCTCTACTCATTTACTGCTTTTTCTTCTTACCTTATAACTAATTTTCTACTTTTCATCTTTGTCAGCTAGGATTCCTCACTCAATTTTTATTAATACCAGTCCAGATCTGTTGCCTATCACCTGATACTTAACTTTGAATAAAGAGTCTGTCCCCATCTTACTTGTTTCAATTAATTGCCATGCTTAAATGATCTTTTCCAATCCTCGCTAACCCCAAGGCAACTTTTATCTGCCATCTTGATAGGTGATTAACAACTTTCCATTGCTGGAACCAATGTGAAAGACAAAAGAGAAATAAGACAACCTAGAAAAGACTCTCCTTCTAACCTTTCTTTCACCTCAATCATTTCAGGAAGGAATTCAGAAGGATAATAAATGTTTCACTCTTCCTCAAGGAACATTAGCTCTGTTGGTGCCCAATGTTAATTACCTGAAAAATATTTAAATGAGTGAATACAACTTGAAAAGAAGGCTTTTTCTCTTGTCAAGCTGGGCTGGTGGCAAAGCCAGATTTCTTTTGTGCCTACTGACACTGTTAACACCTCCTCCCTTCTAGTAAGATCTTATATTGCTCCCTACAATCCAGCCAAGCCTAAGAGCAAGAGCAACACATTTCACAGGTGTGATTTTAGACCTATCCAAGTGTATCCATGAAGTTAATCCAATTCAGTCTACACTGATTTACAGAGCACCGTTTTCTGCCAGTAATCTGTGTTGTGGTAACATTTTGGGGTCCAGTGGTACAAGATTCTCAAAGCACTTTACAGTCTTAACTCACCTTGTCCCAAGTTTAATGGATTTTTATCACCCTTGTCCACTTGTTCTCAGCCCTCAGTAGCAGGAGTGAACATGGATCCAAGCATCACAGGGCATACAGTTGCTATTATGCCATTGCACTCGTGTCACAAGGGTTTAAATTGATCCACAGCATCTTTCCATTTCCCTCCATCTTCCCTAGGGCAAAATTGGGTTTTTAAACACATCTTTCCTTTTTAAGTGCTGATCTGTAGCGTCAGGCCTTATTGCAGATGCTTGACTGAGATTTGACATGCAATAGTGGTTTTTACACACCCCAAGTCTCTCTGTGCCATTCCCACCACAGCGGAAGCTGCCTCCATTCCTCAGCAGCACTTAATCTGATGAGGTGAACGTCAGCTGGGCCCTCCTTTCCACAGTAACCTCAAAACCATGGTTAGCTATCTTATTTCTCAGCCTGCAGTCAAGTAGAGAGTCATCATTCCTCTGCAGCTCTGTGCAAAGCCGATGATCCTGGTTTGGGAAGAAGGGACTTGTGGTGATGTACAAGCTTGGAGACAGATTCTCGGGAAGCAGGAATGGCATACTTGCTTTATTTAAGAATAGTTTTTGGCCCTGTTTTCAATTCGTGCCGGGACTCCCACTGTTTAAGGACAGCCTCAAGTGTGGCTTTGATATCACCAAGAGTGTTTTGGTTTTACTCAAACCAGTTCATTTTATATTGGGCTGTATCTGGTGTGGCAAGGAGGGTATCATGTAAGATGGTGAGCAGGTGTTGCTAATAAAGCAATGAACCCTGAAAGCAACATCTGTCTCATCCTGCTCAGACTCTCAGATGATAATTACATCACCTGCTCTAGATCTCATTAGCACTGACAGGTCTTCTTTCCTTGCTCCCAAGACAGTGGGGGAAAGGCACTTACTCAATCTGTGTTTGCATTTCCACTAAGCATGTGTTGAATCTTCTTCTGTAGAGAGACTCAGAGGGTACAATATTACATTAGGCGTTACTCCATCTACTTGTTAAGTCTTTCCTTGCCTCGTCTGAGACCAAAGCCACAGTGATGCTGCTTAAAAGAGGGTAAAATCTTACTTACAAGAGGGCAACATCTTTGAAAGCTGGCTATGAAAGTGGTATATACTCTGAGGGGCCAAGGGGCATCCCCCCAGTTTTTAAATTAAAACATGCAAAGACCACTAGCTGGTGATGCCTGCCTGCAAAAATGACTCTTTGGGGCTGAGGATGACCTGGCTTAGTCTGGAGGTGGACCCACACTACAGGAACAAGAGCAAAAATGACCATTCCTATTACCTCCGCCACCCACGGCTGCACTGATCTGGCAGGCAGAGGAGTTCACTCACAGAGACTGTACTGCAGGCAAGAAGCTTCTTCGATGCCTCTGGCCTGCTGTAGATTATTTCATTAATCGCCAACATTAAATGTGACTAGTGTGGTCATTCTATGAGGGGGGCTAATTGGGGCACTGAAGCGGGAAGACTTCTTAAAGAGCTCTTACAACTCAAGAAATCATGGAGCTTCGTTGTCAATTAGCAGTTATTGTGTAACTGAAGTCTAAGCAGTGAGTAAGTACAGTGCTGTCAAATGAAGGACCGTTTGTCTGCTCCGGTATCTGATATCTCAGCTGATGCATTATATTGGTTGGATTTGTGTGCCTGGGGGTGGGAAGGGGGCATTATACAGTGAAGCAGGCTGTATTTTTTCAACCATTACTAATGTCATGCAAGCCAACAAAAAGGCCACTGGGATTTTATAGAAACCAAGCTAGAGCATTCTGACCTGTGAATACAATATGGTCAACACCAGGAAGATACTGCGAGAACACAGGCTGGGAAACAGTGCTTTCTGCACAGCTAGCATTCACCCTCTGCACCAGCGGTGCTGCGGAGCAGCTGAGATCTAGCCAAGGCTTCATTATGTCCACAAGGAGCACGTTGGAGATACAGATATGCCTAGTGCACCAGTTTTTCTTTGCAAAAAATGCATACAAATGCACAGGACACAAAGATTGCCCCAGTTAATGTTGCATGCACGCTTGCATGTCCCATTGCACTCCGGGTATCCAGAGGAAAGGCCAGCACGGTTTCATTGTGGTGTCTCTGAGGTCTTTAAAAAGCAGAGCCTTGCAAACAATGTGGAGGATAGCAACTGTCTTGGTACTGCAGTCTTCAAGAAGAAATCTGTCTCTTCCAGTCTGGGCATGTGGGATCATTTGCCCTTCTACGGAAGTCTGTAGCAAGAGTCTTTTATTGTCCAATGAAGATTTATTTACAGGAATTAAACTGATTTTCTGTTCCTTCCATAAAGCACCTGTGAGTCAGTTTCAGAATGTCAGTAAAGCAGATTTGCCTGCCATTTGTACTAATAGTTCATATTACAGTATCCTCTAGAGGCCACAGGACTGTACATGTCTCCAGAAAAACCACAGCAGATGGTTTAAAAGCTGCATGTATAATACGGTGGGTAGGAGTAGGCTAATAATTTTGTCTTGGGCTATTTTTGTGTATTTACCATTTTATTTACATGGTAAAATGCTGCAAACTATGTAAATATTGAAAAAAAAGATCTGCTCCAGTGTGCTTTTCTAGTCAGCCCCACCACAGTATTAACTTTCATTTTAGCTCCAGTACCGTTAGATGAATTACCTTGTGCATTGTTAAGCAAGAAACTGAATACATGGGATCTAAGTACTATTTTTGTGGGATAACCTTCTGCTTACATTATAACAGCCTGGGCTTACTTTGTCCCTGTGCAGCTGATATCTCACTCCTGGCAGGACTGAGCTTCAAATGTCTTAGTCAACTGAGCCGGCACTTAGTAGTATGGATAGCTGCGCTTACGTAATGCGTACCACATGTACTGTCGGCTTAGTCTCCCCAGTGCCTACTAATGTAAGACGATGTGCTTGAGGCCTGCCTGCAAGCATGACAGAGCGGCAAGTGAGTCTGCTGTGGGTGATTCAGAGTATGATCACACTCAATCCCACTAATCAAATAATTCACCTTCCCAGTACCCCTTTGGGTTCTAGTAACTTCTGGTTAAGTGGTTTTAAAATACCAGACATGATCCCACACTTCCTTGCAGCAGGAATGAGTTGCAAACCAGACTGCTGTGCTGGCCATCTTCAGACCTGACTGTGGCACAGGTAAGTCAATGGGTCTGGATGCTCCCTCCCTTCCCTCCGCTCGGCTGTTGCTGCTCACGCCATGAACAAGGGTGTCTTCAGGGAACTGCTATTTACCAGGAGACGCTATCAGAACAGAAAAGCCTGGCCCCACCACCCTGCAGGGGGGAATATCTCACTGTACCTTGGATAATGTGCACAGGAAACATCGCCTTTGGCAGAAGGAGAAAAGCTGTGGAGGGGAGACCTTCGCAAGACTGAGCACGGACACAAGGAAGTAGCTGATTAGGATGTGGAGTATGTGAAAGAGAGAGCAGGAGAGATATGCATTCACTTTCAATTTCTTGAGACAAAATGTGCAGACACAGAGTAATAAGCGATGTGAAATGGACTGAAAACAGAAGCTTTTCCTGCTATGTATAGCTTAACTCATGTAACACTTAGGCCTTAGAGACCCAGACGTCTTCCAAAAGATCAAAATAAGGTAGCACCTGTTTATCCCCTACCATCCTTGATCACACAGGGGTGGATTGTCTCCATCCCCAGTGCTGGTGGAGATGTATCTCACAGCAGCCCTACATCCCTTTGAATGGCTTCCCAGCTCCAGAAAGATGAGGAACTACTGGACAGAGTCCAGTGGAGGGCTACAAAGATGACGAGCAGACTGGAGCATCTCTCCTATGAGGAAGAGCTGAGGGAGGTCGGCTTGTTTAGCCTGAAGAAGAGCAGGCAGAGAAGGGGATCTTATAAATGCCTACAAATATCTGAAGGGTGGGTGTCAGGAGGATGGGGCCAAGCTCTTTTCAGTGGTGCCCAGTGACAGGACAAGGGGTAATGGGCACAAACTGAGGCACAGGAAGTTCC
>Ga0181612_169568_pt1 | contig 11440 bp, 11 predicted proteins | sample HoacroProtozoa21_FD_119630 | JGI IMG/M metagenome (GOLD analysis project Ga0181612, IMG submission 119630) | Hoatzin crop microbial communities from Cojedes, Venezuel. Combined Assembly of Gp0051906, Gp0051904, Gp0051908
CTAAATTTGCCACAGGGCAATTGCTTGTGGCAAATTTAGTGTATTTGGACAAGTGTTAACTGGAATAACTGTGTCATCCCTCTGTCAGTTCATCGGAGTGTGGTTAGGGCAGAAAAAGTAAGGGCACACCTCATTGTAGAGAACACAGATGCTTTATTTTCAGCAAAAATGGTTTAAAATCAAGGTTAGAAAGATATATTACCTAGTTCTTGAGAATATTCACATGTCCTAGAATTATTTAACTACTTGACTGAAAAGCTTTTAGCCATGGCAGTTCACACAAGTTTTGGCCTTAAAGTTATGCCCTCACATAGCTCTTTTGCTTTCTTTATTCTCTGTGTAACATCAGAAATGACCACTGCTAAAGATAAGTAAATTATACCATCTGAAAAACAGAAATTACTGTTTTACGCTTTTTTAACCTGGCTGTTCTGGGATAATGTCAAGTAAGGTCAAGTTTGAATTAAAACAGGGCCAAAGGACCAATTGGACCTGGGAGTTAGGCCAGTTACTTCTCTGACGCCCAGTTCCAGTTCTGAAATAAAAATGCCACAAGACTTGTAAGACACCAGTCAGAAAGTGAAGTTGGGGGAGCCTAAGCTGAAAAGAATTAGACTTATATTTGGCCATCACAGCCAGACGAACACGATCTGGACCGTTATAGTACCTGACCAAAACCAGAAAAACTTCTGAAATCTCTTTGATACCAGCAGACATGTCTCCACTGTTTCATTTCCTCTCCATTTATGCCTACTTATTTATAAACTTGTTGTAAAGTATTTGAAGTCTTTACCATGTTCAGGGACAAACAAAGTGCAAATAAAGTGGTCCCCTATGATTCTAGCTACTCCCACAGATGATAATTGGAGTATAAAAAATATTTTCTTTGTGGTGAAGCATGCACTGCAAAACTAAGAAAAATTTCATGCTGCTTTCTTCCAGATCTTGCCCTTGTGGGACTGATGGGGAAACCCTCCACTCATTAGATCATGGTCGTCTCTTTTAGAGTTTCCATTTGCTACAAGCTGTCTGTCAGTAGAGTGAGACAGAGAAGAGGAAATAGCTGTGTGCTAGCTCTTCGGGTTACCAATTAAGAAGGTCTCCCCTTTGGATTTTGACTGGCTGTTTAGAAAATCTCCCTCTGAAAGCAGAAAGTATCTTGGGACTAGCATATACTTAAAAAGAGATTCTGCTGTTATTTCCCTCTGACACATGGCTGAAAAAATTCTGTGTTTTGTTATTTTTTTAATACAATGTGACAGGTCCCAGTAGGTCCCAGCTCAAAACCAGTATTTGCCCTCCACCCCATCCCATTTAGCTGTAATGAAGCAGTCCTTCAGACTAAGAGATGACGACATGACACCTGTGAAAATACAAAATCATAAATACCATTATGTCATCGTAAATCTGTGGGAGTTCAATAAAATCAAGAAAATTACAGTGTCTTTATGTCACACCACGTATTGCCCACAAGGTAATGCTGACAGTGCGGGTGTTGCGCCAGCAAGAAGCTCAGCATGTGTACCAGGGAAAGCCGAAACCCCTGCCAGTAGGACTGAGCTGTATGTCATTGCTACACCACCACACAGTTTCTGAAGTCCAGGTTCCCATTAAGTTCAGTAGACTTTGGATGTGGTCCCAAATGCACAACCTAGAACAACATCTCATATATATGCTATGTTTTGTCTCTGATTCAGAGGTTTTTTTCAGCCTGCAAATGGCTGCAGGCAGCTCTTAGGCCATGACAGTCGTGACTCCAGAGCAGTGCCTGTTTGCTTCCAGGTTTTGAACAATGGGCTGCAAACCCCATGTGCAAGCTTTGCTTAATGTACAAGCTTCTTGCTGCCCTGTGGAAGTCACCTGTAGACCTTGGAGCCACACTAAAGCTTTCTCCTCCTTCGCTGCCTCTCAAACCCAGGCTACAAGCATTGCAGCAGGAACCAGAGGCGATCAGGGCCAGGACTTCAAAGGGCGAGGGCTCTGTTTGTGCACACAATATTTGAGTGCACACTCGTTGCATGCTTAATCGCCCTCACATGCAGGAGAAAAGGGGTGGATTTGCATTTGTAAGATAGCTGTGGCATGCCCCAGAGCTCGTTTGGCTGAGGCTGCCATCTCCCACTTTGTGTGTGCCTGCAGTTTGCATTTGTCTATTTTGCTGACAGCGTGGAGGAGTGTGCGGCCCCAGGAGGGATAAATTAGATTTTAATCTTTGACAGCCTGCCCTCGTGCCTTTTCTAGCCATCTGGGCACTTCCTACTCTGGCATTTCCCCTGCGCCATGGCTTCTGCCAGGGCTTGGGTGGTTTCAACCATGTCTGATACTCTGGTGAGGCTTTGTTTCTCTGGGCCCTTGTGTAGCCTGGAAGGTGGCTCAATCTTTCCTTTGTCCCACTTCAAGAACCTGAAGCCAAAGGAGCATGTCAGGAGAATATCTGCCCCGATCACAAGCACAGAAGGCTCAATTTTCTGCAGGTATGGTTTGAATAAATGACGTCATACCTCAGGACATTTTTCAGCATGAGATTCGTGCAGATGCTTTCACCACAGAAGTGAACTACTCTCTGCTGAATAAATGAGCTCACAAAGGAAATAATTAACCTAAAAGGAGGGAAGGAGAGGACAATATGCTCAAACCATTGGCATTATCTTTGCATGGGACAATTCAACTGACTTTGTGCCCTTTGTGGCTTCATACTGTATGGGTTTTATGTAAATCTTTCTACTTCATTCCCTGCAGAGACATTCACATACCGGTTCATAGGTCCTCTGCTCTTTTCTCAGCAAAGACAGGGTGTGTGTCAGCCCCAGAGCTTCTCTTTGATTCCACTGCCAGGGAGCTCTGAAAAGAAGATTAGAAAACCCCACGAACTCATCATTGGTTGCATTAGCCCACAGGGAGGGATGTTGCAAGGAGTGATATCTGAGGGTGGAAGATATTTCTCTCCATGGCAGCATGACGTTTACAAATATACCAGCTGTAGCACAATCACCCTTTTTCTTTTTCCGGTTGAAGCCAGTGTGCTGTACTTTGAGGATAACTGATAGACTGTCAGACTTGTGGTCTTCAAAGGGTTAAAAAGGCCAGCGGCAGTGTGAGAAAGCTTTTTTCCACAACATTACTAACAAGCTGAACAAAATCCAGGCCTTGTTTAATGAGCACATATTTTATACAAATAAGCTCAAACGAGCTTACCCATCTCTAATTAAACTAGAAAGGAAGCATTTGTCCTAATTGGACTGCATAACTGAAGAATTAATTGTGTGGCTGCTTAGAATTGCAATCTTACGGCCCAATTCACAGAAAATACCTTCATGGTAGGACATACTATATGCAAGTTTGCTCATGTCTTTTTACCAACACATAAGCCCATGTGTGATTTCGATGCTTTGGCTTTGTTTTTAAAGAAAGACTGTTCACACAGACATACATGGGCCTTAGTGGAGGCTAAGTACAGTATTTCAATATTCTAATTAGGCCACCAAAGAATAGTTCTCAATCGCTGTAATTAGGTACTCAGTTAATTCCTACAGCGAAAATGCCGTGCTAACTTGTTTACAAATATCAAAAGGGTGACTATTCCATTGATTTGGCTAGATCTGCAGAAACAAAAGCATGGCATGGGAATTCATATTTGCTTCCAGTAAGTTCTGGCACTGTGCATGACATTGCAAGAAGCTCAGGAACTACAGGAGTAACATCTGCTGTGTTCAGAGGATGCTCATTAAAACAGAGGAGGAACATTGCTAAACACCTTCTCCCTGTGAGTCTTGCAAGTCTCTCCTGCTCCATTTACCAACCAGAGCAAGTTTTGATGACTGACCATGCTACAGAGCCAGCTCTGCTGTGAGAGAGGAATGACATGCACCCGCCCCAAGCACTGCTGGCGGGACTGTCAGTGCAGCTCCGGCTCCAAGATCTCTGCCGATGATACCTGAGACAGAGTGCTGCACGACTGTCAGACACAAGTTGGGGCATGCGGCAGGTTGGCAGTCATAGGAATCTCACTTTGGCTTGTAAACAAAATACCTTTTGTAGGACCCCCACCTGAAACCTTGCTTCTCTCTGGCCAAACTCCAGTGACTTCAGTTTAGTCCTTCTAAAGGTGTGTTTTCGAAGTAGCGTAAGTGATCTAGGTGCATGATTATCTTTTGAACTTTGCTGTCAAGCAGATGTTGGATTCCTTCAAAAGGCCGTGAAACTCCTGGACACTCTATTGAAAAACAGTAGTTGTGAAGACACCACCCTTAATGTTTTGTATGCTCTAGCTCTAGCAACAATATAGGGCTAATGTGAATTTGTCTTGGCAGGGACTGAGTATAATGTGGGTCAAGATCTGAAGATCTGGCTACATGTGAATGTGAACAACGGAGAATAAACTATGAAACATCTACTGATCAGTTTTGCAGTCTCCTTCTGATTGTTCTGCTTGCAAGGAGAGTGCTGTTGTTCTGCAGCATAGGCAGTAAATATGTGTTATATTAACCACTCAACTTTTTATTCCATTTGATCTTTCAACACATAGGAAGTTTATTTGTTAGACTCATTTCTTCTTCCTGTATCAGGTTTTCATTTAAAAGTTCCAAAAGCGCCTATCTGTCTTTTCCTTATTTAGAAATTTTTATTGCTTGGGTCATGTCTGTTTTCATTTATTTTCCAAGATGTACATGAAGTGGACAGAAAACCAGAGGATCTTCCTAAATTAGACCCAGTAAATAGAAATGCAGATCTGAATATGATGCGAGACAAAATTAAAGGCCTTCAAAAAAATCCGGTCTGTATCACAGAGTCACTGCTGCAAATTTTGGAGGACCAAATTTAGCCTGGAAATGCACTGAATCTGGTAGATTTTTTCAGTCTGGTTCCCGAGCAAACCTTCACCCTCAATCAAAAGTTGTATCAGGTATGTCAAAGACATGTGTGCACTTTTCTACATGTGCTAAACTAAAGCGAAGGAACATCAGCTACAGGAACTAGAACAAGAGCTATAAGCATGCTTCTCATGGGTGAACTTCTGCACTTAGCACTGTAGGGTGCCACTTCTAAATCACTGGCATCAAGACTTTCTGCACTTCCAGATCCATGCTGAGAAGAGGGTTGAGTCCACAGCAGCTATCCATCTTGTGGTCAGGTTTCCCTAGCCAGAGACCTGTCTTCTAATACATGCCACCTAGAGCATCTGCCATGATGCTGGGATATAGCCAGAGGCAGCAGCCTGTCCACTCCTCATTTAAAGGGAATCTTTATCATGAATCTCCAATGAGTGCATGAAAAAACAGTCATTCTTCAGGTTTAGTAACTAGATTTTGAAGTTCAACCATCTCAGCTAAGGTTCTGTGGCCTTTAATGAGTCACTGCCAGCCTAACACTTCTGCTGGCATTTTAGAGGTGGAAGGAAAACAGGCTTTGACCCTCCTTGCTTCTATATGGTTCAGTCCTAACGATTCATGCATAGGATTTTAAACAGATGCATGAAGAGAATGAAAGTATCTCCTTGTTGCAGGTAGAGTGGTAGAAAACATCATATCTGTTTTCTAGGGTTTTTTTTAAAAGAAATTTTGAAGCAGTGAAGTAAAAAATATTTACTTGTAGGATGTGTGGACACTGCTGTCAAGGGCCTATGGAGGATTATAGCATTGCTTTTCATCTGTACAACTGTCAGTGGTATGTGGCCACAATAATGGAAGAAGAATTCCCCACATAAAGTATCAGCTGAAACACGAGCTGTTCTATCCTGTCTAAAAGAGCTCAATGGTAGCAGTCCAGTCAGTGACTTAAATGAAGAGTGTGCTTCTCTGTTAGGTCTTCTGTGGGAAATAGGTTGCACTGCCAAAACTTTGACACATAGTTTGGCACAGTTGGCCAGTCTGCTGCAGCGAGAGGAGACTGGAGCAGTCTGGAGACAAGATTGACTCACAGTGATAGGGAAGACAATTACTCTCTTGAGAAAAGTCTGGTCTTTGCCTGGCAGCATGATCATACTATCTGAGTCCTGTCAGTAGAGGAAATCATAATACTTTCCTGAGTTTAGGGGAATAGATGTTAAGAACTTCCGGTTTTATCCATGGGAGAGATTCATTGCAATACCACGTACTAGGCAAAGGGGTACTTACTAGCCATCACTCTTCACGAATACAGCATCCTCAGGCAACCATCAGTGGTTTTAATCTAGTCTCTTCAAATTATTGTGTAGCATTACTCATTGCTTTCCCAAAGCAGTATGTATATCTTGGCCTGTATTCCACCTATCTCACCACAGGAATGAAGAGTTAAAATCTGCCATCACTCACAGTGGTGTAAATGATGAGAAAATACTTGAGGCCAGCGGAGTCATACTGGATTTATGCAGATGTAGGTGACAGCAGAATTATAAAGTGTCTGCTTAATACCAGCAAAATTCTATGTTATTTTAAGATTCAGGCTCCAATTCTCAATTCTTTGCATTTGACAAGTTAAAACAATATTTGACACATTCTTAAACAGCAGGGTATAATTTATTACAATCCAATTACAAAAGCATCACCAAAGAAAGGAATCAATTAGTTAGACTGGGAAGGCATGAAGACCCAGTGATAAGATACACAGAGCCAAAAAGGAAAAGGGAAAAAACTTCCCAAGGTCAAATACAGGAAGGTCTTGCCTCTTCATGAAACTCATTTTTCTTTTTCAGTTGACAAATGATCATAAATTCGGCAGTGCTGAAGAAGCCCCTGCCTCTCTCCCGGTCTTGGGACAGAGGCAGTGTGTGCTGACTCTCTAAGGCTGCCTGAAGGTAGAGCAGGCCCAGACTATTTTTGGAGTGGTATATTGACACTGATTTATGTCTGGTATGACAGATAGGGCAGAGAAGACAGGCTTCTTGTTAAAAGGAGGCTCCTATGGAACAGCATGTTCTCTGTAACCCTCTCCAGCAAGAGAGCTTGGGGGTACAGTGTGCACAATCAAAACGCAGCTGCAGGCAACATATGTAATGAGTGAAGATATGATGAGCATGGGCCAATCTCGGGAAAGCTGTAGGTGATATTTTCTCTGCATATAGATGAGGTCTGCCAGTGACAACTTGTGTCTTGAACCAATTTCCTGTTCAGAAATTGTATGCTCAGAAGTTATTCAGAAATCATAGATTGTTCCTAGAACAGCACCTTCCTTCTTGTAAAGGGCCACTTATAATTATGGGTGTGGGAACAAAAAACCTCAAAAAATTTCTTTTCATGGTTTGTGGTTTCTGCCACGATGAGAATGTGTATTCACCATGTAAGACTTTCTCTACACAATGTAAATCATCCAAGCTGTGCTGAAAGAATTACGACTGTGTCTTTCTCACACCAATGGACCATTGCCTGTGTCTCTCTAGAAAATCACATCTTCTCAGTTTAATGCTGACACTAGCACATAAACCTGGAAATGAGGAAACATGTCATTGTGTGCATCACCTTGTCCAGGCACACCGTGAAAAAGTGGCTGGAGAAAGGACTCTGAGGTAGCTCAGGAAACCATCAGCCTGTCCTCTAACACACACTACAAAAGCCGATTCTTGTCCTTTGTGTCTCCCTGTTTTTCTCTTACTCATGTAAATCTGTACAGTATTTCCATACATGAAAACATTGTGCAGCTCTAAGTATTAGAGACAAAGTCTCCAGTTGTTCAGCTTAATGGCATGAGCCCATTACTCAGTTAGCTGTTGCCAACTTGCCTCTGTTGCTGTGATGAAGTTTTCAAAAAAGATCTTGCAACAGTATGTCAACAGGGCAGCCTCTTTCCTGTGGAGTTTAATTTGAAAGTCTTTGTTTGGTTGCTGATGTCCCAGCTGCAGAAAACCTTCGTAGCAAAGCTAGTGCTTGGTTAGTCTTTCAGATGGCACTATTGGAAAAAGGTAGAATACAAACCGAAAAAGACCTAAACCCAAAGGACATGGGGTACAGTCAGATGGCTCAAGAAAAGAATGAAAACATCAGCAGAACTGAAGTTCAACCTGTTGAGACAAAATTTAGAATGACTTTCAACTTTCAAGTAGTACCTTTCATTAATCTAACTGTGATACACTTCAAACCATCTATAGGTGCTTTAAAATACCTTTCTGGGAGTAGCAGAAAAATTAAAGCTATACTTTTAGCCTGTTTTTCTGTGAGTGTGCTATTCAGACAATGACATTCTGTGAGTGAGTGTGCATAAATACGCATTAAGAAAATATGTGAATGGGCAGAGAAGGTAGACATTATTAACGCCTCAAGGTGAGGAACCTTTCAGAGCTGCTTCTTGGAAGCTTACCTTCAGAGCACAAAGGCAGAAGAAAGGCCCCTGTGGTAATTCTTTTCTACTTTTGCTCAAGCAAAAGTTAGAAGAAAGAACTAATTTTATTTTTGTTAAACTGCACGATGCTACTGCTTGAACCAAAAGCACACAAAGATTAAATACATCCTTCATTCTGCCAGGGCTACCTTCTAATTTGCATTTTTATCATGCAGTACACAAAACTAGAAAACACTCAACATCTAAGTCCTCTCCTTAGTGGGCTGCTTGTCATCTCTCATTTTGCAGCTATGTCAGTAGAAATGGATGGGTGGGATAACAGTAAAAGATGCTGCTGGTTGACATAAGGTAGTGTGAATTGCTTTGGAAACTCTTTTTGGAAAAGACTTCTTCGGTACGCCCCATAATTTTTCGAAGTGGTATTGTCCCAAGATCCTTTGCAGAAAGAGCTACAAATCATAGAATCCATTACAGCGAATAAATGTGTAATAGGCAGCTGTCTCCAACAGAGACATTGGCACTTCTTCTTAGTGGTAATAACATCATTAGAAATAATTACATATAGGTGAAGCTTTACTTGATTAGCAAAGTAAGAATCTCTGTTAAGAGATCTGTTAAGATTCCAGTATGGCTTGGTATCATTAAAAAAACCATTTTTCCAAATGTTTCTACACCTATCTTTCTCTGAAACTCAGTACTGTGCATGTAGAACTGCTTAAATAGAAAGTCTTCAATTTGTATTCAAATTAACAAGAAAATTCTGTGATTAGTTGCAGCAGGAAAAAGGTACCTTCAGACTGTGGTGTTGGACTTTAAAGACCTTAACTAAGAGGATTGAATTTGTCACATTCTTACCTGTAGTTTAGAAGACAATTGCTGTATATCTATTGTTACATCAAGAATCAAGAACAGTAATAAAAGCAGAACTGAGATAATGATTTTACTTAATCTCATTTTCAGCAGGTATTGCAATGGTGCCTTTTCTTTACTGGCTGCCCAGGGAAGTGGTTGAGTCACTATCCCTGGAGAAGTTCAAGAAACATGTAGATGTGGCACTTTGGGATATGGTTTAGTAGGCATGGTGGTGTTGGGGTGACTGGTAGACTTGATGATCTTAAAGGTCAGGAGGAGCTGGAAGCCATTATACAGCAGGACGGCTACGACTTGGTCGCCATCACAGAAACGTGGTGGGACAACTCGCATGACTGGCATGCTGTCATAGATGGCTACGGACTCTTTAGGAAAGACAGACCAGCAAGGAGAGGTGGGGGAGTTGCTCTATATGTGAGGGAGCAAGTAGAATGAACCTCAAGCAAGTAGAGCAACATTGCACTCTGACACCACAGTCTCTGGAGTAGAGTCCTACACTGACAGTTTCTGGTGAAATTACTCAGGCAGGTCTTCTACTTTTGGTTTGCTGTTTGCCCTTGTACACTTTGTGAAGCTCATGCCGAGAAGTAGGGACACCAACACCAGGAATGCCAGCTCATCTCCCCACCTTTCTCCTGAGGCCTTACTGTGCTTTTGCCAGAACCTGACTCATTAATGATCCATGTGATAGGTAGCCCTAAAGGCAAAATCCCATGGAAATGCCACATATCTGATTGGCTGTCCTGCTCGCTTGTATAAGCAGATTTTTAACAGTAATGCTTTCTGTTCCAGGGCAGTCACTGCTTACCCTGAAAAACACGGCTGTACAAGCCAGATCTGGATCACCTTGTTTTACCAAATATATGCACTAAAATCAATGGAGTTACTGGTCTGCTGAAGGCTGCTTGATGAGAATGAGGTTTGTGCCTCTTTCAGCCAAACTCTCCATGAGGGTGCTTGTTATGGTGAAGTACTCACAGGAATGCCACAAAGGTCCACCCATCTCACTCCCCCATCTCTGGTGGAGTGGTCAATTACCAGTGCTCAAGGCAGACAGTAAGGATGAGACAAGCTCCTGCAGTTCAGGGGTGCTGCAGTTCAGTTCCAAATCTAGTGTCTTTGTGCTTAAAAAAAGACATAAAATCAGGACCCAGTGAGGACAATGTACTCTCTAGCTACCATGCAACAATTTTTAGTGTACTGCCTGCAGGCCGTGTCCTCGTACTTCCACACAATGGAGCTGATTCACTGGGACTTCAGCTGCAAGAGTTAAGATTATTCTGTGTGACTGATGCATCAGGTTAGCTGTGTGCCTCTGTGGAGGCACTAACCCTCAGTGAAAATGGAACAGTAGTGCCTGTATTTCAACAACTTCCAATTTAGATGTTGACACTGTAATTGTTCTTTGAAAGATTGAAAGTATATCCTTAAATTCAACAATATCAAACAAAGCAAAGCACAAATCCTTTGATGCTTAGTGAATACATGGGCCAAACGTAGTTTTCAGTGAGACTTCTTTTAACTTTACTGTCCTCAGTAGGTTTACACAAGTATGACTGAAAACAAAACTGTCTCTCAAAAGCTGATCTGTAATACAATTCTAGTAGATATGCACCTATGTTGATAATGCATATGCTGACTGAAAATGTTTCTCCAGCATATCTGGTTGTAGAAATATGTTACCTAGGGATTCTTTTACAAGTCAAACATCTATGTTATTATTTTGGAAAGCCCTGGTTAGTACCAGTAAATCAGAAGTACACGTTGAATCTTTACAGGAAAATACATTAGTATACTTCATCTTTGCTCAGATGTCCTGCTAACATCAATAGTATCTCCATATACAAAGTGTTTCAAGATGATGGCTCAAGGAATACCCCAGGTGATGACAGAAAGTAGAAAGTTAGAAGGATCACACTGCAGCCTTTCTTTTTTTTTATTGTGGCTTCTCTCTGAAATGCGTTGGAGCACATCTGAAATAATTCAGATCGACAGAGCACATCTTGTTTACTATAAAAGTTTTCACATTTTGGCTTCTTTGATCATGGGGAGTTGTACACAGCACCGGGCCTGCTGGCAACAGGTGGAACTCAGCTATCTCAAAGGGCAAAAAGAATTCTTGGCCACGAGCTGGCGGGGCTCATTGAGAGGGCTTTAAACTAGGTTCGAAGGGGGAAGGGGATATTGCCCAGCTCACTAGGGACAAGCCTAGGCTTGGAATGCCAAGGCCAGGGGTGAGATTGACAGCCCAGCTCAAGTGTGTCTACACCAATGCACGTAGCATGGGCAATAAACAGAAGGAGCTGGAAGCCATTATACA
>Ga0181612_109479_pt1 | contig 11439 bp, 5 predicted proteins | sample HoacroProtozoa21_FD_119630 | JGI IMG/M metagenome (GOLD analysis project Ga0181612, IMG submission 119630) | Hoatzin crop microbial communities from Cojedes, Venezuel. Combined Assembly of Gp0051906, Gp0051904, Gp0051908
AACCTGGGGAACTATAGGCTGATCCGTCTCACCTCGAATGACGCCTGGAAAGAATCTGAACCGTCTCTCTTTCGAAACTTTTTCCAAGATCTTCAATGACAAGAAGATAATCAGGAACAGTTAACCCGCATTTACCAGAGGGCAAACCATGCTTGACCAAAACAAATGTATTCTACGATGAAATGACTGGCTATGGAGGCGAGGAGAAAGCAATCCATGTTGCACTTAGTTTTTAGTGAACCTTTTGACACCCTCTCCCATAGCACTCTCAACTGCAAGCTGAAGAAATATTACAAATATTTACAAATAAGAAATATAACAAATGGACTTTTCGGTCAGCCAAAAACTGGCTGAATTTCTGAGCTCAAAGGGCAGGAATTAACGACCTGAAAAACAAAGCAAAACCAAACCACTGAAAACACTTCTTCCAGGAATTCCCACCTAAACTTCAGGAGAGTATACTGTATTTTAATTCCTCACTTTTACAACTCCCTTTCTAGGCGAGCAATGCTGCTGCTTTGGGAACTGTTTATTTGCCATCGTTAAACTGATCTAACATAAAAGCCAAGTCAAGGGAAGATTACCAAATGGGTTATTGTTTCTTAGCCAGTTTCTTGAGAATATCTGCAAACTGAGATAAGGCTTGGGACTATCCAAAAGTGGGCTGTGTGTCCGAAGAGTGACAGCAGCTCAGAATGAGCAGCTCTGGTCTCCTGGTGCCCTCCATGGAGAAGCGGCGGCAGCAAGGCAATGGGTGCCAGGGGACAGAGCAGAGCAATGAACTACTGAGAGGATTTCAAATGAAACGCACTCTCCTATCTTAACTTCGATGTTTAGGATGGGCTTCAACTAATTCTAACAATTTAAAAGTAGTTCTCTAACCATAGCTAGTCAAGTAGTTCCCTCTGCAGTGAACGAATAGAGATACCCACCGCAGCAGGGAAATTTCTCCCAAGCCATCCTAAGCAGCAGCACGCAGGAGGGATCACTCTGTAAGTGCCTGTCGTCTTCTACTGATGATTGACTTTGATTATAGCGTATCTTTTATATTAGTGCAAATTAGACAAGATGAACTCTATCTTTATATTCTTATTTTCAAGTACTAAGAATCTGAAGCCCCCAGGCCAGAGGTTATTTGGCGCCCACAGAATGGTACAACAACGGAATCTGCCTTCGCCTGTCACTTGTGCCACCTCGCTTCAATCTCTAACACCTTAGCACATGCTACTCTTTATTACCCTGTTGAATTTGGCATTATTTATGTCTACTGAACCACCAATGTTCTATGCTGTTAATATGACTAACCTCCTCATTTGGTACTCTGCTTCAGGCTCCCAGGAGGAGCTGATTATGTGAAAGCCTCAGCGTTACAATCCTCCTAGCTTCAGAAAAAGACTTTTTAAAAAAGGATGTGGGTGTAGGCTAAGGATTTAAAATAAAAAGGCCTCTAAAAATAATCCATTTATAGAAAATAAGCTCATGATATTGTCAGACTTAGCCCATAACCTGCCCTTCAAAATTCTCCTTATTTTTAGACCTGTTATTTAACCATACATATATTTTCGCCTTGTTGATGGAAAGAAAGATGACAGCCACAGAATCATCTAGACAAAACACCAACAGCTAATTTGCATGCTTACTAGTATTACAGTATCGACAGAGGAGGGCTGCTTCTCCCCAGTAACCTCCCTGCTCGTATGATATTGTACCAGTGACTTCTCTGTACATTTTTAGGTCATTCTTTCACTCAGTTGCTTTCCTACATGGGGAAGCTTCTAACGGGCGCAGTTCCACCGCTTCCCCAACGTTCCCGCAGTCCTGAAGGTGCATTGGCTGCACGTAAAGGCTGCTCTGCTAACAGAGGAGATCCGAAACCAGCTCCTTTCATCATCACCTTCAGCGTCTGGGCGTACACACGGCGTTGCACGAGTGCCCAGATGTTCATCTCAGGCTGTGGGTAAAATTTATCTCCCAAAGCTTTACCATTCTATGGCTGCACTCGATAAACCTCACTGTGGATGTTTACTGGGAGAGCTGAAGAGCTCATCTACATATCTATTTGCATGCGCATATCACTCATTTGCAGAAAAAAAGAGAAGAGAATAGGATTGGTAGACCTCTCCATTGACACACCAGCATGAACATCTATCCAGCAATCATAAATATGTATTCTGACAATGTCCTTCCATCCCAGTATGCAAGTGGAGACCAGAATAGGAAAGAGTAGTGAAACACACCCTCAGAAACCCACGGTTTCCAAGCATTTTCCAGGGATATGAAGTCACTAAGAACAGACAAACGCAGGACCTTCTCTGGGACCTCTGTAACACTGCTTGTTTTGTACAGGTGAAAACATACTCAAACAGTCAAGTGGAAAAATATTCCAGGCAGCTTATTAATCACAAATACAGAACAAACATATCAGTGCAACTGAAAATCATCAATGCTAATGCAGAAGGCATCTCTGATTAGAAAATGCTCAAAAATGATTATACAGATGAGCAAGCCTGATTTTTGGGATCATCTTCTTTCTGCATCTGACATGTAAATGGAACTATTCCGATAAATCAGAGCAGGAGGCAGCACAGTTTAATACCAAAAGTTGTATTTTAGCTTCAATTGATTTTACCAACTTTTTTGTCAGGAAGCTGTGATTAACTGTATGTCTACCTGTTGCTCTGCAGACAGGCTGCAAAGTGCAGATGTAAAACATGAAAACCATGTTTTGTAGAGTGGGTCAAAACCCCTCCTCTTCATACTAAAACTTGCTAGAAGTAGTTTGATTTTGACCTTGGGGAAAGCAAAATTACACACAGTATTTAAAAGAGAAGGAAGAACTGAGAGTGCCAGGGGAGAGGAAAAGGAGGTAAATCTTGAAATGAGTCTAGAAAAAAAAAACGCCAGAAGCCATTTGTCATTAATTCAAAGGATGTGATAGGTAAAGATTTGCAAGTGTCATCCCTTTCTGGTCCCTGTTTCTCTGCCGAGTCACAATCGTGTCACACCTGACAGAACTGGAGAGAGAGCTGACTCCCAGGACACATCTCTTGGCGGGGAAGAGCTGATGGACCTGTGCTTGCCACCCACGGGCTGGAAGACACAGGCATCACTACGGTCAGTAGCACGCTGCTCGGCAGTTGGCCCATCAAAAACCAGACACACAGATTGGCAAGAGGAAGAAAACACGGCCCAAGTAGGACACGCAACGCTTCTCAGCCCAACAGACAAGCGAAGAGGAAGCAGCTGTCACAAAGATGAAGGGGTGAAGAAACGCAGGAGAAGAAGGAAAAGCAGAGGACCACTAGTGACGGCTTCTGCCGGTAGCTTCGAGCCTGCAGTATGCCCCTGCTCCTTCTGAGGGATGCACGCTACCCAGCCAAGTGTCTTCCCCTCTCAGGTTTAGGGTATGTTTTCCCAAAATGTCTTCCCAGGTATAGCATAAGCCAATTCCCAGCAAAACTAAAATTATACTGCATGTGCACAGTCCCTAGGGTGGTTACATCTACGAGCACCAGCAGGTGCTAGCACCTGCCCAAGGTAAGGAGGGCACCGGTCACTACGTGGAGAACCAAAGCGGGACTGCTGCGGCCCCGTCCCTGCGAATCCCTGACGCTCACGCATCGGCACTTTCCATTTTGACCTCTCAGCACCCAGTTAGAAAAAGCCACATTCAGAAGGCAGCACTTCAGGAGCTCCACCGGCAGCAGCACTTTGCTTTGCCTGACGTTCACTGGTCACCTGGTAAGCCGAACGCCGCGAATTCGAAGTTGCAGAAAGAGAAAGCTAAGGCAGGAAAAAGCAACTCCCAGCACCACCAGGCTGGCAAAACGGAGGAGCAGGGCTAGCTTTCTACTAAATAACTTGAGACAGCTCTACCCATAAGCACGAGAGAAGGATCAAGCGCCAGGGATAAGTTGTACTCTGTGACATTCTTCACTCTGACACTGCGTGTCTTCAGTGGCAATGTTTCCCACCAAAAAAACCTCCACAAGATCTTCCGTGTAAACAATAATTCTCTCTCTTTTATTAATTACGCCCCTCTTCCTGCCACACTTAAGAGTAACTTATCACGCTTTTAACACAATGCCATTAATAAAACATTCTCTGCATATCAGGATTAAAATAATTAGAGCACCATGGAATCGCATCTTCAAATCCCATTAACGCTGACTCAGACTATCAGTCAGAAACAGCTACAGAACGCTGCATGAAAACGACACTATTTTTAAACATCACAGGATTCAGAACACTTTTCCAGTTGCTCCTTCTCTTCACTGGTGCTCAGTTTCCCTTACTAGCATGTAGCCACAGGTGCAGTCTTGTGCCGATACATCAGCATGGGAGTTAAAAAAGGGTATTATGGAACTTCAGCAGTTTTGCATAGCTTTCTAAGCTTTGCCTTTTTCCATATGTTTAAATCTCTCAGTTTTGGGACTACCATTTTAGCAATCAAACTACAGAAGAGGAAAAATCTGACACGAAAGTAGATTTCTTCTTAAGCCAAGATATTTTAATAATGTCTTGAAAAAGGAAAACAAATAGAGCCATATAACAACTTGAGCATTTATCATACTGAGTTTTGATCAGAAGCTGAGCCAATCCATAACTTTGCCTGTGTATGCTCATGGTTCTTTAAAGAAAACGGTATGGGCTTTACAGTGGTTTCATAGAACACTTGGTAATGAATATAAAAATATGGACAGCCAGATAGCATCACCGATGCTTTATTAACTGTCATTATTGGGCGTTTCAAACTTTGTTCAAAGTGAAAACGTAATGCAGACACCTCTGGTACCACAGAGGCATAAGGTTCCATCAGGAATGTTGAAATACTTCTGTTGAGGAAGATACAAAGAGAATAAAAGATGTGGACACCTGTTTTGATTTTTTTTTTTAAATCATCTGCTACATGAGATGATGGGAGAAATGCACCTCCAAGGCATCCCACCTACAAGCTGGCACAGCCTCCTGCCTTCAAATGCAGCGCTAGACATTTTTCTCAGAAACAAAAAACCAAAACAACTAGAACCAAATACTGAAAAGGGAAAGGCTAGTCCTATACACTACCATTTGTTTCTTAACAAATATATATATATATAACTGTAAGCATATGAGAAGCATCAAGATTCCAACAAAAATATTCAACACCAAGATAAGAGCAGTGAAAGAATCTAGAGGTGTGACTGAAATGCTCCGCAAGCATCCCCAAACTATCACATTATCTCTTACAAAACCAAAGAATAAAGACTTCTCTCTACCCAGACGTTTAAATAGTCCAGATGACTTGCACTTCCCAGCCCAGCAGACAGAGCGGGAATCAAAGCACGGTTGAGAGGAACAGTCAGGTCCTCAGGCTAGCCCCAAGCACACTGAAGAACTACAGTTGTGGGATTTTTTTCCTTGATAAGCACGGGAGTTACAGTTCTGCTTAGGTTTCATGTGAGAAAGACTACAAACCAAAGTAAAACTGTGTGGTTTCATTTTTTCAGAACAAAAATGTTTCCATGAAACTACAATTTTAAAAATAAAATGCAATTTCGACATTTTCCCCCTGTGCTCTTCGATGTCACTGTAGATCCGTCTCTGCTCAGATGCAGCGAAAGAGCTGACAGTCAGGATCTTCAGCTTCTCATTTAACCAAGTGTTTACACAGCTGAGCTTGAACCATGCAACTGCTTCATGTGACAAAAGAATGAGAGGTATTAATAGTTATTACTGCTTTCCATTTAAGAAAACTTCAGAATCAGCCCAAGGATATTGCGCTATTTTACAAGCTGTTTTATAATTCATTTAATTCTCTTCCTCAGTAAGGCCACAAATAATTATTGCGTTGTACAGAAAGTGTGGTCTGTTCTCAGTTAACACCACAGAGACGTTAAAAGTATTTTTCCAATTAAAAAGACCCCAACAACGTTATTTTTCCTCCAAGACAAGAGACAGCAGTTAGTCCTTCTACAGCAGAAGTCCCGTACGTCTGCCTGATCGGAAATGGCCAGCGACACTTCGCCACCATTTTAACGCCGGGATTTATCCTCGGCTACTCCACCGCCCTGCACTCTTCTGCGCCCATTTTCACGCAATGCGTAACGACACAGAATTCCTAGTCGTTCAGAAATCTACGACTGCAACACACTGGATAAAAATGCCGTGCACTGCTCCTTGAGTCGCCTTTGCCTTCGAAGGCACACGCGCTACGCAGCCGCTCTTGTACCTAAGATGGTAGCAAGAAGATGGAGTGACACACACGGCACCGTCCCAGCCAGGAGGCATCCTGATGGGTGAGCTCTGACCTGCGCCCGTCATGAGAAATACTCCAGGGAAGGATGGAACGGTGGAAGCACGGAAGTATGATGGAAGGACAGAGTAGGTTCCCTAGGGAGAAGCTTGTAGAGCAGCTCAGTAAACCACCACAATCCGCGTTATCTTCCACTTACGCCGGTGTAGCAGAGATGGGGTCAGGAATATGGGTTTGGGGGGACCAGGAGCGCTCGCGGAAGGGGATTTCAGCTGAAGAACCTAACAAACTTCAGTGCTCGGCAACACTCTGGTGACTTCATGAGGAAAGTCAAACATTTTTACTAATCTGGACCAACTATGCTGTCTCAATCAAAAGACAGGGATAATTCAAGCTCTTTTGTCATGTTGACAATAAAATTTAGTCCGCTAATATCTTTGGATATATGCTTAAAGGGGCTTTTCTCCTTCATCTACTAACGAATTGTTTCTCCAGATTAAAAAAGAGCGTCATTATCTCCTATTAGTATTTTCCCTATGTAGCTAACTGCAGCTAAGGACACAGGAAAAGAAATACAGTCTTACCACGCAGCATTTGAAGTCAAATAACGATCACTGCCAGAAATTAAATGAGGTTCGGCATTTGCATCTATTTGCTGCCAGTGAAGCTGCAATGCACGGTAATCAGATTTTTTACCTAATCTTGAAAAAACTTAATGGAACAATTGTCCATGAGGGAAAGCTATGCATTTTTAGTAGAAATTTTAGGGTCTTTACACACTTTTTAAAGGAAATTAAAGGACGTTAAGTTCCAGAAAGAATTTTTCCTACTTACAAAAACCCCTACGATTCTGCAAAGGTTTCGAAAGGAATTTTGTGATTTCTTCCTAGAAGAACGAGAGAGAATTCTTTTTTCTTTGATTTTTTTTGCTTCCTATTTCTGTCTTCTCTGGATTCATAAGAAGATGCACTCAGTTAGTGCAGTTTATTCACATAAGAAAAGACTGTCTTAATGAGAGAAAAATTAATAACACATCTTGCAAATTTGAAAAAGACTTTTATCCAACTCTAAATAATTTTTGTTCCTGAAAGTTAAAATTTAAAACCATATCTACCTGAACCGAAGGCATACTTAAAATGCCAAATATAATTTTTCTTACCATAAACTGTCTGTTATTTTTTCAGTCCACTCTGACCATATTTTTAAAAGTGTATCTATCAGTGGTAACCAAGACTGTATCAAATAATCATAATAAACATTAAAACCTTAAAAAAATGCAATAAGGCGAGGAAACTATTTGCTATGAATCTGACTTTCCATTCAGTGTTGGTCCTCTCTTTAAAACTACTGTTAAATTCGGATAATATTGATTTCAATGCTTAGAGGTTATAGTCTAAAGAGGTTAAAAATCACAACTCTGCATTTACGGTGTGCCTGCGAGGGTCTCTGCGGGAAACATTGGTGTATAAACTTAAAGTACAACTACCCACTATATCCTGTGTAGCCATTAATATATTGATTTTATGTGACACTATACTGCAGGAGATTTGGTTTTGAGTTCACAGCGATACTCAAATTCCATTTCCCTACCACGCTCTTAAGCCTACGTGCTATACCGACAGTGTCCAATTAAACATCTGTGGCTGAAATAAACAACTGCAGCATCATCAGTAGTACCGCTGGGACAGAGCACGCTACGGGGGCCGACGTTTCCATTTAAATTCAACAGTACAGCAAACAGGTTTTTTATTATCTGGCGGAACTGAAGGGAGAGGAGGGAAAGTAACCACAACGGCTAAACTAGGGAATCGATGCCCCCCCACTTATGTCTGCAAGGAGACCCCAATAAACCGGGCACTACAAAGGTCCCCCTACAACAGTCACAATTCAGCAGCAGATAATAGTTATTAAACACATCCGATTTGCAAGAGAAGAGACTTTTAACTAATTTTCTATGTATCATACTAGTATTTGCCCATTTGTACCCGCAAGACTAATGAACTGCACAGCTGGATTCATGTTTTGCATAAGCCACAGATTTTATTCCAACTCCAGAAAATTACCATACAGCATGACTGACACAACTCACGGTCTTCCCTTCAACGGAAAAAAATCCTGTACCACACCTCCAGAAAATAAACAATATATGCTTTAGCCCTAGCCCCTCTCCCTCCCCGCAGACAGACGCAGCGTGTGGTTCCTGAGGAATTAGTTGTAGCAGAACTCCCCTGCTGACAGCAAAATGCCAAATGCACGTCCTGCACATGTAATGTGTCTGACATTTCCACAGCTCCCCAGGTTAACGTTTCTGACAAGTGCTTAAAAATATATACCTTTTAAAACGCGTGTTTACTGCCGCCTTCCTATCTCCACTCTACAATGTTTTAAAATGTTATTTTACTCGTGAAACCACCTCCACACTTGTCTTTCAATTTACGCAGAAGTAATTGCTCTTAGAGGGTCAAATATCTTTCTGGAATCAATGGGTACATTTCAGTCGATGGATGGTATAAAATGTGCAACTATTATCTTCTTCATATACAACAGGACTGTTACAACCTGAAAATAATCAGCCTGATTGACAGATTTCACCAGGGCAGCACTGACACTGTTTTACTGCCTTCATGTTGCTGTTCTTTGCAGGAGGAGACCTTGGGAAAACCTGCAAAATTTTCAAGCGTTAAACCTATTTCTTCCCTACTTCTATTTTTTTCCCAAGCAAGTTCCAAGCCCCAGTTGGGACCTTCTACAAACCGAATCGGGCTCTGGCACGGGCACAGGATCAGCTGTTGCTGGGGTGGAGCCGTGACAACCATTTTTCCGCGGGAGCAGCGTAGCGTTTGCAGACGTGCAGCGCCGTGGCTGTGCCTAACAGATGTTGTGCTCACCTTCCAAAAGTCTTCTGGCATTACACAGCGGACATGATATTCATTTTTCTCAGAACCACAATGCTGCTGGACACCAGGTCAGTCCTCACCTTTAAAATGTGAATCTTGGAAAGTGATTTTATCTAACCCACCTAAAGAGACTCTCTGCTGTACATCTGGCTCCATACAGAATAATCCTAGTACAAATACATATATCTACACACAATTACATGTATGTTTTAGATATGCTTTTGAATTCATATTTGAAATATTTCCTCCTCAATAAGTTTTTCTCTCTATACTAGCGGTATTGCCAATGACAGTAACCGTCACTGACGCTAATTAAGCTTTATGATTTTGCAATGGGATTCACAAATTACTATAATTTCTTTTAGAAATTGAATTGAATAACTAAGCGTTCCTCGCTAACGTGCTGCATGCCGTGAAAATGCCGAAGCCCAAAAAACCAGAGGCATTTTTAACTCTGCTGCAAGAATATCTGCACTATTCAGCACAAGCTTTTTTTCCTTTCTGTACTGTCAGTCTTGTCCTTTGTAACTGTGCCCACCCCGACCATGATAAAAATAGATTTCGAGGAAAATTAGAGGGTTCTGAACTTCCTTGGTATTCAGGCAGAGAGGTCATTCCTGTTTCACAGGAGGACAGACCTCGTTGGATGCAACACAGAACATCGAGCTCTCTGCAAATTCCTGCTACCTGACCCAGCCACAACTACTAATTTTTTCTTCTAAATCAAAATATATACTGAGAGAGGATGGCACACACTGTCATCAAAATCTTTTTCGCTTGAACTGAAAACACAATATTTCAAAACATTTCTCATGAATCAACAAAAGAAACGAAGCTTATCATTCTACTTCACAGAAGGGAATCAAGCTCAATGCCCTTGTGCATAAGAACTGCACCGCTGGTGCACGAGCAAGGCTGCAGGTACACAGTGAATCTGGGGAAAAAACCTGTGACAGACTCAGATGCAAGAGGGCCAGGTCGTACAAGTTGCTGAAATACATTAAAAACAACAGAGTATTACAACACACGCTCTACGGATGGTACCTTTTTAATCTGGCTTCACCTGAGTTAAGCTCATCGAACATTTACAGAAATAAACCTGGAGTACTGACGCACTCTCGCGTGGCCGTCTGACAAGCAGGAGGTACAACCGAAGCCATACCTGCCTTCAACTGCTCCAACCAAATTGACACAAAAAAAACCAAGTGTATTTAATTCCCTAAATCTGGCGTTTAGCCTTCCCTGCATCTTCGTGCAATTCGCCGTATATTCTTTGGAAAGCCCAAATTCTCCTACAACCCACTGGAAGAGGAATCCTAGCACAGCCCATTCTCCTACGCCAGACACGCTGTGGCGAAGGCAGCATGAGGGGACAGAGTAACTTCAGACAGGCCTCATGTTCACGATCGAGAGAGCGGCACATCAGAGACACGTGCCTCAAGAGCTGAATTCCTTTTTTCCCCCCAGTCAGGATCAAACGCTTGGTACCCTGCTCTGAACCACACACCTTCCAGACCACCACTCCCACGCTGACCTTCACCACCTGCTCTTCACAGAATCAGAGGGTGATAGCAGTTGGAAGGGACCTCTGTGGGTCACTCAGTCCAACCCCCTGCCGAAGCAGGGTCACCCAGAGCAGCTGCACAGGACCTTGTCCAGGTGGGTCTGGAATATCTCCAGAGAAGGAGACTCCACAGCCTCCCTGGGCAGCCTGGGCCAGTGGTCCAGCAAACACTTACACGAAGCGTGCTGCTGCTGTCCTTTAAGTTACTCAAGTGTGTAGGAATCTGCATGACTGAAGGATGAACTTGTCTTTCAGAGATTTCTGAGAGACGAACGCCTCATGGCTTGTCTTTCTGTTTTCTAAAGGGTTAGAGTGAGCAGCAGAACCAGCTTTCCAAGTGCCAAAGACTTAGGTTTGTTTTAAGAACGATGTAGACAGAGGCACGACGACTCACTAGATGGACTTCACAGCACATCTTGGTTATATACACATCGAGTGATGGAGTAGAGTACATAGAATCATAGGTTGGAAAAGACCTCTAAGATCATCGAGTCCAACCATCCACCCAACACCACCATGCCTACTAAACCATATCCCAAAGTGCCACATCTACACATTTTTTGAACACCTCCAGGGATGGTGACTCCACCACTTCCCTGGGCAGCCTGTTCCAATGTCTGACCACTCTTTCAGTAAGAAATTTTTCCCAATATCCAATCTAAACCTCCCCTGACGCAGCTTGAGGCCATTGCCTCTCATCCTATCACTAGTTACCTGGGAGAAGAGACCAACACCTGCCTCAC
>Ga0181612_122783_pt1 | contig 11439 bp, 7 predicted proteins | sample HoacroProtozoa21_FD_119630 | JGI IMG/M metagenome (GOLD analysis project Ga0181612, IMG submission 119630) | Hoatzin crop microbial communities from Cojedes, Venezuel. Combined Assembly of Gp0051906, Gp0051904, Gp0051908
CTCACGAGAGCAGAGTAAAGGGGCAGAATCACTTCCCTCGACCTGCTGGCCACGCTTCTCTTGATGCAGCCCAGGATACGGTTGGCTTTCTGGGCTGCAAGCGCACATTGCCAGCTCATGTTGAGCTTGTCATCCACCAGTACCCTCAAGTCCTTCTCCTCAGGGCTGCCCTCAAGCCACTCTCTGCCCAGCCTGTACTTGTGTTTTAGATTGCAAACACAATGTCATCTGTGCAAATTTAGGCTTAGGACCTTACAGGATAGATCCCACAGGACTTCTCTGTAAATCAGTCCTGTATTGTCTCTGCATAAGGAGAAATTCAACGGACTTCAGGAATTTCATTACAGCCTTTGCATGCCACTCACTGCTGTGGTCCTTCACCATATCAGCTACCTGACACTTGACTTATCTATGGCCTGGGGAAGTCAGAGGACTAAAAGGTCTCCACTAGGATCAAATAATCTGCTTCAGCTGGCTTACTGCAATCTCAGATTCTGGTCTGAATCAGTCAGGACCTGTCTCATTAACTCAACAGCATTTCCGCTGGTATGAAACAATGGGTCTATGTCAACAGCGTGCTGCTCTGGCTTTACATCACATTGAAATCAAAGCAGTCATCATGTCATCAGCTTGTAGAAACACAGTGGTGAGTTCGTCCACAACAGTTATTTTAAATCTGCCTTCCCTTTTTTTTTTTTTTAAACTGACTTTGATGGAAAACTCTGGGCTGACTGCCTTTGAATTTGCTATTTTATGTTGTTTGTTGTTCTGCTTCCTGGTTATTATTGATATCCCATGATTACCCAAATACTTTCTAACCACAGGAATTAGTGCAGCTACAAATTCTCTCTCTTTCTTTTTTTTTTTTTTATTTCTCCCCTTCCTCTGTAAGTTATGGATCTCTATTTATTTGTAGAGGCCAAAAGTCACGAAGTGTTTTCATCTTTTCCCTGCGTACAGGCACGATACAGTGATTTACCATGCAAACAGACTTTAGATTTATTACCTTACAGCATTTATTGTTTTATTTATTCACACAATTATTATTTATCCATTCAAAGGATTCACCCCATCACAATTCAGTTTATTGCAGCGGTGAGTTTCTGATCTGAATGTTGAGCTTTGGCTTTCTTTATCAAAGTTACTATTTTAAAAATGTGCTTATCTCCAAATACTCTTCATTCCCAGCTGCGAGATATCTGCGTGGGAAATGACAACTTCAAATTCCATGCCAGATCTGCTTTATTTACAGATGTGCCACGTGCACAGGACGGCCACCTGTCCTCGCCAGCAGTAAAAGAGCCGTACGTTCATGTCTGCACTCCGCTTTGCAACGACGAAAGCTTTCTTTTCAAGGAAAAATCTCTGGACATTTCATGCACTTATATGGTATTTTGTAGCCCTCGTACTTTAGAGCCAAAGGAAATGTACATGTCCAAGAGAGTTTGCTGGATACACAGACAGTATTCTTGGAACCGGGCTTAACTGTAATCATCAGGGAAATCACTTCGTTGCTTTCCTTATGCTTGCACAGCCAATGTGCAATGCAGCACGAGCCTCCATCCAGAGCAGGAACTTTTCCACTCTTTCTGAAAGCAACAATTTCATGCACAATAGGTCAACCAGCAGCACATATACACACAAACATACAGACTTCTGTTCTGTTTGCACTTGATCTCTGGGAAGTCTCACACTCATATGTATGTTAATCTACTGAGTCTGTTCTGGAGACTTCCAGTTCTGCTCCAGATCTGCCTCAAGGGTTGGGAGTCATCTCACGTAATATTAGGCATCTGTAGCATAGATGTCTACAGCTAAACTAGGCATCTGAAGTGCCTTTTGTAGTCAGTGGAGAGAAATAGGCATTTTTAGGGACCAAGGTTAGGGACCTTTTTATTCAGAACCGGTCCGTATTAGATATTTAGCCTGAATGAAATAAATTTTGCCCTAAAATCCACTTAATAGATCTCCATTGTCTATAAAGGGAGCTTGGGTGATTGGCTCAGTCATAGACATATATTTAATAGTGACGCCTGAGTCCTGTGCCGTCTGTCCAAAGTAAAATCTCATCCCGATTTGACATCTTGTGTGGATGTGTAGTGGGTTTATACTCTATCTAAGAGAGACTTTTCAGCCTTTGCTACCAAAACCTATTTATCATTTTCCCAGTCACCGTGTACCGTATCATGCTCTTGCTTGCCAGTCAGATCCATATACTGGGTATCAGTTTTGACTTCCTTGACCTCTTTTGAAGTAATTTAAATACAGATTGTCCCAATTGTTTACATTCCGCTAAGATAAAGCTTTTCCTATGAATCTCACATGCAAAAATTCTGTGCAAGCTTTACGTCTTTTCCATGAGCACGCTCTAGAAATCGTCTTCAATCAAACCAGTTAAGAGTATGAAACTCATTGATAACTTTACGCAGAATATGGATAACTGTAACTATGCAGCTACTATGTACAATCCATACATTATATGCATAGCCATATCAATACTATTTTACTGGCTTCCGCTTCTGTGTTGATTCAACCTCAGCTCTATCTCTTCACCTTCACTGAGGTCTATAGCTTTTCCTTCCTCTCTCTTCCTATTATCCATACTGAGAGAGCAGCTGCTGCTTCTGCCTTCATATTTGCCACGTTTTCAGAAAAAAAACCCTGTTCCCATTAAATATCTATCAGCCCCATTCATTGTTCTCCTTCAGATTCCTACTCGTAGTTCTCCTTGGCCCTGATGCCTAGAAAATACTTGGCAAGACACACTGTCTTGCTGACTAATGCAGTTGCATCGTTTCCTCTCTCTCCATATAGGTCTGTTCTGTTGCCTTTTACAATTTGGATTGTAAAGCTATTTGCCTATCTGTATACAGGGCTGAGCTCAACTTCTCCCAAGCTGCAATAGTACAACAAGTAAATAACAATAATCAGATAAACACATTTTGAAAAAGTAGGGGTAAATAACTTTTCACAAAAAACTTTCTGGTGGAGATTTCCATTGCCCTCTTTCATAAACACTAGCACTGTGCTCCTTTTGTTACAAATTCGTCATTCTTCTGGTTTTAATTCTTTCATGCTTCTGGTTGAAAAACTTCAGCTAGGTCCTGAAGCCAGAGTACTGTTGGAAGCATGTGCTTTTTTGGGGGGAAAATTCTTTTATTTTGCTTGTGTTTGCAAATTGCCATATTTTAGGAAAAAAGATCACGACCTTTTTGAATATGCCCAAGGGAGGCAGGAAACTTCCAAGCTGTAGCAGGTTTCTACCATCTGTTGCTCAGACAGAAAGGGTTACATTTCAATTGGATATTGGTGAGACAAGGTTTATTGATAACCTTTTCTTATTAGACTAGCTGGTATAGCTTGAAAAATTAGACAACTTTCCAAAATATAAGCCCTTCCTATATCCCAAATATGTCCAAATTGTAACATATATAAAATGGTATAACATATCTCATGCCATAGGAACAAGAAACAGATAAAACACACCAGGAACTGCCAAGCCCTGAGATACCATTACATTTGGTGTGGAAAGAACACAGTCAATGCTACATCAATAATCTCAGGATTATTTTTACCAAAGGATGCTATTCTACTTCAGTACACGGAGTTTTTGAAATAGGTACTTTAACACCTCATATTCAGACCAGAAAGAAAACATCCACTGATATTATGGAGTGGCTAACAAGTGCCATCCTAGCCTGGAACCCACACAAAGGAGTTACTGCTGTGATTACAGTCTTATGAGATAAATATCCTACTTTGAAAAAGTTCTTCTATCCAACCCTCAAACAACCCTCATGTCTGAAACTAGGGTGTTATTTACAGAGCTGCCGATTCTTCAGGTCTTTTGTTTTGTTTGGTGTCTCACTTCTCTTTTATCTCCAGTGCAATCCAGGTGAGGAGATAATAGGTGGAAGAATTAAACTACTCCATGGCAGTAGTTAATAATGCAAATAACTTTGAGGGGTGAGAACTATGTATTCACTGAACTTGTTTCTCCCGAATGTATGAAAACTGAGCACTGTTGGGAGGCCAAATCAGTTGATGAGGGAAGTAGCTCAGGTGCCTGTCACCATCAAACATCTATCAATGCCTGTCCTGGGGATAAAGCATCTGTTGGTGCAGGCTGTGGCAGAACGGAGCTGCTCAGAAACGGATATAGATGGCTACAGGAGATTCATCAGGAACAGAAGTCCATACAAGCTGTATCTCAGTGAAATCAGTCAGTAAAATGAAATCAGTCAGCGTTCCCTCTGAAGTCTGCTAAGCCTTTTACAGGCACCTCCGCAGTTTTACCTTGTCTTGTGTGCCGTGTTTCTCTGGATGTGTGTTTTCTGCTCTCTGCTAAGCATGCCGTGAGTGTTGGGAAATGCTGTTGATCTAGCATGTTGCCCCAAAGCTTTTGCAGATAGGCAGAAATGTTGCATTCTGATAAAGAAAGGGCTCCAGATGCACGAATACCAATTCTCATGACAAAGGGAGGAGAAAACTTGGTGGAATGGAAATAAGCCTCCTTTTTTCAAGGATGTGAGATGTGCTTAATAGTTTTTCTAACTCCCTTTTGTCTTGACAGCAGCAGCTTGTGCTCTACCTGTTATTTTGTCTGTGGAGGAGGACCTAATCTTCAGCTTGGTGCTTTATCATCCACACAAGTAACTTTTAAAAGGGGCCATGAACTTACCTGATGTTAGTCATTTGATTACAACCATTGCGGCTGCTTCAAATCTGTTGATCCTGACATCCTGGTAACATCTGCACACAACTTTCTCTACTACAGTTCCAGGCACTGTCACTTCTCTTCACCAGCATCTGCATCTGATGCAGTGTCTGTGCAGCACTGTGAAATTAGTGGCCTTTATGTAACACAGCACCGTTCCAAAAAGCAAATATTTTTCAATTTATACTTCAAAATTTCAGCTCTTATTTACCAGGATCCACTCAAAAGGGGCCTATTCACACCAGGTATGAATGTGGTCTGAGAGGAACTAAAGACTGAGACATTAAGCCCTGAGTTAGCCTGTTCTATTTTTCCTTCTCAATTGTAAGATTAATAGTCTTGGATTGTATTGCATCCCTTTACTATGCTCTTAGCAAGACACATAGGACAGAAATCACTCTGTCCTAAAGCAAATGTCTAAAGCAGACTAGAAGCATGGTGCTGCCTCCTCCCCTGGTTGCACATGGACCCCAAGGGGATTAGCTGAGACAGAGTCACCTCCGCTATGGACGCTGGGCACTGGGGGCAATGAATCCCACCTAAAGTGTCTGGAAATCCCTGAAAATACTGCAGTAACTGTGTTCTGGCATAGAGTATGTACGCTGACAGTTGCTATGGGACAACTACCTCTTTGTGCTGCCAATGAGTGTAGTTTGTCCCTACAGCTTGAGCAGCCCGAGCCGTCAAGCAGACGGGTCAAGATTCGCAATAGTTCTACACGTGCAATATTTGTTTCTTTCCTCATCCCTGAAAACCTAAGAAATAAAGGTACTAGTTGTTCAACTACAGCATGTATGTTAGGATTACATCTTTGTTTACATAATGACAGGCTATTTTGTCCTGCAGAACAATGTGCAGAGTGATTTCACAGGAGGAAGGAATTAGGACAACCTTCCATCTGGCATCTGCTTAGCTTTCCAACCTATATGCATGACGTTTTGCATAGGGTATATAGGATATATAATGGTAAGTTGTCTGTGAATCCTGTTCATAATGCAGTCAGGGAGTGAGGGGAACGGTGAAGGATGAGAAGACAATGCAGAAAAATGAAGTTACTTTCTAGCATCAGTTTTCTTCATAAAGCTGAGAAGAGGCAGAGAATGGGAGAAAAAAATTAAGTTATTAGCAAAGACTGTGGAAGGAAGTTACAGAAGAGCAGAATAAATAGTAGCGTGAGTCAAAAACTGTGGATACTCATTGCAGAGCTTTGAAAGAGTTTAAGATTCAATGAGATGCCAATAAAACTATACAGCATGCTTGTGAATGCTCATCCAGTGATCTAGCGCTGAGAGGACAGGGGAATTCATGTTTGTGTCTGGAAACTCCAGTATTGGTTTCTGAAAAGGAGCATCAGCAATATGTGCTTCATTTAACCTGCTTTCTTAGGTGTAAAACAGAGGCCCTGTCAGCCCCATGGTTGCTGCGCCAGTAGGACGTCTCACTCTTACATTACAGTACTCTGAATCCATGAATAAAATAGGAAGCGGAGCACAATCAGGTGACAGAGATTTGGACTTGAATGAGCCTTTGAGTAAGTTCTTCACAAGAAATAACTAAGCCATGTGAGAGAAGTAAAATACCGTCATAGGCCAGAGATGGGAGAAATCAGTAAGTGCCTACTGCACCCATGTCCATCACAGCCGAGAGTAGCCAAGAGTAGCCAAGAGCTGGGAGTAGAAGCCCAGTACTCAGCACAGCCTCGCCACGCTGCCGAATGGCAGAGACAGCCCAGTCCTCACAGTTTGGCATCTTACTGCAGTGCTTGCACTGCTGTGGTACTAACATGTTACACAGACCTGGGAGTGATGGTGGGGACAGTGTCACCGACATTGTCATACATGCCAGAAGCAATGCTGTCCCAAGAGCTGATCTGGTGACAAAGATTAAATGAGAGAAGAAATGCTCTTTCTGCTTGCCATGAATTCTCCAAAGGAGAAGCATCATAAAACTGACATCAATAAAGCATTTTCTACCCAAACTAAACTCTTGCTTACGTAACAAGAAAAACAACTGGTATTATTATCTGTAAAATTGCCATCTGGGGGCTACTCACATTATATTCCTTGTTTGGAGTGGTGACCATGGATTTATTCATGAGTGTTCATTACTGAGCTGGAAAAGAGGTGAGAGGTAGGGAGGCAAAACCTGCAGACAAGTCAGTATTATTTAAGGAAGGAGAGACCTGGAGACAGAGCAAAGAGTTTCTGAGGGATGTTTTGGAAGAATGTGCTCAGCTTGACCACTGTGTCTAATAAAGAATGTAGCTGAAAGCAAAAGGTTGAGAGATGGGCAGTAAAAATCACGTAAGAATGGAAAACCATGGGTATTAAAGGAAAAATGTTGAAACTTAATTTTAGAAATGGGACATCGAGGGGAGACTGTGATGAAGTGCATGAGATTAACGCTTAAAAGCAGCACATTGGGATTCTTCCATTCATGTGCCTTTCACAAGAAGCCATTGACTGAAACAGAACAGTGGTGAGTGTGAAAGGGAAGAGGGAAATATTATTTTAAACACTGTGCAACCTCCATTGACTTACAGGGTATTGGGCTGAGAGATTAGCTGGGCTGAAGAAAGTATTTTCTGAATTTTTCCTGGGTATTTTCTGAGTATTTTCATGAAAATTCTAACATCTCCACTTAAAGGAATAGAGAACAAACTGTGGTACGGAAGAGATATAAGCCCTAAAATTCCACAGCATGAATGCAGCCAAACTGTAAGTGACACTCCTAGGGAGAAACCACTTACCGCAAGTATTCATGCGCTTGGTTTTATGGGATCTGACCGTCACCAAGGATAGGATAATTAACTAAATAGATCACAGTGCAGATCCAATGTAATTCCTGTGCAAGCACCAACGCTGTGGTAGGCATCCTGACTGAAGATGATGCATCGCTGCCACAAAAATTTAGACATCTATGTTGAATGGCCTTGTTTGGCTTTGGGTATCAACACCATGAGGTACTGGGATCTGCTTAATCTTGATACAGTGTTTGTAATTTCTTCGTAAAAGATCTGCAGATCCTCCCTCTCACTACAGTGACACTTGAAGTGTCTCATGCTGTAGGTATTACGTGGGAAAACGTGTGCAATAAAACCTTTGTCCTCAGATGTCTCTGAAATCGTACACTCTTGATATGAAAAAAGGCTCCCACTGAAGGCAGAATTTGCAGGGGATTTTCCATTTCCTTCTTCCAGCCTTTTTGTCTTCGCAAACTCAGCACAGTATTAAACTCTTCAATAGAACTACAGCGTGTAATTACATCTGAGAAGGTGTGGGAATGCTGTGTATAGAATAACTGCGTGTGTATGTGCATTTGAAGTTAGCCATATCTTTAATTGCTGTGAAATTGTGAAACCAAGAACAATCTGTTTTTAGTATTGGACACACTTCTTCAGCCTAGAAACAAGGTAGGAAGCTCTGTTTTGCTTGTTTGTGGCAGCTGGCTATACTCCAACGCCTATTTAAAACATAAAGCCATGCCAATATGAGCCATAATAATTCCTGGGATTATATTAGAAAACAAAGATATGTGAATTATTTTCTTTACTCAAAAGCTTTTGAGACTTCTCATTCTGGAGGATGTGTCACCAGCTTTTGGTAAGGAATTTATTACTTTACAAATTGCTATGAATCAGAATTACAGTGCATATGCAACGAACACGCAGAAGGGGAAGACAGACAATCGGGACCAGCAGCCTGACGGCCAGCGCCTGTTCAGCTGCTGTGGGAATCTATGTGTGAGCCTGAGGATTATTAAGATATTACATCTTCTTTAACAGTGAAGTGCTATTCCCTGGGTGAAACAAAATAAAGCCTGATCACCGTTGTTAGAAATCTTAAACCAGAACAAAGCAGTCTTTCTTTTCTTTGCCAGTATTTAAACATCTCATTGCTGAGCCAAGAGTAAAGTAACGCTGTGCTGCAGAAGCCTGTACATTATCCTGATGTGCAGCAGCTGAAGATTTAGTCAAGGCTGCTAACTGGGACCTTCTCCCTAAACCTCTGGCCTCCAGTTCAGGTCTTTAACAAAGTGGCTGCATTCCAGTGGGTGTCTTCAGGGACCTCGAAAATCTGCTGATCTCTGGTTTTCTTTGCAGTCTGTAGTCCAAGATGTAGGCAGGGCTCCTCCAGCAACGATTTTAAAATGCAGTCCTAATATTACCTCTTCCATGCATCTGTATTGTACTGAAACTTGACTTTATAAATAAAATGGTCAGCTTTGAGGTGGTTTTATCTCTACAGATGAATTGTGAGAATGGTGTTGAACTGTGGCATTTCGCTATGGGGTCAGAGGAACCTCAGGCTGTAATCCATGGCCACAGGCAGATTAAAAACAGCTGTCAGGGCTGACACCTATACTACAAACACAGATTTCAATGTTCTTCATTGCGCTGATGCTGGAACTTGTCCAGTCCCTCGACGAGCTGGTTCCGGGCACCAGAGTGGTAGGAAACTACTTCAGGGGGAATAAAAAGTGAAAGCTGTCTGCTGATTTATTGCCTTGGAGTGGGTCATCGAGGGTGATGTGAGCAAGAGAGTTGGCAGTAGGAACAGAGTGGGATCATGTAACCAGGGATGGATCAGACCTGTGGCAATCAGATTGGCTTAAATTGTCACAGAATTGTCACCAGAGTTGGACAGCCGCTGTGGGTGAGACCCATATTTATGGAGAGAGATCCTTCCCTGTGCCCAGCCGTGCCAGCCGCTGGTCCCCAGCCTCCTCCTCCTCCCACCAAATGGTGCTGTGGCCTGAGATCTGCCAGGAGAGCTGCCCTGTGCAGTCGCAGTGAGCTGAGATGCTGTTAAAGGAATGAAGCAAACCAAACTGGTTGGGACTCTGCTGGGCTGGGAAACAGGTCTGCCCTCAGACAGGGGCAGTAACCTCCAGAAGAGGAATGTGGCGAGAGGTTTAATGGGCTGGGTACACAGGGTACTGGCAGCTAGTACTCCTGTGGTCATAGCAATTTCCAGTACGTGTGCTGGTTTCTACCCTTAAAGAGCCTGTATGTGTCATCTGTGAAAAATACAACAAAACCCAGAGACAGGCTACTAGGTGGCTTGACAACAAAATTTATTCTTATAGGGAAGAATTACCAGGTCTCTTTATTTTAGTGGAGAGAGACGTAGCAAGAAGAGATGGTAAGAGCTGGAGCCAGGCAAATTTCACATGAGAAATAAGGCACAATTGTTCAACTGTGAGAGTGATTAACCAGTGGAACAGTCTACCACGGGAAGGAGTAGATTTTCCATTTATTCAAGTGCTCAGCTCAGGACTGGATGTCTTTGTGGAAAATACTTTCAATAAACATAAGATTTTGGGCTCAGCACTAACTCACTCCGTAAAATTCTATTGCGCTTATTAAACAGGAGATCAAGCTGGATGATATAATACCCCTTCTGCTCTTAAAAATCCAAGAAGTGCAAATGAAATAGCTATTGAGCTCCACTGGAACTGGTTAGGGCACGCATTCATACGCTTTCCTTGTCAGTGGCAATGTTTGAGGTGGAATATTGCAGCTCCTGATGACCTGGTGTCCAGGACAGGATCCGACTCCTGCTCAAGCCTCCTCTGAGGTCAGCCCATCTCTGTCTGAAGCCCCTTAGCTATGATTATCTCCGATTCAACATTCTTTGTTTCGAATTCAGATTGTGTTCTATCAAAGTAGAACTACAAATTATGGGAAAAAGAAGTATGTTTTAGTACCAAGTGAAAGGTAAGTAGAAAGAAGCAAATTTAGTTAGCTACAACAGATGCTACATGTGAATGAAGGCTGAGTAACAAGCTTTTCATGTGGTCTTGTATCTGCAATTTTCTCAGCGACTCATCTCAAAAGCTCTCAGAGTCCTTAAAAATCTGGGTTTTTTTCTCCTGAAAATAATAAAACAGCTTTTAAAAGAGCACTTTCCCTCAGCGGGGTCCAAAGTCCACTAGTGAGGAAATCAGCATTATTATTTCCTTCGGTTTTATACATGGAAGTGAAAAAAGTGAGTTGTCCATAGCTAGTCAGACACTAGTGAGAGTGCTCCTGCAGTCTATATCTCAGGTAAGTATCTGACAAGATTACAAGTATACAGATATCTTTATTTTATTACAAGAAACCCAATTTATTTTCTTAAAAGAGTTTTCTGTGGTTCTCTTTTGATAATAAGCCTGAAGGAAGTGGGCTAAGGGAGTCTTTTGCTCATAGTTGGAGCTGGCCCTGATAGTTACTGTCGAATAGAGTCGAACAATAGACAAGAGATAGTTAGAAGCAGTAAACATTTCTGGTATCCTCTGGAGTGTCATTGCCATCCATTTAACATCTCCTTTAGATGTAGTTAAGATGTTAAGAGTCGTTCCGTAGCCAGCAGTGTGGGTAATGTGCAGCCCAATGGCAAACGAATGATATCAAGTGGGAGGAGAGCAGATGCCAAGTGCGTGATGCTCAGCCTGAAATCCAGCGCGCAGCCGTGCAGCTGTTTTGCATGCGCAACGCTAGAGGCCTGCGTGCCACCTGAGCGTTTGCACGAAACCCTGATCAGGAACGGTTAGCATGCAGGCACTCGAACTCTCTGTGCACTTGGCTATACAATTTAAAAGCAGGCCGTCACAGAATGCTTTGTGTTGGAAGGGACCTTTAGAGGTTGTCTAGCCCAACTGCCTTGCAGTGAGCAGGGACATCTTCAAATGGATCAGGTTGCTCAGAGTCCCGTCCAACCTGACCTGCAAGGTTTCCA
>Ga0181612_124434_pt1 | contig 11439 bp, 6 predicted proteins | sample HoacroProtozoa21_FD_119630 | JGI IMG/M metagenome (GOLD analysis project Ga0181612, IMG submission 119630) | Hoatzin crop microbial communities from Cojedes, Venezuel. Combined Assembly of Gp0051906, Gp0051904, Gp0051908
CCGCCGACCCCCAAACATCGAAAAAAGTCCCGTGGCCACCAGCCAGCCTGCGGTGCCCCGAGGCTCCGCGGGGCTGCTCTGCCGCCCCAAAAAGCCGCCTCTGCCAAGGGCCTGAGCTTGGCCTGCTGCAGATGCCAGAGGAAGAGATGAAGCCCTCAGGAGGCAGCCTCAGGGCAGGCTGTCAAAGCCTGCACAAAGGAATGCTCTTTGGGGAGAGACTTTGGCATTACAGCCCTCCAGCATGATTCCAGCTGGTGCCGAGGACCTAGAAGAGGATGGATAAGGGATTGGGGCAGGGAAAGAACTGAGTCTTGGGATTTAGCATTCAGACACTGGATTTGTACTTTTTTACTCAGTCTATTTTATCTGCCTTACGGTGTACTGAGAGGATTTGTCACCAGGAAAGGAGTTTCCAAGGAGTGTTGGAGGGAGATGGCCGGGTTTGGGCAGGAGGAACCATCAGATGCAAAGAGCTCATCCCCAGGCTTTCTTCATGTCAGTGGCACAGTTTGAATAATGGGACCTTGCCTTCTTCCTCCAGCTTCTCACTGAACATGTAGGAGATATGATACTTCATAAGGCAGGAACAGTGATCACACTCGCCTTAAATATTCACATAAAAATAACTATTATTGGCATCACATAACAAGAAATGCTATAATCAGAGTAATTTTGTTTATTTTTAAAATGAGAAACAGTGAACTTCCAGTGTTGATAGAAAAGTGCTGATGAATGGAAATGATAAACAGCACAGCAGCCTGATGTTGTCACGTATCTTAATCAGGGCGTTATTTTGTGCATTTTCTTTCATTCTTCAGCCTGAAGGACACATCCCTGGAAATCTATAAAGAGGACAAAACAGGAGGGTACCATCCCACGTTACACCTAGAAGATCTGTCTTATTTGGTGACTCCGTGGCGGCTTCCCTACATGGATGCTTCCCTACATAAGAAGAGGATGGCTTTCACTAAAGGTTTAAATAAGAAAGACTATAAAGAGGGTAAGGAAAAAAAAAAAGTTTTTGTTTTCATTAACAAACCAGAAAACTTTAACAAAACATTTCCTCTCAGAAAGAGACTTTTAAAATTATGTGCCTGATAATCTTGCTGTCTGTTTCAGTTTCCCTTTTGGAGGAAAGCCAATGGAAAGCTTGTGGCAGGATAGTTATTCCCCTGAAATATTGATTTCCTTAAATCTGTTGATTTAGCTCACGAGCCTTAGTATTAGACAAAAGTGTCATCAATTATTATCTGTGTGCAGGAGAGCAAAATGTCTACAAAGTTCTTTAGATTTGTTCTCGTCTTTGATATCAGTGTTTTGAAGATTTATTGATCTGCCTACACTAGAAGTGGAGAATTTTGTTGGTCTTCAGTAGCTTAGTTCCTGTTTTCTCTAAGGAAATGACCAGAAAGCCACAGTTTTGTCCCAGAGGCAGGGTACTTCAGGCAGCTGTTGATTAGCTTTCCTATGCAGCATGTGCAGACTATCTCAGCAAGAGCAAGTGAGGAGGAGATGCACTTTCTAAACTCATTGTTTTGCTAATAACCTCCAAATAATTTTTTCTACATATTTTATCTGGTGATGCAGCAGGTAGAAAGCAGGTAGCTTGGGTGAGAGTTATTTAGACTGAGTCTTAGGTAAGTGAGAGAAGACTTCTATGTTCAGAAGTGTATGCGCCGCTAGCGTTGCACCCACAAAATCCAAGTGTGGATTTTGGCAGTGAGGGGCTTCCTGGCCCATTTTTTTCTGAACACCTGTACAAAGATATTTATTAAAATAAGGAGAAGAGTGTTTTCCTTAAAAAGCACATGTGCACATGCTCTCTCTCTCTCCTCGCTGCCGCGTTGCTCTGTAGACTCTTTCCCCATCCCCATCCTGCCTGGTTTCCTGCTACGTGTTTAAAGAAACAGAACATATACCCTCATAAAAACAACACCAAGTCATTGGTTCAGAAGAGAGAATGTCACCATCTGAGTTAGCAGGAATATTTCCTTCTGCATCAAGAGGCCTGACTGAGGCAGACATGTCTGACTTGGGATTCAATGTTATCCAAGCAGATGTAGTTTTGACTTTAGGATGTCAAAAATAAGCCGTTGATAACCGGGTAACAGTGTATTTTGAAACAATTATTTCCTGAGATACAGAGAGACAGCGGGTGCGCTTTTAACATCTGCACTTTTTCTTACTCGTGAGTGCATGAAAACAGGAAAATAGCATGAAAGACTTGAAGTGGAATTTTTGTTCTATCACAGTTCTGCCAACGAACTTCCACTGGAAAGAAATTGACAGTTTTAATTGTGTTTTTTAAGCATGTAATAGACAATTCATTATTGTGTCATGCATCCTATGATTGTGAGATACTCTTTATTGCTCATTGTTGTATCAGGCAACATTTCTCTCCTGCATACATCTGGTTTTATGTAGTTCCTAGCAATGGAAAAAGCCATAGCACATGCTTTGTGGCATCTCTTCCCAGTTGAGTTTCCTTTGCTTGCTTTTTAGAGGGTACTTAGCATTTGCTTGGAACTTGATATTTTTGAAGCAAGTCTTTATTTACAAGTGATGACATTACAGATGAATAACACAAAGAGAATCAGTTCAGCAATATAATTTTGAAGTCAATCAAGAAACTCAGTAATTAATAGATACTTCATTTTAATGTCTTGCAACAGATGCATGTGCTTCTCTTGGCAGTTAACTGCTTTCAGACACTAATTTGACACCATATGGGTGTCAGATTTCTGATCTCAACAACTGCTTAATTAATTGATGTCTTTATCTTTGAATGGGTTGTGTCGGCTCAGATCAAAAACCAAAGCATGCTATAAAATTGTAAATAGAGAGAGCTTGCCTTAGAGACTAATGCAGTGTAACACCAAAAATTGGGATATGTTATCTTTATGATTGATTTCACTTGGATACCGTGTTGCCGTAAGTGTGAGAAAGAGAGAGGAGCCAGAAACCGAGGGCAGCGCTGGGAAGCACATACGAAAAGTATTGCTAACCCCCAAAAACATGAATCACTCTCCCTAATAAAAGCAACTAAACATAAATAAAACCCAGAGATGGTCCTGAAGGTGGTATGCTGTAGAAACAGATAAACAGAACTTCAGATTTAAAAATTTTTTCTAGTCCATTCCAACAAATGGAGCTTAGCCTTACAATGTAAGTATGTGATTTGACATTAGACACTTGGAGACTGTTTCCACAGCTGTTGCAGTCCACTGCAGTTCTGCTCACTCCATCTCTAGAAGATACAGTAGAGTGGAAAAGATGCAGACAAAAGGTTGACAAAGGTGACGAGAGGTATGGAATCAGCAAAAGAATGATAAATCTTCAGCTGGTAAAAGAGATGACTAATAGAGCAAATCTGCTGTATTGACTGATATATGGAAGGTGAGTAGGCGCCATAGGCGAATAGGCACCATTTACTCACTATTTCTTACCAGGCGAGAGGGTACAATAATTGAAATTTTGAGGTACGGTTCTTAAAAAAAAAGAAGCAAGTCATTTTTTCACCCAAAGAGTAATTAAGTCACTGTCACAGGATGTTGTGGAAGCCAAGAGATATAAATGGATTCAAAATAAGAACACAGAATTTTACAAAGAATAGGTCCATTGATGAACATCAAAAACAATAGCCCAGATGCAACCTCTGGCTCAAAAATTCTCTGAACTTTTGATTGCTGGCAGTTACGTAGCCTTGGCCAAGGAAGGGTCATTTGAGTTTGCCTGTTTCCTTCTGTTCTGTGCTTAGCCAACCTCAGCTGGCTAGTGTCAAAGAAAGGCTGCTGAGCTAGATGGATTTGGTTGGCCTCATCATGGTCTTTCCATTTTAAAAAGAAGGAGTTAATAATAAAGTGGAGTTTTGCAAAAGTTCCACATATCTCACCTGTGTCAGTCATGTCCTGTTTCTACTGCAATCACATAAAGACAAATAAAAACTTAAGGATCTGAGGTGGGGAGAGAAATCTTGCTGAGAAAAAGACTGTCATTTTACACAAACTCTGCACGTTCACAGCAAAGAAATATGAATTCCATCAGGAGAACCAGAAGAACTATGCCTTAGACCCTGATCAGGGATTGTCACAAATGCTTTTGAAAATGTTGCATTTCAAAAACAATTCTTCCTTAAAAAAAAAAAAAAAGAAAAAGACTATGTTTCTTGTAACTGTAAAAATAAAAAGATCATGTTGTTTCCTGCACCTGTACCAGAAAGGGAATTCCCTCTCTCTGTGAGGAACATCGAGATTTCTTCTGAGTCAGGCATGTTTCTTATACAAGTCTGAGGACAGTAAAATTTAACTTGTGCTTTCAAGTATGGTTTTAGTTCCAGTTTGAAAGGGGTTTTCTGGATTCGGAGTCTGAGTCCTTGGCTGATCTCTACCAAAAATTTCAAGCCAATACTCAGCATCGCTTTCCCTCTCACCCTGCTCAGGAATGTCCATCTCTGCTCACCTATCATACTGCCGTCCCAAGGACCCACAGGCTGCACTGCAGCCATGGTTTGCCAATTGCAAGTAACATCTTGAGTTAGCAGCCACATCCTGCTGACTATAAACTTAATCTTGCTCTTTGCCAGCAGCTCATTCCCGCAGACGACAGAGATCACTGGAAACATCCTACATTGTTTGTTTGGCTACCAGTGTTTCTCCAACAGATGGAATCCGTGATCTTCCAGAGACGTCCCGTTGCCAGAGGATGGGCCTTGCCTGAGGCAGGTAATCCACCTTGGTGCTAGTGTGTGACACTGCTGGGAGGACTCACAACACTCTCAGTGCATCCTGAAGTTCAGGTCAGGAGTGACCAGGTCACAGCAGAATGGCATAGAGAACATCAACTCACATCCCTGGGGAGAGAAAAGGAATGGTGTCACTCTGGATCTGTAGTTTTCAGTTTCTCTTTTCCTGGAGATATGATGTGGAAAATCATAGAACCGTTAAGGTTGGAAAAGACCTCTAAGATCATCTAGTCCAAACTCAACTTTTTTCACAAAACTGAATAACTCAAATGTAACTTGTCTTATAAAGTGCCACCAGAAGTCTGGGTGGGCCAACGGGGTGTGATACGTCAACCATTCATGCTCCTCAGTATGACTTCCCTTATGAATTACTGCTTTAGAAAATATTGCTGTAACTTTATACTCAAACAATCAGGTGATCTTTACCACATAAGGAGTGGTACGAAAAATGAAAATGAAAATTTATTTGGGGTTGCAAGGAAAAGAAACATCCAAATTAAACACCAGTTACCATCAAGTGCTGAGTTACTCCAAATGCTGCGTGACTAATATTTGGTGAAGTCTGAATGCTTTAGGTTTGTGGTTTCATCTGTATTAGCTATCAGTAATGCAAAAGAAAGCAGAAGTGTTTTCTTAAAGTAAGACTTTTTTACTGACACTTCTCAGTGAGAACTGAACTCTAGCTGACACAAGTCATGAATCATAATTATTGGAAAGCACAAGAAATACTCTCGTCCTTTCCTCTACTCTTTCTCCTGGAACGACGCTTCCTTTGTGGCTGTCATCAAGTTAAATGGCAGTAACTGGTCAGGTGTAGACTACTGGCGGTTGTCATGCAAGCTGTAACTGGAAATCTAAAAATGCACCATCAAAACCTAATAGTGAAACTGCGGGCTCAGACAACTGATGAAGCAGAAAAGGTGGGTGTGAGTTCCTAGCGCAGGCTGCCTGCTGACATCAACCCGTTTCCTGCTCACCTTACTCACATGAGCAGCCCTCCTGAGATCAGCTAAACCAATCGTGTAAGCAGAACAGCTTTTGGACCTCTCATTTCTCGGCAGAGATACCCTAAAATGAAAGAAGCTGGCTAGTGATTTCACGTAGAAAGGTGTTCTCTACCACCCCTTACAGCATCTTACTCCACTTTCTAGAAGTCAGTTCTTTCCCTTTCTTGTAGCTTTCCCCATCTCACTCTCTCTTGCATTCCTCTGTCTGATGAGTACCGGTAGAACAGCGATTTCTGATCCCCAATCTAAGCAATGTGCGAAAAATGGATCCTTATACACAATGTAAGCAACTAAATATGGTACTAATACTTAAAGCTGAAAAACAGGATTCAGAACAACCAAAGTAGACATATATTGCAATGACTGCACAGGAAGCATTAGTACACAGCACCAGCAAACACAGATGACTGATTGCATTTGGCCTTTTGCTTGGACTTGTTCCAGATATCCAGCCACACACGTTCTGCTCAGTATCTCAGTATGGGATCTTAAAAAGGTGCTGCAGAAATTGCAAAATCGGTGTCCAGTCTGATGCAATCTCGTCTAATCGTTTTCCCACAGCCATACATTGCAGCTCGTGTTTCCTGAGTCCCACGATCATGTCTCCCTTTCCCTTCCCCTTTTATCTCCATCTTTCTCCCCCTCACTTCCTTTTCCTATTTAACTAACTCTTCTGCACTGTTACCCTATCCCCCTGTTCTCCCAGACGCATATTCATCAGCGGGTGTAAATCAGCATTGGTGCACTGATGTCAGTGGGAGCGATGTCAGCTAAAAACCTGGCTGACAGCTCTTGTTTGAAATGCAGAAATTCAGTCTCGCACCCCTGCCTCTCCTCACTGTGAACGCGTTGCCTCTGCACTGGATGCCGATGCCTGGCACGGCCCCTCCTCACCACCTCATCCCACTGAAGCATGAACCATTCACAGGGCTCTCTCTGCTGGCACGAGTTAAGGCGCTGGGGCAAAAAGGACCTGACATCTCGACAAAAATAACTTTGTGTTGCTGTAACACGCATACTAAGAAATAACAACGACTGAGGCCACTGTTCTGCAGCGGCATAGTGGTTACATCAGGGACTTTAAACCCTCACTGCTACTCAGCAAGATGCCCAAGCTCTCAATATTTTTGCTAGTCTTCCCAAAATTTTTGAAGTCCCTAGCAGCCCTTTTACGCACAGCGCATCAAACACTGCAGGCCAGCGGTCTTGTCATGTTAAGAAAACAATGGCTTAGCTCCAAGCTACAGTGTTTGTCTTTCTGTGGGATGATCAAAGGGCTACAAACAAAGGCACCGAGAAGGACTCTCAAACAAGTTTCTGCAGTGATTGCACTGAGGTTGCAGACAATGGGCAAAGTACAGTAAAGTCAGTGAAAGTGAAGAAGGACTGGTAGGAAAATGAATTTTTCAGTAGCTTAGAGAGCCCAGTCAGCTGACAAAAAGGTGATTTAGTTCTGTGTAACTGGGCCCCTCCGATCTCTGATTAATTCGGTGACAGGCCTCATCAAGAGAGTTTGGGTTAGCCTGTTTCATTTTGATTTTTTTATCTCTTTTACCTTACGACACTATTGTTCCAGGCCATGGCCCCAGAGAGATCCCACTCGCTCCCCCCCTGAACCATTGTAAGAAGAATGGTGGATCCAAGGGTGTTGGAAAAGCCTGCGGCATTGTTTTGCTGTCATGCAAACCTGGCTACATTATCATTATTATCATAGACTGACATCTTTCACTGCCTCTTCTGTTTTCCAAGACAAAAGAGCCAGCTGAGACTGGAACAAAGGAGAATACAGGGAAAAAGGAGAGAATATGTCAAGCAAGAATAGTTTGGAAAGGGCCAAAAGTGGAAAAGGAAGTCTAATTCTAGCCTCATCCAGGGGAAAGATGTTTTTTGAGAAATATAAACAAATCAGGAAATCCTGGCACTTACTCCAGTTCCGATTTGGCGAAACACACCAGCCCTTTCCCTGTGTGTGAGCTGCTGTTTGTGAATGAAATCCAGATTAGCTTATTCATTGAGCCCTGCCAGTCCCACAGTTTCCAGGTTTCCTTTTGCCTATGGCATAGCTTAAACCTTAAAATAATAATAATAAAAAAAAACATATGCATGTTATTAACTCTCCATATTCAAATGGAAATACAATGCTATCATAAATCTCTTTTTTTTTTCTAATGTAAATTCCTTGCTCCAGCATGAAGCTGCAGGAAAGCCATTGTATCTGCGCAATCTAAACTTGAAAGGGAATTTTTGTTAAACCAGTTATGATAGGGGAAACATGTTTTTCACTGAGTTGAAAGATTAAAGTTGGCCATAAAAAGGGGTGGAGGGGCTGGTGGAGGATTATTGGTTGCTCAACTAATGATTAGATACAGAACTTCAAGGACAAATTAAGGAGCACAAAAAGAAAGATTTCTGATGATAAGTGAAACCAGTTTCAATAGTATCAAATAAAAGATGCCTTGTTTATCACAGATTTTAATCTCCCCCAGTTCTATTCTACCCGTTAGCCTAATTAGACAAAGAGAGTGTAAACCCCAAAAGAGACAACCAATCTTTTGTAGACCTTGAAGTCTGCCCAGCGTATCTCTCTTCCAGCTTGCCTTTCTTTTGCCTGAGTCCCAGCGCAGGTAATTTCGCTCTCTCTTGTGATTCCAGCTTAAACGGCTTCTTTGTAACATTTTTTTCTCCCCTTGAATTTATTTTTGATTCCATACAGAGCTTCAACACCGATTGCCAAAATTCCCATTTTCCTGATTCAGAACGGTTCCTTGCTCATTAACACTGTCCGTTTAGGGCAGGGACTGGGAGCAATAAGAGGAGGGCGGACTGAATACAGCTGCTCTTACCTCAGGCAGGGTTTACTTGTGCTGCAGTACAGGGACTGTTGGGGGCTAAACCAAAGAATACATCAGAATCCATAAAAATAAAGTGTCCAGGAGAGGTGGAATTCATCGTCTAGCTTTAAATGGCCAAAACAAAGAAGTGTGCCTTGTCCATGGACAAATGAGAAAAAGAGTTTCATAAATGCCAAGTGGTAGCAATGACGAGCTCTCGTTAAAAGTCTGTCTGCACACTGAACTGCAATGAGTCAAGGAAAAAATCCCAATCTACCCTGTCTGATTCTGGCCTTTGGTGGCTTTGGCTAAAGACTGAGGAAACCAGGAGCAATTTCAGCCCTGCTCTGAGGGGGGCACGCACGTAATGATGTAATTCAGATGTTACCTCTGTGCCTTGCATGCTCTCCATCAAATCCTTGTGAAATTAAAACACGATATTGAGCTAAAATCACAGTGAAAGCAAGGTGTTTTCCTTTTACTGTGGTATTACCGTAGCATCATGAGCCTCTTCTCCTTGTGGAAGCTGGACCTTACTGTGATTCACCTGGTGGTAAAACTAAAGTGACACTGTTTGGTTTGCTTTATTTTTTTGGGTAGTAGTGGTATGAGCCAGAGCTCCATTTTCAAAAGTGACATGGCCTAAAACACAATTCTACAAAGTATTTCAAATTTCACTGTTCTGGCAGCTTTTTTCAAATACTTGCATTTTCTTAGTACAAATAAGACTGTGGCCAGCATTTTCGGAAACTGCAAAAATGTTGCTATCCATCCAGATTTCCCCCCATTTAAAAAAAAAGAAAATTCTGTAAAGCAGTTGGTATTTTTACATTCCCCATTGGTTTAAACCCTGCTTTGTTTCTTCATTAAAAGACTGACTACCGTCCACGTCACAGCACAAACGGGTGTTACAGCTGCTGTGCTGGACACAGTCTTCCAGTCTGCGAAAAATTGGTCCTTTCCATGTGGTTTGTCACCCACTTGGACCCACAAATGCTGCAGCCAAACGCCTGCTCATCTTCCCTCTCTGCAGGGCGCTGGTTTTGGGGAGCGGGAGGCAGGAAGGGGCAGAGGAGGGTGGGCTGAGGTCAGGGAGGGCTCGTTATGCACCACCATGCTGCAGCCTGGAGTCCCTAGCCCAGCTCCTGCTTCCCAGCCGTGCAAGCCACAGGGACTGTCCAACAGAGGAAGGAGAGCTTAGTTAGGGCTGTCATTCTGGGGACCTTTCAGTGTAGGTAGGATCCCAACTCCTTTCACACCAGTAGCGGGCTTTCCATCGCCTGCAGAGGCAGAGCAGCAGTGAGTCAACTACCCTGAACTCGGCACTGTAACTGCATTTCTGCATCCAAAAGAGACATTTGTGGAACCTGTAAAAATAGATATAAAATACACATTATTTTTTTGGTTTTACTGCTGTCAGGGCTATAAAAACAATCACCTTTTTTTCATGCCAGGGCACGGTTAATGACAAATAAAATAATCTGGAGAGAAATGAAGTTACAGACTCATTTCTGACTGCTTTCTGTTTGTCTGCAAAAACACAAAAAGAATCCAGCACATGTGTATGAGCACTCAGAGGAGTGCTTGCAAAAGCCGTAGATGGTACATCTCTGTTACCCTGTCAAGGGAAAACTGCAGCAGCGCTATTAATTTCAGGCTGTTTCTGTAGCCCTGCACAGTGCTGTATTCTCCAGCACAGAAAAGAAGGGAAACAGGTGCTCCATCTCCTCAGCATCTGGTTTGGATGACCACAATGCTCCAAACACCTGCACTCTGCAGTCCCGCCAAGCCTTGCCTGCTATTGTATTAGGCAGGACTGGCTGCCTATAGCAATAAAAGACATTGTTTATCAGTTGTGCCAGAGGAACGTGGGTTGTGAGGAGGGGACAGAACAAACAAACCTGAAAAAAAACCCCAACAAACTGATAGGAAAGAAACTCTGTTTCTGTAACTTGAATGCTTTTGACCGTGAAAGGTCTTTGTTTTTTTGTTTTTTTTTTTCCTTTTTTCCCAGAGACTGGAAAAGGGAGCCCAGCCTTGCGGCTGGTTTTCCTGTCTGAACAGACAGTTGGCACTTGTGTTAAGGGGGGGGGTGAGACTTTTTCAGTATCAGGTATCAGGTTTTGGGACTTGAAGAGGAATTGCAGTTTCACATTTTAATACAGAATTGTTTTTACAGACTGTGCCAAGTTTTATCTCTACAGACTGTGCCGAGTTTTATCTCTGCAGCTCTGACTATAAACATGTTGATTCACGTCTTACTGAGAACGGGTTTAGGGCTATTTAGGATTAAAACTGAAACTTTGCCCAGAACTTTAGATACTGCAGTTTATTCTATTTTAGGTTTCCTCTTCAGGGCTGGCGAAGCCATCTCCCTGAATGTGAAAAAACCCGACACATTCAGAAAACCAAGTCGGGGCAACACGTGGTGGAAGATGCGGTAACGTGAGCCGTCCTAGTGAAGTCAACGGTATCGCCCACGCCCTTAAGATCACGCACAGATTTCAGGACCTTTTCGAGACGACAGATTATTCGGTCCTAAAACAGAGGACTGGCAGATGGTCCACCTAAACGCTGTTCTGGAAACCCGCGATAGTCGTACTCTCTGCCCTTGTGGAAGCTGCTTCATGTAGGGGCGTTTTACTCCTCCGTACCTGTGAGGCGGGGATGGCGACGGCCAGCGACCTCCTGTGTTGGCTTCTTCGCGGGAGGCGCGCACAGCCCCTCCGGGCCCCCCCGCAGCAAAGCCCCCGCGGGGGCGGCGGGCCCTGGGGGAGCCGGGGCCGGGACCTAGGCCGGGGCCGAGACCACCGGGGTCGGGGTCTAGGCCGGGGCCGGGACCTAGGCCGGGGCCGAGACC
>Ga0181612_133485_pt1 | contig 11439 bp, 14 predicted proteins | sample HoacroProtozoa21_FD_119630 | JGI IMG/M metagenome (GOLD analysis project Ga0181612, IMG submission 119630) | Hoatzin crop microbial communities from Cojedes, Venezuel. Combined Assembly of Gp0051906, Gp0051904, Gp0051908
ACTCCCAGGCTTCTCTGTGCTCCTGCCTTTCTGGAGTACGAGCAAGCCTGAGGGCAGGGTGCACCAAATGCTGGGAAATTCAGTGGACTCCAGGACTGAAGTATCGACTGCTGCAGCCTCCCTCTTGGCCTTTTCTCTCATGTAACCCTTTTTAAAAGAGACCGCCCTTTGCTTCCAAGACTTGCTAGTATTATCTATCTCTTCAGAGACTCTCCTTCCGAACACTCAGGAGGTGGAATTACCTAGTAAATTCAAAAATATTAAACCAAAATCTAAAAAGGATAGTGATATCATGAGGAAGGCTTAAAGACCTTTCACACTTCATTAGAACAGATTACGCTTTGCTTGTGCGTCTGCCGAGACGGCAGAACCATCCAAGTCTTTATCCTACCTGGCTGGCAGCGAGGACTCTGAAAATTCGTCCTCTATCAAGCAGGAAAAAAACCCAGTCATGAAACTCACTTTTCCTTCACTGTTTATTAAATCACCATATGGGCTTCAGAAATGTCTGTGTCAATGTCAGTTCCACACAAATACTGTCAAACTGAACTTCTTGTTTCTTCCGTATGGGTAGGCATGAACCTCTGTTCTAATTGCATGTGGTTTCACTGCTCCCGGAATGCACAGGGATGGCTGCGCTCTATAAAGGCGCATTTTGTAAAGGGCTTTGGCACAAAGACACTTTATGAATCCATGACATTAGTAGCAAGTGACATTCATGCCAAGAGGATGTTTGGAGCAGCCAGTTTCAATCAAAGACTCCAGGACATCAAGACATCTCTAAATAAGCTCTGGTTGAGTGGGAGAGACAGGTCATGAATATAAGGTACCACTCTCAGCCTACGCGCAGGACATGCGTGCTTGCTGTGCTTTACCACACTCTCCCCTCTGGCTATAAAATAACTAAGCAGTCTTCAGTTATGCCCAGGCTCCGCTTCCTAATTCTATTATCATTATTATCATCATATCTCAGAAATACACAGCTCTTACCGGGGACAAATTGGCTTCCATTTCAGCCAAGTTCCACTCACTCAAAGATAAATTGGGATTAAACACCTGTTGGAAGAAAAACACAGTTGGGGCTCTGAACGGTGCAACGGTTCGAGACACTGCTGTCCTCAGCTGCCTGCCTTGCCTGTCTGCGGGAGGGTGTAGCCTTGCTGGCAGAGCGGCCAGAAAGCAACGCCTGCCTGCACCTCAGCTGCTCTGCCTTACAACACGAAGCTGCAGGCCAAGGCTCCTGCGTGTTGGTTTGCAGCAGAGCCAGAACAGCAAGCGCCGAGCCGCGGGCGCTCGTGCTGATGCTCGAGCCTTGCTGCCTGCCAGTGGAGGGGCCGCGCAGGCAGCCGGTGCCGCAGTCGGGTCGCAGACCAGGGCAGCTGTATGTGTCACTGCGCACGCAGGTCAGAGCCCTTCTCTGCTGTGCGGGGCTCCTAGGACACTTCCAGATTCATATGGGTGTTAAAAGCATCCCAAAACTCAGTAGCAGCGGGCAGAGTACTGCTGCATCAGTGCTTCAACGGCAATTTCTTGAGAAGTCTGAGCCATCTGGGAAAAAGAGCTGCTGGTCTGGGGTACAGGGTTATGATTCGTTCTCACTCTCGTGACGTTCATTTGCACAGAGAGAGAAAAGTGTGTCAGTAACAGGAAAACACCTCCTAATGAGAAATAAGAAACAGAAACCAGCAGAGCCAGTGACGGAGCAGGCCATTAGAAAAGCTTTCTATGTCAAAATCAATCCGACGCTTGGGAACTGGCCTGAGGAGAATAAGATTGATTTTTCTTTTAAATGATTTTTCATTCTTGTTTATCCATGAAAGTTTACCATGTGCCTGCATCTGAAGCACCTCCTTGAGGGAGCAGATCTTTGACACACAGAGACTTTCACTAAGTACAGAACTAACTGATTATTGGCAAAAACCTTTCATATACTAACTCTATATACAAGGAGAAAGTGAGTGAAAGAGAGAAATAAACAAACCTTCATATTTCTGCATATGTATTTAAGAAAAAAGCCACCATCCATTTTTAGAGAAAATTGACCTGAGAACTGTAGACAGATACATATCTCAATAGACAGAGAGAATTTGGCATCAGCTACACTTCCCAGCACTTGAGGAAAAGGGGAAGGTAGTAGAGCTAAGGACAATCTAGGAGTATCTAAGATGCAGAATACGCAAAAAATAAACAACCCACCCAAAGCAATTACCAAACTAGCTAGAGTCGTATTAAACCTATTTAACGTAAATGTGCTAGGTCTCGTGCTGGTGTCTTCACCAAATGCACCATGTGATGTGCTCCTAGAAGCTCAAATACGTATATTTTCAGAAGAAATGTAAAATTTAAATTCTGAAATCCTGCCAGTTCCTATGAGCAGGACAAACTAGCGCTGTGAACTTCACAACTCTTCCCTGCAGCCACCCCGACAGAGGGCCCGGCACTCACATCCAAGAGGCTGGTGGGCTCCAGGCCGTACTGCTGGCTCCTCAGCAGCAGCTGCAGCCCTTCCAAGCTCCAGTCGGTGCCCTCCAATGGGTCTGAAATATCTGTTCTGAGAAAAGACAAGCGGAAATATTGCCATGAATAAGACTTGCATAGATCCACACAGAAAGCAGGACTGAGCAGCCTTCTGACATGAGGCTTATGCTAAACTCTCATTTTGAATACCAAGAGCGCACTGGGTTTATGCCATATCGCTTGGGTTAATCCCAGATGTAGAACCCAGCAGAGCACAGAGGGGACTGGGCTGATGGTAACACGAGGGAAGCTACTCCTCTCCTGGCGACGCATGTGATTTGGGGGTGGACAGTCTGTGCCCATTCCTTCAAGACTGGGAAAATTAAAGCTTTCCTTAGAGGAAATCCTTCTAGAGAGGCACCAGCAACCCAGAACAGACTGCATTCCCATCCTCCTGGGTTCAAGATGGCCGAATTACTATTAACTAATGGCTTTTATAGGAGTGACTTTTACCTGCAGGCATTCAGCCTGCAGGCTGCATTTACTGGAGACATTGAGCTAAAGAAGCAACTGTGTTTACCCCCCCCAGAAAAGCTATAAAAATTACTCTTAAAATCCAGGGTATTTAAAAAAGGACAATTTTTCTTCTAACAAAATGTTCTTAAGTAGCCAGTGGGTTGACAAGGAGGCATTTGGATCTCTGTAAAGACCCAAAAGAAAATGGAAGTCTTTCTGACAACCCTATTGAGTGTTCTGGGTTTTTGCCCCCCAAGTCCTGCTTACATTGCTGCAGTTGCCATAAAGAATGAATTCTGCAGTTAACTTCCATGTCATCCAGCTAGCTGCAGCTGCGCTTTCCTGCTGCTGGTGAAGTCTGCTGTACGCTCACCCATGGCGTCGGTGCTGTTGGGATTTTGGTCTCAGACCACAGCTCCAGAAGTGGCTCACCCAGATCGCCCTGTGGCTCAGCCTAATGACACTGTCCTAGTGCCCCTTGCAAGAGGACATCATTCTCTGGGTGACTGTCACATGCAGGATACTTGCGTGCCCTGGCTTCAAAATCATGAAACCTCCATCCCTTTGCATCAGACTTCTGCACTCAGTGAGCACGAACTCCCAACTCTCCATCCCTGTGAGTGACCTCACTTGCTGTTGCATCACTTGGAGGCATGGTTTTGTACCCTTTTATAATGCCTTGCTTGGGACTGCCTAGCATTTTACTGAGCCTCTCCAGTTCAAGGAGACAAGCACATCAACGCAGTTAAGTTTGGTGGGTTTTCACTCTTAGTCAGAGATGGGGAAGCAGAGATCTCTTGCAGTGACAGCTCCCCGGCACCTCCCCAGAAGCACGTGGCCCATGTGATGGTGCCAAAGTGACTGGCTGTCCCCTGAAGACAGACCAGCACTGACTCAGGAAAGTCACCTTGGAAAGGTGACAGGAGGAGATGCAAAGAGGGAACAGACTAAAAAGTCTATTTGACTTCACAGCACAGGAGAGGAAAAGAAAGGGGACAAATTATTTCCTTCTCAAGCCCAAGCCTGGGCCTGATAAATGCTTTGATCCCTAATCAAACATATGCCCTACTTAGCGCAGAGGTTATGGTGATGATCGATTGTCATCTTCCATCACTATCTGCGTATTGGCACACACACAACACCACATTCACTGCAGAGAAACACCAGCGACAAATATTTCCTTATGACTTTCTGTAACTGAAGACTGAACAAAACAAATGACAGAGGGTATACAAGCTACTGGAGGTGTACTGCGGACCAGTGGCCTGCAAGTCTGCAGACAGGATGCTGGACTGGGCTCCAGCTTTCACTTAGACCTCGAGTAAATCCCTCTCAATGAAAAAAGCCTCTTCCTGCTCCCATGGCTCAGATCTACACCCTCTGACAGCTCTTCCTCTACTGAGTCCTTCAAGCAAGTCATCCACAGACCCCCTACCCCTGTGAACTCTCCTCTGGGCTTCAAGGTTCTTCTAAGCAGGTGCCACAGGTAGAAGATGGAGCTCACCAGGCTGCATTAAGCAACTTAAAGTCAGCCTCCCTTTCCCCCTGGCTAATGAAACACGCAGGGCCACAGCTCTCCCGGGCTCCTCTCACCTGTCCAGCAATGCCCTTCTGCCTCTTCTCTCGGATGGTTGTGAGGTTCCCGTTGGGGCTGCACCACAGCTCCCTTTGCCTTCCAGAACAGACTGAACCATGGCGACTGGGAGCACAGGGGGTTCAGAGCAAGCCTGGCAGGCTGGCAGAGGGACATCAGGCTCAGCGGTGGCTTTCACTCCAGGGCTGACAGGCTCTTCCTTGATCAGCATGAGGCACTTCTCTCTGTATCAGAGGCAAGTGTTAGCACCACACACACAGCTGCTGCACAAAGGCCTCACGCTACTGGGAAGGGCAATAGCACAAGGTCTTGCCTCCACTTCCCACCAAACTGCCTCACAGAGTCCTTCCATCCCCCTAGACAGGCAAAAGAAACCAGCCACCTTGCTTTCTTTTCAGCAAGCGCCAGAAACATGCTCAGCTGGAATGTCTTCACTCACTTCACCAGTCATGGTTATAATGAATTTGCCCCATTTTGCAAATATGGAAAATATACTTCCATGTGTTGTCATTCTTCAGGTGAGCATTAGGCTTCAGACAGGTTAAAGGGTCACCAGGCTAGAGAGGTTCCCCTGAAAAAGAGAAGTCTCCACTCTAGAGATAGCAATGGGATCAGTAAGACCTTCATTGGAATGAGATGGTCTATAAGGTCCCTTCCAACCCAAACCATTCTATGATTCCCATGCTGGAGTTAGGACTGGACCAGCAAGCACTCTAGAGATCCCAATGGCACAAGTCAGTATCTTGGGGCTCTGCAGGATTTGGAACAGAGCCTGTCAAGACCTGACAGTCCCAGTCAGATGTTTTACTCTTGTGGAAGCAGAAGTTTGCGTTTTTCCAGCGGGAGAGGCACTCCACGTTATTCCTAGATGGACATATGGCATTGAAGTTTTGAACAGTAGCATTTTGTATGTAAAAGTCTACTCTGTACTACTTATAGCAGATGTTACAACTCCCTGTGAATGTGCACAACTGGAGCCAAAGTGACAAAGGCATTCAGACCAAGAGGCACAGGGCATGGAAAGCCATACTGAAAAAATATTATCTTACAACACTTACAGACTAGCTTTGCTGCAAGACAACGCATAAGCATGTCACACACACGGGATGGTATGTGACACTACAAAGCCTGCCTCGGCATTCCTTTCAGATCATCTTCTCATCTCATGAATCCTAAACTCCCACCAGAAGCTCATGTTGATTTAGGATGTACCACACTCCTGAACTCGTTATGGCCGTGGCTGGCTGAGATTCTCGAGTCATGCGGACACAACATAGATCAGAGGCCACCAGGTGGCACTCAGCAATTAGCAGAAATAAGCAACTTAACTTGAAGTAATTGTTGGTTTGTTTTTTTTTTCTTTTTGATCTGGAGTTCTTCACATGCTTCTAGCTAATTTTATGGCTATGGTTTCAATTATTAGGCAGATTTACAGGCATTTCTAGAGTATAACTGCCTTGCCTCTATGCCTGAGAAACTGTTTCCATGATTCATCTGTCTACTTACTTTCCACTGACATAGTTGTAGCTACTCTGCTACTAGCCCTAAATATACTGCATGTCTGTGGCAGGAAGAGATAAGCATTAAAATACCCCTGCATTCAGTTCTTCAGTTACTGGGACCTTTTCACAGAAATGTTGTCAAACATCGGAAGTTGTTGTGTTGCAACCTTTCTGTTCTCATTAGCAGAAAGATGTACAGTTTGATTCTGTTTCTTCTTTGCCAAAGCCAAAAGGAGACTTCCTTTCTCTCTCTCTCTCAACAAACCCAATGTGTGCTAGTATCTCATTATTTGATTACGTCTGAGACAGCCCCTGTCTTGAAAACAAAATATGAAGAAACATGGAGTACTTCTCCAAGAGGTGAGTGGAAGTTCTCAGCATGAAACTTATGACTTTGTTTTGACAGTTATGCTGTTATTATCCTGCCCTAATTCTGAAAATCTGACACACCTTGCAAACTGGAAAAAAATATTCCAGCCCACCATCTCTATAGAGATTTGTGAATCAGACAGAAACTTTGGTAGAATTACAGCCAGGAAAAACTCTTTTGAAGTTATGCATGTCCATACCTGACTCTCCCTGTTTTTACTCACAAACATGTTTACCTGTCATTTTCAGGAGGGGACTGCATATTTATTACATTGGCTGGTGATGCTTCAGTAACATCAGCTATGATGGGTCCTCCAGCAATTGCAGGGCTGTTTAAGCAAGAGGCAGGTTCTGTCGATGGCTAAGAGGAAAGCAAAAATCATATAGATTTATCCTTCTCAGAACAAGTCCAAGGCCCTATCTGAGACAGTTAGGGTTTACTCACTGTGCCCTTGAGTCCTCCTTGTACAGAAACCAAGAAAGCTTTTACCTACTGTGCAACATTATAATTTCCTCCGGTCTTTCCTCCAACCACATAGAGATGCAGGTGTAAAATAAGCACTGTGGCTGCAGTGTCAGCTGCTGAGAAGTTCTGCCATGTCTGACATTTTGCCTAGACTGTTTAGCTTCCTCTGGAGGGAAAGATCCAAAACAGCCCAACAGTGGAGCGTGGGTCTCACACCAGCTCAGGTATTTTAACTGCATGACATCTTATGTGTCTGCATTGGTGGGGATCCCTCAGCAACTGCAAAAATCTGGCTCTGAGCAGAAAGATCACAGCACCCACTTCTAGAATATATTTCTTCCTCTCTGCCCTTGAGGTGCGCCAGGCTAGGGTAACACCGCGGAGAGATTGGTGTGCGGGGTCTGCCTTTCCCTCCCACCAGCCACGGCCTCCCACATGGACATGGCAGCACAAGCGCATGTAAGCACATGCCCCTCCCTGAAACACAGGAGCTGAAGAAATAACAAATGTCACTCAGCTCCACAAACCTCTTAGCTGCCAAACTCTTCCAAACTACTTACTCTGTAATCCGTATTATTGCTTCAAATGTTTTTCCACCCTGACCAAAGAAATCCCACAAAGCTCAGAGGCTGGTGTAAACCTACCGACTGTATGAAATAGGAGTCATGGAGGGGGTCTGTAGACAAATGCCGGCTGAACTTGGACACTTGCGGAGCTGAGATCCCATTGTCAAGCATCAGAGGTCTGTGAAGAGAAACAGGTTTGTTTTCCCAGAACATACTGACAGGTTCTTGGTTGCTCACGCAAGAAATGTCTCTTAGCCAAGGCTTGTTTTCCCCTGGGTACTCTGTTTTTCCTCAGCTGTAAGGTACCGTCTTGTCCAGTGTTATGAACAAGGAAGGAAAACAACAGTTTTGGAGGAGGTCACCATTATAAAAAAGGGATTAGCCATATAGAGAAGGGATGATCTGGGTTTTCTAGATCTTATTTTAAAGATGTAAGTAAAATAACAAATTCAATTCATATTTTGAATTGAACACAGTCAATTCATTTTTTCTTCTAATTGCTAGTGGTCTCAAACTCTGGGTTGCATCCTCCTCTTGTTTTACTGGAGGTAGCTACACTGAAATCGTTAGTGCAATTCTGGGAATCTGGCCTCGTTACCAGCTCCCTCGTACTCAGGGACTCTTTGGCAAAGCTACGTCTCAGTACGTAGCACTGCATAAAAGGAACTCGTGCCATTCGCTAAGAACTAAAACAGGGGGAGACACAAAGCAAAGCAGAGCCTAAACTCACTGCATACAGGCTTTTAAAAAATGGCTGACAGGGTTATACAGATGGCCACTGCCAGCAAGAAGTGAATCTGCATGCTGGGCTCTGCAGCAGGAGTCCTTTATGGTTAGTAAATGATTGAAACCAAGACAAAATGAGAAGCCTCAACATGGCATCACCTTTCCACCATGAAACTTGCTGGGTGGCAGTCCTTGGTTTTGTGATAGAGTCCCAGAGAAGCTGGGAACTGGTATATTTTGACACACGCCTACTATTGTTAATGTTGTGATGATCCTATAAAACTGCCTAGCAAATCCTGCTTCTCCTCCCCCTGTCCCGTAGTCAGGAAAAGCATCTTCAGTGTTCATTTAGAAGACAGTGATTTGGCTGAGGGCACCAGTGAAAGCCAACAGTTTTTTCCACAGTAATGTCTAACAGACTTGACAGAAGATAATTCCTAGCTCCCTTCTTCCTACAGACACTGGAGCTGGATGTGTTGGGAGAAATTACAGGTTTGGTCAGACTCTAATTAGATCCCGCAGTGAAGGGCATCAAACAGCAGGACACAGTGACCACAGAGCTTGAGATTTCATTGTTGTCTAACAGCTCATTTAACAGCCTTTTTCTATTCTATTACATTAACCAAAGACACAGAATAAGAAAAGAACATCTGAATCACCCTGACATGGACTTTGTTATGGCGTAATCTACCCTTCGGTACACACCGAGATATCGTCGGCAGCCCTGTGACAAATAGGAATTTGTAAGTGTCCAGCTCTGCTCCAGAAGCCACAAATGAACCTCCCCATCCAACATTTCTTATCAAAACAACTTTGGTGTCTAACCCATCCAACAGCCTCCCAGGTCAGACGTGCCTGTGGGACCTACAGACATGCCTGTCCTATCCAAACCTACCCAGAGCCCCCAAGTCAGCACCTGGGTCTGCACCAACAGCTGCTCCAGGCTGTACGCTATGCTTTCCTGCAGTCATTTAAAAGAGAGGCAGGAAGACAAAACTGTGAAAAACAGAAGTGCAGATACAGACACAAGAGCTGAGGTTCCTTGAACACAGACCTTTGTGTTTCCCAGGAAGCAGAAACTCAAATTAACATGCACAACACCGTGCAAATTGCAGCTGGGTTGCATCAGTGTGATCCCTCTTCATACGGAGGTCAACACAGTTGCTGCGCAGATAGTTCTGTGCTATTCTGCCCCTTTCAGCACAGTTTCTCACTAATGATTTGCTTCTTTCAAAAAGCAGTGGTCTATGACACCATTCCTTGGGCCGCAAAGCTTTTACAGGGAGGGCACGGCCCTGACAGTGGAAATTAGACATCAGATCTGGCATCTCATTTCTCTGCTTCCCCACTCCACTGGAGGAAAATTTCCCCACTAATGAACCTCAGCGACTCAGCGCAGCTGATAACCTCCCCTTGAGCCTACTTCTTGTCTACCATTCTCCATGGGGTGTTTATCCCTTCCGAGAGGCTCAGTAGAGGGGGTAGGCAGAGGTAAGCCTACCCTTACTTCCCGTAAGCCTACGGGCTCCTTCATTCAATCCTGTGTTTCCTTTACAATCCTCAGAAGAAGAGTCAGCCAAGAACAAGGACACCAACTTCAAGAATAGCATCTCCCTTGAGCAGCCATTCTTGGGAAGTCTGGCTCCTTTCTCTGAGGCCTGGAGAAGTTTCTGTGTTGCCAAAGGCCACAAGGTAATAAAGGTGGGAACAGGAGGCAGGTCCCTGCCCTCACCCTGCGTCACAAAGGTAAATCCCTCTTGGCAGCCCCTCTCCCCTCTTTAGATCACAAGCAGCACAGAGCAAGAAATGTACCACTGCTCTCTTGGAAGGCACCACGCTTCCTAATTCAAGCTCCTCTGTTCGCTTGCCTTGAAGAGCTTATTTATGACTCTGAAGATACACCTTAGCTAAAATCTTTCTCCACCTAGAAAGGTTGCATGCCACCAAACCTGTGCCGGATACACACTCCATTCAGAGACTATAGGTCAAACTAAAGGTGTCTGTGGGCTGCCTGGGCCCAGCCCCACTCTCACTGATGACAAGTGGCAAAACCGGAACCTGTAGGTCCAGCAGTGGGGTCCTGCCCTTTACCCTCTCACTAGTTAGTGTTCCCATCTCCCATCGCTCTCTGTATTCCCCAGATAAAGGTCACGAGCTGACACGGTGCTTCTCTAAAGACCACTGAATGGGGCATGTCAGCAGGTCTGACTCGGCAGTTCAGCCCATTCATTTCCCATCACCATGGTGCCCTGGTCCGGTGACCGCCGGCCTGGGCGAGCTGAGCTTGTGCTTTTAGTGAGGGGGCAGCATTATGCACCCGTGAGCGTGCGCGCACCACACAAGGGTACTTACAGCTTCCTCTTTATCCCAGTGCTGCTAGGGCTTGATTGGAGCTGGCCAAACAGAAACTGAATCAGCTGTCAGGAGAGATCAAAATCCAGTGTTAACCAGCAGAGTGATTCAGCACTCCCTGCTCTTGCGGCCGTTCTTATCTCATGCCTTCCTCCCCCTCGCCACCACCCCAACGCTGGGAGCAGCCATGAAATATGGGAGCCAAATCTCATGAGACCCTGGAGCCTGAAACAGAACGAAGCTTTCCAAGAAATCAAACGACCTGCCTAGCTTTCAAGAAACGCAGCCAGGTGCCTGCTTTGAGCGAAGGCTGCTTGATGCATGTGCTCAGCGCTCTCTCTCTCCACTTCTGTTCATGCAGAACTCCAGCTAGCGCTGTTTGACTTGGGAATCTGCCTGTGAAGTACACATGCCAACATTCCTAGGCCCGGAGTTAGACCTGGCCTCTATAGAAGTCTTTAGTGCCCTTTATGAGAGGCTCTATAAATTCTGGTAAAGACTTTGCAAGTGAAAGAGGCAACCCGCTAGGGGAGACCCTTCACTCTTTCTGTTGAGTTTTTCAGCCCTGTGAAATTCTGTCTTGATATAACAGGACACTAAAAAGCATGCAGAATGGCTTTGGAGAGGAATCACTTAGCAACATATTCCCAGGTCAGCTTCAGCCTAACACTCTGCTTTGACCTCCAAACAAAGAGAGCACTATTATTATATATCACAGCTGTCTCTTACTCATTGCTCAACATGACAAAATAGAGTTGCATAAATGGCTCTACAGTGAGTGGTGCGGCTGGGCCAGCCCCGGGGCTGGGGGGACGGTTGATAGCCCCCTGCCTTTTTATCCCGTCCAATGACTCCACGCCGCCACGCGAGGGGCAGCATGGGGCTCTCAGG
>Ga0181612_166288_pt1 | contig 11439 bp, 9 predicted proteins | sample HoacroProtozoa21_FD_119630 | JGI IMG/M metagenome (GOLD analysis project Ga0181612, IMG submission 119630) | Hoatzin crop microbial communities from Cojedes, Venezuel. Combined Assembly of Gp0051906, Gp0051904, Gp0051908
ACTAATTGCACTAACAAACTCTCTCTTCTCCCATGTTGGTGTTTATCCACTTTATGTAACTCTGGAGAGGGATGGCGTACACTCTCAGCTGTCAACTGTGAAACTGAGCAAGCCAAGCTCTTTTAGTCACGTCCCATAAGAGACTCTCATCATCAAAATAGTCTTTTGGTGCACCTGTTCCCAGCTGAATGAACCTTTCCTGAGCAGATCACCAGAACTGTACACATTATTCCGGAGGAGTTTTCACAGTGCTACTATTTATGTGATATTAAAGCTTTTTGGCTGCTCTGGAGGCTTCCTGATGCATGCTGTTATCACACGTGCTTTATCCATAGCAGCATTACAGTGATAACTCCTAGTTAACCTTTGGAGACAGGTACACTTTCGTTCCTGTCTAGCTATTGAATGCTTAAGTTTCAGACAAAATTATAGTCCATAAATACATAATTTAGGGATTAAACTAAATTCATTAAATTAAGTTGATTAAATTAACCTGCTTTCTGTTCCTCTGCTCAGTGATGTTACCCAGCCCTTCCTGTGAGATATTCTGCTGCTTCTGTCAGGCAGTGAGGCCAGTAGCTTAGTATCATCGCCAAGGTGTCTGGCTTGGCTTAAACACACTGAGGTTGTTTACCTAGGTTTCAGCAAACTGTTTCATGGAGAGATTATTGCTTCTCTTTGCATTAGGGACTTGAAATTCCTTGTTGTCCTCCATGCTACCCTGGATGCCAGCAAGACAGAGCACAAGAGACTGCTCTTTACTCTCACCTCTGATAGCTGGCACTTGAGTGGCTCAATGTCACAAAGAGAAACAGAAAGAGGATGTACAGGGGGTAACAAAGGGTTTACCATGTACAAACTAAATCTTGGAGGAATTTACTAAGAAGTGGAGATCTCTCCCACAGCTGTCTGGCTTATCACTAGGCCAGAGTTGGGCAGAGTCTCACAGAGATGGCACAAGACAGACCTGTGTTACCCAATGAGACCCTACCAGATTTCATGGTCTTGGGGACAATGATAGATATTTTTGATTCAATACTGATTTTTTTTTTCATTTGGCAAATAATTTATTTTTCTAACTTTGCCTTTTTATCCTGATTTTAGCTAAAACTTAGCTTAAAAAAACATACATCTGAGGGGAACATCCATGAAAGTTTGTTGAATTATAGCCGACTAAAACAGGGCTTGTGTCTGCAAAGTACTTGTGTAGCATTTGCTATAGGGTTGTATAGCCTGTAGACCTCTTGTTGCAGAACTATAAGTGAAAATAGATCAGTTTAGTGCAGGAAGACAAACTAATTATCTGAACAAATTGTTAAAACAGAATTAAGCATGTTTAGTTAGGGTGCCTGCTGTCATCCTTGCAGCAGTAGTAGCTGTCTAGAGCTTTAAAGCTACAGTAGAGAAAGTGAGCAGGGCAAATGGATGGAGCAGATGTTTGATGCTTTGGCTAAAACAACATGACCCTTGGAGCTAAGCCCACTCATACTTTGGTCTCCCTCTATTTATGGTAACCTGCTTTTCACACTTATTTTACTGACAAGGTATATAGTTCTTGAGAGAAGCCGAGCTCATTTGAAGTAGAAGTTGATCAGATTCTGCATCAGGGTCTTCTCCGGCTGGCTTGAGAGACTGATAATGCTTGCAGTAATTTTTAAAGCTTATTTCCTTTTTTTTTCTGCTACATTTTATAAACTTTTCTTATTCCCTGCTTCCATTTCTTATCTCCTTTTGTTTATTTCCTTTTTCTATCTATTTTCTCTGGTCTCTTTCAAGGTTGTGAGCTCCCCTTTTTCAGTGGTGATACTCAAGGGAAATTAAAGGTTAATACAAGATAGGGGCAAACAACAATTCATTTCCAGCTGTGCTACCAGCCCAATTGGCTTTCAGCTGCATTCTGTGCTGAAAACTGATGACTTACAGTTGGCTAAAGCTGAGGGTAGGGCTGGAGCAGCTGTGATATAGCAGGACGGTAGAAACTTGCAGAAACAACTGGTTTCGTTAAAGCTGAAAAAGAATGTCATTTCCCCCCCTTCTTGTGTAATTAGGTGCTCTGAAGGTTTTCCTGTGCTGTTAGATTCCTGCTGAGAAGCAGCAAGATTTCAAGAACAAAGCTGTTTGTATGTATATAAACTAATGTAGTGAAATGTTGAAGTAATGTATTAAGTAATACTTATGCTTTTGTAAGGATTTTTTTTTTTCCCTGTGCATTTAGTGCTTTTGGAAAAGTTGCTGGATTAACAGCCCTGTAGTTGTCCATCTGTCTGGGGAGAAGGTACTGCCTGGCCCCTGGCCTGGCATTGCCTTTGGCTCACCTGCCAATCTAGACCCCCTTGAGAGGATGCTGGTGCCCATTCAGTGTCTGTTCACCCCACCACCATCCTGTGGAGGTCTGAGAAGTTATGCTTTGCTGAAGACTGTGAGAGCTTTATGTTTCAGACTATGGACCATTTGAAATTCAGCCGAGTACAAACTCATCTCGTAGCACTGAAGCTGACTTGTGAGGGCGCTCTCTGGGAGGGCTGCATGGCGTTTGCCGTGCCAAGGGAACTGTGTCTCTATGGCTGGTGACTCTGCAGAGGAACCTAGGCGCTTCTCTCTTGACCATTATTCCTGCCAGCTCCTCTTTCTGCTCTGCTGCTATAGGGGCCAATGTAGTCCTACCAGAGAGGATTTTCTTCCCGGCAAATGTGGTTTTATACTATTACCTGGAGTCTCTTTGTCTATGCTAGCAATGTTACTGCTGCTTCCCCTGGGGCTGCAGGACATACCCTGAAATGCGTCAGTGTGTTGCTGTAAATGCTGAGCGCTTTGTTGTTTCTTTAATCCATGCTGACTGCATCATTTCTGGGTATCATCAGAAAAGTACTCACTTCAACAGCAACTGCGTATGGCCCACTAGGCTTCATGTTCTTGCCTGCGTCATCACATGAAATGGCATTAGAACTGGCTAGGTCTTCCCTCTGAAGAGAGGAGAAAACAAATGGGAAGGAATAGCGTAAGTGGCTCTTCTTATCAGCAAAAAAGAGGATTTGTTTTCTCGCAGACTAAGCTGCTAATACCGAATGACATAAAGAAAGAGATAAGGGCACTGCTAAGTCTCTGAGGAGGGTTGTGGGGACAAAGTATGCTCTCCAGGGAGGATAGAAAAGACAAAACAAAGCAAAACCAATGCAATTATGGAAAGAAAAAATAAGCCACTCCAAGAGGAAGCTTAGCAGAGGAAATGGGCAGCAGGCAGCAAAGTTATGATGTCTACATCAAGGAACCCAGGGCCAATAGGGGCTGGTGAAGATCATCCGCCAAGTAACAGAGATAAGATCCGTAAGCAACAGAAGAGAATTTAAAAGAGTAAGGGGCCTAATATTCCTTACCTTCCTCCAAAATAACTTACTGTAGCTGTGCTGCTTAGAAGAGTTACTGCATCAGGATAGGTTGTTCCTGTATAAACTCCTCTGGATTGCATTGATTAGTTACAAATAAGCTTCCGAGGCCAAAGGTGAAAAATATTTTCTACTAATACTGTACTTATTTCCTGAAAGAGAAAGAATTATATGAAATACCAGAGAAAGATAACCAAGAAAGAGTGGCTTTCTTGAAGGAAGGTGCTAAAGGGCCACAAATGAGTTCGAGTATTTAGCTGGGAAGCCTAAATCACCTTTGCAAAATATTGAAAGCAAGAAAAAAATTTTGCAGTGTGATGAGATTAGGTGAACAGGCTGAAATAGAGGTGGCAGAAAATCTGACCTTTGCTTTTGTTTGAGTACCCAGTGGATTACCCATGGAAAGAGAAGCTCCTGGTAAAAGCTGGGATGAGATACCTTAGTGTTCCTGACACATCTGAGAACTTCGTAAGAGTCAAACAGGTTGTCCTGCATATTGTCCAGATCTTTAATGTAGTTATGAGTGGGACATGGTGAAAAGAACTGGTGGAAAAATCAAGACCAGCTTGCTTTAGGCATTCACCAGGCTTTCTGGAGTTGGTGATGTCTGTTAATAAGCCATTTTACCTCGTTTCTTAACTTTACCTAGTAATAATGGAAATGGAGATCTGAAACAGCACAGCCTTGTGTATTTTGGTATTTCCCCCAAATTGAGCTTATTTTAGTGGAATGAAATTTTAGTATTTTAGAGAAATGTAAGAGCCACTGATTCCTGGCATGATCTACCCTTACTTCTTGCCATGGGTTTTGCTATATTTGTCATCTGAGCTTCTCGTGTGCTGGACAACACAAAGCAGGGCTGCTTCAAAACAGAACAGTCAACTAGTTATTAGTAGCTTGTTTGTTTGTCCTCAGGCCTATTTATAAAAACAGCCCCAGGCAGGGAATTCTGCCAGCAGCCCAACCGCTAAACAATTACAGATCTTTTCTTGGAGCAGTGTGTTCAAATCTATGCAATAATTCAGCAGCAAACCATAGCCCCCACTCACATGTGAATGAAAGTAGCCGTGTTTGTGTGCAGAACTTTTGGTTTTTTTAACACAGAGTCTCAAAAAGTATCCATGTAATGTGCATAAAAATACAAAAAATAACTTAATAGGGAGCACTGCCAGTTTAGTGAAACCTGGCCCAGTGAGAGATGCAGAACTCAAAAGGAAGACAAAATGGTCAAATAAATATTAATCAAGAACTATACATAGGCTGCAAACTCAGACAAGGAATTCAAGGGACTGGTACTCACAAAGGGCCAGGCTTACCAGCTCCCTTGGGTTATGTTTAAGCAAAAAATGAAAGGAAACCCCTCTGCAAGGGAGAAGATTCCATCTTACTTTGAAAGGACACGGTAATATCTGGTTTTATCGGTGGTATGATACTTCATAGATTTCAGTTCACAAGTGTGACATATGCTTGATGGGTTTTGCACAGTTAATGTCGCATTGCTGATGAGATACACTCTTCAGCTAGTGGATGCAGGACTATAGGGACCAAATGATAGTCCCTTGGGGGCAAAAATACGCTAGAAGTAGCAGGAGGCTTAAACGTTTGAATCTTGCTTTTGGTTTTGTTCAGACTGCTGTAATAGCATAGCAAGAGGATTTTGTGAGAATATCTTGTGAAGCAAGAGACAGTGAACAAGTCCAGTAAATCTTATGAAAGGAGAAAACATTCAAGTGAGACTTTTGGGGGAAACCCTCTCCAGTGGAGACTGCAAACTTTGCACAAGGCTGCCTCAGCCGGATCACTTCTTGGTCCAAAGTACAGAAGTCATGAACTGGAACATCTCTGCTTGGGGAATGAGTGTTTGTTAACCAGATTGGTTGTATTTCAGGGGTTTGAAATGTTCTTTCTAAACTTGAAATATTTGTCTGGATTAACTAGATCTGATGCAAGGTTTTGACAGTTTTGCATTTGATTTATAACTTCAGCCTTAAGGAAGACCTAGAATTTGGGATTTAACCCCAAATGACTATGAAATTAATTAGCTCTTTAGATATTGGGTTTTTTAAAACTATTATTTTATTTTTTACTCTCTTCTTTCTTGGAGGGTAAACAAAGCAAACCTGCCTGGCTGCTGCCATGGAGTGGTGTGGCAGGGACAGTCTACCCCCAGGTAACTTGGGCACCGATTATATAAATACACCTTTGAAACATTTAATCCCTCCATTGATGTCTGAAGATTGAGGCAAATCCTGAAGCAGCTTAAAAATCAACTGCTGTGCATAGGACAAGAGTTGAAAACTCAGAAACCCTGTCTCTTTTTCCTGTGTATACGTATTTCTGGAAAACGGGCTCTATTGAAGGCGTGACAGCGGCAGAGTCGCTGCATCTCCAGCACTTACAGCAAATCAGACTGATACGACCATGGATGGTGGAAGCCCACAGCATCGTCTGCTTCTCCTCCCACACATCAGTCTGGTAACGTGAATGAGAAAGACTGTATTTTAGGTTGCATACTCTGTCCTTGTTCACTCTTCAGGTTAATGAGAAATGACTGAAGATGTCAAGTTTTGGATGCCGTGGTTCAAAAATGAAGTCATCCAGTATTAAAAGTATATACCTCTTGAACTATGAGGTGAGGGAGTTGGGAGGAATCCTTTAGCATCTGCATAACCTTTTCTTAATAATTTGTTTATTTTGTCATATACAGACTAGTACATAATATTGGACTAAGGAGCAGATGCAGACAAAGTATAAAGTGTGAAGTTCTGTGAAGTTAGTGACCTATTGTTTCTTTTCTCTTCTTTTTCTTTTACCTTTTTCTTTGTCTTCATTACAGTTTAAAATTGGGGAGCTGAGAAGAAATGTAGCTCTCAGTTTCAGTTCCTCCTTTTTGCACAGAGCCCTCGTGGGATTGCCCTGATCTCCCTTCCCTACAGATTATTCAGCCACTGTTCTTTGTATAAAGGGTTAAGATCTGATGATGTTGAAACCAGTCTCCTGTTTACAATCATTGCAGAACTGTAGTATGGAAATTTCCATCTGCAGCAAGATTAAAAAAAAAATAAATCCCTGCTGATTTTGTGAACATTTAGGTCCAAATAAAGAAATAGTGGCTGAATCAAGCATATTAATTCTGATTAGCACATACAATGTGTTCAGCCAAAGAGGTCTAAGCTAACTGCCCCCTGTCCTCTGATGAAATTAGCTTGCTCTGCTTCTACAGCCAGCAGAAGTTTTTCAGCATCAGCACAGGAACCACAGTTTCGCTTGCAGAGGTACCTAAACGGCTCAACCCTGATAATCTTTGTGTTGAGGTCTTCTAAAGTGCAGTGCTTCCTTCTTTAGGGAGATATGATCAAGGTAAAAAATTATTGATTTTAGAACTGTTGCTAGAAGTGGGTTAATTTTTCTTGTTATTTAGCTCTTTCATCTGTTTGGGCAATGATAAATACAAGGATGTCAATACTTTTGGAGAGCAGATTTCGTGGTGCAAGATGTCTGTGATAGATTTAAATCTGCGATTTGATTATTTCGGGAAGGAAAGAAAGGTCTGTGGTCCTACAGGCGTTTAGAAGAAACTAGACAATTGCTTAACTTCTCTAAAAGCAAGACCAGTGCTGTCTCTATTTCATATGCTGTGTTTTACACATTTGCAGGATTACAGGGGGTGTAATTTCACATAGTAGTTGTGTTGGATTTTCCATATCAGTTCTGAGCACGCGCCAATAAAGCACCTATCTCCCTGCAACCACAGAAGTGTCTCCTGCTCCTTGCCCAGCCCAGCAGTGTGACACTCATGTAGCATTTGCACTGCGCACAGAAGAGTACGCTGCTTATATTTAAAACACTGACAACTTTAAAACTTGCATTGGAGGCTCTGCTGTTTTCTATTAACCCTGGGATTTGAATTATTGTTTCTGTGTTAAGTTCCTGACAGTAGCAGATTGCAAAAAGCAAACTTCATGATAGGATGCACAATTGTGGTTTTGGGAAGAGGATCTTTCACAAGTTGATGCTTTTAAGTAGTGTTAAGGTTTGTTGCTGGGCCAGTCTGAGAAGGAGCATTTGTTTGTGAAACCGTATTGCTGGCCTGCATGCCAGTGAGAGGCAGGAACCAACCGATCCCTGTCATGTGGGCTGTGTGCTTGGTGCTCGCTCGAGCATTCTCATACGCTGGCTAATGAGCTTGGCGATCTCAGCATCTTCAGGCTGCTCTAAGTGACTGTGTTGGGTTTTTTTTTTTTATGAGAGTGAAATTAAAGGTGTTCCACGTCCTCCTATTTTGCTTTCAGGACAAGTTATAATTAATTTTCGCTTCCCTTTGTAAACCCCAATCCAAAGTTCTGCATAAGCAACAATAATCAAGGTGAATAATTCAACACTATAGCGATTTGTACTTTCAGAGGTCTTTACAAGCATTACACATTTCACTGTCACAACACTCCTGTTGTGAATGAGCATTATGCTCATTTTTTTGCTGAGCAAACCTCTTGCTGAAGTCCAGAGCAGTTGGAAGCATGAGTGAAATGATTGGTGGCATTGGGATGGACTCCAGCAATGCCTGTTGCCAAAATAAAGTGGGATGCCTTTGGGTTTGCCTGGCAGGGAGGAGTCTGTGATAATGCATAACCTCTGCACTTGCTGGGAAGAGCAAGCATCCGCAGGCAGCACCGAAGGGGGCTGTACCACGCGTGTGTTGCACTGTGCACTGACAGCTGTGGATGATCTCCTGTTGCAATAGCATGGAAGGCGGCTCCTGGGTCTCCGTCGCTGTGCTGATCACGTGTAGAGGTTTTGGCCTCGTGCTCGTTAGGTGACTGGTGCAGGGCACGCTGGAACAGTCAAGGAGGATTTGCCCGGCGGAATGAGGAAACACTGTAAGAATGAGAATCAGAATTTGCTTTTAATCTGACGGCTTTTGGGCTGCCGGTCTCTACGTGGAACATTATCTGTGGCGCAAAGAGCAATAACTGGGGCTTCCATGATTGCTCTTTGACTATTTTTTTTTAGTCATGGAGTTGTTCCACACATAGGGTCCTTGTGGGGGAGGTAAGTATGCATTAAAAAGGAGAATGTGGATGTCGGAAGTGCAGATGAAATGGTAATATGAAGAGTATTCCCACCTCAGGGCTCACCTGGGTCTCACAGGCACTGCCTTGGTCTAGGGGTGCTTTTCTCAAGGATGCTCTGCAAGCTACTCTGTGTCAGGATAACACCCTTGTGCTGTTATTGAAGTAGAATGGTGTCTCCAGCTTCACCAGTGGTGGCAAAGGCAGTGAAATGAGGAAGGCTTCTGTGTTTCTCCCTATTTCTAAAGCCATGGCTTGAAATAACAGAAATATCTGTTTCACAGCTTTTTTTTCCCAGCCATTTCCATTGTTTTTGCTTGAGTACACAGTCTTCCTAATTCATATAGAAAGGAAATTCTACAGTGGAAGAGAATATCTCAAAAATGAGGCAAACCCCGCAAGCTCTGAGGGAGATCAGAGAATTTTTCAAGGCTTTGTTGTTGCAGAGAGGTGCATTTGTAAGATACATCTGGGTCTGCAGGCACGGGGTTTGCATGGTAAAACATGGGCACTTCAGGTTGGAGGTGAAATCCTGGCATTGGTCAAGCCAGTGGGATTTTTGCCAGTGATTTTAATCAGAGCCAGAATTTCACCCTAGGTCTATAATCTGGTGTAATCTCCCTTTGAAGTCACATGGATTTTTAACCAATATTTTACATAACACCAAAATAATTCACTATCCACCCAATATTGTCTGTTTTCCTGTGGAACCCAAACTGAATGTTCCAAATGTGTTTTCCAAAAACTGAGATGATATTGAATTAAAAATCTGACTTTTTTCTTTTTTTAAATATGGGGTGTTTGAAGAGTCACTTTGATGTTGTGGGTATATTTTTCTTTTAAACCCATGGTCTGACCTCATAGCTAAACATGCTTTAAGCTTGAGGTTGGGATAAAGATTTATGTAAATCCCTTCCAACAAGAACTATCCTCTGATCTTATGGTCCTGTTTTATGGCTTAGAGAAATGCCTTTTAGAATCATCTGGTGAATAAGAAACTTGTGTGCCGCTGAAAAAGCGGTTTGTGTCTTTAAAACGAATATAATTATCGACTGTAGTTCCAAGTAAGAATTTCTAGGTTTAGGATTGTATGTCTGCATACACGGGGCCCTGTAGCCAAGGACTGGCTCTGCTGAAACCTGAGGAAATTCCATCTCCAGCTTAAATGTACCCAGAGTTTCACTTTGTCATTGATGCAACATCTGAGGTTTTTAAGGCTGCAGGTGTGTTTTGAGCCTGCTGGGCTGCAAGAGAGAAGGTGAGATGGAAAAACCTTTGGTGCAATAGTATAAGGCTTCCATGTCAGAGTGAATTAGAGGTGTAGTGCACAAAAACTGTGTTATTTTGAAAGAGGGTTGCTTCTTTCAGATCATCACACGTTATGAATCTTTGGAGGTTTTCAAGACCAGACTGGCTAAAGCGCTGTACAGCCTGGTTGGAGTTCACTGTTGACACTGCTTGCAGAAGGAGGTGGGACTAGAGAATTGGAAGTCCCTTCCACTCTGAATTGTTTTATGACCTTGAATCATGCACAAATCTCCTTGAATAAGCGTTAGTAGATCCTAGTCAAACACAGACTAGAATTTATGAGGTGATAGTACAGCAGATAGTCTTTCTAGTGCAGATGATTGGTTTTAACTTCTGTACTCATGGACTACTAAAAGCTGGGGTTTTTGCTTTACATTTAAATTCCTCATCAGCTGTTTTACCTGTAGTTAATGTATTTGAGGCTTCAGTGCCAGTTACATTCAGAATTGGAGATCACTGGTGGAAACGATACAACAGGTCAAACACAAGTGCTTGGGGTTCATGGAGAAATTACTGTACAGCCTTCTTTGGCCTCTGCAGAAACCAAACTATTTGGGAAGAATGGCCTTTGAGGGATTTAGGAATCTATGTTGCTGCTTGCATTAAAGTAAAATCCTGGTTCCGCTTGGTGCTAGGCCCTGTATAGACATACAGAGAAAGAAAAATTTTGCTCTGGGGAGTTTATAATTATTTATGGTCAAAACTGAGGAAGGGCTTCAACAGAACCAAGCACAGGCTCAATGACTTACTAGAAGTCAGTAAGTATGTCAGTGACAGAGATGACTCTTACTTCAGTGTCCTGTACACTTGATCATGTGATCTTCCAGGATTTAGGAACTGTAATCTACATCTGTGAAGGTTTTATACTCCCCAACAACAGCATCTTAATTCAGGAGTAAAATTGGTGTTGACCTGGACAGGTTTATATCCACATATTTTAATTTACAAACAGATAAGGAAAACTTTCTTGCTATATTAATTTATCTACCTTGTCAGTTTAATGAGTTACCTTTTTCAATCTTATACCTTGATATTTTGGGTTTTGTTAAAAAATGATCGGTTGGCAGTTCCTGTTTCTTTGTGGCTTCTTCATTTGCATGATTTTTATCTTAATTTTTTTAACCTTTAATTTCCTTTCAATTCTTCCCATCTTAAAAGAGAAACCTCTGCCTTTACAGATCAGTCAGGTTGGAATAAACTTGCGAGTGTGTGACTCCAGCTAAATTTGCTGTAGACCACATCTTTTTAAAGCTAGGAGTTTTATTTGGGGAGGCTTACCTTTGTATTACTCTGAGCTGAGCGTTCCAGCCTGGGAATTGTTTCAAGTGGCAGATTAAGAGGTTTAGGAAAAGGTTTGTCGAAAGTACTTAGGAATGCAGGATTTGCGGTAGCAGGTGAAACAATTTGTCAGTGAGGTCTGGTAACCTGCCTCTAACAGTTGTCAGTCTGTAATGCCGTGGTGAAAATTAGTTCTCTTTTCTCAGCCTCCCTCATACAATTGGGCTGTTTACTTGTGTAATGCACTGCAGGCTAACTGTGGGAAAACATAGATTGTGTTTTAAAAGAATAGTTAAGCTCCTTACACTGCAAATTTGACCCATATTTTAGAATTTTGAATTTGGTACAGAAAGTTTCAGACTCTAAATCTGGTTTTTATCCTCAAAAAAATGGGACAGAAA
>Ga0181612_110536_pt1 | contig 11438 bp, 4 predicted proteins | sample HoacroProtozoa21_FD_119630 | JGI IMG/M metagenome (GOLD analysis project Ga0181612, IMG submission 119630) | Hoatzin crop microbial communities from Cojedes, Venezuel. Combined Assembly of Gp0051906, Gp0051904, Gp0051908
AGATTTTCTCTACTGAAATAAATGTTAACCGTGTTCTGCAAAGAGTCCTTGCTAGGTTGCAGTGAAGGAATCTGAGATTTCAGTTTGACTTTTATAATTTAAATAATGATAGCTTTTCAGTGCCCTTCTCTCCAGGTATAGCGCCTTCTTGCACATAATCAGCAGATAATGTAACCTACCTTTTTTAGCAATCAGGCATGTGGTACAATTGAAAATTCACTCTCCCCGCTGAATGAAATGAGATTTTCCAACACGATGTTATAGATCTAGGTGACTGTGTTTATCCCAACACATCTATCATTTCAGAGAGCAAGACTCAGTAGTTTTTTTAAATAGTTTCTATCAGGTATGTGCTCCAGGCTTCTACACAAGCACTTTCCGTGAGCCGTCTCATTGCTCACAGTGGCACTTCCTTCAGAGGAAAGATTCTGTGTGACAGAGATTTTAGAATCACGCCTTACATTTTTAATTTGCATACTAATGCATGCAGTTTGGCTGACAGTGATGACAGTTGTATAGTTCATAAACTAAACAAATAGCTGCAGTTCACGTCAAGCTAATATTATTAAGAAAATCCCGGTGTTCTGTGGACGTTCTCCACTGGCTGCATAGGAAATCCCAATTAATTTACCTCAGCTGTTAGAGCTGAATCCCTTACAACTATTACATAGCAAAATAATTTCTCTCTTTTCATTTCTCTTTACTGGCCTTGGAAAAGGATGAAATGGTAATGAGGTCTGCATGGTGATGCACTTTTTCATAATTCGATAGTGATTTCCTTTTTGTTTGTCAGGTAGAACTACAGAATTGGAGATGAGAGCTGGGATTCTGGGCAGGTACAGTTATGCTCATGTTGCTAGAATTACTGGACCTGTGCTAACTCTTAGCATGTAAGGGTCTTGGCTCTTGTGTTGGCCATGTGTTTAAGTACACGTGTGAAATCTATGTACTTAATATACACATGAAATTCAATATTCACTGCCTTTATTATGCAGCCGCTTTAATAGTCCACAGCAGAAAATACTCAAACGATTATTTTTAAGTCTGCTTAATCTGTCATGGTGACAAGCACAGATTTTAAGATTAGTTATAAATATATAAAGAGAGTAGATAAATCAAATGTGGAATAGTCTGGCTTCAGTCCATTATACATGACTGATTTTCACTGATGGTTCCGTAGATACCTGATTACTCACTAACTATTTATTTAATTTCAGTGTATCATCAAAACAGCTATATGTGAGTACAGTATTACGTTATATGCATGGACATGTATACATGCATACGTACATGCTTTAATGTGCATGTGCCTGGTTAAGATCTGCAGTACTTTTAAATGCCAAGTAGAAAGAGAGGTTTGTTTTTTCATGAGGACAATCTTTTTCTTCCCCCGAAGTGTGTGAGCTATATGTTTTCACAAATTGCCCATCCCTTCTACTTGCAAGTTGCATTTCCCCATGCAGGGTCAGGGAGATCCTCCGCTGTGTTTCTTCTCGGACTGAGCACCTTTCCTCTGCTTCCCCCACCAAACAGCTAAACCAGGGGCTCTGCCCTAGGACAGCCCGTGCTGCCCTTCAGCAGTGTGCGGTTGTCACCTTCCCGTGGAGACCAAGAACTGCCATCTGATCTTTTTGACGTGTGAGCCCACGTTTCCTGTGCAGGTGGAGAAATGATTGGATTGCCTGGCAGGGCTCTGCAGGGGCATCTGGGCTGTACGGCGCGGAATGCCGTCTAGAGGGCAGAGGGTCTTCCCTTCCCGCAGGAATACCTGTGGTATCTGCTGGCCTTCCATCACATGTCGTGACAGCGCTTGTTCGTCTTTGTGTTTCACGCATTTTCCTGTCCCTCCTCTGGTTAATGTGTACTCATACAAGTTTGCTTCTTGAGACCTTCAGACATGTGCCAGAGAAAAGCCTGTTGCCTCCTTTTTGATAATTTCCTTCAGCCCTGTATTGCATTTTATGTCATTGTATTTTAACTGCTGTTACCAGTAATGACATCTGTAATATTCTTTTACTTAAATAAGCAATGGGCATTCTTTCTAACCTTAAATCTGATCTGCATCATCACAAAACCAATTTTGCCAGACATTATAGTGTCTCCCCAGTGCCCTGCAGAGATAGCAGTTCCATACATACATACATTAATTTGATTAAATTAAGGTAGGATGAGTGAAACAGAGAAAGAGACCATGTTACAAGCTATATAAAAATATATTCTGTTTATATAGTGTCCTGCCATGCAAGATTGTTCAGGTAGCAGAAGAAGTGTAGCTGCATGGCATAGTTTTCATTTGCACTAATTAACTTTTCTTGAAAACCAGGGTATTCGCCTCAGTAGAACAGTGCGTTAGCAACCTGAGCCAGCTTTAGGGAACTGCTTGGTGCGCTGTTGACGTAACTTCACTGCTAAGGAAACAGCTTGTGTCTTCCTCTTGGTGCGGCAGAATACTTTTTTTTCCATTCCAGTGGTGGTGCTCTTTGTAGTCTTTTTATTAAATATTTTGGCCTTCACAGTGACCCCAGGGTAACTTTTCAGAATTTTACCCAATTAGACAGGTAAAAACAAGTATTCTTAGTTCATTGTAAAAAAGAACTTGATAGTGTTAGGCAAAACCTGTATTTTTCACAGAGAAATTGAATCGAGGTGAGAGATGAGAACTGCTCATGTTTTTAAGCAACTGATTTGCCCTGTTAGTGACCTCTTCCAGGCAGGAATATTTCCCAACTGCAGGCCAATCTGGCAAAGCAGTAATGTGATCAATCGTAGGTCTGTATTACATTGCATAGTATTTCATACATTGATCTATTTTTGTTCTTTTCTCCACATTTTCCCTTTAGGCCAATCGATTAGTCCCTGATACTGCTCTTGAAGAGCAGCTCGGAATAAGATAACAGCCACATTTCCTCATGCTTGATAGGAGCGTTAGTGTATCTGGCTATCAAATTTGGACGCGTGAAGGTGGGTGCAGTTCCTATGGCTGCACTTCAGTTGTGCTTATTTATGTGTGATGCGAATTTGGCTCATTCTGTAGATCAGAGCTGGGCTCTTAGGCTGCTACTGTGAGGCTTTTCATGCCTGAGCTTCTTACTGGAACACCACTGAATCCCATCAGCTTTGGTTTAATGTGTGTTCTGTAGGAGACTGTTACTGTCTTCCAAAGTTTTTTTTTTAAAGAACCTCTACAGTTTGCTGCATTCTCCCAAAGCATGTAGTCTAACGCTTTGCTTGGACCTCCTGGGGATGTAGTTTACCAACAAATTGAAGTACAAAGAACAAAATCTGAGATAAATTTTATATGCTGAAGAGCAAGGTTAAGTAAATAGTTGGAAAGTATTTAGTATTGCATTGTAACATTTAATAATATATAACTAAAATAGAATTTAATTTCCAGGTAGTGGGTTTTAATGTACATGTTTCTGTAGTTTCATATTTTCTATTTTCATAAAGTACAAAGCTGTAAAATTATCCAAGTAAAAAACTGCCTGTGGCATATCTCTGTTTTATGTAGGAAAAAGCCTTCCGAACAGGCCTACCTTTTACTTTGGTGTTATGGGATATGTTCTTGTCTTGGCAGTTGACTTCTTTAGGTCTATCACTATTAATTTAGGATCTGAAGATAGCCTGTTACATGTCTACCTTAGCAAGCAGTGCAGCGCCACAGGAGCAGATCCTCAGAGCCAAGCTGTTGGTGCTAAGGACCTGGCATCCACTCTGTGTACATTGTGGGGGGTTTCTTTTGGCTGAGGTCTGGTTAAGCCCAGCAGCAGTTGGAGTTCTCTTCCAATTTCATGTAAAAGAAACCCAGTGTCTTGGCTCCAAGGCCACATTGGGGTGTGAATTGTAGCCTGGTCAGTGCAATGAGCGGAAAAATCACTTGAGAAGGACACTCACTGCTCATCCAAGGCAAAAAGCCGATGTGGATGCACCTGGTGTCAGCAAGCAGAGTAGGAGACATTCCCTATGATTAGTTGGGATAACATTCAGGTACTGCCACATCAGACAGTTTCTGAGGGATCCTCATCCCTCTCCATCCATCCTCTCTGAAGTGAACACAGTCTGCAGGGCAGAAAAAACCAGACCCAACTCCAAACTGTTGAAGCTTTTAAAAGAGACAGAATTTGGAGTCTGGGTTGTTTTTTCTGTGCAAAATACAATTACTTTCCAAACTCACTATTCTACTCTAAAAAGATTAAAAATAAAACGAATCAAAACAGTGCAGAATTCAACCCACTGTGCATTGCAGTGTGGAGTGAGGGGGGTTGTTTGCTACTTACTGTGCCTGTAAAGACAAAAGGGAAAAATGTTCAAAGAGTTCAGGAGAAGGAAGGTGAAGTTTGCGAGTTGTATTTCAGTTAGCAAGAAATGAACAGTAATATTGTGATTCAGTTATTAGAAGTTAGCTGTCAGCTACAGAACAATTGCTGCACATTACCTGGCGTTTGATCCTGTTCGTAGTGCAGTGCACCAGCACCTGTTCTGCTTTGCTTTGCCTCGCAACTCCTGAGCTGGAAGGGAGAGAAATCACTGAAGCCATCAAAAGAAATTCATTCTGAAATACCTGGGGCAGTTGACTTATGGGTGACTTCTGATGAAGAAAGTGAAATTGCAGGAAACATTGCCTTCAGAAATAGCCCCATGCTTCCATGTAGTTAAAAACGGAGAAACTTGTTATAAATTTATGTTATGAATTGTGAAACAGTTGACGTTAATAGCTTATTGCAGTGTAAACCTTTAAACTTCATGTCTTTAAAGGAACAGAGTAAAATGGTTCATCACAGGAGAAGGAAAATAATGTATTTTATATTTTATTATGTTTAAAAATATTTAGTGACATTATCAATTATAACATCATGTAATACTTTAAATATATGGCATAGTATAGCAAAGAAAAGTCATTCTTTTTCTCAGAATTCAAATAAAAATATGCTCAAGGAAGATTTTTAAAAAGCAAAAGCAGTTGTGTATTTTTATCCATTTCATAAAAGTCATACGTTTCGTTGGAGGAAAAAAAAATTACATTTTCCCACTTAAAGAATCATTGGATAACAGGGAACTGATATGACTTTCCCATTACACAGCCAGTGAATGTGACATTTAAGCGTATGGGATCAGTGTTTACCAGGCTGTCAGTTTAAATCACTTTATTTCATAATTATTTTTGTTTGAACTAAATGAAGAAACTTAGGATAAATAATTGAGAAAAAAATATTTCTTGATAAAAATCCAGCATCCGCTCTCTCTGAAGACAGCAAAACATCTATTGTCTCATCTTCCAGTGAGGGCCAAAACAACTGGTTATGGGAGACAATTCACAGTGTCGTTCATTAAACATGACAAGACGCACAGGGACAAAAGCAGGAATGCTTTAAAGTTTTGAATCTTCTCTTTCTGTCCTCAAGCCCAAGCACACTCAATTGCTCAGTTTCCCAGGGGAGGGGAGTGGGTGAGTGGGGAGGAGTTTGGTGTGGGTGTTCCTTGAAGGTAGTGCCAAATTTAGCTCCAAATTTGAGCTGTTTACTATCATTTAATAACAGCCCTTCAGTTCAGGTGCATGGAGCAGCCTAGAAGTACCCCTTATGGGATTAGGGCCATTTTTTGCATTGACCTATGAAATTATATTTCATGTTCATTCCAATGATATTGGAAAAAATATATAAAAACCACTTTAAAGGAGAAGAGCTGGTCCTGACAGCTCGATGTAATTTCTTAAAAGTCAAAAAAATTTTCCTGTATAGACATATATGTAATCCTTGGCTTCCTGGTACTGAATGTCAAGGTTTTCTACTTAATTCCATTGACTGTAATTTTTAATTTATCTTAGTTTTTAAACAAAAATAAGTCACAATTTTTTAAATTAATTAGATTCTAAAATTACATTCTATTCCTGGCTTGAATATTTTATGTGACCTGCCAGAATTTGAAAAGGTAAATTAAATTTGCTAAAAGGAATAGCTAAATTCTTGAATGCCAGCTTCTGAAGAAAATGAGCTTAAGGCCTTTGTGGTTTATTCCTGTACTTAGATGTTCAGATGTGTCCTGTAAAGACAAACTGTTTGTCTCTTGGGCTGCTTTTTCCATCCCCACTTCCCAACACCGTGAATCAACAGCAGTATTGCCTGTTATTACTATCAACATCTCAGCTAGACAAGTGGGGAAAAATAAGAAATGGGTTCTGTTAGAATAAAGTTGCTGAAAGATTAATTTTTATACATAGACCTGAAATGCTGTATGGTTTTCAAACTCTGTATTAGATTATCCTTGAAGTCGAGTACACTACTCGGGAAGGTGTGGGGAACGGAATCACAGAAAGTAGAAAGCTGTCACTGTGTCAGTAACCTCATGGTCAAAATTGCAAAGATTTGAAGGTCAGCTCATTTGAAGGAAATTCTAAGTTTCCTTTCTTATTGCTTGAAAAAGTGTCCTGAAATCTAAAATCTGAATTAAAAAAAAAACAAAAAACAAAAAAAAAAACCTTTTTTGTGACTAAGCAAGTGATTTTTTTAAAAAGTAGTTGCCATATGTATCCTTTCAGAAGGGCCCAAAGCCAGGGAGTGTTTGTACTGGTTTCAGTGTCACTTTTAAATTTGATCGAAATCTTCTGCAAAATGTTTCCTTTCAAATCAAAGCAAATATTTTCTTTGAAAATGGCTGCACTGGAAGTTTTTTTATCAAGCTTTAGCATCGAATGTATAGAGAATCAATAGTTTTCAACTAATCTTTACTAATTTCAAAGAATTACTATTTCAAAGAATTAGAACTTTCCCTGAAGAATTTGGCCTTTTTGCTAGAAAAATTAAAACAAATGCAGCTGGCAAAATGTGACATAATTCTTACGAGTTTTCAAAGCAAAGATATTTACATATGTGTTAAATACAAGTTGATACTAAACACAGAATGGCCTATAAGATTAATCAGGTCCACACTGCTTGCCTTTATCTGCTTGCGTTAATTGTAAGAATCTTAGTTTCACTTACAATGCCAGGATCTCATACTTCTTTCATGGACCAGGGATTTTATTTTTAGTTCTTTGATAGAGGAAATAACTGCCTGTTACTATTACATGGGGAAGCACAGTAAGTCTGTCAGAGTCAGATACTCTAGGTTCTTAAGGGAGAACAGTTCCATAAGGGAACAAATCACTTAAAACAAGAGGAAAAAAAAAGGAGCAGCTGCCTCTGGTTCACAGTTTGCAGGGGGAAGGAGCGCTGAGTGTAAATACTGGAAAAGGAGAAAATAAACAAATTTCACACAGTGTTCCTTGCATAAACGTTCAGTCGTATGTCTTACATTTGTGTGGTGGCATCGTGTCTGGGTGCACACTTCCAGGGAGATGCCCTGCGCTGTCAGAGTGGCAGCACTTTGGGGAAAGGGCCATGGGGCTCAGCGTTCCTCCTCCTGAGGCTGCCCAAGCCGGCTTTGCTGTGTGATGGGACTGGCGGCACGTAGCTTCGTGGGTTGGCCGGACTGTGAGCGAGAGGGCTTTCGCTTGTCTGTCGTTTTACCCCTCGTTAATAGCAGCCGCTTCTGGTTTGGCACCCTAGGTGTGTTGTTGATGGAAGGTGAGCGCCTTGGTCCCTGTGCAGAGCGGTGCCTCGCACTGAGGCACGTGGCTCAGCCCGTTCTGCCGAGGATGAATGGTAAATAACAGGAGTCCTGCTGGGTCTTCTGGTTTGCCAGGCTCGTACTGCTCTGCTGTATCAAGTGTATGTGCATGGTGTAGACAAGGATGTGTAGTATGTATGTCTTCAGCTTCAGGAAACAGGCATAGCTTTATGCTGCGTGTCTCTGCTTGTTTAGATCTCTTTTAATCCTCATCCTCAAAAAATGTTTTATGTGTGATCATTTGGAGGAATTTTTTGGGGAAAAAAGTGCAGTCCTTCATAATTTTAACCTATTTGTTCAAAGGCCTGTATCGATAGTGCTTTACCTGTGGATATATTGTAAGTCTATTATATTCTCTGTAAATAATGGTACAATTTGCTGTTTTCTGCAATTTGCATGCAGGTAAAGGTACAAAGCTGTTACTGATACATCTCTTAGTAGCCTAGTAATTTATTTACTGGAACATAAGCCTGGGCTTATAATGCAGTCTGTTTTGCTAGATCTGTTCCTAGCCTTCTCTCTATAATGTCAACTCCAGGCATTTCTGTGGTGTCAGAGGGGAAAACGTTGAAGGTTTTAAAGGCTCGTCATTCTTAACTGCTTTAGAGTTAACCAAAATAAAAAAGACAAATATTACCGTTCTTGAACCAGCTAAAAATTTCCAGCCTCTACTTCTGAAACAAAAAAAAAGTAAAGGTAGTCCACAGAGGAGTTTCCAGGAATATGAGGTTTACTTTTAGTCGTTTTTAGAGACAGTCTCATCAGTTGTATATGAATTTATTTCATTTGGTTTTGGTCTGTTTGGTTCAACTCCTGAAGTTCATATGTTTATCCAATATAAGTAGATTTGAAGGATTAAATTCTAGTTATCCCCTTCTTTCAAAAAGGAGGCTTCATCATTTAGGTCGAACACCCGTTGTTTCTGCTGGTGGGAACTGGGAAACACTCGACAGACAGGCAAAGAGCTCTGTGGTTATGAGCCCTGTCCGGGACCCTGGGTGGGAGTCTCTCCCTGCGATCTTTTGCAAATCTGCAGATGAGCAAGCAAATTCTGTTTTCTGATCTCTGGCAGCATGAAATCGATACCATTTTTAAAGCTGTTACATAATTTCTGGTGTAAATTCATGTTTAAATACATGAGTCAGCTCATTGATAATTGGTAAAACATCATATACAGCTGCACTGACCTGGGGCTGCTTTTTGTTAGGAACATTTAAACCCAAATTTTTATGTAATCTTAAGTGATTACTTTCTGATGTTGGATAAGTATCCTCTGATTTCTGACATACATTAGACGAAGAAGGTTATACTGCTCTCTGTGAGGCTAAAACTCCATTTTATTAGTAGCACAGCTATAGCATAGCACGGCCTGTGAGATAGACTGCTTTTGAGATCTGTTGGTGGCTTGTTCTAATGTCACTATGGTTTTGTGTCAGTAAAGAGCTTAAAAATGCATTCTTGAAATTTTGAATTGCAAGAATGATCCCTACCGGTACTGCCCAGTAAGGTTTAATGTGGCCTTTATATAGACAGAATTATAACTAACACTTGTATGGTTCTGTATTTTATTTAACATCACATATGTGTTGCTTGCATGCCATGTTTTACCTGAACGTGAATCGAACAGGGGCTGAGTATTTCAGATAAAGTGTGTCAAATGTTTTAAGTGTGGTTAAAGAGAACAGGCCATTTTATCATGCTAAAAAAAAAATCGGAAAATGGTGCAACCGAGAAGGCTAAGGGCCCATGTGTTCTGAGGCAAGGATGAGAAGCCTGGCTGTCATCATATCACTAATTTTTCCTTTTGGGGGATTTTCTCCCATCTCCATGAGGCAGAAGAAATAGTGAAGACTAGGAGACATTTGGAAAAGCATTCAGTGATACTTTGTTGAGTGTTGGTCCGCTAAATTCACTGCTTACTTCATCAGTACCTAGCATCCTCCAGTCCCAGTTACGTCCTGCGGGTGGGAGACGAGGGAGCAGAGCCGTAGCACGTGGGCTGCAGTTCAGCAGGGAGATCCTCCATGGTTGCTCCAGTGTTGCTCTGTTGTGGAAAGCGTAAACCAGGAGATGGAAACATCCGAATGTTGGCAGGCAGGTCATGAGGTGCAGTTCCCATTTTACTCCTAGCAAAGAGCTGTGTAGAGCAATATGAAAGACACTTGAAAGTGGACAGTGGCAAAGCTTTTGTAGTGCTAGAGTTAATTTAAGCCTTTTGTTGATATAATTATGTTGATTTAAAACTAGAAATGTAATTGTCAGTACTTCTAATCAGCATAACTATACTGTTAAACTTGGACAATTTCTTGGGTTAGTCTTTCAAAGGACAAATTTTCTGTGTAATGGGGACAAAATAATACAAAGCGTTTCCTGCGACCACAGGTATGGAGATGGTTCTTCCTAGAATGGCAGCTTACTAGAAAAATGCCATAAGGATCTAAGGAAAGATTACAACAACTTTACTTCTTACCTTACCAACAACAGGCTTTGACCTAGGTTTTAACCTCTCACGTGCACTGTATGAAGCTGTGACCACAAAATTATACAAAATCAAAGGCTGCAGATAGGAAGAAAATTGCTGAGCACGTTTGAAGTGCTTGGACGGCTATTAATACACTGCACAGGGCATGACAAATGAGTGTCTGTGTAAATCAATAAAGCTTTCTATAAACGGACAAATGGTTTAGCATGAATAACAAAGAAGTGCACATGGTAACCGGTATTGTAGCATTCTGTCAGGGATTTTAAAGTTCACTGTCATAATTTTGTTCTTCTTGACCTTTATTGATGATACCTTCAAGTGTGTTGAGCTGCTAACTTGACATACAACCTTTAGACCTTCATCTCCTGCCCATGGCAGGGGGGTTGGACTACATGAGCTTTAAAGGTCCCATCCGACCCAAACCATTCTATGATTCTACAAGCTCCCTTTCCCTTAGTGCAAAATAAACACTACTCTTCTCTTTCTTCTTTCTTTCTCTCCTCATCCTTTTGTTTTGTCTCAACTCTACAGTGGTTGAGTAAGGAAAAAGTTTTGTATGTGCTTCTCGTTTATTCGTGCCTTCTAGAAGAAAATTCAGTGGTTTAATTCATGTCATTGTGGTTATAAAAATGTAGAGGATCTTCTGTTGAAGACTTCCTAATATGTACATGAAATAATTCTTCACTTAAAGACCCCAGTAGACCAAATACATCCTAATTCATAATGCATTGGAACCTGCTAGCTAGATAACAAAATGTTGTTCCTGTTCTCTTAACTTAATAAATCAAGGCAAAGAAAAGGTAAAGTTTAAACTTCTTGAAAAACACTTTAGGGACTTAAATCCAAATCTTATTTCCAAACATGATTTAAGCACTTCAGTTTGCTCTTTCAAGAAGCACACAGAAATGGCTTTTGCAGGATGTGAAGTGAAAGTTGCCCTCTCAAGTGCTGCTTAGAGAGGCAAGTCTGGAGGAGACGTGGACGTATCATGACATTCTCAGACATGAGAATGTGTCCACCACTTCTACCAAACACAGGTAAATGTTGAAAAAAGTGTAGTTAGTAGACAATCCTTAACCTGTTATAATAATCCTCTCTAAAATTGTTTAAAGGAAGAGGAGAGAATGAAATCAACCTAAATGTCTGTATCAGTGTAAGAGTATATTTATCAAGTGTGTATTTATTTCATCTGTTTGGAGTCTGGGGCTGTTATTTAGCTGAAAGGTACCATGTTCTGTCAGTGTAGGTGAGGACTGAACCCCCAAAAATGTCTCAGATTTGACACAGTGAGACTGGTGGGAGAACTTGTGCTTTGACCATGTTAACCCAGAAAAAAAGACTGTGTGAGCTG
>Ga0181612_162478_pt1 | contig 11438 bp, 6 predicted proteins | sample HoacroProtozoa21_FD_119630 | JGI IMG/M metagenome (GOLD analysis project Ga0181612, IMG submission 119630) | Hoatzin crop microbial communities from Cojedes, Venezuel. Combined Assembly of Gp0051906, Gp0051904, Gp0051908
AAATTCAGAGCATATTCATAAGTAAGAAAAAGGTAGCATTTGCCACAAAGATTATTCTCAGTGAATAGTTCGCTCAGGTCTGCTTTGCATATTACAGAGTCTGTATCTAAAATTCTTTTTCTCTTATCCAGAGAGATTTTGAGGAGTCTCAGCTGTTTATAGCTCACACTGATTTGCTTCTGTAAACAGAGTGGCTGAAGAGCACACCTGATGGCATGAAGTGGCTCTCTTCTTCAAGTCTAGCAATGCTACTTAGAAGTCACTGAAGCTGAAGTCAGGTCTGAAAGCGTCTCCAAAAGCAAATAAGCCAATAACAGCAGGATCAGAATAAAATCAGCTGAAATTGGAAATGCATGAAAACAGTTTAGTCAGCTGCAGGTAGCATGCTGGGAAAAAACTGTGTTAATGGGTGGTCAGTTGCTCTCAAGGCAACTGCATCATAGGCTTAGCCTGTCTGTAGCTTGCCTGTTTGTGGCCCATGGGGATACAGCATGTGTGAGTATTTTTATGTTATCCAACTGCCCTTATCTGCCTTGAGTATCTTTTAAACAAAGGAACCTGGTTAGAATGTGCCGTGTCAACTACTTATTGCTAGTCTCATTTAACTTTCTTTGGACTATTCACCAATTAGTATCTTTCTGTCTTTCTACCTTGCCAATTTTCAAGTAGTTATGTCGCAGGATTGCTGATGAGATGTAAATCTGTGTAGCCTGCTCTGTCTTGCAGTGTCATTTGTGTGACTTCTGAAACTTCTCTAAACGAGGAAAAAATGTTTCAGCTGTAGTACCAAAGCCTACTTTTTCACAGACCCACATTTTGAGCACGCACTACCCAAGATGGTATTTACAAGTTCATGCACAGCAGTAGGGGTCTTTGGAAGAAAGAACAGAGTCTTCTGTATGGGCTCTTCTCTGTCTTGATGTGGGCATAGCAGTGTGCTCAGAGAAGAGAGAAGCAGAACGGTCTCAAGAAAATACATAAATTCTCTGAGCTTTGATAGTCTTGCACTGAGCTTGAAAGAGTATCTTATGCGGTTTCTTAGTTTTTTTTTCTCCCCTGAACAACTTCAGGACAACTTCAGTAAACTGAAATTCTGAGAAAAGTAAGTTTGTTTGCTGGGCAAAAAGTAGGTGAATTGTAGTTCAGTGGTTAAAACCAGCCACAAACCTTAGAAGTTAAATTTGATTGCAGAGCAGCTTTATACCGGGGGTAATTCCATTCTCAACCTATTGGTAATCTGGGTAACAGGCTTGCTTAGCTTTGGATGGCCAATAACAAAGCAAAGGGAGCTGTGGTGGGCCTATGCTTAGGTTGCGTAACATTTTAAATTGTTTTTTTGCAGGCTGTTTTTTTTTCCCTTAGAATAGCACTGCATTGTTTGCTGAATGCCTTTGGAATTCAGCAGGGAGAAGACTCATGTAAATGTTTCGTCTGTACTCTGTTCAGTTTTATTTGAGTTAAAGTGTTAAAATCATTGCTTCCCTTTCCTATTCTGTGCTGTGCTGGAAGGAGTTGGGAGACTGCTTGTTTAGCAAATGAGTGAAAGAAGAACTGGGTTCTACCTGCCATCAGCATTCAGTACACGCTGAAGGTTGCAGAAAACCCACTAGGAAGCTGCCATAGTATCTGGAAAGATCAGCATGCCATCTCAGCAGTGCCTGAAGATGTGACTCCCACCATGCGTGGTTCTTGGGGGAGAAACAGCAAGGGGTTCCATATGTTCTCTGAAACAGGAAGAGAAAAACAGTAAGTGAGAAAAACAGTAAGTGAATGTACCTATAAATCTCCCACCTCTGATTTCTATTTTTATTCTTGAGGTTCCTTCATGCCCTTAGCATAAATTTAGCCTGTATTTAGCTGACTAGTACTTAGGCTTATTTCTCAGACAATTCCTGACTCCGTGAGCTATATCATAAATATTTCTTTTGCCTCAAACCATAAGATGTATATTACACAGCTTTGGAAGCTAAGGAAAGACAAGGTTTGGAAAGAAATGGTCTCTGGGCAAGAGAGAAAGTCGTCCTACGAGGATCCTGTTGCTGGGTTCTTGTAGCATCGCTGGGCATCCTAGCAGCAGTAGCCTCGAGAACCACGAGCTGGTCAGAGTGCGTGTGTGGTGCCCACATGTTTAAGAACATTTTCAACAAGGAATACTTTTTTCCACGTCAGCTGGCCCATCTCTGTATAGTGGAACTTACTTCTACAGTGGAGTCAGCAGATTTCTTTTGTGAAAGGATAGCCATTTAATTGCACAAGCAATTATTTATACATATACACAAAAAATTGTCTGATAACTCCTTTCATTTTTGTTTCTTATGCAAATTAGTTTTCTAACAGTATTATTTTCTAGTTATTACCAAATGTATTTCTATTTTTCAAATTCTCTAACTGGAATTGACACCTGTTCATGATGATGGAGGTACTTTTTTGGTAGCTCTGATTAAAAAATTAAATAGAAAAAATCAATAGCAGGTAGTCTCTGTTTGTGGCTATTGCCCTTTCTAGATATTCTTGTTACATTCATAAAAGCGATAGCTGAAAGCAGGTGAAATAATCTTTATTTGGTTCTGACAGTCACAGCAAAATACTTCAGTGTTAGGCTTCTGGCAATGTAAGAGGGGTCTATTTAGCCATAGAGGCAGAAAATTCCTTGACACTTAGTCTGACTGCAGAGTATGCAGCTGCTTAAGCAGGCACAGCCTTGAGTTATCCAGGGCAAAAGTGTGCTGCAAAGTGGCAATGTAACTGCTCAACTTTTAATAAGGAAAATTTTCAACATCATTAGTTGCATGCTGCGAGTGCACAGCTTGGGTGGGCATAACAGGGCGTGCTTGCTCAACATTCAGAGCTGACCTGAAGTTCATTTACAAGATGGTAATTTTTGCTATTTTCTGATGTTTCCAAGTGTTAACTGTTTACTATGTTCGCTCTTAATTATTTGTTCAATTATGAAAAGAGGAAAGCGTTAGGAATGATAGATTGTTAATGAGATGATTCAGTGCTTCATTTCGCTGCTGTCTGCATTACTATCTTGTAAGATAAACCAGCAGAAAGTAAAAACACTGACAAGTGTGGCAATTTCCTATGACAAAATCACTACAGCTACAGTCAGTATTTCTGAATAAGATAGGGGAGGTGATGCTTTAAATAATAATTACTTTCTAATTTCATACCTCCAGTTTCAACTGCCTGATGGTGCAGGCTGCAACAGAAGCTTAAATGGCTTCAAGTTTAGTTTTTAGTATTATCTGAGGAGTGCAACCATCCATTCAAATGATTCAGTGGCTATATTAAATATTATGCCTTTGAAAATAATAGGAATAGGAGAATATTGAATGCCTCAGGGTGATGTGGCTTTTGTATTATTAAATACTGATTGAGAATGTGCATTTAGGTTAAGATAGTGTTTCAAAAGGAATAAAAAAGGACTGAGATTTTCAGAAAGGCCTACTCACATTTTAGGACTTTCTATTCTCACTTATTTTCCAGTGCAATAGCATTCCTTTTCCCCAGATTCTTATGTAGAAGTCTTAACTGGTACGGGAAGAAATCCTGACATTATTTACTCTCTGCAAACTGTTACCATGCTTAGACATAATTTCTTGATGGAGGACTAAAGTCTATTATTTAAGAAGTAAAGCTGCTTTTTAATCAGGGCTAAATTCTTGTTTTGGAAAGAATACTTTCATTGGTTAATCAAAGGAAATTAGTGTTAATCACATAGATTGCCTATTGTTTTTTTCTGTTTTCTCCAGAAGAGTAGTGTATCTGTCCAAACAGTACATGTTGCTGACCGCACAGTATAGTCTCCAGTTTTCTGTGAAGCTGATGTTTCCCATACCGTGTAAGCCAAAACCCTCAGGCCCTATCTTTCTGAAGTGATTGTTAAAATAGTAAAAAACCATGCTTCTTGGCACAACACATGCTATGGAGGAAGCCTTAGAGATTACTGTCCTTAGATTGCCCCTAATTTGGGAATAGTGCCCTCCAAATGCTAATTATCTGAGAATCTAGTGACCATTAAGAACTAATTAGCAAGATGCCTTTACAGGTACATGAAGTACAGAAAATAAGAGGATAACTTCATATCACACTACAAAAATTCCAGCTAGAAGTAATTTCTGTTGTTAGATATGCTTATTGGTACATCTGAATCTAAGAGGGGAGCAGGTCTGCATTTATATCTGCAGAGAATGAGTCCAAAGATCAAGGGGAAAAAATAAGTGACATCTGTAGTTGCCTTCCTTTGAAGGACAGACTTCAGACAGGCTTATTTCTGGATATTTTTATTGCTGCAGATTTGTTGTAGAGTCCACTGTTTATACATCCTCACTGCCAGATTTTCTTGTGAAATTGCATGTGTCAACATCTCAGGTTAGTCTGGGAATGAACTTTGGCTTCGTACATGACTAGCCTTCATCCAAGGGAAAGTGCCTTTTTGGGGACTTATTTTCTGCAGCTTGGCAAAAACTCAGACTTTTTTGTAAGTCATTAGAGATATCGTAGCAGAGTGTGCCCATGTGCCCAAGAACACAGGTGAGCCCAAGCAGGGGTCTGCTATGGAATGAAGGTATGTTGAGAATCTAGTTTGCTGGCTGCAATAATATCCCACATTTATGAAATGAAGTATGAAATACAGATGGAAGTCATCACAAAGACATATGGACAAGTTTGAATGCTGAGGTGCGTGCCACACACTGATACAGCAGAGATTAATTTTGCTCCTAAATAGAAGAGACTTTTGGGGGAAAGAAAAAGAGTGTACCACCCAGCATGGTCAGAATGAAAGGAAACCAATGTGTTTATCAGAATGACTAATGACAAAATAATTCCAATATGTAAATATTTTTGTCTTATTTCTTTAAATGAGAGTTAAATTGCTACGTAAAAAGTAGCTACCAAAACTAAAATAGCTGTTGAAGAAAGGCTGGCAAGAATTAGCCATCAAATCACTGTACATGTGAAAGTTATTACAGCTAAAAAAAAAATTTTAGATCAGGGTTAATTATAAGATGATGCAGTAGTATAATTAGTATTCTTCCTATGGAGGATTATGGGTCCTTCTAAATGCCCTTTTTGATTGCCTTCTTCCCTTTTTTAATTTCCTCCTTGTCCTTTTTGATTATCTACCCCATGACCCTCAGGGCTCCTAAATGTAATACAATTGAAATAACATTTTTGTTAGAGGTGTTTTTTTATATAGGCTATTAACCTCTTGCTTACCAAGTGCTAAGACATTATTTTCTGTGAGAGCTCCACTAACCGCAGAGGGACTCTCTAGCATCCCTGGAGTTTTCATGTAGTGCAGCTTTTTGCCTGTCCTGAAGCAGGCTCTAGGGATCTGTCAGGAACCGATCTGCATGAGAATGAGCAGAGAAAGAAAAGAGAACTTCCTTGGAGTGCATTTTACTGCTTGGCAAGATAAGATCTAGTGGATCTTTGGTATTTCCGAGGCTGGTTCAGTGGTCCAACTATGAGCATTAGGGTTTAATATAAAAGACTATTGTCAATTATCCTTTAATACTATTTTCAGAGTATTATTATTATTACCTTTAAGAGCAATAGGCTGAGAGTTTTTGCCAGAGAGGACGTGGAATTCAGTTATTCACTTCTTTGGAATCCTTAAAAGGACAGCAGGCCCTAACACTTTAGTTCATTTTGGATCCCATAAGAAATAAGGATTATTTCCTTTTTACTTCTCCTCCTAATAAACTAATAAATTGTATCTTTCTGCTCAACAAACATACATATTTTGTGTGTTTCTCTTGGGGTTAAAATTTTTTTGGTAAGTTCACTCTGGTGAGAAGAAACGTTGTTCGCTTCTGAGCAATCGGGTATTGTTAACTTCCTGACATGCCTTGCAGTTAATATGCTTCAATGTATAGTATAAAGCCAATGTGTGAGGACACCTCAAAATACAGAGTGCTGGCTGTTAATTAAACTAAATATATCTTCTTGCTTATTTTCATTTAATGTCCTTTACTGAAGTCTGGCAAAGAGACATCCATCTCTAAGTTCATGTCCATTTCAGACATGAGTTTTAGCCTAGACCTGTGCTAGTTTGAGATACTGTTTAAGGATCTACCTGTTGCCTGATTTTCCAAGCCCGAATAAACTCGCATTACATTTCAGATATGCAAGAAGAGTGAGGTCTTGTTTTCACTTGGCCAAGAACTGGTCATAGCGTTTCTGTGCAAACCTGAATGCATAAACAAGGAAAGCACAACGTGCTCTGTTTTAAAATTGCCCTGTTCATAACCAGTAGACTCCAGTATTGATAACCCCTTGTTCGTGCTTTGGGTTTGCGTGAGACCTGTTGACTTAGGCAAGTCCAGGTTCCTATCTTCTCAGACAATATCCCTTCCTCTATCTAGTCTGTTGAACAGAAGCATCATTTGTGTAACTTTTGCTCCAGTGTCTTTGAATGGCTAAAAGGATAATACTTAATACCATTAAGTTTTCTCTTTAGGATGATTAGCATTTGAATGCTTAATGGAAAGGTCATTGTTTTTTGCTCTGCCAGTAATGCAAGTGAACTGAATCACACTAGTTCTCAATGCATCCAAAATGGGGTATTACAGCTGATGGGAGATTTGTAAACAGGCGAAATATTTAGACTCTCTTTATAACAAAGACTGTATTAAGACTCTCACGGAAACATTTTGATGCAGTCTTTGTATAAAGGCAGTTTCTGTTGTGTTTCTGTGCAGGTGTTTTGTTAAACAGATTCATTTAAGCGATCACACAGGTGGCATTATAGCACAGTGGTGCTAATATGCTGGTATTAGAACAGAGACCTTAGCATCAATGGAGAATATAGTGAATCAGAACTCTGAAGAAGAGAGAGTTTTCTGCTCTGTGTTAGCTTGTGCCAAATATTGGTCAAAAATTTCCTTACCCATTGTCATTTTAAAAAGTGAGACTCAAAAGGAATTAGATGTGAAAACACAATTAAGTAACAGTAAATAAAATCTGATTTCTTTATCATTTTCTGCAGTGCTTGCTTGAACTAACCAAGTAGGAATGTTAGCACGGAATTGAGGGTGTATCATGGAAACCTGGGGCTGAGCTAAACGATGAAAGCGGGAAGTGATTCTTTGTTTTCTGAAGTAGGGCTACTGTTACGTTCCATGTTTTTCAGTGACACTGAGGTCTGTATGCTTTTCATTGTTGGTAGAGAAATATATTGAGCAGATACTAGGAAAGCCATATGTTACTAGACATAAGGGTGGGACCAGGAGAGGGGAAATTAAAATCCAGTTTAAAAGCACCAATTGTTTTATGTGTTCCAAGGGTTGGGTGCAAGAACACATTATCACTCCCTATTTTATCCCAATGTGAAGCAGTTCATATAAGCTCATATGAAGAAGAAAAACCAGCAACAAACAGCTCTTAAAATTTTTCTGTACAAACAGTATTACAGAATCACAGAGTGGTAGGTGTTGGAAGGGACCTCTGTGGGTCATCTAGTCCAGCCCCCCTGCCGAAGCAGGGTCACCTACAGCAGGCTACACAGGACCGCATGCAGGCGGGTCTTGAATATTGGTGTTGAATGGTTCTGAAGAAAGCAGTCCTAGCCAAAGATAGAAGAAGTAGCACGGAGTTACTCTTCTGCATAGAAAAAGATACTCATGATATTTTACAAAAAGTGCCAGAAGTTAAAATTAATACTCTTTGGAATGAGACTAGGTGCATGTTACTGTGTCTTTTGATATTTGATACATTTTTTGGCGAAATAAATTGCTTGCTTTTTTTTTTAGACCAGAACTTTCATGCCAATAGAATATTTGTGTGTCATTGCTCTGAGAATGACAACACACGTGTGATGTAAATCATTGGATGTCACACTTAAGACATTCCTGGGTGTCTGTACTCATTTTGAAGTGTGTTAGAATGAAAAAGACCCATTTTTCAGGCTGTCAAACCTGGCAACCTGGGTAGGAAGACTGCTAGGAAGTTTTCCAGTGCTGCATCTCAGCAGAGATCTGGGAATGCTGAAAATCGGTAGCCTGGCAACGGCACCAGTAGACTGTAAAACCTCTCTATTGGCACTTCACAGTCAGAAACAGTTGAACTATGAAGTTCTGGCTCACTATTTACCTACATTCCAAGTTCAGTTCCATTGCTCATCCTGTCCTCGCCCTGGTTCCGTCTGGGGGTGATACATTTGGTCGGTTTGTACTATGTTTTTGAAACGGAAAGAAGGAAAAGGAACAAACTGCATGTTGTTCCTGGAATACACTGGCAACTTGCTTTCGAGATGAAACAGCTGTGTGTGCAGAGCTTGCAGCTTGTGTTTCTTGGGACTAGAATGCCCTTGCCTTGCTTTACTGGGTTCTCTCCTTGATTCCAGAATAGGTGATTGCCATTTCAATTTTTCCTGCTTATAAAAAACACCTACAGCGAAAGAGCAAGAAAAGAAAGCATGGAAACAAAAGCACTACTTAAATTCTGCATTTTTATTAGCACAAACAGGGAAGCATTGGATATTCCCATCATTTTGAGACTTTCTTCTTTTTATTGTGTTAACCAGAACCCTACCTTTTATTTTCTCATAAGATTGTGAATAGATAGAGGCTCTCTTGGTCTCAAACACAGCTGCAAGTTATCATGCAAATCTGGCAGAATTAAAGGTTAGGTCTAGACTATGCATACGCTGTATTTGTTAGCCAAGGCTAACCGTGGGTTGCAGTTTACCGCGTGGATTACACCCACGATGCCTGGAAAAGGGGTGAAGGCGGGAGGCTGTGTTCCAGCCAGTCATCTCCTGTGGCCCAATTTTTGGGTTGGGCAGGTGAGATCAGCATTTCACAGGAAAACAGGCCCTTCCCTGTGCCTTGTCTTCGGTAGTCTGTGCAGAGGGCGTGAAGTTAGGGCAGGTTAGGCCCAGACGTTCCTTGTGACCTGTACTGTCACTGCCTATTTTCCAGGGATTATGCAGCAGAGGAGTTAAGTTACAGCTTGGAAGCGAGATGAGGATCAAGGTCTTCAAAGGCCCAAGTCAGCTGCTTGTTGTGCATCTAAACAGAAGGATTTAACGTATGCCAGGACGGAAGACGAACGAATACTAAGTGTTCCTTTTGGCAGGGACACTGCAGTGTGCTTTTGAAAAGAAAAGACTTTCTTGGGGGGAAGTGGTGTTTCCTGTTGTTGGTACCTGTCTTCCTGGATCAGTCTCAGAATTTGTAAGATAGTTCAATTCCAGGATGCTTTGCTTGACCAACACAGGCAGATAATGTTTCTGATACCTGAGCTGTTTGCAGCTTTATCAAAGCAAAAAAAGTCTCAATCGCTGTGTTTCTCGGGGTAGTTGTCACCCACACTGTAATTAGAATGTGTTAACAGAAGAATCTACACAGAAGGTGTTAACTTGACCTGAAATGGGGAAAAAGTATTGTATAAAAGACAATTTTCCCCAAATTGAAACTCACAAAAGATAAGGAACACTGCTTAACACAGAAACCACAAAAGCTGGGAAATTACAAATCACAGTTATTAGTCATTCTTTACTGGCAAGAGGAGGCAATAAAAACCCCCACATGTTCAAATATGGTGTGGCAAATAAAGTGACTTTTCTTAATAGAGGAGGGAGTAGTGCTAGGATCTGTTCATCTCGAAAATGTATACAATGAGCAGATAGCAGGGGACTGCCATTTTGAGAAGGTTTTGGCATGCACAAAATGCTTTTATTCCTTTAACTTATTATAATTGTAGAGTTGCTTTCCTTCTCTAAGTTTGCTCTGGCTACACCCTGGGTGTGAGAAGTGGTCTGTCTTTGTGGCTTTTAAATATTCCAGTTCTTAATTACGAGAACATTGTTACCCGTAAGAAAAAGTTGGGCAAGCCTTGAGGTCTGCCCAGTTTAACAGAAGATGTGGCATTTTACCAAGAAGGTTTGCTTATACTCTGCGTATAATGAGGAAGAGTATCCCTCTGAATGAAGTTAAATTACTGTGCTGTTTAAACAATTTAAAAAAAAATATTAAAACCTCGATAAGCAGAATGATTTCTGTTCAGTGTACAGAAGCATTCCAGACAGAAAGAAAGGTAGGAGGCTGTTAGAGGAATCTCTTAAGTGGCTGATTTTTTGGAGATTTTTTTTGTGCACCAAAGAACATGAAAGCCATGTTTAAAAATTTAAAGCCTCGATATGTTCCGGTTCTGTGGAGCAGCAGAAGGGAGAAGCTTGTTACAGTGCTGTAATTCCTTATCCAGCAGCTCTTAAATGAAGATGTTTATGACAGCTGTTTGTACTAAGTGGAATGCACATAGACTTGGTCATTAATTATTGGGATTTTTTCCAGTTATTAAATATATTCAGTGAGTCAGGTAGTTACGATCCTGCTGTTGTCAGTGCAGTAAATGCACTTTAACTTCCAAAAAAAAGAAAAAGTAACCTTTCCCCCTGCCTGTTTATCTTTCCAGTGGCTGAGGATTCTGTAGGAAAAATATTCAACATTATGGAGCTTTTTCTGTAATGCAGTTGTTCAACAGCTTCAAGTTGGCAGTGATCCCATCCACCTTAATCGTCTTCACGGTTTGCAAGCAGTCAGCCGAGAGCAAGAGTGCACTAGGACTTAATAGACTCTAGTGCTTGAACTATGGCATTTGTGTTTAGCTTCCAGAGCTGGTCTTAAGTGCCTAGTAAAACCCTGCAGCTTTGGTTTCATTAATTAGACTCCCTTCTACTGATTTGTGGAAAACATTGGCCAACATGTTCTTTCAGCTCAGTAAATATTTATGTAACTCGTGTATAACTTTTAGTAATGAATACTGCTCATTTTCAGTGCCTCCAAAAGAGACTCTTTCCACATATTAACAAATTTCCTTGTCTGACCCCTGCTGAGCATGGCAATTCAGGTTAGGAAAAGGTAAATTTAAATCTTGCCGGTTTTTGAAGGTTTGTTTCTGAACCCCACTTTGCCATATCATCATTTTTCATCATATTTGCCAGGAGTTGGGGGGGGGGCGGGGGAAACAAAGCAAACAGTGGATAACAATTACTAATTGAAAACAATTGGCAGTGCTGTTGCTGAGTGTCTGTCAGAAACTCAGTGTTGTGCTGTGATGATATTAGCTAGGAACCTATCAGGATATATTGGTACCAGCTTTCTGGGATACATTAGCACCTTTCAAGCTTAGTCATATTTATCCTCACCCATAGAATCCATGTGAGGCAATATTATCCCTGTAACACAGATGGGGAACAGAGATTGAATGCCTGGCTCAAGGACACATTCAAAATCCCTGCCTTAGATGTATTGACAAAATTGCCTATCTGTATGGAAAAACTATTCATACATACACATTCGACTGCATATGCAAATATCTATTTTCTGTGCGCACAAATGAAAGTGAGCACTGAGACATTGAATTCCTTTATGGAAACATCACAGGAGCTGCTTGGAGAATTTCTCCAGTGTTTTTAATTACTTGTT
>Ga0181612_141168_pt1 | contig 11436 bp, 7 predicted proteins | sample HoacroProtozoa21_FD_119630 | JGI IMG/M metagenome (GOLD analysis project Ga0181612, IMG submission 119630) | Hoatzin crop microbial communities from Cojedes, Venezuel. Combined Assembly of Gp0051906, Gp0051904, Gp0051908
ATGCACTGTGTAGAACAGGAGAAAAAAAAAAAATTAAGGCGTTATGTTTTAGGGTTTTTGTTGTTGTTTCATTTGGGTTTGTGCTTGGGGTTTTCTTTTTTTTTTTTTTTGATGGCACTGGATAGATTTTTAGAAAAGGATCCTTGACACAAATAATTTTGGGTCAAATGTGAAATTTAAAGTTATTCAGAAAATCTGTACAAAGCATTAGGTGTCTTTACTGGCTAATGAGCTTGTATTTTGAGGGGGGGAAACTCGTCACTGCACTGAGCTGTCAGTGGTCTGCAGTACTGCTGTGATTGCCGAACAGTTAGCTTGATACATTGCTTCTTTCAGATATTGTTCCTGCTTTGAAAAGTATATTTTGACACCTATATTCTTAAACTGTTGAACAAAATAATACAAATATCGTTGGACTTGCTGTAGACTTTTGCTTTTTCAGCTGCGTTGATTGGGTCTACATGCAGCTATCAAGTTGTATGCTAAATATCTTAGCTCAGGGTTTGTCTCTTGAGCTGTTGTATTGCAGCATTGTGAAGAAGTTTTCTAACAATACAGATGGGCACTTAACCCATACTGGGTTTGCAAGGAACTTCAGAAACTGCAGTCAGACTCTAATACAGTTATCTATAATAAAATTATTTTTTCTGACACTCGGACATTTAAAAAGCATTAAGATTCAGCAATGCTTGAATGCAAAGGAAAATATTGATTACAATTTGGAAACCTGCTAGAAGTTATGGAGTGCAGCTGTATATTTTCATCTTTTACTCTTTAAAAATTAATCTGTTCCTTTTATCTCTGTTGTATAAAGGCTGTGTTGTTCAAGCTGTATGGATAAGTAATATGAGCTCCTGGTTTTTTTCTGTTCCCACTCTAGCTTTGACAAGTATATTAATGGCAAGGGCTCACAGAGTTGCTTCTCTTCTTTATGTGAACTCATTATATACCTTGAAATTTTCTTCGTCTACTGTGAGTAATATTTTGGAAATAATTAGAGAATATGTGGAAGGAGATATTCCTCTGCATCAGCGGTGGTTCCAGAATCTGACCTTCTTGGCATTGGCTGTGATAACTGTGGGACTGAAAATGAGAATTTTAATTTTTCTCGTTTGCATTGGTAAGGTGCATTCTCAAAATTACTACTGTTCCTAATCAATCATCTTTCCTTAAAAAAAAATAAAAAAAAAATCATCTGAGATCTTTGATGTCAGATGAATGTTTAAGATTTTTTGAAATCCTTTATTCTGGCTCTTTGCCTCATCAACAGTGATAGTTTTGACTGCCTTGTTACTGTGTGGTGTCTGTCCGTCCCCTCCCAAAAACTGCTCTGTGTTTCTTTGTGACTCCTTGGAGTGCTGATCCATCTTGATACCGCCTTCTCTTCCTCCAGATTCTTTGTCAGCACTGTTACCTACTTTGCCTTAAAAAAAATGACCCTGTAGTCATTTTTCTTTCATGTAATAGTTCAACAGAAATGCATTTTCTGTTTGAAAAACCCAGAAAAACAAAAAAAGGCAGTCTTTTTCTTTGGGAGTGTGTGATTTGGGTTGGTGTGTTGTGGTGGGTTTGTTTTTTTTTAAATTCTGTTTTCAGCCAACACTCTCATGCGTGGTGTCTTTAAGCAGTCATTGACTCCTTTGGGTAACAGTGTCATCCAGTCGTGTGCTCTTGCCAATAAAAAGATGACTTGCTTTTCCAGGTCATCTTTCCAGTTGGACATTGCACACGCTTTGCCTTCAGAGTGCGTGGAGATGAAAGTAGCAGCAAGCAGGGATATAGCACTAACGGCAGGTAGTACTACTTTGCTAGAAACTGGAGTGTTTCATCTGTCCCTTTATTTAGGCGTTCTGTAGTGTGCTGTTTTTCTGAGGTACAGCCAGCCGGTGGTCTGTGTCAGGGCGCGGAGGAGTCTGCTTGGGAGGGTTCCCCGCCATGACGGCAGCCTCGGGCACTGTGACCTCTGGGCCAGCCACCTCTCGAGGCCGTGCTTGGCTGGCACCGCGGAGCTTGAGGCCGCGAAGCGGGCAGCTGCCAGTCTGCGGGAGGGCATGGGCGGCAAGAACACGCTCGGGCAGTTCTTCAGCAGCTGTGCTGGCTTCCTTTTGGCTTCTGGGTGCAACTCAAGGTTTTGGCCTAGGTTGCTTTTAAGTGTTAACGTGACTTGAGCCCCGGCTGAGAGGCTGCCTGCTTTTTTCATCCAACATAGCAATTAATGTCAACCAGGATGCTTGACCTAGATCATCCTGGCTTTTAATGTCAGGTAGCCATTGGCAGGAAGTTCTTTGAGAAGGACTTTGGGCTGTGGAATGTGCTCCCAGCCTGGTCTGGTGGAGTCAGCTTGCTGCACGGGCTCAGTGCCAGGCCGATCTGATTTCTTTGCCTGTGGAGATGAGGAATTGTTCAGTGCTTCTCCTGTTCTCCTTTGCCCCTGAAGAAAGGCGGGTTAATGTGGGTTTATAATCACTGCTCTAAGATTTTCCACTTGAGCCACGTGGGAAGACAAGTGAAACACGCTTTAAAGAAAAAATAGCATGTGTGCCTTTATACATAAAAGGGCTTTTTTCCCAAGAGAATTTAATTGAACGTTTTGCATGAAATGAAAGCAGAAGATGTTTCCTCACACAGACCAGTTTGAAAATATGGCAAGTTAAATTTAGAGAAGTGGCTTTGTGGAAGACTCTGCCGTTCACTGCCGGGCACAGAAAGCTTCCTTCGTGCTGGGAAAGGAGGTTTGTCAAACCATTAAAACCATCGCCAGGTTCTTTTAAGCTGAAAGTACCTTCCCCACACCTCACAGCTCACTAGGCTGCAGTAGGGCCTGCTTGGCCCCATGAGAAGGTGTTTGATGCTTTTTGCCTAGCCGTGCCATTTCTGATGAGGTTGGTCCGTTCAGTGAGGAAGAATGTTCAGGAGCAGAAGTAATTTTGAGAAATAGGGGTTTTGTCTGGAGTGCTGCGTGACAGCTGCGCACCGAAGCCGGAGTGAGCTGTTGGAATATAGATACAGTCGTCACTTTGGCCTGGGGAAACTCTCTGCTCTTACAGCTACTGGGAGGTGTCTGAACGTTTGTTAGGAAATGCCAAACAGCCAGCCGAGATGGCTGTGGTCATGGAAGAATAGGAGGGAGTAAGAGGGGAGACAGATTTGATCTAAAGCTCTAAATTTTAGATCTAAAGATCTAAATTTGATCTAAAGCCAGGACCAATTTCTGACCGTACAGCTACATCGTGCCTCTGCTCAGATGAGAGGCTGCCTGGTCCTGCAGGCCAAGTGAGTTCAGCTTGCATGTCTGCTTTGGACAGGGCAGGAGAAGCCTAACCACTTCCCTTTCCTGAATGTGTTTTAACCCTTTGCCAGTCAGTTTGGCTTCTGGAGAGCTTTGGGGACACAGTTTAGGAGAAAAGGTTAACAAATAAAACAGAAGCAGAATTAGAGAATTTGAGAATATTCATAATTTTAGTTCTTGACTATCCAGTAAAAATGAGGACTCTATGAGGAAAAATAAGAGGTACCAAAGATGATAACGTAATCAGGTGGTTTGAATCAAAAGTCAACTGAAGATTCACTGGTTTCAGCAGATATTGAATAATACTTTTTTTTAAAGTGTAGATCAAAAGCAAAAAGGCTTAAGAAATGGAAAACTTAAAGGAAATAAACTAGAAGAAAATATATAGGTCACATCTAAAGGGAAAGGGCTTTTGATAAGTCTTTTCTGAAGACTGGTAACGAAGAGAGGAAGTTTCTATGCTAATGAGAAGAGTTACTACCTGGAGTGAGGCAATTCTTATGACATCTGAGGGGAAAAGTACTGAAGGAGTAAGTAAGTGCAAGCTGCCAAATATGTTGAAATAAACACGCTAATCAGTGTTATGTGTCTGAAAAGCAGTTATGTGAAGGACTGGAGTTACCCTGTTACCAGCAGGCATCCACTGTAATGAGTGAAGAAGCTCCGAGATCAGTATTTGGTTACTGATTCTGAAAGGGAGGGGGTTAAGACTGTACTAGGACATAGCATGGGGTTGATCTCACCTGTGTTACAGAGGTCTGCCTCTTGAGTGGAAGACCCTATACATATTCAGCAAAGAGAAACAGGAACCCTGTAGAACTCCTACCAGGCAGGGGACAAATAGGCACTTCTAGGGTGTGATTCATTTGACCTCCTTCAGACATGTGCTGAAGGAGGAGCTCAGTAGAAGAGCCTAGTTCTTCCCATGGGCTGCAAAGGGAGATGAACATGACCTGTTCAGATACAGACACCGACATGGTAAACATCTTTATTTGGTCAAGTGAATTGTGGCTTGGCATCCACATCTAAGAATGGGAAGACAAGGGTGCTCTGTTATTATGGCTTGTGGTTAAATGTCAGATGCCCTCCATCCTAGCTGAGTAAAGACTTGACACCTTTTCAAAATGGAAGTTGGCATTCCAGGGCCTCCAGAGGCCTGCCCAGGTAGAGCTAACGATTCATGCTGAAGCGTCACGAGGGCATCGCCCCTATGCCATCTCTTCACGGGAAGCAGAAGCAAACCCGTTGTGACTCCTTGCTCCTCTTGTGTCAGCGTACATGGACACAGCGGCAGATTGAGCGGTGGGGCTGGGTCCTGCAGCATCGCTGGCAAGAAGTGAGCACAAGTGTGGTTCCCCTAGCTCTGAAGCAGGAAGCACCGTCAGAGAGCTGGAAGTAGTAGCCTGTTGAGTTGCCCCCAGCTGGCAGTGATTGATTTACAGGTGAGCATGCGTAGATGTGACAAGTGGTCAGACAGTGAGCTCCACAGGGACGCGATCGCTGGAGAGCGGAGTGTGCGTTCTGGTGACAGGCTTGGTACTTAACTGCAAATCACCTAGCACATGTTTGGTGGGCCATGAAAAGTAAGTGATTTGTTGAAGCTGGTTCCTGGGTGAAATTCAGGTGTGGCACAGTATTGTTGAATAGGGCCACATGAAACACAAGAACTCATGTTTTGTTATTACTAAAAGTAATTTTTATCTTTTGTTTGGACTATAAGTAATATGCAGATGTTACCGTTCTCTCGCTCATTTCTGTCATATCCATACAAATTTACTTTTATTACTTTAGGGCTTTGAGATTTTTGTTTGTGCTGCAGAACTCATAAATAAATAAATACACGTATCTTTATTTTACTTGCAAATTCCATTTAATTTTTTTCCTTTCGATTTTTCCTGCGGTTTATTTAGAATACTGGCATATCACATGGTGGCTGCAGTGTTGTTTCTCTGGGTACGCAGTATAATGGATGTCTCTAGAACTGATTTTTAAAAAAAAAAACCAAAACAATAAAGGTTTAGTATTCTGTTATTGTGAAATGTGCCGAAGTAAAGTTTTTCAGGAAATTTCTGAGAGGAAGGTCAATAAAAAAGCCTGTTTTGATTTAAATTGTATTAAAATTCAAGGCACTGGACTAATCTCTTTTTAAGAAAAGGAGGGGTGTCAAATTTAGTGTTATGACTATTATGAATTATTTTATTAAAGTACATTTTAAAAGGTAGCGTTGTTGAGAGTGACGTCATTTTTATTGCAAAAAAACATAAAGAGATCGTTCTCCTTAACACCTATTTTCTTAGTGTTCATTGTCTCTGTGCAGGCTCATTTTACAATGTATGCATCTGGTAATGAAAATAATAATTAAATTCTTTCACAATGAAACTGATGGGGGGAGGACGGGGGCGGAGAAAGCTCAGGTAATACTAGCAGCAGGTTTCATACTCAGTAAAGCTAGCTAATTGACTAGTAAGGCTGAATCTTCACCTATGTATTTTGCAGCCTAAAGTTCTATATTTTAAAGTGGTGGTTCCCGTTTTCTAACAGGCACTCCATATTTGGAAACACCACTTCCCCCTGCCCCCCTTATTCTTTTTCCCCCTTTCCTGCCACTTCCCTGTATCTTCTCCCCATCCTCATGTATGTGTTCTGACCCTCACTAAGGAATTGCTTTTGCACCTGGGCTGTGAGTGACCCAGGCACTGGCTTGGAAGTATCTGAACAAGGTGCTGCTGAGGAGGTTAGAGAGGTCTGACAGAAAGTGGCTCTGTTGGTCTGAAAAGTGCACGGGATGATGAGCCAGACTATGTGACCAAACCCTAGTAAAGTCTCTCAATCCTGGGAAAGACGAGGATGTAATCTAGAGCTGAGTAGCAAAGCCAAACTGATGTAGATAAAGATAGACCTGTTTGGGTGAGTGTGTATGTGGTGACTGAAATGTAGCAAGTAGTGTGACAGTTGTGTTGCGACAGTATCTGGATTAAATCTGATTTACTTTTTTGGTTTTTAATCTCCCTGCTTTTCATTTTGCTATTGCTTATTTTCTTTGTTTGGGATGATGTGTGTTCTTCGCGGCTTTTGTCTGGTTTTTTTTTTTCTCCTCAATTCTTGCCTTTTCTTTTAAATCTGTTCTGTTGTGTGTTTTTGTTGTTTTTTTTTTAACTGCCTCCATTTGTACTACTTGGGCCAACAGTATCCTGAAACACCATTTACTTTGCTGTATATCCTCTGCATTTCTTTCAGGGTATATTCAAACAGGTCTACGTTGAGTTAGGAAATAATAGAAGTAGCATCAAATGTTTCGAGAGCTTAGGACAAATTTTTGACAGCACCCAAGCTCATCATAGCCCCAGAGGTCTGTATTCAGGTCATCTTGCAGGCACAGATTAAAGCTGAAATAGTCTCACAGCCTTGGACTGCGTAATGATTCCCCTGGTGTAACCGTGGGAAGGAAAATGAGGTGGGAAGGACGTCAGACCTGGTTGGGTATGTGGGTTTTGGCGTGGGGCAGCTGTAGTACCAGGGAGCGTCTTTTTCAGGGTGCCTTTCAGTTGTACCTGAGGCCTGGGGTGGCCTGAGTATGTATAAAATGTGATTTTTGGGAAAGCTGCTCCTATCCGTGCATGAGTGCTACATGTTTGGTATGGTGTCAGTTTTTCCGTTTTAAGATTAGTCACTGCAGTGTTTTAATAAAATGGATGTACAGCCTACTTTATTAAAAAAGGCAAATGGTGTGCAATATTAAAGACCTAAAAGATGAACTAAAATGATGGCATGTAATATTAAGAATTACCTTGCATGAACAAAATCAAAGTGACTGTTTCTGAAGCTGCTGCTCCATCGTTAACTTGGAAACTAATTTTGGTCTTTCTTGAGCTCACTTAAGCTTTCTGCTTCAGTCACCACCTGTAGTAGTTTATTCCACTAGCCTTAGTGTTAAATACTGTTGCAGGACCTATCTGTTTACTTGTATTTTCAATTGGTTGTTTTATCTAGCTTTGAAAACCTCTAAATCATCTCAGAGTGTCTTCTTTCCTACTGAGAAATCAACCTGAATCCTTTAACCTCTTTGTTACAAATGTCTGAGGTCATGTATCACCTTTTTTTTTGTCTGTTGTTGACATCTGTATCCTTCTTTAGATCAAAAATAAGAACCAACAATTTTTCTCTTGTTTGCTTGCAACAGCTGTATCCTTCAGATTTTTTTTAGTGACGATTTATTTAAAATATACTCCCTCTCATCTTCTCTTGAGAACAAGTTTTTCCAGAAATTTATAAAAAAAGAAAGATCTGGTGGTGAAAAGCCAAGTTTCACATGGCAAAACTGGAGTTTCACTGGAAGATTTGCAACTGTGTGTGCCCATTGCAAAATTGTGCTACGCAAGGCAGAACTTGATGGAAAACCGCAACCCTGCCGTTTGGTTTCTGCTTTTCTCTTCGGTGGCTACCAGAGACGGGAGTAACACGGGTGCCGGGCTGTGCTGGTGGCTGCTCTGGAGCGGTGGGCCAGCAGAGACTGGGTCTCACCTCTTGCCTGCCAGGCTCCGCAGGAGGCAGCTTCGTCATCCCACGGGACTTCCCGCTCCGGGGAACGACTCCTGCCCGGCTCGGGGGACCAGCAGTGCTCGACCTCGTGCGCTCCCTGCCACGGTCGCAGGCATCACCCCCGAGAGCAGGAGCGTTCTGGGCAAAGAGCATCCCTCCGGGGAGTAACTCAAAGACTTCCACATCTTTCTCCGCGTACAGCCATTGTGTATACATCAAGCTATGCACTACCAAGACCTTTTTTTTTGGGTGGTTTTTTTTTCTGAAATGAGTTGTATTTGGAGAGTGTGCAGCAGAAGACAGCCTGTTCAGTGCTTTTATTTGCATCCTCCGAACTAGTTATGGTGTGTTATGTCTCACTAAAGGGGAAAAATCTTTTACGGGGACACTATCAAGTTCAGCAGGTTGTAAGGCTTACTTGTTAGAACTTTTTTAAAGTTTTAAAAAAGAGCATGGAAATGTTTTGTCCAATGTACTTTTTTTTGGCAATAAATCAGGGGGGAGAGAGCAGGAACAGAGAGTGTAAATGCCATGTGCAGCTGATAGAGGACAAGGGCTCACCCACTTCTACCACATCGGAGTGAGTCCAGAAACCAGAGTTCAAATCCATGACCAGGTTGGTACTATGTTTTTAGTGAACCTGTGCAAACTACTGCTTAGAAACTGAAGCACTAACTACTCAGATGGAGGAGCTCAGCTGTGCAAGTACAGAAGACAACTGGTCAGAGGTTTTGGTCCTTTCCTGCCATTTTTTTTGTGGGAATAGGTAGTGTGGTGTATGCAGTGCATGTAACGCACAATCAGTGTTTCTGTGTTGGTGAATGACATTGTGTGACATTGTATGTCATGTTAGTGGTTGTAAGAAAGTATGACCTTAGAAGTTGCTTACATGTAAAGTGAAACAGGAAATAAATCTAATAAAGAAAACAACTGAGAAGAGGAAAGTTGTTTTCTCGGTGGGTGGATTAAAGAATTTTCTACGTGTTCTTTACCACTACGAAAGACTAGTAAATCCTGTTGCCATGTGGGATGGTAAATTTTTGTGTAATTGGTCAAGTTAATTTAAGTGTACATTTTGGTTGGGGTTTTTTCACATCACTGATACTCAGGTTTCTTAAATGAATTAAGTTCTTGTGGGACATCTGATACAGTTCATCCTCAAAGAAACATACTGGGAAGAGATTTGCTTTATTTTTGTAAATAACAGAATGCAATTCAGCTTTGTTTCAAAAGCACGTATCAGTGAGCCTTCATTGTTCTTGAAATTATGCTTTTTCTCATTTGCATTCCTTGATTTTACTGTCTTCCTAAGCAATGGGAAGATCTTCGTATTTCCGATGCAGATTGGTGATTGAAATTCCCCACCCCACATCATGATGATTAATCTGCTTTTAAATTTATGGACTCAGTTTTGCAAGTTTTGTGTTTGTCCCGTCATCCATCCATCGTCTCCTCCTCATGACTAACTAGTGTTGAAGCCAGTGGGTTGATTCATGGGATTAGATGTCTCCTGTTCATGTTCAGTCACTATTGTCTTTGTACTTACCAAACCCTGTGCTTGCTGTAAGGCTCAGTAAAATAGAGGGGAGGATGCTGCAGGCAAAATTCTTTTTCTATATTTTTAATTTTGAAACCTCCTGCTGACAAGTGGAGAGACTGGGGCTAGAAGCTTACCTGATTGTTATTAGCAATTCTAGCCCTTACATTTCTGAAAAGTTTGTTAATAAGGCAAAAAAATAACTCAGTGCTGTTACTTGTATCTGATGACAAAGAAACATCTGCTTGAAGAGCTTACAGTGACCCAGTTTAAATAGTCTGAACTGTGCTAAAACCAGTTCTACGGTATCAGGTGGGTTTTGTTTTTTTTCCTTTCTCATTTTGAAAGAATCAAAGATAAATGTCTTGCACATTAAGGAGATGAGCTATAATAAAACATATATGGATGATGTGGCAGCAGTCCAAGAGCATTAGTATGCACGCCCTGATCGAGTCGTGGTGGCAGCTAGCAGTCACTCTCAGCTCACAGTCAGATGTTACTCAGCCAGCACAGAGAGCCTTCCTCAGTGACCTGTACCTGTCTGGAGAGGAAGAAGCTCACCCCAACTTAAAGCATTTGTTGCCTGGGCTGATGGGAAACCTGTTGATTTGGAGAGCTAGTGCCCAGCCTCTCCCGGGAGCAACGTTTGTTACGGAGCGTCTGGACCGCCGATGATGGTGTCTGTCGCCGTGTGGACGACTGCGTTGAGGGGAGCCGTGTGGGAGTTGTATAGTGCTGGGTAATACACAGTCACGCTGACACAGGGCTGGTCGTGCGAACAGATATGCCTGCTAATGCCTGCGAGTCTTGCTCCGTGTGACAATTATGTGAACACTGTCGCTACTGCGTGATAATCTGCACCCAGTGTTTGGATAGAGCAGAGGCGGCAGGTTCTTGGGAAGCCAGTGTCAGGAAATGAGACGTGAGAGTAATTCCTCTAGCCCGTGCCTGCTCCCTTCTCTTATCTAGTTAGCCACTGGGGAGGGCAGCGGGGGGTGGGCGGCTGGCCAGATAAACTGTTTCAGTGGTTGGATCTGGCCAACAAGGTGCAGCTTCAGCATTTGGGTTTGGATTACAAAAAAAGAAGAGGTTTTAGATGCGTTTCAGACCTAGCTTGCAGTGAAAGACATGTACATTAGATGCTGATGACTGTTATGTTTAAAGACCAGATTCTTTTTCTGTTCTTAAGTAGAAGGCGTTTGGAAGATCTTAGTAGTTTTGTTTTCCGTGATTATCTGTTTATTCCCTTTGCTTAGGGCGGGAGTAATCTTTACTGCTTCTCTGCATTATTACATGCTTCTTGTAAGTGTTCAGGCTTTTGCTTTATTATTCTTTGGAGACTCTTTCACAGAGAAATGAACCTTGATGTCAGGTGGTAGTGAGCATGAATATTCCAGAGCCAAATTGCTCCTGCTGTGGGAAACCTCATACACAGGAAGAGAATTAAGAGAAGGAAATTTTCCATGAGGTTCTTCGCACAGACATTGCTTGTCTGTTCTTTATGTTCTGATGGTAAATGTGACAGACCGGAGAAAAAGGCTGCTTCATGAGCAGGGGAGATCCTTTGGGTAACGTTGGAATCCACGACGTAGAGCCGTCTGCGTAGGTGCACTCTGTGTACAGCTGTTAGGTTTGCGGGTCGTCTCAGGCTTTTGGGGGATACCGTAATGTTAATTTTGGTCTTGTGAGCAAATAAACTGGGTCTCTTTATTTTTTCAGTGGTCAAGACTTTGTTGATTGGTGATACTTTGTTTGATGCTTTTTAATGCTAACATGCAAAACATTGCAAGGAGGAAAGGTTTTAGGGTTTTGTGTTGGTTCTCTCCCTAAGATGGCCGATCAATTAACCACTGAAAGTTAAAACAACCTGTAGGATGACATCTGAAGTTTATGCGTGCAACAATTTTATAAAGGATGTACGTTATGCTTAGGGTAGTAACCAAAACATTCCACTTCCTTTCTCTTTTTGAAATTAGTACTCAATGTGTTTTTTCCCATTATTGCATGTTCTACTTATCCATAATTTCTCAGTAGTAGTTCATTTGTACAGAAGGAAAGATGAGATGATAGA
>Ga0181612_143568_pt1 | contig 11436 bp, 7 predicted proteins | sample HoacroProtozoa21_FD_119630 | JGI IMG/M metagenome (GOLD analysis project Ga0181612, IMG submission 119630) | Hoatzin crop microbial communities from Cojedes, Venezuel. Combined Assembly of Gp0051906, Gp0051904, Gp0051908
TTCCCTGGGCCCTCCTTCTTGCCCTTTTTGAAGATTGGAATGACACTGGCCTTTCTCCAGTCCTCGGGCACCTCTCTTGTCCTCCAGGACCTCTCAGAGATGATGGAGAGTGGCTCAGCAATGACATCTGCCAGCTCCCTCAGCACTAGTGGGTGCATTCCACAGGTTGGCAAATTTCCAAATAGCTCTGGTGCAAAACGATGTGATGAAAGTTCAGAACTCCTTTAAAATTGCAAGTCGGGGGGAAATGCTCAGAGAGGTGCAAGCAGACCCATGGATTTGCTTTGAAAATGGAGTTAAAGAAGAAACTCATTTGACAACTACTTATTAAAGACATAACTGCAGAATCTCAGATTCTGAAATTAGCTTCCCCGCTTCAGTAGAAATGTCTCTGCTTACCATCTTATTTGTCTCTTTCTTATGTCTCCGCTGGAGCGGTCTTGTGCAGGAATTTCTAACCAGCTTGGTTGTTTCCCCTCCCCCCCCCCCTTTTTTATTTTTGGATATGTTTTGGGCAAAGAGGACTTTAGTATAGAGATCAGATGATTTACAGAGTGGAAAAATATTGCTTTATAATAAAGGAGGATATTGAATAAAACCCAGATTTAATACCCAACGTAACAGAACACCCCAATGAATATAATAGCATTTTAAGCATTCTGATTGAATTTTTGATCCATACGGCATTTGTTTTGCTTGTGAATCTTTTATGAAAAAAAAAAGTGTCTGGAGATTAAAGGATTACTGAGTTCTTAAGAAGTCCAGGCAGCTGCTAAAGCATCTGAATATTCTTGCCTAAATTTGGTGGGAAAGCTACATTAATCTTGTCTATTCTAGCAAATGATATGTCTTAAGCCAAAATAGCCCAGGGGAAGGGGGACAAGAGAAAAGAGATGTGAGGGACGATTGTTTCTACAGGTGAACGAACTGCAGGGTATTAGCAAGAGCTGGAATGAAACAGTGCTGTAATTGAAAAAAGAGTTCATCTGAAATGATTACGAGGGAGGATGAGGTTTTTTTCTTTTTTCTCTCTTCATTTTCTTATGAGGTGGAAAGAGTGAACAGTAACTTGCATACGCTTGGATCAAGAGAGTTACTCATTTCTGTTCTCCCTTAGTGGCAAGGAGTGTGGGCAATGTGCTGGAACCTTTAACTCCTAAAAATAAGGTTCCTGCAGGAGACATGAAGACAGCAACTGTGTCTGCAAAAGGGGTTTCAGCAGTGGAGGTAGGACTCCAGCAAGCACATTCATCACAGAGAGTAAGTGATGGATTTAGCCAAGGGAAGTGATTAAAGTGATTTAAGGTAAAGGTATGCCTTTAGGCAAGACAGAGGGCAAGTGGCTCCGCTTTATATGTAAACACACACAGCTATGGAGACTGACTGGAAACTCATTGCATATTTGTGCAAAACGCTGTTTATTATTAGGTTCAAATGACCATTGTATGTGCATGCAAAAAAGAAGCAAGTAAACTTCTTAAAGTTGGCTGAACACTGCAGCAAAGTCGTCGTCTCCCAAAGACAGAAAAAAATCCTACCAAACACTGCGAAATCAAGGGAGGTCTTTCAGGCTTGACAGGCTCTCCCAAGTCTGTAGCATGTTTTACCGAATGCAGGCTGCCTCGCAAATTCTTCTTCTAGCTGAACAAAACCTCCAAGCGAATCTTAAGGAATGACTTCCAGTCTGATCTGGGTGCATGATAAGGAAAGGGCAAACTCAGCAGTGCTAATGGAGAACGGCTTTTGGCTAGTGGTTTTTGATCTGTGTGAGCAAGAGATCACCACCTGCTGTTGTGGCTGAAATGTGTTAACAAAATAGAGTGGTAATTGTGAAATATTGTTTTTATCCTGAAATGATAAAAACAATATTTATTTCCATTGTTCCAAAACTGTAAATGTAATATTTTATACGTAGCACCTCTTTAAAGTATGATTAGCATAATTTCTGTGCTAGTCAAAGCTTCACAAACTATTAAAAGTGAGAACAGAACTAAAGAGCTGAACAACAAAAGCAGCATTGGAAAAAAATGCCTAAGGAAAGTGCTTTTGATTAGACACGCAACACGGGGTTGAGGGGGAGGCTTTTCCTCCAAGTCTAGAGTAGGTGGAAGAGGTTTGCTGGTATTTCTAAATACCAGTCTTTCCAAATCCATTGCAGGCAGGTAAATCCCCCCAGAACACTGCCAATTCCAAAGTGGTTTTGTTCAGGACAAAGAAGCCCCTTAGACATGAAGCAGTGGTAGAAATCTGCGTTAGAAACATTGCAAGGGGAAAATTGATGCCTGCGTGATACCTCTGACTTGGTTTGAAACCAAGCTGAAGTGCAGCCTTTTTATTCTTCTGTGCAGTTCATGTTAGGCATGACCCATAAGCAGAGCTGCAGATTCATGTCTGTTCCTCCCTTTTTTCTTAAAAGTCTTGTGAGGTGTTTAGAGTTGGATTGAAATTTGGGCTTTTGTGCGTAATAAAGACATCTGAAGTAGTCATTCCGTATATGCTTGACTTTGGGCAAATTTCATATCCCTGTGCTGTGTTCTTTGGGCTCGCTTGTCATTTTGTGGCAGCAGAAGCAGAAAGGCACACACCCAGAAAAAAGGGACAGCTTTGGTTGTAACCAGAATCTTAACTGCTGTAATCATGTAACGGTCTTGGTTTCTGTGAAATTTCCAAGCCAAGTGCAAGAATTTTAAATGGCTTTCTGTGTGCGCCCTTGGTCTTGAACCAAGCTGAGCCTGTGCTGTGAATGTGTTTCAGGTATTGCTCTATCTAACCAGATATCCTCTGTTTGATAAAGTGCACTGGCACTTGGATTCTTTATTTGTTCTTATGTCTATATAAAGCAGAAAGTGGTGGATGCCTTTGTTCACAGCAAACACTGTATCAAATGAAAGGAAGGAAAAGGTGTGGCTTGATATGCCAATCTCATCCACAGCAGTTATAGTCTGGCCTAAGAGCTGTGATCTTCGCTAACCACATTTCTGCCATCTAGGCCTTGTGGATCGACCCTTTTCGGCTCCATCTGGGTGTGCAGCAGAATCCAATTCAGCAGCACTCTGGGTGTATTTATGGTTTTCTTTTTTGAGGTTGTTGATGGATCTAAGCAAGCAGCTCAGAAAACTTTGGGCTTCACATGCAAAGGCCAATATTTTTTTGTGTTATTTGAGTGGAAAAAATGCCATGCCATCAAGGCAGTGGTAGCACCTGGACAAGCCCTGCTTCTAGCCTCTTGCACCAATCTTTGCTGTGACCAAATGGAGCAAAGCTGGTTTTGTTTTTTTGTTTGTTTGTGTTTAAAAAAAGTGGTAGCTTCTTTGATTACTTTTTTCCCCTTCCTCATTATACTTTCTCCTTCCAACACAAGGGTGAAACTGTCTGTTTTTTACTGACCAGCATGCAAAGATGGGGCAGTATGCAGTCAAAGCTCTACAAATCATTGAGAATACATTTGTGGACAGCCATGGTCCTCTGCTAGGCTCTAATAATTCGTACTTAGATTTGCTTGTGTCTGTCATTGCTTTGCTTATGGTAATAATGCATATGGAGATGGAGTTTAGCATATTTTTTTTTTTGTTAGAAGAAAAAGATCCTTAAGCCCCATGTATTTAAATGAACTTGTGTAATTCATAGGAGCTAAAGGATGAAAAAATACAGGTTCATAATTATTTTTGCCTACAAAAAAATCCATTAATCCTGGCTTCCCTTCATTGCTAGCAGCAGTCACAAAAAAAAATCACTGAGGTCCTCCGGCAATAATTTTCTAGCGAGCTTTTTGCACTTTCTTGACCTCTTCTCCACTCTGCTGTGATGGGAAAGAAAGGGCAGAAATGGGAGATAACTGAGAGCTTTGCTCCATGCTGGGAAGTAAGTATGTGTGAACCGAGCTGTCACTGTCATGCTCAGAGCAAAGCTGGCTTAGTGATCCCTCCCGCTTCTGCGGGCTGAGGAGCCTGCCCACGCTTCCACTTTGGTCTGTTTGCAGCAGTTGCATGTGGCAAACAAAATCAGCTCATCACCTAATTCTGATGGGTCAGATAGGTTTGCTTTTGAAATAGCCAATTCCCTCAGCATCAGTTTGCTAGTAATGAGCAATTTACAGTATATAATGGTCAAATGTTAGACTTGAACTGTTTTTCCATTCAAAATAATACTGCAGATCCTACTGCAGATATTAATGCTGTGTTAAATAACCATTAAGAGGTTCAGAATGCACAGTTGGCACTGTGACATGTATTAAAAATTAAGATTTGCCCAGGCTAATGTTCTAATGTTAAACTTTTTCTAAATATAATTAGATGTTTGTGTTAAACGAACAAGTAAACCCAGTGTATAGTTTGGAGTCACAGAACATTGAAGTCAGTGAATGCATTTTGATAATTTCGTATGGAAACTTGAAGGTCGGGCGAACAGCATGGGAAGGGTGCCCAAATAATGCAGTTTTAAACCAGCATTTTATATATATTCACATCAAAGTTTGCTGTAAGAGAACTGTGAAGTTGGGTCTCAAAATGCTTTTTGAAAACAATCGCCCCCTACTTGTTGCCTGGACCTTATGATTTTATGCAAGTATAAAATGGGGGTATGGTCATAGCAGTGACGCCCAGGCAACAATTGTGGGGCTCATGAGATGATGTTTAGGTTTTGGATTAAAAGAAAGAGCAGGCTTTATGGTGCAGAAGAAACCGAGCAACATATATCTCAAAGGCTCAAAACCAAGGCAAGAAACAGAATCTGTCTTCAATGAAAAGATAAAAAAGAACAAAGCCAAACCCTCTGAATTTTTGAACCATTCATGGGAGTTTGGGGGCCTTTTTATACTAAAGAGTTAAGCTTGGCCTCAGTAACCCTGTTAATGGATATTGTTGCTCCTGGGCTTATCTTCTTCAGTAGGAAGGGAGGAAATGAAGCAGGCCAGAGGAGAAACTCTGTAGGAGTAGGGAAGGGAGCTATGGCCTCACTGGGAAGGGAAGAAGTAACACTGCCGATTAGTTCTCTGCAGATTTGATGCCTACCCTGAAATGTCGTCTGAAATCTTCAAAACATCAACTTTGGAAAGCAGCCTTTCTCCAACCTGCCTTCTCCTCAGCTATTGCAGGCAACTCACTATTTGTCCTTTTTATGTCTTTTTACATCCCAAGTTATAATACAATTAGGATGAAAAGAAGGAAGAACTTTTAATTACTATGAAATAGTAAATGTCCAGGAATCAGTATATTTTAAGAATTCCAGTCACTGTTTTATAGGAAGCTGGTTTCTCTTTTAAAGCCTATGTTGCTTCTGTAGATAAGATTAATCAGACACCTTACTCATGGGCAGGTTCCTTTTGCTTCTATGAGAAGTTGCTTCAGTACAAAATGTGCTTGTACGACCTCCACAGGCACATATTTTGGTCCTAAATGTAATTCAGCTTGCAGGAAGGTTAAAAACCTGCTACGTGGAGAGGAGGTCTTGGAGCTGAGCCCACATTTTCTGAGGGGCTAGCCTTGATCCTCTAAAAGGGTTCATTGCAAACTGTTGAAAAGCAATTACGCATGGGTAGAAAGTCCTGTATGATTTGCTTCAATTGCTATGCCGGAGTTGTATTGTGATATTGCTGTATAATGTGGGCTGCGGCCCCACTTACCTTGAGCTTGCTTATGTAAAGGAATGGTTTCAAAAACATGATTTTCAAAATTGTTACACCTGGAATATCAACTGTTCATTATTCAGGATTGAAGCCAGATTCACAGAAGATTTCCTTTCTTGTTTAGACATGTAAATAACAGCTATTCTTTTCAGAAACATTCAGCAAACCTCTACTGTCATTAAACAGAAAATAATGTCTTTTCAAATAGCTCAACACACTGACCTATTTTGTGCTTCTGTTTTCCTAAGGTACTTCCATTTTTGGAGGTCTGAGTTGATATTCCTCAAAGTAGTTTGTTTTTCCAACAGCAGTGGTTATTCGCCCCATTAAAAATGGGTCCCCTTCTCAGTACATCAACTTACCCCCCTCTGTTATCATTTATCACTCCTGAAAATCATGGTCCAATTGCATAAACAAGAATTCTTTTGAAACCTTGGCTGTAATTAGGGGTATTAAACAACTGGGTGATTTTTGCCTGAAGCTTTTCTGATCACAAAATAGTTTAATGAAAAAAAAACTTAACCAGACAAATAATAATTAATTTAAATCTGAATAAAGTTCAGAGAAGAAAAAGACAGTGTTGCTGGTGGCTTTGAAAAGTCCTTTTATGTAATGTGCTCCTGACAATTGCCCTTCTGTTTGGAGACTGAACCTTCCTGGATGTTGGTTGTGCTGAATAAGGTGTTGCACTTGGTGCCTATAATAACAAGGGATATGTATTACATACTGTAATTAACAACCTCCTCGAACTTGCCACTTGTCTCTGGGCTGTGCAGAGGTACTGTCAGGGTTGGCTGGCATCATAGCTGATAGTTGCCAAAACCTTGTTTGGAGGCATTGACACAACGTGTAGGAAAAGCTAACTTAGCTGTACCTGCATTAGTTCCCTTTGGTTGTTCATTTTGTGATTTGCAAGTACTGACGACTGCAGACAGAACAAAAAGGAACATGACACTTGACTTTGCCAGTCAGATTTGTACTCTTTTATTTAAAGACGGCATGATTCAGTGAATTTTTATGTTTTGATAGGTGAGGTTTCATTCTTTGGAAGCACTGTTTTCCTTTAGTTTTGCTTCATTTTAAGCTTAAGAGGATGGGAAGCTAAGTGCTTCCTACCTCCAGAGCACACCTCTTAGCCAGTCACTACATCTCTTCAGCTAAGTGGAAGTGGCTGGTGGGCTGAGGAAGCATCTCTTACAGTGAGCTAAGTGATCTAACAAGGGTTGCACAGAGGAAATCACCGTGTCAGTATTACAAATGAAAGCAGCTCTTAGATGCCAGATGACTCCTCAAGGCAAGTTGGAGTTGGTCACCGCACATCACTTCATCTGTACCTTTCTTCCCTGTGCTGTAGCTCTTTACTCCATGTCTGTTCACCATGAACAGGGGAGGACATTATTCTGTCTCTCTCTACAGGAATGACTTTACTGACTTCTGTCACCATCCTCCTCAATCTTCTTTTCCTTAGACCAAACAACCTCCTTTCTTTCTACCTACTCTTGTTGGTTTCTGCTCAATTCTCATTTTTTTTCCCCTGGATTTTCTGACCACCTCATTTTGAAGTGCAGTGCTCAAACTCAGCTAGTGTTTGAGCTGCTGTCTTGCCAGGAATGAACAGCATGAAAGGATTATATCATAAACATTGCAGGCTCTGTGCCTCTCTGCACACTGCAGTATGGTGTGACCACCTCATTTTGTGACAAGGTGTCACAGCTGGCTCATGACAGTATCTTAGGGCTGCAGATCAAAATGTTTTCCTGGAGAGCTTCTCTCTCCCATTTTCTCATTCAGTGTTTCTATGGTGGATTATTTCTGTCTAAGGATAGTCCCCAGCACTTGTCTCTGTGAATTTTGTTCTTTTCAGACCATTTTTTTCGATTTGCCAGGACCATTTGAATTCTCATTTTATTTCCCCATTTATTTGAGATCCCTCACAGCTTGACATTGGCTGAAAACATATAAGCATGAATTCTTGTCCATCACCCAAGCTACAGTTACAGAGAATCAGACAGGCCTCCTCAGCATTGTTCTTTGTAGGGCTCCATTTTGACCTTAAGCCAGCGGTAGCTATTCCCTGCACACAGCTACTCAACCAGCTTTCCCTCACCTCCAAGTTTTCCCAAGACTGTCTTTCTCTAGGTTGCTTATGAGAATATTAGTCAGGACAACCTTATGTTCCATCTCAAGTAGAAGAAGCATACGTTGTCAAAAAGATGCTCATGCTTTTAAGTTTTGGCCTTCTGAAGTGAGCCAGTAGCTCCCGAGGTGAACACCTCTGTGATGTTTTGTGCTCTCCTGCCGGGCTGGCTGGCGAGAGGCAGCGCTCCAGGCACACCAGCTCTTCCCACAGGTACTTGCAGAGAATAAAAATGCTTTAATCAAGGCTGAAGAAAGGAGCACATTTGTAGAGCGCCGGTCTGGAATCAGTGCTTCTGATCTCCCACAGAGCAGCGATCCTAATTGAGGTGGCCAGGGTGATTTGACAGTCCTAATTCTCCTTAAAATGAGCACATGCTTGGATCTATGTGAAAAGGCAAGCTATAGGTGTTGGGAGGGTCTGCATGGGGAGGGACACATCAAGCTTTTCCAAAGGGCTTATGTTGAGAGCCTTGAGGTACCTTCTCTTGCTGTTAGCATAGATCCAGATTACAGCAGCCAGGGTAGCATAAACCCACCTAATTTTTTCCCAGAAAGGGACATGGTGGCTTCTTCTCCATAGTAAATGTTTTTGTCATGAAGATTTTTTGAAAACACAGTAATAAACACAGGATGAGAAACTATTTAACCTCTGAAGGCCATAGTGTATACCAGAAAACCCAGATGCTGGCTCTACACTAGAAATGCTACTGTGAGCTTTGCAAATGCAGGAAAGCAGGCTATTATTTCATTCAGTCTTTGTAAGAAAAGGGGACCATTTTGGTATGTATGGTATGATGCTGCTCTACCATCTGAGTATAACTCTTAGAAAACAGTGTGTGTAGTTGAAAATATTAGGTCTGTGAAATTTATGCTTTTGCAGAGAGTTTGCTTACTTTGATGGTGAATTATAGTTATCAGTACTGAATTCCTTTAGGTGAATTAAAAAAAAAAGTTTTTCCCTACTTTAGACAAGAGGCTCCAGCACAGCTGAGAGGATGTTGAGCTCTGCCATCCGAAGCAGGTCTCTAAATTTACATTGCTCTTTTCCAGTACATCCCAGATGACAAACACTTACAAATGATGAAATTGTGGTTCTTCAGTCTTATGGTGCATGTCCGTATGCTGTGTCCCTTTGCCTTACTGGCACTGAACTGTATCTCCTGAAATGGGTCGGTTAATAGCTTTTCATCCTTTCATACTTCCTGGGAAGTGGTGTTTCCACAGACACTGTAAGGATGTGCTTTGCAGTTGCATGCAGGCCTCCTGAGGTTCACTGAACAGATAAATTCAGTTGCACGGCTCAATATGTTGGGCTTAGAGCAGAATCCGCCCCAGTGTGGACAAAGGTTAAATACCAAGGGTTATGCTGTGAGCAGATGGGAAGGAGAGGTGGGCAGTTTTCATTTGGAAGGGTCAGCGTAGCTGAAGAAAATACTAGTCCATTCCAAGAGCCATGGATTTTTCGCAACATTGAATTCTGTGTATGAAAAGTGTCATTTGTCAACAGCAGGTTAAGGAAACAAAGTACATGGGGAGCTGCTATATGATGAAAAAACTGAAAGCAAGTGATGCAGATCAGCCATTAGCCAGTGTTTGCTTCTTGAAGTGTTTCTGTTCTCTGCCACTGCCATCTAAAATGGTTTATTTGCATAGGACAGAAGGACACTTTTTTGTTTTAAATACTTGGGCCAGTGATTTCAAGGACTGTGGCATCATGTCTCTGATTTGGGAAGCAGAGTGACCATTGCTTCTAGCCAGCTGCTGGTGAAGCTTTTGCCACTGAATTTGCAGAGCTGTGCTGGGTGAGATGGTACAGGAGAGCCGCTGCGCTGGAGAGGTGCCTGTTGTGGATTGGCAGAATGTTTCCGGAGCCTACAGCATTTGCTGTCTTGCCTTACTCAGTTCTGACTGTGATGCTGAAATATTTTTATCTGATGAACAACCTTAATTGCAGAGGCCTTTCCCTTTTGAGGGGCGACCTCTGGATCTTGCTAACGTGGTTAGAGACGGAGAAAACAAAGGTTCCAGCTGTGTAGCCTCCAGCTCTTCTCATCTCCCAGACCTGCTTATCAGCACTGGAGAAGGAGCCACAGGTGTTCCGTGTGGATCTGCTACTGTGGCCTGTACAGCATGTTTTGTGTACACTGCTATTAAGGATCTGGTAAGGAATCGGAAGAGAAGAGAAATAGCAGGATTTTTCATTTGGGAAGGACTTTGCTTCCCCTTACATCTCTTAACTCCTTATTATGTAATAGTGTTGGTAAATATGGTGAACACTACCAGAACAGCACACAGACCCCTGAAGCACTAAGCTTTTACTAATACAGCAGGTATTGTACTGAGCTACAGCAAACAGGCTGTGGTGGTTTGGCTTTGGGGTTTTATATTGATTTTTTTTTTTTTCATTTGGATAGCTTTTCTTTCCTCTAGGGTTTGGTTTGTGTTTTTTTTCATTTTTCTGCTTGTGATTATTCTTGATTTTCTTAAAAGGCAGCAGAGGGTTTTGTGTATACAGCAGTAAAGTTAAAACAATCAAAAAACTTAGTAGTATTTAATTACAGATTGACAAGTCAAGGATGTTATAAATAACACACATATGAGCAATTTTTGTTTCTTAGGCAAGCATTGAACTTGTCTGAAAGTCAGTCTTCTATTTCCAAATTCTGTTTTAGCCCTGTGATTGCAAACTTAAGAGTTTTTATTTGAAGATTATACCAACGTAGTAATTTTCTTTGCTTTTTTTTCTTTTATAGGCACAAAATACTACTAATAAAAACATTTTAGATTTATACTGCTAGGAGTGTTGGATCATTTCTTCTGTAAGAACTGGGGAAAAAAGACAGAAGCATTAATTTCAAACTCTAGCCCCTAGGGTAGCTACAGAATATTGTCTTCGATTAAAGAAGAAAAAGTTTTGAAATTCCCAAGGGCAATTTCTGTATGTTTTGGACTGAATCATTGAAGTAGGATATCAGAGTTGTCATTCTTTTTAAAAAAATACAAAAAAACAACCAAACCAAAACCAAAAAGCTCAAAACCTTGAAATAAGTAAAAACCCTTCTAAACATAGAAAAAGAGTAGGGAATACTATATAAGCACAAAAGTCCTAATTTAAGGCCAACTTTATAAGAAGAATATTTTCTTGTGTATTTTTATTTCATTATCGCTTGCTCCAGTAAATAATCCTGCATTTCTCTACTTCTTGTACAAACATCTTCAGAATCCGAATGTTTATGAATATATTGGATTGCAGCCTGCTTTGAGGTGGAAATCAGCCTTTGAGAGAAACTGTGAAATACTGGTTGCCTATTTAGTGGACGAAGTTAAAGGGGATATTGCTTGTTAACGGAAAGTGCAAGAGGTGCATTATTTCTCATTTTTGCTAATGGGTAAGAGCTGTCTCATATGCTGCTTTATGATAACTTTTTTTTGAAAGGTGATGAGTGCTTTTTCTCCTTTGATTTTTAAGATTTGATAAACCCTTTGCGGAGAGTAAATACACATTTAGTTTCTAAAATATCTTGCTGTTATACTCCTCATAGACTGTGCAAACAGATAAATAATCAACATATTTAAAAAAAAATCAGTGATTTTCCTGTATTGTTAGTTAGCTTTAAAGAAAACTTCATAACATTAGTGTTATATTAAAAGCACTCACATTTGCCTTCACAGAA
>Ga0181612_146874_pt1 | contig 11436 bp, 10 predicted proteins | sample HoacroProtozoa21_FD_119630 | JGI IMG/M metagenome (GOLD analysis project Ga0181612, IMG submission 119630) | Hoatzin crop microbial communities from Cojedes, Venezuel. Combined Assembly of Gp0051906, Gp0051904, Gp0051908
AGGGGCGAGTGGGGCGATGGGGGGAGGGGGAGCCGGCGGGGGAGCCGATGTGGGAGCCGTGTGTTGGATGGAGGCCGCCATGGGGTCACAGCGCACCAGGCCTGCGGCCCCCAGGCCCGAAGCCGGGCAGGAGAAGGCTCCCGGGGCGGCCGTGCCTGGCCCGGGTCAGGCTGCCGGCTGAGCGAGGCCGAGCGGCATTGCCCAAAGATACCAGGCCGTGGTGTCGGCCCGTGGAGCCCCTCACGGAGCGTGCTCTGTCTGCCTCGCTCATGTGATGGCGGCCCATACTCGAGGCCCGCGGCGTGCCAAGGGATGGCGGCCGTTGGAACAGACGCCTCGCTGGGATGGCTGGGCCAGCGCGGTTTCGGTTCACAGTTACACCGCAGGCCTTGGACCGGTAGCGGGGAGCGGACTCTCCTGTGCCCTGCAAGGCGTGGGGAGCTGAGCTGTGGGCCTTCCCGTCAACGCCCGACGCAGCCAGTGGCAGTGCTCCTGCCTGGAAGTACCGTAGGCACGCTTGTCCTCCTTTTGTTTGTCACTGCACAGCTGTAAATTAGGAAGGAAAATCAGCAGAATAATTTAACTCGCACTTCCTTACCAGGTTGGGACTTAGCTACACTAAATCTCAAAAGAGTGACTGCATTATTGTTCTCAAGCCTAGGCTGAATACCTATTTAGGTTAAAAATAGCTAAAAATTGTATCTTGCCAAGCTTTGGTGCTAGGTCTTTTTGTCTGTCTTAAGCACTTTCTTCCTCAAGAATGAAGGTCAATAAATAAGCAATCAAAGATGTATTTTATGGTGAATTTAAATACTTTTGAAATGTAATGTAGCAAAAGCTCTGCATCAATTAAAACATCATAGCTACATTTTGTTCTCCTGATTTATATCTGTTAAGTCACCAACACTTTACTAGGCACTCTGTGGTAACACTTTGGAGGAGTAGCTCGCCAATTACTACTGATGTTAGCATAGCTGATAAAGACAATTAAGCCTAGAAATAATTATTTGCGTTAGCAGAGCCTAAGTTGTATGCATCTCTAGGCACACACCACCTTCCTGGCCTGCTTTTGTACCTAAGTGGTTGTGGGCGTGGGTGTGCTGCTTGCTGTGTGTTTAACGCCAGAGAGAGAACCAGAACGAGCAAACGAGCCAACGGAACAGGGCAGGGAATGGCCATGTGGTCATTGTCCTTTCTAGCTGACATTTTTGATCTACCTGGAAAAAGAAAAATCAATGTAGTGAACTGAATCAATCTCTGATGTAATGCTATTAAAATATAATGATGTTACATTCAGGAAGTGACTAGGTACTTCCTGGCAGAGCTGAATGAACACAGGACAGCTATACATTTGTTCTTTTGTCCTGTAACCAAACTCAGCTCTCCATTCCTCTCATCCCCCCAAAAGCCCCCTCTGTCATTATTATCCACAGATAATAAAGACCAACAACGTGATGCTGCTAGAGGAAGGCTCCCTGGCCCTCTGGCTGCTTAGTGCAAAGCATGACGCCAGCGGAGTGTATTCGATGGCAGGTAAGAGCGAGGTGTTTGTCCAACAGGAAGCTGAGCTGAGCTTGCTTAGGGTGGGGAGAGGGTGATTAGTGATATGGGCACGTGTCCACTCATCCACGTCAACGCACCTGCCTGGCGCTGTGGTATGTGCTGAGCTCCTCCTTGTGCAGGGTGCTCTGCCTGGAGCACAGATGAGTAAGCAGCTGTACCCCTTGGCAGTGACATGGGTTTGCACGGCCACTGCAGCCTGACCTTGTCATTTAAAACTAATAGATAGTTGCTATGCCAACACGGTGTCATATACTGTATTTGCACATGTCAATTAAAACGACAGAGTTACACCCTTGTGTTAAGCCAGATCGTAAGTCTGCACAGGCAAACATACACACACATATAAATAAATAGAGGAATTATTTGCGGGATTAAAAGAAGCCCTTTCTTCGCAAGAATGGTAGTGATTTTAACTTCATAGCATAGCTAAATAATTGAGGGGGGGGGAGTGCAGTTTAGAAGCGTCTGACTCAGCTTCGTGTTGTAAATCTAGTTTTACCACTGCCTTTCTGTGTGATCCTGAGTGGAGTTCCCAGCTTCCCTCAACCATAGTGGCTTTTGCTTAAAAAGAGGCATAATAATAACTGCTCAGTCCCTGGCTGAGAGTGGAGAGGGAAAGTTCACACTGAACAGCACTTGTAGAGGTGCTCTGGGTGAGTATCTGGTGAAGGGCACTACAGCATGATAATAATTGTATTGTCAATATGCTGTCAGGAAAGATGGTTCACAGTGACCTTCTAAGGAGATTTTTTGTGACTAATTTTTGTAATGTGTGGGGTTAATGGAAGTTCACTGCTCTAGACATCAAGGAATGGATAATTTGAATTAGTCAGTGGTAACCTGTATTAAAGTTAGAAGCTGCGTAATGCAGACCAATGAAGTCCTCACAGAATGCACAGGGAGAACATAACTAATTTGTGCTCAAGTACAACATATATTGAAAATACGACTTCTCCCCGTGTAGGTACGTTTGGGTTCTGGGGATGTTGGAGAGGAGTGTCTATATTAAACATCTGGTCTGCTTTAGAGTACTTTGATCAGCATCTGCCTGTGATTGAGTTCTCAGGCTGGCCAGAAAAGCAGCTGAGGTTGAGAGACAAGAAAGAGGTTAGCTGCTTTTGTATAATTATATGTTCTACTCGAACAGGTAGGAAGGTGCCTTTCCATTCAGCAGTCTTCGAAAGATAAAGGTTTTGTGACAGTGCATCACTTGGACAGAATACGAAGGCTTGCAGATAAAGTAGGATTTCAGGCTGCAGGGATTATCAGTGCTGCAGGCTGAGATTTATCAGCTATGCAGCCCTGGTTCCTATTTGCCTTTGCTAAAATCCTTTTGAAGGGTGACAGTATTCGCAAACATTAGAACTGCAAGCAGGCAAAGTCCAGAAGTCAGGATTTCTTATGATGGGAGAAACGGAACAGAGAACTTGCAAGGATTACAGTGGAAACCATGTCATGGTGAATAAGGAGTCAGGCTTCAGTCTCGGGGAGAACTGGAATCCAGCCAAGTTTAAATTAGATGTTAGATTTTTTTTCTTTTTAAACTTGATCCTGGATTTCCTTCTGTCACCTCATATCCTTTTACGGTCAGTAGCACTGTACCCATGAATATTTATTAGATTTAGACATATTTTGCAAGTCACCTTCACAACAACTTCTTTTCTTTTCCTGGAAAAACTGGTTGGTTAAGCAGAGACTGAATTTGCAATGCTAATCTTTGGCGTTTATTAACCCTTATTAGTCTGGTTGCTCAACAGGCAGATAAGTTTTGAGGCTTATTTGCAATTTAATTTCCTTCTCTATATTAATCACAGTCCGTAGTTGTGTTTAGATTTCATAATCTGGATTCCTTCACACATGAAAATGACCTGCATATTCAGCGTCCTGGGAGAAAAACAGTAGTCCTGCTGTCCGAGAGAGGGCAAGAATAAATTTTTTAGTACTATACTCCTTCCTTCCAGCGAGCCACAGGTGTGAGAAGAGGAGCAGGTTTATATATCTGCAAATATTTTCTTTGCCTTAAGCTCACAGTGAAGCTAATTAGAAGAGTAGAAAAGGCAGATACTATTTTTCCTCCCCAGACTAAGATGCTCCTCTGAACCTGAGCTAGAAGCAGTCTATTTGCTTGTGGTATTTCCAGACCTGCTGAAGGCCTAGAAAGCGCAGCCACTGAAACACACACAGTTGCTTATTGAGGTTGGTGCACCGGGAGACGAGCGGTTGGAATAAACACAGCTGTGTTTTTTTCCATTACAGTGTTCTCATTTACTGGGTCAGTCAGCCACATACCTCGTCTGTGCAAAGTTACGGGGTAAATACAGGTCCTTAGGGAATCGCTAGGACTATAGGATCTACTCATGAACTTCATCTTGGATAGAGTTCTCCAGTGTTTAAATCAAATAAAGCTGTGGTTATACCTGTTACAGCGAATGGTTAGAGCTTATTAATAGTGAGGAAAACAACCTGCTGTGAAATGTACAGTCAACCTTTGTAATCAACTGTGCTTTCAAATGCCTAATTGCTTCCAGCTCTGCCATGACAGTCTTCGAGCCGTGCACCCCGAGTTCAGGTTTCAGATAAATCCAAGTGAGGTCCCTGTGGGACTATGTGGACTATTCCTTTTGAGGAGAAGGAACTTTATTGTCATGGCTGTAACTGAGAAGCTCCCGAACAGATCTCGTTTGGGTTCCCATGTAAATGTCAACTCTGAGCAAACCCACAGCCACAAAATACTACAGTTCAGGGTTTCAGAGGGAACAGTGGCCTTGTTTCCAGGAGAATAGCCTGAAAAACAGAGGCTGCCCACAGGCCACGAGGCCCAAGGGATGGGGCAGCTCCAGGAGTCAGCTCGTATTCCAGCACTGGAGCAATTCCCACTGCTGCACTGGGTTAAGCTCATCTTCACTGCCAGGCTTAGGTTGGCTAACGGGCACCTCTGACCCCGGTTTTCACTTCAAAAAAGAAGGCACAGTCGGAATGGTTTTGAAAAGCAGGATTTTCTGTACGGTCACAGGGTTTGTACTGGGCCAGCAGAAATGTCTGCATGAGATGAATGCTGCTGGATCCCTGGGGGTGTGTGGAGCTCCCACCAGGCTTCCAGGCCATAAGAAAACCCTCACGGCTTTAGCATACAGCCAGAGCCACTTGTCACACACCAACAGCACAATGGAAGGACTTGTTCAAGCCACGAGACACAAGGCTCAGTGGAAAAGTAGCCTTGAGTTATCCGGATGCAAGAGAGAGAATTCAGCACCTGTGGCAATGAACAAAGTCAGGCCCTGTTATCAGCTTGGACTGGTGCCACCAGCAGAGACAATCTGCCCTTTCCAATAGGCTTGGGAAGCGGGGCTCCCTTCCTGAAATTCACTGTAGTCTTTGCAAGAAAACTAATCCGATTGTATCCTCCAGTTCCCCTTGTTGCAGCACTGCCTGGGAGGGGGATACACAGAGTACGATCAAATTCTCTTTTCTGGCATCTCTTGTGCTAAGGCGCGTTGTCCTACCAGCACTTCCCAGGGTGAGTCGGCTTCCTTAGTTCCCAGGTAACCCAATCTTCCCCCCCCCCATTTTTCAATTAAGCAGAAATTAATTCCACTTCTACGAACTGCTGGCCACATTCTGCTCGCGGGTACTGATAAAAATGCAGAATTAATCACTTGCTCGCCGGCGCTGGGTGGAACCCCCAGTCTCTTCATACCCACAGTGCAAATTTTCATCAGGCAGGAATGCATGGCCATTTACTGAAGTGGTGATCTCAGGAGTGATTTAGGTGCGCCTGCAGTGCACGACAGAGGTTTCCTAAGTGGAGGGAGATAAGACAAAAAAATCTCATTCTTCCGAGGCACAGATTTTTATCGTATCACAAAAGCAAGCAGCTGAAAAAGATTCCAGTCGGGAAGCACGGTGCTTTGAGAACGGGTTAGTCTGCCTGTCCTTTCCTGCCAGACTACCAGATGGGATCCCGGATGAAAACAAGTTCTTCAACAGGTTATACCTACTGCTGTGGCTCACAGCCATTATCAGATGCTGGTCTCTTACATACCTAATTCTCCGTAGGTTCTTCTTGTCTCTCCCTGCAAGGGAGCCTGGACACGTGCAGCTGCATTCAGCCGTCACCTCTGATGAACGTTACCTTGAAAACCACGAAGGCAAAGAAACACCCCCACTAGATTGGCTCGACGTTGAGTGGCAGAGGTAGTATTTTATTTTTTGAGCATCCCTCCTCAAGGACACTAAAGAGTTTGTAAAACATCACTAAACAAAAACAAAACATCGTCAACAACAAAATTGCAAAACTGCCAAAAAGTAAAATACAGCAGCATTCAAATATCGGAAAACATGAGAGCTAAAGTGCTTGAGATAATTTCTTAACTACGCACAGTCTGAAGTCAATCTTCCCCGTATAAACGCGATTTTTTCAACAGCACCTGCCTGGACGCTTAGGTTTCTTCACCAGTCTATGGCAGGATAACACTACTAAACCAGAGCCGTTACCCAAAAGGCCTAGGAGCAACAAATTTCTTTCTATCCCTCATACTAAAAATAAGTTAATAAATAATAATCAAAGAAACACATTTTAAAGTTCAGGCAGCTGAAGTCAGACTTCAAGGAAAGTGACCGTACGGATTTCCCACGCTGTGAAGTCGCTAGCATGGCCTGAAGCTGAACAAAGCTTTGGTGGGATTTATAAAGTGCTGTCTTTTAGTATTTTATGCCTGTCTTTAGTAGTGTTTTTTTTCAAACCAGCACCGGGGTTGTGAGTTAAAAAAATTCTGAAATTAACAGACCAATTTTCAGTGGATGCTGGAGTCAGACAGACATTGCACAGTGCACATAAAGATATTAAAAAAAACCCGCAAACCCAAACCAAAAAACCCCCAAACCAAACCCAACTATGGTAAAACTTTTCGTCCTTTAAAACACCCACCAAGCACCAAGAGCAAATCTGAAGGCAACGTCTGCCTCCCGGTCCCCTGGCTCCTTCCAGCAAGGATGGCTACCACACGGTGCAAGCTCAGCAGCAATGGTTGTGAGCCTGAGCCCGCAGGCCCTCAGTCCAAACCCCTCCCGGCGTTCAGCCCTCTGGGAGCGATCCAGTTTTCACCGAAGCCAACGGGATCTCCCCCGAGACTTCAGCAGACTTTGGATCAGCCCCATAGATTGACAGCAGGAGCAGGACCTTGTTTTACAGTCATCGCTTTTCTATCCAGCCAAAAAAGCCACCCTCTGAAATTCCTGAAGGGGTTTTCAATCTTCCCCTCCATGCATGCATTTAACATCCATTACGGTTAATAGCAGTTACACATGCATATCAACGGGAGAAAAGTCCCATCGAGAGGAATTAACTGGTAGTAAGAAAAGAAACCCAGCAGAAACGCTGGGAATTGCTAAAGACCCAACTCCCTCGAATAAATCCGTTTCCCCCTTTAACCAGCCGGCATCAGGAAGCTCTATAGTGCTTTTTTGTGTGTGCACGGGTGTGTGACGCGCGCGGGGTGAGCAAACGGGCGTCGTTCTGCAGCGCGCGAGCCCGTCGGCAAGCCGCCTCCTGTCTCCACGTCCCAGCAAGCGTCTCGAGCGCCGGCCCTCGCCGCTCTCACTTGTGAGCCGTGGTGTTGTAATCGTCCTGCGCCACGGCCGGCAGGGAATGGTCTATCCTGAACTCTTCCTCCAGCCCGCCGGGCGCCTTCGCCGAATCCCCCCGGGCTGCGGGTTGGCGACTGTCCGCGCCACCCCCCTCCAGCCCCAGGATCTGTCTCTGCACCAGCTTGGAATAAAGGCCTCCTTCTTCCATCAGCTCCTTGTGCGAGCCCTGCTGCACCACGCGGCCCTTGTCCAGCACAATGATGTTGTGTGCCTTCTCGACAGTGCTCAGCCTGTGAGCTATGACAAGCACCGTGTGGTTCTGCAAGTCGCCGTAGATCGCCTGCTGAATCTGCGTGGGAGGAAAAGACATTAGTGCTTGAGCATCACCGGCTCCGCTCGGGAAGGGAGAAGAGCAGCTTCGCGGTCTGTGTTAAGAAACCTCTGGATGGGAGGTTTGCTCTCCTCTGGCTACACAGAGGACACAAGATGCCCTGCAGCACTGCCAGCTCCAGCACGTCCATCCCAGCTCCCGGCTCTCCCTGTGCCGCCCCAGAGGCTGTCTCAGTCCAGCCAGCCCGCAGGAGCGGTGTGCACGCAGGTCTGATCCTGCAAGCTGGGTTCTCGTTAGAGCCAGAGCCCAGATTTGGAGGCCACGTGCTGTTGGCATGGACTGCAGGAAGCCAATAGCTGGTAAATGCAGCTGCTCAGAAGAGCAGAGCTCTTTCCTGGGTATATCAAGGCAAAGCAAGAAAGAATTGTCTTCTAGCCAAGAGACAGACAACGGCACTAAGACCTAGAGGCAGGCACATGGCCATCAGGCCACACATCACCTTGACACCTCGGGCTAGCCAAAACCAGCCTTGGGCTGGTATCAGATGCCATGGACGTGGCTGAGGACCTCCAAGCTCAGATGCTCGCGCTGCCCCACACCGTGGGCCAGCAGCCCTTATCCTCTGGGACCTGGAGGTACGTTCTCACACCTCAACCTTGAACTAGCCTTTCCTCATGTCATTAAACCAGTGAGGCCAAACTGCTGCTGGTAGAGCTGTTTGGTCGTCACATCCCAGCCGGATAAACCAGCTCAGTTGACAGAAAACTCGGGGCCTTTCCTGCAAGCATGGCTTTCTTGGTGCCTTAGCTGGGATTTTGGCTCAGGCAGTCCTACTCTCCTGCTGCAGTACTGACTTTTAAGGTCTTCCTCCGTATCCCATCCTAAAAGGCTGCACAGAGTTGCCGTATGCCAATAAACACTTTCCACATTTCAAAAAATCGGCAGAGATCCCTATCTCGTCAGGTTCATCAGGCGCTGACTGCTGGGAGCACAGGACTGTTCCCTTCTCAGTGGCTACAGCAGTGTTGGAAGCAAACTCCTGCTTAGGAATTAGCATCTTACCCAGACCTCTGATTGCACCAGGTCAAGACTAAGCTTGTCCACAGGCTGGAAACTGAAGCTACAGTCTGTTCTCCAGACCCAAATTGCCTCTTTGGCCCGAGGCACCTACTCACCGCGTGCTCGCTCTCCGCATCCAGCGCGCTCGTGGCTTCATCCAGGATGAGGATGGGGGGGGCTCGGATCAAGGCCCTGGCAATTGCCACTCTCTGTTTCTGGCCACCTGACAACTGGGCTCCTTTCTCACCTGCCTCTGTTGGGTCAAGGGAGAGAGGAAGGGGTCAAAATAAAAATCAAGAGCTGCCATCAAGCTCAGCTCCCAGCCAGCAGCATCAGGATGGTGTCAGGCTTTGAAGCAAAGACCAGATAAACGCTTCTGCTCACTTGGCAGAGCAATGTAAACGAGTTAAACATCCCTGAGGCTGCAGTCCTTCCCTCCAGCAGCAAGTTCTTTACTGTTGTCCCAGGGTTTGAGGGGCTGATGCTCATGGAAACAGCGCAGGGAAGTCCCTGAGCCTGGGAGATCATCCAAACCCCAAGACCCCCTGCCCATGCAGCTGCGTCGCTCCCATCTCTCCCTGCAAGTCGGGCTCGGGAGGGTGTGCAGCCGAGGCAGCAGCGAGGGGAAACCGGGACCTCTCTGCTGGCTCCCATAAACACATCAGCAGTCTGATCTGCATCCTCACAAAGTCCCACTGTCACAAACACATCAGCTTTTACTGCTGTGGCTTTGTCACAGGTTCACTGTCTCCCTGTGCAGGTGGGGTGGTACACGGCTCACGGGGTTCTGGGCTCTTCTGATCACTGGACTGCCAAGTGGCGAGACTGCCAGTGCCACATCTCCGTCACGCTGCCAGGCACCGGGAGCTGGACCGGTCCGGATGGGACAGGGGACGCTCACCCCGCTGCCACGGAGCGGGGGCAGAACCGCTCTCCTGGGAAGGGCTCAGAAATCCTGCGACAGCTCAGTCACCCCAAAAGGCAGCCAGGGTGCTGCCCCTCTCCCCATAACCGCCTCTGCAGTGCCTCCGAGCTGCCGCGGACTCGTGCCCGTCACCACCTGGCTGACTTTTCACCTGAGGGAAGAGTCTCTGCCTTCCCTAGGCAATGCTTCCGAGTGCAAGCGGAGGGATTTTGGTACCTGTGTGGTAGCCGTCTTGTAACTCCGTGATGAAGGCGTGCGCGTTGGCCTTCTGGGCAGCCTGAACAACCGACTCAAAGGAAGCTGAGGTTAAGCCGTAAGAAATATTATCCGCAATAGAGCGGGCGAACAGCACCGGCTCTTGGCTCACCAGGGAGATCTGCAGAAGGAAAGGGAAGAAGAAGAGGCGGTTGGGAGCCGAAGATGCACTGGCCAGCATCTCGGATCATCGGCATTTGTTCCTGCTGGGTAAGGATTCAAGCAGGCAGAGCCCCACCAGCAAACCAAGACAAAGAAATGCTTCGAGTGAGCTTCCAGCGAGGATGCCAACAACAGCGGCAGCCCCAACCCAGTTTGCATCATCTGCTGGGAAGCCATTTCAAAGGAAAGAAAACCGATGCAGCGCTGGTACATTGGCATCTGGGATGGACTTCCCCCTCCAAGACCTCGCTGTGTTTTTGCTCCAGACCTGTCACTCCTATCGCTGTTTGCTCTTCCCAGTATGGGAAACCAGTTGCTGGGACAAGGCAGGCTGGATGGGCCCCCCCCCGGGGTCTTGCTGATTTTTCATTCAAGACCAGTAATCATGCTTGGGCCACGTGAATGAGCCCTCCTGCGTCGTTTAATCCAAAATTAGCAAGTTAGGGACATAGCTGCTGCAATTCCTTAATTGCTTAGCAACAGCCTCCCTGTCCTACCTTACAGCCGTTGTTGCTCACTCTCAAATTCAGCCTGTTTGTCAAACACTCAATATTAGAAATAAATTGAACCCTCCAAACTATTGCTCAGAACCGGGCATGAAGAGATCCAGCGGGACACGGTCATATTTTAATTGACTTCTCCCCATGCTCCTAATGTCACTAACACCACACCAGGCTTACTAAACTGAAAGGCTTGCTTGTCTTTTAATTTTCGCTCAGTACAGGCAGGGAATGTAAATTAGTCACACTGACTTTGGCTTTCCAGCCTGTCTCTGATCAATTGTTTTCAGGTTTTCCTGCTGACTGGTGAGGCCATTTGCTCTGGCAGCAAACAAAGAAGGCAGTTACTTGCAGAGGAGATGAAGACTGATCTGTGCTGACACACAGACGAGAGCTGAGGGGCCCACATCCCCTCTCCTGGGCAAACCACCCGGCCCCTCCGGTGCTCCAGCTGCTGCCAGGACCCCAAGAGGTTTAACTCCCCAATAGCTGAGAATTACCTTAAGCTCTTAAGGTAGAAAGTGCTGGAGGAATGCAAAACATTTTTTTCCAAACCCAATTTAGACGATAATTAATCCAACAACCAAAAACATATTTCTACTGTGTTGGCCAAAAAACACAAAACAAAACATGTTTCTTGCTTTGTTTTCAGAAGACTTCCCTCTCCCTATGAAACCACTCTCCATCCCTTTTCCCTTCCACCCCCACAAATTATTGGAATTCATTTCCTGGACCATCTCCAGTCTCCAGCTTTCTGGACATTTCAGAAGCTGCCAGATCACATCCAAAGCAACATGCAACGCTACCATCCATCCCCTTTGATCATGGCAGGCGATAGCTAGAATACACTTATCAGTCGCTCGTACCACTGAGTGCAGGTACTTGTGATCGTACATGGTAATGGGACGGCCGTCCAGCAGCACCTGCCCGTCTTGCAGAGGGTAGAAGTTCTCCAGGATGTTGACACAGGAGCTCTTCCCGCTCCCCGAAGGACCCACCAGCGCCGTCACTTTGCCGGGATGCAGGGTGAAGGACACATCCTGCAACACGGATGG
>Ga0181612_116810_pt1 | contig 11435 bp, 8 predicted proteins | sample HoacroProtozoa21_FD_119630 | JGI IMG/M metagenome (GOLD analysis project Ga0181612, IMG submission 119630) | Hoatzin crop microbial communities from Cojedes, Venezuel. Combined Assembly of Gp0051906, Gp0051904, Gp0051908
ACTTACAGAATGTTTTTCTCTTCTGGTTTTCCTTTTTTTTTTACCTTCCTGGTTTTTGTTTTTCTTTTATTCCTCCTTCCTGCTCCCTTTTACTAATTACTTCTGTTTAATATTTTTGTTCTTTTTGCTCTATGTTGTCAGTATTCGTCCTACATACCATCACTGAGTACTACAATATTCTTCTTAAGCTTTCTGCCCTAGGACTTCTTACCAGGTCGGATGAACTAGGATTATTTTTATTAATTTTTTGATTGTTTTGCCTCTCAGTGGGTTGCCTCTTCTGCTCATCCACAATATTTTCAGCCTAACTTGTTTACTAAATATAGCTGTGTCTTGATGTTCTTTAACTGCTGGCTTCCCAGCTGCTTTCCTGACTTTTCCATGTCTGTACCGCTCTACTTTTCGTGACAGTGCTGTTCGTTGGGAAGGGTGACTTTTTTTTAGCAAATGTTGGAGAGTCCGGTTTCTTCCTTTGGTCGGTGTCTACACTGCCTTTCTGTCCCATCTAATGATGTGGATTGCATGCTCTTGCAGCTTTTAGGTAAGATACTTTTGAGTGCAAATCTGTCTTATTGCAGAAGTAGGCTTAATTTTTGTATTTAAATATGTTTTATTTAGCTTTCTGGAGCTGGTTGTACGTATGAGTGACTCACGCATAATAAAAGTGCAGTGGAGGGGGCAGGAGACAAAGCAATATAGCTATGTTCTATAAACAGTTACGATATATTTTGGAGAGGTATAGCTACCTTGGATTTCAGATGTGGTATTAAATTAAAGCAAAATACTCACTCTTGTCTTTTGCCTGATTCTTTCTTGTTTCACTGAAACTCAGCTCGTAGCTGTGAATACAGTGCTCCAGCCTGGGGCTGGTTCCCACTTCTCCTGCCAGTTTCTTTGGGCTTAAAAAAAAGGAGGAGGGGGATATGAAACCAAACTGTTTTATGTCTGAATGTATTTTGGATTTGTGTAAACAGTTTTAATGCATCAAGCTAAATTGGCAGGCTTTCGTAATCCTCTGGGAAAATTGGGAGTTTGAAACCCAGTGGATAAATTAAAGTCACAAATGCTTCTAAGCCCCAGATTTGGCTCCCTGAAGAGACGCTGTAAATTAGTTAGGCCTAGAAATGTGGTTTAGTTAAAGTAAATGAAAATGCTTTTTCATGAGAACTTTATAATTTTAAAGACAAAAGAGTTGGATTTCTTTATTCAGAGTTGAGGACACAAAAGCAAGAAAATGGCTATTAACAGGAGAAGTTTATATTTGCTGTCCAAACACAAGAGGTAATGATTTCACCACTTTTTATGGTTTTTAATGAAATTATGGCATAAGGGTAATAGAAATTGTTTGAGTACTTAATTTCAGTCAGAGGCTGAGGTAAGCAAGCCCTCACATGCGCAACTAAATTAACAGTCCAGCATATACACAAAATGAATGGTTGAACTATTAGTTTGCTTGCAGTTTACTGTATGTTACGTTTTTTTCCCTCTTTTGAGAACAAAAGAAAAATGTCGCTTTTACATCAGGGTTCTGACGAGCTGTGCGCCCATCGCTGTACAAAACAGCAGCAGCAGGGTGGGCTCCGGCTTGTTTCCTTCCCCCTGACTCACGGTCACAAGCAGACCATGCCGTTTTCTTAAGAGGTTTCCTGTTGTGTGCATTATATGGATCTTTAGTTAATTAGACCTCTGAATTTCATTGGCAAACTTGGTTTAAAAATGGCAGAATAAAGCCCAATCTTGCAGTTTTTGAGTATGGACATCACCTCCCCAAAATAACTTTTTTTTTTTTTTAGACTTTTATTATACATCTTGCAGTACCTCTGGCTTTTGTAACTAATAGACAGATTTTGGAGTGGCTTTGAATTGTAGAGGTAATCCTTTAGGTAGGGTATGGCTGACCGAATTGCTTTCCAGGAGCAGCAGATATTGGAAACCTGGCCATGTGGAATAGAAGGAAAAGCGTTGCTGTTGGAGATTTGCTCACACGTCTCTGGTTTGACGTAGCTGTGGTGAAATTGTGCTGTGAGTCAGGGCAGTTCTGAGATGACTGCTGCACGCATGCATCTGGGCTTCTCTGGGAGCAAAGTCCACTTCAGATGTGTTAACGTGCATCGCAACTGTTACGGTTTGGGGTTTTTTTGGATGCGATTTGATTGAATGGAATTTCAAGAGAGCATTCCTAAAAATGTGCTTCTTGGTGTTTCCAAAGAGAGGCGTGTGCGGAGAGTAGGAACTTTCAGTGGTAGGAACCGTAAATTAGACTCTTTCAGCTGCACTATTCAGAGACATGGCAATACTCCTGTCTGCATAGTATCACTTAGCCGTTTTAAACAAGAACTCTAACAAGGAGAAAATTACAACTTTGTTTAGCTGTGAAATTCTGCATTGGACTGCTATTGCCTCTTCTCCCAACACGTACTGTGCCAACGCTGTCAGAGATACCTAGCAGGGAATCAGCGGTTTGTGTGGCTGTAATGCTTGCTTTGTGAACTCCGAGCGTGTCTGTTGAAGACATGGGGCAAGGGGGGCAATGGTAACAAGCAGTCCAAACTCTTTGCCCCCCTTTCGCCCCCACCCCCCATAGGTTAAGCATGAAAGAGCTCCGAGTGCCTGTTGACGGCTTTGCGATAGCTGTAATACGCGCTGCTTTGAGATGGTTTTGGACTCGTGTGTCTTGGGATTGGTGATGGGGAGGGTTTCTGCATGTCGATTTTCTGAACACTGAACATGTGTGATGGTGTTTTGCCATGCAAATGATATGGTGTATTTAAGAAAGATAGTGTATTTAAGAAAGGTGACTTGTTAGTACTGCTGTTCTCCAGATTCGGATTTTTTTTTCTGTATTTTCTATAACCTGGGACCGTAATATTTTCTGAAAGGTGCTCAGAGGGGTGAAGGCTTGGCTGTCACAGATGAGGCAGCAGTTAGGCTGTGACTGTACTGACAGTTTGCTTGTTCTTTGCCTGCCACGTCTTTTGGACTGAATCCTCATTAGAGGAGTGAATGTATCATTACTGTGAATATAGAAGTTGCTTTTGGAGGTAGGTACAGTGAAATGCTTAGGAGCTTGATTTCCTTGAGTTTATTCGTACACTAAAGAACTGGAGTAATAAGGCCATTTATTTAGCCAGTATAGACTTGATGGTGGTATTCCTGATGTAAATGTGGGTTTCTTTAAAGTAGTATTTTTTTGAGTTAAAAATTCATTAGTCAGGGGAGATGCTGTTTCTGTCGGTTAGCACTTATTTTAAATAGTTTGAAATTCTTTTTAATAGGCCGAATTTGCAAAAACTACTGTAGCTTGGGCAAGTGTTTAGCCTGAAGGGAGGAAATGCTTGGTATCTTGTTCTGAGTTTGCTACGTGTGTTTGTTTTCCAGGAAAAGCTTCCTGGAGGATATAGGCCTTTTTGGCAGCATCCTTTGCAGGTTGTTTTCCTTTTGTTTCTCACCCTGTAGCAGGAATTTGTTATAGCTGGCGTAGCTGAGGACCTGACATCTGACAGACTGGATTAGAGGGAATAGGAACCACACAAAGATACCATGTTGTTGCAGGATTTATGGTGAGATGTGGTAGACTGAAGGTGCAGTGTGCCCAGTGGTGATAAGGACAGATCCAGTAAGGCAAGGTAATACAGGTATTTATATAATTCCTCATGACTTCAGGTTCTGCATAACAGCATAACATTCTTTAATTCTACAACTAAACCTGTGTTTCCTGACTTTGGTAAGCTAATGGAGCTGTGTTCTCCCAATTTGTATTGTTGGTTTCTTTTTTTTTTTTTTTTTTCAAATAGAGTATTGAGCCTTGATTTATAATTCTTGTTTCAGTTCTGTTTGATTTTTAAAATGCTATGAACATCTGTGTATTACCGGTATTGTGAAGTTAATGGAAGCTGTAGCCATGAAGTGTTTAGTGGCTCTGTAAACAAAGAGGTGAGCGATTTGAGATACTTTCAGAGTAGCTTTAGAAAAGAAATTGCTTGTTTTCCTGTTAAACATAGAGGAAAATGGGTATTAGGCATAGCAGTAGAAAACCGCAAGCGATTCAGACTCATGGAAAAATTTTTCTTTTTTAAATTTTTTTTCTGAACACTTGATCTGGATTACTCTGTTTCGTTAGAAGTGGTGTTCCAATATGGTGCTATTCCTGTGCTGTTTGTGCTAGTACAGCTAACCTGAATGGTCAGGCACAAGCATTAAGTAGGTGTGTGTCCATATCCATCACTGCTTGTGTGCCTCTTCAGTTCTGGAGGTGAACATGTTCGCCAAGTGGGATGGGTACGGCCGGGTGACTGGGATGCTCTGTGGGTCAGAAGCCAAGGAGTGTCTGCAGTGCGCCTTTTCCAGGGGGGTACAGTGCCACGGAGGAGCACAGATGCAGACCTGAATCATCTCCGATGTCCTGCGTGCGAGAGAGCTGGGAGCTGCTGTGTCAGGAGCTCTGTCCTCATCCCGTGGTGGGCTTGGGAGGAAACGATTGCTGACCCTCAGGTGCAGTAGAACCTCTGGTGGTGCATCTCCAAAGTCTACCCAGCATGCTAATCAGTAATTGTACTGCAAATTGATGTATGTTTTTACGCTTCCATTTGAAAACTTTTGAAGTGCAGAGAATACAAGTAATGTCTGTGTGAGTTTAACATTGGGCCTCAAGTTTTTCTGTGCTAGCTGGATGCAAAGAAGATAGATCTAAGCTTGCAATCTGCAAATTTATAAACTCTGGTGTTTAGAACTACCGCAGTGAAGAACTGGAAAGCAATCCAACTTTATTCATGATGTAGAAAAATATATACTAGAAGTTATTGTTTAATCATAGAATGGTTTGGGTTGGAAGGGACCTTAAAGATCATCTAATTCCAATCCCCCTGCCATGGGCAGGGACACCTTCCGCGAGATTAGGTTGCTCAAAGCCTTATCCAATGACAAATTTAATTCTGAAATAGGATTCTATGTTTCATTTTTAGATGCCAAACCTGTGGCTGTTAATAGTTGTTAGTCATTTAAATCCTGTTGCTTATGCAGCCTTTTGGTTTACGAGATATTGTATGGAAAGTACCTGTTTGTAGTTGATAACAGTGCAAATATACCCGATGGGTTACTTAAAGACTTTAGTGTAATAAAAGCCTTACTGATTGTATGTGCTAGCACTAGAGAGAGGAAGTGGGAAAGGTACTGATGCAGGGTAAGGGTGTTAAGTACTCCAGGTAATCTGCATCCACTGCTTTAGAACTGTTAGGTACACACAGTGTATGGCACAGGAGGGGAAAAACCCCTTCCTGTCCTGGTCTTTTGAGCATGACAGTTTAATACAGCTAGATTTAGTATCTGCAAGAATCCTGCCTGTAAGAGGGTGTAGGTCTTGTTATGCTGTTGCGTGCCCTTCTGGGCTTGTAGGCCAAACAGCTTTGTCACAGTGGGTCTTGCAATCGTTTCGGTTTGGACTATTTATTTTAAAGACAATTTGACATATGCTTTTACTACTCACTCCATTGCTGCTTAAGTACAGAAATGGGGTCCTGTCCTTTGGTGCATCAGTAAACATCCTACTAAAAGTTATTTAATAAATATTTCCAACCTAAATCCTAACCCTGGCTGGCTTGTTTCTTTTCCTGTGCCAGGTCGTTTAAGGAGTGTTGAGGGTGCTGGCAGGAAGAAGGAACGGTATGTTCAGGGTCTGTTCTGTGTGAATGTACTACCGAAGTAACTGTGGTGCGAAGGTGTTGAAGCTGTGGGTATCAGCATGGCGGTTGTTATCAATCTGTGATCTTGGCGTACTGCAGAATGGTTTCGTTTGGGTTAAATATCCTGTTGTGCAGTAGCAAACATGGAAAATAGGGTTGGAGGAACCTAATGTCGCTTTTTCATTGGGATAATTTGGCAGTGAGTTGTATGGTATTGGGCGGGACTTAATCTGGCATCCTGTTTTCTGAACTGGGCTTCAGGCTCCTTTGCCTGGCACCAGCAAGGAGTTCTTTTGTGGGAGGGAGAAGGTTGCTTCGTGCATTGAGCAAGACAGCATCCCTAAATGAAGTGTGAACATGCAGCTTCTGCCCCCACAGGGATCACTTGAGATTTTTCCCTATTGCTTTTACAGGGGGCTTGGACCTTTGATGCCCCTGTGTTGGGTCCATTTCCTCCCATTTATTTGTCGGGTCTTCCCGTTTTAAGTGGTACTGAGAGCATGGGCCACCAAAGAGTTAAACGTCTGTCCTTTAACTCCATTATTTATGGGTTGTAAACTATGCATTTGAAATTCTGGCTATGCTGAAGTCAAAGATAAAAAAAAAAATACGCCTTGTTAACGTTAACAGGGTGGAGATTTTACCTTTTGTTTCCTTCCCCTGAAGGAGACCCTGTTCCTGTCCTTGTCCTGCTCCAGTTCTCTGCTTTTTCTCATCTCTGTGCAGGGAGTCCCTGTTGGCCGCTGTGCGCAGCTGCGTTCCCCTAAGCCATACAAATGCGGGGTGCGGGCTTGGGAAAGGTAAAGAGGGGAGGCGATGTCCATGCTGGTGAGATTTGAACCCCAGGTGGGACTTGACTGACTTGATCATCCTCCCTGTCCCCTCCAGTGTATCTAAATATGGTGGTTTGAAACCTTCAGAAATACGAAAATGAGAAGTGCTGTTTGTGTTCTCTCTGGGTATTGGTTCAGTTATTGCCTAGATAAATAATAACAGGTAGGCGTGTAGGGGTTCTTGCTATCGTGCTTTTAGTTATCTGCATTTACGTAATTATTAATTGCAGTAGAAATTTTAATTTCCAGTTCCTATAGCTATAGCAGCTTTACCAGCAAAAAGGCTCTAACCTGGCCGCTGGTTTTGTGAATTTATGGCAACATTTGTTGTTTGCTGTTTAGAGACCACAAAAGGATGTTTTTTCAAAGCTGTAGATAAAAGGACAGAGGGAATTGTGAGAAAGCAGAAGGGAGTTGACAAGAAAGCATGCATAAAGTATTTGCAGCCTATAGCATGTATTGTATTGATCGGTGTGTGTGGATTTGTGTTTGGTAGGGTTGCTTACATCTGCCTTTCAGCGTTTAGTTGAGGTTAAATTTAAACAGTCCTTGTATTTGTTTCCAGAACTAATTGGGAAGTTTCTAGACTCTGGTGCATGCGTATATATCCCACCACCTCTGCCTTCCCCCCAGGGTTTTATTTAAGGGGGCTGAAGTCTGGCCTTTTTAAGTTCGTAACTGAAGATTTCAAAGAATGCCATTGCAGTTTGTTCTGGACCTGGTAGCATCTTACGTATGCAGCAGTATCTATGACAGGTCTTTTTGTCTTCTATGAAAACTGCATAAAATCATTACATAGTGCTCCTATAACCTCATTAACGTATATATGCATTCTTCAGTTGAAACATTTCTATTGTGTAGCCGTATTTTCAGGTACTTTTTGTATGCATCATTAATACATATTTTAGTTTCTTTTCGATATTATTGGGTCTTCATTATGTTACGCATTGCAGTATGTATTATGGTATTGCAAAACTTTAAGCTAACTTTGAAGTAGCTTTTTTCCTCTTTGCCATATTGCAATTTACAAGTCTTTTGCATACCATATATGGATTAAAACTCAAATACCTTCAAAGTTAAACTAATGGGTAGGTAAAAAGATAGAAATCTTTACTAGGAAGAAGTGACTTACTTAAGATGAACAAGAAGCTACATTTTGGCAAGCAGCTCTTCTGTACTATCATCTGATCTTTGTATATGTATTTTTAGAAGAAAAATGGGTAGGATTGATGTCATCTAAGAGTTGTCTGTTCACTCTTAAGTCCTCTTCATCATCTTAATTACGCTGGGATGTTACGGACTCTTGAGTTGCAGTACTGGCTGAACAGCCTCGGGTACCGGCTTCTGCTGCATCGTTCTCTGTTGTGGAATAGAGGTGTAGAAATAACCGTTTCATAGTAATGTTCATTGTCTGTTTTGTCGGCTTTGTGTATGTGTCAATGTCCCCTCTGACAGCAGAGAGAAATGTTACTGCAGTCTTGCTTCACAGTGCTGCTGTAGTAGGGAGAATGAAGGGAACTGGAGGTGACGTCCACTTTACGTGGCTTTTTATACATTAAAAATAAATAAATGGTGAAATGCCGAGGCCCGTGGATTCCTTAGCCCCAGCTGCTGGCTGTGCTCCTGTCACTGCCCTGGCTCAGACTCCCCAACAGCATGTCCCCGACCTTATGGTGGTGACAGAATCATGTTGTCTCTCAAATCTGGGGGCTGCCGTGGCATACGGGCAGCACAGCCACGCTCTGCAGATGTTTCTGTTTGTCCAAATCTGATGGTGCACAGTGTGCCCCTCACGTTCACCTGCTACACAGTTGGTTGTCATCAGCTATTTTATGTCATGCCACTCTCTTTCTAACCTATGCCCTCATCGGATGCTGACTTTGAATAGTTTCAGCATTATAGAAGCAATTTTCTGTCTCCTGGAAGCAGCTGTTAGAATAGGTTTTAGGAATTTGACTTTTGGGCTACATTAACCATCAATATTCTCAAAATGGAAAACTGAACCATGTTGATGCTCTGAGAACTTGATGTGTTGCTGGGCCATTTCTAGGGAGCTGAGAGTTGCTGCTGCTGCACCATACTGGCTGTTCAGTCCAACAAGGATCTTCTCTTCAGTTCTTCTCTAACAAGGATGATCCTTCTTATTTAATAAGATGATGGCTGCCATATGGCTTTCTTCTTTCCCCTTTTCCCTTCTTTTCATTTTGCATCTGTGTTTATGTAGTAAAAGCATCAGGAAGACCATTTTCTATACTATTATAACACTGAAAGTAGGTAAATTTCTAGTTGTTCTTAGGGACAGTTTGCTCGCAGTTTAGTGAATTAAGAAAATGTTTTGTTGATGTTTGTCAGCTATACTCCTAGAGTTCCTGAAATTTAAGTTCTTATATTTGTGGGGTTCTTTTGATGCTTAGATCCCACCCCACCCCCAAATGGTTAATGCATTTTAAGATGACTTTTGACTATGGAAATAGGACACAACTTGGTTTTGCAAAATAGAACTATGTTTTTTTTAACATGTGACATATAATCTTTATAATCTTATTTTAAAAGAATTTACATTGGAGAAGCATTTTTTATATTGTAAGGTATGTTTCACTTCTTTGTTAATCATTATGGTTTGATTATTTTGTTTGACATGACTTATTTTTCCAAGGACTCTTATTGCAGCAATTACACACGTACAACAGGAAGCTGAGAAGGAAGCGCAGCACCAGATCCCTGAAGAGTGTCTGCTGCTTTTGCAGCTTATTTTTATGTTTTGTGGTGTTAAAGTTAATGATTTCTTGCTGTGCCTGTTCTGTTTCACGTGCATAGTGTACATTGTGCATGCTTTATTGCTGAGAATATTTTTCTGAACCCATTCTTATCAACATAATGAGTAGGAAATTTACCTTTGGTTTGGTAATTGAACACACAGTTGTACCTAAGTGCTTTCTAGTGCTGCTGCTTTTGTTGACCTAGGAAGTGACCTGTAGTAGCCATATAGAATAATTACCAACAGGTAGTGCAGCTCTTCTGCTACATATTGTGATCTCTTTATTGCTGTGTGTGGTGTTCTACAGTCATTCTGCATTTCTCTTTCTGCTCCCTTTTGAGTAAGCCTTAGAGAGGAGCTGCATATTGAGCAGTTCATCTACTTTCTACCTACCAGAAAAAGCTTGGTTTTGGTTTTGATGCGGTATTTATAGTCCTTCAGTAGGTCGTTGTTCCTGTTTGTATGATAACATTACTAAGAGTGCTGGCGAAGGCACACCAGATGGACTCGAGTTCTGGTTGCGTTCTCACTGCATACCCTCCGTGGACCACGGATGGTGTGCTGCTGCCTTCAGGACCGTGATTTGATCCGCGTGTGTAAGCTTGTCTGTGTGGTATGGTGCCATGCTGGACGCAGTCTGGAGGTATTCTCCAAAACTCGTGGCTCAAAACTCGAGGCTGTGTTGGAGGACCTCGGAGGGTTGGTGAGAGGCAGCTCTGGCAGCAGAGGACAACGGGCTGCCCAGTGCCGTTCAAGGGGAGGGCTCCTGAGCGTGGCTCTTCTGCCTTGGAAAATAAAGGGTTTTTTTTTGTTTGTGGTTGTTTTTTTTTTTTTTTAATTAGTCAGCTTTTATAAACCCTCTTAAGGTGAAGACAGAGTAATGGCTGCATTTGAGGGCAGAGGGATGAGAAAAATGAAAGGTGAGTGCCTGAAGCCCAAATGATGTCTTTGTATAAAATGTTTAGGATTAGTTGTGTGCGCATCAGCATGATAATGGGTACTTTTCTGCAAAAAGTCATCTAGTTAATGATTTGGATTGCCAGGCTAGGTGGTTTTACCTCATGGTAACATCTTTCTTGCATGTCCAGGGGTGCCAGCGGTAACTCTTCTATCCTTTCAGCCATGCTGGAGAAGCCCTCCAGCCTTTCTGAGGAGTTTTGAGATTTTGAGCCTTGTAGGCTCAGCTTTGCCCTCGATGAGGAGTCCAGATGCGGGAGGTTAGCGCTGGCATTGCAACAGCACTGCCTCTGACTTTGGTGGATTGCTGTTAGTGGCTGTATAGGAGGTTACCAAGGGGTAAATTTGTCGTCTTACCTCTGGAGGACAGAAGGCGTGGGTCTTGGAAGTGAGCAGGCAGATGGTGATCTGAAACCTTGGTTTGGAAAGTGCAGAGATAACGCCATGCCTCTGCCCTTTTGAAGAGCTCTTGAGTTGGGGGGAAAGAAATTAGAAGGCAACGCTGGGCTGTTGCGTACTGCCCGGTATGGCCAGCCTGTGGTCCGGTCCCCCTTTGCAAAGACCCATCTCTCTCTGCTGTGGAGCTCCTGTCTGCCAGTGTGGGGAGGTTGGTTCACATCTCACCCCAAAGGGGAGAATGCCTCCTTGAGGCATGGCTGCAGGGCTGATGCTGGGAGGGAGGAAAAACTGCTTGGTATGGTGGTAGAGCAGTCAGGGAGACAGTCAGGTGCTGTTGAACATCCCTGTTCCTCTCTCCAAAACCTAGCAGCTTGCTTCTCCCTCCCTTCCTCCACTTCTTCCCTCCCTTCTCCTTGTCACACCATCCTCAAAAAAGGTGTATGAAAAGAGGGACTGTGTGCTACCATGTTGGGAATGGATTTTCCATTCCAAAGCCTTCTGAAAAAGGTGGATGTGTAGCATTAGGCTGTGTCATCATGTAATATCAAAAATCATATGTAAACAAATGTATTACTGTTTTTTGAACCAAACAAACCCTGACCTTGAACAAAGCTAGTGATATAATTATTCCACTTGCTTATCATTATTTGTCTAGCTGTCCTTGTTAAAGCAGTTACGCATACGTTCCAGATGAGAAAATGTATTTTAATGTGGTTTTACTGTTGCTGTGTGCTAAAAGAAAAAAGAAGCAAACCTAATGCAGTGCGTTAACATATGTTTTATAGAAATAGCCTCAAATTAATAAAGCAA
>Ga0181612_123814_pt1 | contig 11435 bp, 5 predicted proteins | sample HoacroProtozoa21_FD_119630 | JGI IMG/M metagenome (GOLD analysis project Ga0181612, IMG submission 119630) | Hoatzin crop microbial communities from Cojedes, Venezuel. Combined Assembly of Gp0051906, Gp0051904, Gp0051908
CACTTCTGTTTTCAGATTGGGAAGCCAGAAGACAGTAAGTGCAATGCATACTGGCACGGGTAAATGTGGTAGCTGGCAGGGGAAGGAAAGAAGTCTCTGTTTAAACATGTGTGATGAAGTCTGAAGATGTTTTTAAAATAATAGTTCAGGATGCAAACCTGGCAGATTTATGATAAGATTTATTTTAATGAATTGCTTCAGCTTTAAAGGCCAGCGAAAAGGCGTGTAAGGTTTTGCTGTGGTTGAGAACAGCAGGGACTCCTACTCCCAGTAACTGGGGATGCGGTGAACTCTCACCATGTCAACATCCCCTGTCCTCAGGGCAGCTGCTATCCAGGTTGTTTCCTGGCACAATTCATAGCAGCCTCAGGCTTGCGGTACTTTGTGCTAGAGGGTATCAGCATCTCCATCCTGCATCTCTGAAGGTGGCAGTAGCAGCACCTCCCAGCCTCTCATGCCAACGGCTGATGTGGTCCTCCTGTCAGAGGCTTCTCAGGGGACTGTAGGCAAGTCAGACCCACCTATAAATATGCAGGGATGTCATCCTTGTCTCATCAAGGCGTTGTGAGGGTAAACATATTAAGCGTTGCAAATCTCCGTTACTTAAATAAGGAAGCCATATAAATAGCTTTGGGAGATAAGAAGTTATCTCAGTCTTTCTTATTAACAGATAGAACCTACGTAAAACATAGATAATGTGCTTTTCTTTAGTGATATTGATGAAGTTGTCTAGATAACAATTTCAAGCAGCGATGAGGACTGTCTGTAAATTTGGAAGCTGTCTCTCTTAATTATTTCCCATTATATAGCAAGAACAGATTGTATTTTTTTTTAAGTCCGTATACCACAATAAAAGCTGTAAAGAACTGTATGATCAAAATAGCATATATATTTAGGTTGGAAAGGAAAGAAGGTACATAACTGGAACAGATTTTGCTTATGACAAAAACTTGCTTCTATTAATGAAACTTATTTTCTTGTTTTGCAGCTTGCAGGCCTGGATTCTATAAGGCATTTGCTGGAAATGTAAAGTGCTCCAAGTGCCCACCACACAGCTTGACTTATGTAGAAGCAACTTCTGTCTGTCAATGTGAGAAAGGTTACTTCAGAGCTGAGAAGGACCCACCAACTATGGCATGTACCCGTAAGTCTGATCAGTACCAATGTCTGTATTTCTCTTCTCCTGTGCCTCATTTATTTATTTTTGTATTTTATAAAAATGACATAGGTTTGTACATTTTGTGAAGAATTCCATTCAAGATAATCACAAGAGATTTTTAAAATAAAAGTTCAAACGACATATTTCTATATAATGTAGATATCCTTAAAAATGCTGACATGTTTCTTAGCTTGGTGACTTTTTAACTTGTAGTTCTGACAGGTAATACAAGGTATGTGAACACTGTCATATAGATAACAATCTTGAGTTTTAACTACCAGTATGTATTTTAAATACATGAAAATGTCCTTGTACAAAGACTTTCAAAAAAGTGAGGAGTCACATAAGAAAAAAACTGTTCTGACATACTCTGCTGTGTCCCCAAATTTAAATTAAAATTATAACACAAATGTCATCCCAACACAATCAAATAAAAACTAAACTCTTTAAAAAAGACAAGAAAAATATAAAAAAGAAGTATCCAATTAGGAGATATAATTAAGCCCTCTTGCATGTTGTCTATTTTCAAAAGTGAGTTATTCCCTCTTATACAACTCTGATAATGAAAATTCTTTAGATTTTTTGATGATTTAAAAAATACAACATTTTGTGATTTTTGACTAACCTAAATTTGTCGTTAAGACAATACTGATGCCCAGTAACCTAGGGGCAGAAGTTCTGACTGAGAAGAAATTTTTATTACTTTGATCAATGTGCTGATGTCTAGAAACATAAAGCATAAATTTTATTTTCACTTAGTAAAATATTTCTCATAGATTTTCATACATGGTTCATTACTCAATGGAATTCATTTATGCATCATAAAGCAACTATATCTGTTTAATCTCAAGATTGGGAACAAACAGCAGCATTTAAAAATCTGTGGGGAAATTATATATTTACATATAAAATCCTGTCATTTTATAAAGATTATTAAAATCTGTTTGCAAATTTTTTTAAAACATTTAGCTTTCTGTGTTGCATTTTTTTAGCTCTTTTGGTGGAGGATTTGATTCAAGTACATTTTGTGCCACCATCCTCTTGTTAAGAGAATTGTAGAAAAATTAACATGTTAAATGCATGAAGTATTTTAATGGACTAAGTATACGAAAAGCTTAAGAATTAAAACCATAAAACCAAAGTACTGCTGCAATAACCATCAGCGTATGGTCATAATTTTGGTATGCTTACACTGCATAAGGCAGCACTATGTAAAAACAACTGAGCTGTCTCTACCAGAATTCAGCTACTTCCTGTGCTCATGCTGGTCTCCAGATGGAACTCTACTGGGCAAACTGGGAATACACCAGGTAATTTGGAGCTGATTTACAAAGTCATAGGCACTCTGTAATCCTGAGGTCATTACGTAGACCAAGACATTGTCCATCCGCTAAATGGGAGTGATGGTCACCAAAGATGACATTCCTCAGATCCAAGACACTTAGCAGAAGGTTGTCTAATGTAGCCATAGGGTTTTCAGAGGGGAAGGGTAAGTCCCAGCTTCCAGCTGCTTAAGGGACATGGGATTCAAAGAGGTACCCCAATCCAACACACACAATCTGCTGTCAGCTCACTCTGGAGGAAGTCACATAGGCCTATCTATTTGCTTCCAGACTTGCCATAGGAAAATGGTGATTACAAATAATTCCACTCAAATGAGTGCCCCAAGCACAGGCCATTAAAACATACCCACAGAACTAAAGCACATCCCAGGCGCTCTTGGCAGTTTCATGCTTACAAAGATGGTTTCACTCATGTATTATGCAGATGTGGTTCCATATTATTTGTATGTTATTGATTTTTCATCTCCGAAAGACAGTTCTTCTCTGAAAAAAGACAGTTCTTCTCTGAAAGAATTACTCATACGTGGCATTATGTTTCCATAATTATCTTTCAGGGTACAATTTTAAGCCCTGCTACCCATTAGTATTGATAAGGTAGGGAGGAGCATGAGAACCATGTGGCACCAGGGAGCAGGTACCTACAATAGCACAGTGCTTTCCCAACAAATATGGGGTGATGAGAGCTGCTTTGGCCAAAAACTGTCGGGGAAGACTTGCTGCCAGACCTCTCCATTCCTGCTAAGGATGTCAGCCAAAGCAAGCAAGTGGACGCAGGGAAGAAACCAACCACAACATAGGTACCCCGACTTGGGAGAAATAAGAAATAAGGGAGACAGTGAACAACATTTTGGTTTCTGCCTTGCTCTTGATTCAGTGCCACCATGCATTGCCTCTCATTCAGCCTAGACTGCAAGGTATCAGTACTTCAATGACTGTAACAGCAGACGTATTCATCTTATACCTACGATGTTGATTATTTCACTAATTGTCAGCTCTGCAAATGATGCTGAGACTTTTGACAGGCAGACTGCGTTCTTATCTTCTTGCACATCATCAGTAATGAAGAGTCTGGAGGCCAAATTATTCCCCAAGTGATATCTTTAGCCCCACTGCTTTCAAATTATGCTCTCAGTTATTAAAATTATGTTTCTGTCATAAATACAACCTCACTGCCTTCGGTGGGTCTGTGCAGATGTGGCTAATTTAAATTTAATAAACAAAGATACAAATATGAGACAGAGTAGAATTTAGATTCTTCCTTCCCAACTGTCATGCTTTACTGTAATAAAAGCAATTGAAAGGTTATGAAAAAAAAAAAAAGAGTCAGTTTGACTAAATAGGGAGAAAAGGCTGTACAGTAAGAAAATGCGTTTTCTACATAACCACTTTTGGGGCAGATCTGCATTTTTGATCTTCATTTGCAAATTTGTATCCTCACATGTGTGAAGTGACAGAAGAGATTAGATATTTTTCTTGTGACTTTTTCAATGAGAGTTGTTCTTGAATCAAACACAGAATGAATGAATAGTAGATTCACCTTACGGATTTCTTCATATTAAAACATTTTGAACCAACTGTATTGATACTATTTTATTTGCTTCCCCAAGTCCTGCAAAGCAATATGCCTAAGATAGATTGCTATTTTATTCTCTCTCTCTTTTCGTTCCTTTATAGGGTTAGACACTATTCGTCACTCAAGAATTTTTAATCAGTACTGGAAAACTTGCATATGCGGCATTATGCAAAAATAAGGACCTTGATTTAAGAGCCTATGAATTTAAGAGTTTAGCTTCAGGCATCCACTTTTTTCAAGATGCACTTCAAATCTAATTTCATTAATTCTGTGAAAGTGCACACTGTATGCTTTTCTAAAATTGTACAGTTCCCATTTTTGCTTCATGTATTTTGTAAGAGAAGAGTGTGCACTTTGCAGAAAAGCATAATAGAATTCTGATTTTAATAAGAGGAATAAAAATTACATGACGATATATTGTTAATCTCTTTCTCCTAGCCTTTTTCCATTTGATTGGCACTTGTTATCAATCTGTTGCTGCTACTCTTTCTCCTTATTGTATTTCTTTGCCATATGGGAGTACTCCATCAGTGATCTCTGCATACACAGTGAGCAACAAATAGCATCATATCTAATCCCCTGTCTGATTACTCTGTGCATAAACTCTAAAGTTTCCCACTATAATGTAATTGGATAAATTGATCCATCTTTTCAAGGTCAAAGGCAGGCAGGCTTATATTGGGTGTCTGAGTCTGAATGCATCTCATTTCACGTTATGCTTAAACAATTTTGAACCCGACAAACTTATGATCTGTTCAATAACCTCTGCCACAAACTGTATCCTCGATTTTTAAGAGTCAACACTGTGTGCCAGCAGCAAAATCAAGCAACAGGCTTGAAGCCTTCAACTCTACTGCCTCTCTTGTTATTTTTATATATACTTGTTTGCAATTTATCATTACGCTCGGACTTCGAATATTGGTTTGCAGTCACTGGCTTCCATTCTTGCTGCTTGTCTCACAGAAAAAGAGTAAGTGATTCTGAAAGGAAAAAATGTAATATAGCATTCTACATCAAGTGACACTACTTATCTATGCTACATGTATGTATGTATACAAAAAAGCAATTATGAATTCAAGTGTTACAGCCAAATGCTGATTCTGAGTATTCTCAGAAGATGATGGTTAATTTTTCCCCTTCCACTGTAAATTCAGTAGTCAAATAACACACATTTTTAAGAGTCCAACAGCTGGTAACAGACAGTTCTCACTTAAACAGCTACAAAGTGTTTTCCAGACAGTCATCACACTGTAGTGTTTAAAATACTTCATTGCCCTCACTAGACTTCTGCAGTGTTAGATTTGTTCCTCTTTCCTTCCATAAAGAGCAAAATGCACTTCACCTTCACAGAGGGAGAGGAGACACAAAGCAAGATGAGGTGCGGAGCACTGCATGAGGCATAAACTCATCTCTGTTTCTCTCGGAGTGGGCCTGCTTCTCCGTAAGACATCAACACCTCTACTCCACAGAGAGCGTAGAAAGACATTGCTCACACTTGGGCTGTGTCTTATCTAAGAAGCAGAAGAGCTACATTTTTTTTAATGCTTACCCGTCTGAGTGGTGTTTTACTCTTTTTGCATAAAATCCAGAGTCATGAATTTTGCTGTGAGGAAAGGAGCCGTCATTTTCACCAATATACCTTTTTTTTCCTTAAAAATCATTATAAGGAAATCCCTGAGCACTTTGCACGCAGATGTCTGCAGAAGGGTTATTGCTGCCAAGTTTTTCCAATGTGTCAAATAATCTTTGTATAATTTATAAATGATAACAAAGCAATCAGGCCACATTCATAAAAGCCCAGTGACACATAATTTAGCTGAATCTGAGGATTAGAATTAATTGTCTCTCTTTGTTCCAAGTTCTAAATCTTAGTAAATGATTCACTGCATGTCATTACAGCTTAATATTTGCATGAAATCACAGTTTAACTGGCATAATTTAACAGCAATTAAAAAGCTATTTAATCGTCATGAAAATTGGCATGAGGGGCCTTGAGTATGAAGGGTGTCTGAGGTTTTTTTCGGTATTTGCAGGCGGACAGTTATGTACTTTCAGACATCCCTAACATAATTGATAATGTTCTCCCTATTCATTGAAATGTGAACGTACAATAATTCATGTTTTCTCTTACAATTGAGGATTAAGTCCCAAATCATGAATATAACAACCTTCACTCTCTAGTAAAAATAAAAAAATACATTTTTAAAAAAGTGTATTTTACCTACTGTATTGGTTGTTCTACTGATGCCATCTACATATAGTACAAAAAAGTCTGACAGACAATTAAAATTGACAAAGCCAGACAAAACTGTCCTTTTTGCCTGGATTCTCATTAATTCCTGTTTTGGCCTGCCAAAGTTGATGAAGTAACATAAAAAAACCCTGAGCTATGATGACCCATTGTTGTAATATCTATAGTTTGTGTAAGATTAAATTTAAGCCAGTTTTAAAACATTGGCTCCAATCCTTTCAGCAATTACACACATGCTTAGTTTAAAGTGCGGGAGTATTACCAATTATTTCAAGGGGATTACTGATCCGCTTAAAGTTATGCACATATGTAAGTGTGATTAAGGCTCATCCTCCATATTCCTAAAACTCCTCATTGGTTTTAACAATGGGAATTAGTTAAGGTCAGTCATTATTTAATTCTCAAAGCATGTTTTTAGAGGAAACATAATTATTCCTATCCTCTGCACATAAACAATAAGAACTGAAGCTGAAGTAATCTGTGCTAGTTTTAGCTTATTCCAGTCTTGGGACAGTTTTGAGTAGCTGGCTTCATCAACCTCACAGTAATTTTATGGGAAGTTTAGAGACTTGTAAATCTGAGACATGCTGAGGTTGTAGGGGCTTTTGGACTGCATCAACTTTTTCAAGGCTGTGCCTTGTCTCTCTTTTCCACACCATTGTAAAATAATGTATAAATATAATTAGCCTTTGTTAACAAGTTGCATTTATAAATTGCTACATATTACAGTATTTCAGTGTTAGAGTCATCATAAGGTCACAGTCAAAGACCAGGAAGGAAATACTCAAAATATTCTCTGTGACCATAAAAATTACAAATTCCAAAAATAATTTTCATCTGACAGGTTCCAGAAATATTAATCTTCAATGCAAATGAGTCACATACTGTTCAGCTAAATGATTCCTTGATACGCTGAAAAATAACTGATCTTTAGTGTCCAGGGTTTTTTGTCTGCTAACTATGAACTCTGCACGGATAGATATAAATACTCACACATTCCAAATATTTTAAACTTTCTTGTCCACTACAAAAATGCAAAGTGATGTAACACCTCCAAATATTGTAATTATCATATGCTTGAAATCCAGCAGCTAACTCATTTACTTTAGGGCAGAAATCATTTTAATGAAAACATAGTCTCAGATATTTAAAGTTAAAAATTAATGCTGGAAAGAAAAAAGCAACTCAAGTGTTCAACTATAGTTCGCAGAAAACCTTAACGTTTAGTAATTCACATTATCCCTCCTACATCGTACAAACTTTTTTTCCCTTGACAAGCATTCCAGCTTTTATACCCACGTTTATGCCACATAAGTAAACAAATAGCATCACTTTAAAATGACAAATGTTGGTGAGTAGTGACTTTTTTCCCACAACTCTTTCCTTCATTAAAGTCAGTATTCATTCTTGCTGCTATGTGTAGGTACAGCTGTATAGCACTTTACTACTATGTAGTTTATTAGTAAAATACAAGATATAGTAATGTTTTCTGTTAAAGTGTAGTCCATTTTAGTATTCAGGGTCATCTTCAAAAATGAAGAACTTGAACAAATGGAATTATTTCAGTTGTAGGTGCATATTTCAGAACCACTCAGGGGCTTGATTTTGTAAATCACTACATTGTGTTCAGTCAAATAAATAGCTAAAAGTTTGAAGATTGAATCAGCATATCAATGCTGTAGTAATTGCAGATCTTAAGAAAAAAGAAACAATGGAATTGAATGATTGGAAAAAGATAGGGTTTGTTTGGGGTTTTTTTTACTGAGATTTGAGATCCTGATTTATCTATGAAATGTTAAGAGGAGCTTTGATATTTTATTTTCCTTATCAATGCAAAGTTCTGACCGCTTATCTAACCATCCTTTGGACACAAGGTCTTGCCCCATGCTACAAGTTCTTGAACTGGAATTGACAAGAGTGTTGATCTTTGGGTTTGTTTGTTTGTTTAGTTCTTCCATCATTGTCTTCAAGTTTTTATAAAGGACATTATTATATTTTAATTATCTGACTCTCTCAGATTTCGTGTGTCACTCAATTTGTTGGGTGAAATACACTCTGTGTAAGAATTAGCGGATGTTATTTGCAAATGTTTCATATAGTCTTCCAGTCTGCTTGAGAGGCCCTGAATGAAAAGCTCACTTGAAGTTTGAACAGTATCTCAATCAAAACTTTATGCGTAAGTCTTGCTGGCAAGTTGTATAAATCATGAAAAGCTGCAAAGCAAGCTGAAAGTTTTAAAATTCTGCTAACCACTGGCTAAAGAATCCATGTGCACTGTCATTTTTTTTGAGAGGTGGGAATACAATGCTTATTGGACTCATTCAGCTCAAAAAAACCCGGAAATCCCCAGCTGAGTTTACCACAGTCATCTTATATATACCTCAAAACTTGGAGTATAAAGCCTTGCATTTTGCCAAATCTGTGTTTCTTACATAATTTTTGTGGGCATATTTTGGATCTATATACAAATAGTGTTTGAATACCATGTGTATGTAAGTGCTCATTAAAATATGTTAAGTGGAAGAAGAATATAGTAAGAAATGGAGGTAAGATTATTCAGACTTCCTTTAACAATTCCTGCCTTTCCCTCACCTCTTCACTAATTCCTGTCTGAAAAATCATTAGGTGATAAAGTTCTTCCATCAGACTGTGGAAGCTGATATATAAAGCCTCAGGTGATTTACATGTGCTCCTTGCACAGTAAGTCAGCACAACAGCTTCCACCTTGTTGGATGTACCGTGACTATTGTGGGATCCATGGGAAATGCGTTACTCATAGTTTGTCTGACAGTACACAGAGAGCTTTACCATCTGCTGGCTAGCTGAGAGCTTGCCTATACTCTGCCTGCTGCTACTGTCTTAGCCTCACGCCCACCAGTCTTCAGGAATTATTTTTTCTCCTGCTTTGCTGCCGTCCTTTTAGATTTTTAGCTTGCAAGGTTGATGTCTTCACTGTTATACTGATGCTGATGAGGTGCCAGGTGGGAAAGAAAAAAACTTGTAAGATATCTCTCATGCCTAATAGTCTTGGCCTGTTGCCACCTCGCTCTATTAATGAACAGCAGTGAAGAAATCCCTGGGGATAAGCAGTGAAGGCTAGAAAAACTATCTGGCCCTGCAGAAGGAATACAAATAATTTTACTTCTTGTAGTTATTCCAAAGCTGTTATTTATTTATTATTCAGTTTAACTCTTATAAAACATCAGAGATTGTAAGTATCAGAAAAGCCTATATTGCGAGACATAAAATAAGGAAATAAGTTTTGTAGTTGAAGCTCTACCCCAGTAACCCACAAGATCAAGAGATATTTAGTGCAAATTTGTGTTATTAAGTCTAGGTTTGACATTCCCAAGTCATTTTTATGTTGCCTTAAATTATTGCTGTATTAATTCTAATTTATTTAGATATTCAGCATTTTATGATCTTACCTATTTATTATTCCTGCTTAATTTTCAAAGGTTGTAAGTATTTAAATAATTTTTAATATTTCCATTAAATTTGTTATTGAAACGTAGCTCTTTTAGCTTCTGTTTGCAAATAATTGCCTTGAGACTAATGTCTTTGTTCATGGGTTGTTTGGTTTTTTTTCCCAAAATAGACAAGTGTTGCTTAACTGGCTTTCCCTTCCTTTTCTGCAGGGCCACCTTCTGCTCCAAGGAATGTGATTTTCAACATTAATGAAACAGCTCTCATGTTGGAATGGAGCCCCCCAAGTGATACCGGAGGAAGAAAAGATCTCACTTACAGTGTCATCTGTAAGAAATGTGGGTCGGATGCCAGCCAGTGTGAAATTTGTGGGGGAGGTATCCGTTTCATCCCCAGGCACACAGGTCTCATCAACTCCTCTGTGACAGTGATGGACTTTGTGTCGCACGTGAACTACACCTTCGAAATAGAAGCCACAAATGGAGTCTCGGAGCTGAGTTTCTCTCCCAAGCAGTTCACAGCTATCACAGTTACCACAGATCAAGATGGTAAGTCCCAGCAGTGCATGTCTGTTACTGTGCCCCTGTCATCCGTGCAATTATTAGAGGGATCGTTTGGTTTCTTGAAGTTTGGGTCAGTGAGTTAGGATGTTTTGCAGATTGTTACATGTTTTTAAGTGCTTTTGGTGAGGACTTCCAGCTTCTACTGATGAGGGTGTTAAATGTTTTTGGCAGTTGGTACTTGACCCCAATACTCAGGGCACAAAAACGTACCTTCCTGTTTAAAATTAAGTGCAAGCTGTAACTGCCTAAGACTAACTGTATCAGTGGTTCATGAGAACTGGAGTCTGCGTCTGGTGCTTTGCCAAGTCATTCCTTACAATTTCCATTTTGAAAGAGTGAAACACCACAGGTTATCTATTGCAATTTCACAATTCAAAGGCAAAATGAAAGTGAACTCACTTCCTTTAGTATCCATGTTTCATAGTGTTAATGCAGCATGCTTCGCTAAGATACTTCAATGTCTGTATGAGCCATTTCCTTAGGTGAGGTGTCCTAATAGATTTTTTTGTTCCTTTAATTGTCCATTTTGCATTACTGGTTTTGAGCTTTTTCTTCCTCCCATTTCAGTTCAAATTCATGTCCAAGGCCGACCTTTATGAGAAATATGGGAAACTGTAAGAACTCTATTTTTTTGTTTATTTCTGCAGCTGTTTTCCTTCTATCTTTAGAAATACTTACTATGCCAGGAAACAGCATCATAGGTTACCAACAAAGCAACCTATATAGCAGTGTTATCTTCTCGCTTGTGAGAAGGTTATTTCAAAATTATCCCTTGCTGACATTTGTTCCAGAAATGTTTTTCACCTACTGTGCAGTGACATTGCAACTGTAGCTGAAGTATTTAATGCAGAACAGGAACCGTACTGGCAAAACTACGGTTTTGAGTAGAAGACCTTTGATAATATGAAAGTGTTTGGTAGAAGTGCTAATGTTCAGGAGGATCCTGTTATGTTCCACTTGTAGGAAGGCCCAGGGTTCTTTCACTGATCAGTCTCGCAAAAATCTGCTTACCTGTGTATCTGGGACAAGCAGTTTTGTTGATGAGTGAATAATTACTTGTTTGCCTTTGGGCATACAAAAATTAACAGCTTGCTGTGATGATGATGATGATGATAATGAC
>Ga0181612_131783_pt1 | contig 11435 bp, 5 predicted proteins | sample HoacroProtozoa21_FD_119630 | JGI IMG/M metagenome (GOLD analysis project Ga0181612, IMG submission 119630) | Hoatzin crop microbial communities from Cojedes, Venezuel. Combined Assembly of Gp0051906, Gp0051904, Gp0051908
CTTCTGAAATAATTATCTGCACGTGCTGGAAGATTATATTAATGCCTATTTCCATCATCTGCCTAAAGGAATATTATTCCCTGTAACAAGGTCTGTCCTCTCAAAGGAGTTAGCTTCGTATTTACACATCCAAATGTGCTCTGGAGGTGGGTATCGAGCTGAGGCTGGGGAGCTGGGGTATGCTCATGGGGGCAAAGGAAAGGAATGAGTAGATGGACCCAAAATGCTTGCTGCTCATTTGTGTTGTCATAAATGAGGGCATTTGGGTTGGAAAAAGGAGGAATGTCATAAATTAAGGGGAAATTCATAAATGTAATTTGTAAAAGCTGGGTGGGTACTGCTAGGTGTAAGTGAGGGTGGCAGAGCAGTGCCCTTTAGCTGAGGCAGCAGCTGGTGAGGTTGAAAAAACAGTATTGAGGGAAAGAGTATTTTCTTAAAGAAATCCTTGCAAGCAGGGAGTGCTGTTGTTCATGTTTGGAAGTCACCTTGTTATCCCAAATCCTGGCTGAGAGGATGCCTTGCAGAGCTCAGTAAAAGGCTTTAAAAGTTACCTCTTCTCCTCTTCTGACAACAAAGTTTCTCTTTCCTTAAGATGTGTCACTTAATCTGCTTTGGCTTCACCAGAAAATGAGAGGAATGAATAACTACAATGAGTTTCTAAACAGTGCACTGGATAATGATGCATTTCCTCCAGTGTGAAACATCACATTTTCATCCCAGAGACCATCCTTTGTGCTACACGTCTTTGCTGGAGTCTTTTTTGGAAGATCACTGGAGGTGTGTGTGTCGGGGTGTGTGTGTCGGGGTGTGTGTGTCGGGGTGTGTGTGTCGGGGGGTGTGTCTGTCATGCCCTGACCTTTCTGTAGTGAATAAATTGGGACTACCTGCCCACATTTGCAGCAAGTAGTTATTTTGTGCATCTTCCTCTAGTTTATCTTCTGCCATACGATGGCACTGGTTAGCTGACCAAGGAAGCTGCTTCCCATGTTGCAGTCCAAGCTGGGTTCTTGCTGTTGTATGGCGATTCCCGCAGAGCGCAGCTTGTACCCACACAAATCCTCCACAGCTTGCTTGGAAAGTTCAGGAGATAGACTGAATAGTTGTGGAATAATAGGAAACAACAGTTTGTTTTTCATTACATATTACCTCATAGCTCTGTAGTCCTTGAGATAAATCTCCAGCTTGCCTCTTTGGTGCTATCAAACAAAATATTTATGGACAATTTTTAACTTACAGGGAAGATGAGTGGCACAGAAAAGAAAAAAACAAAACAATTTACTTGGAGTGAAGGGGAAAATTTACAAAAACAATGACTTTTACAAAATTGATGAGAGACAGTGCTTTGCCCTTTGTGTGGGTGCAATAGGAGTGAAGAGTGGCTGAAGAGACACTCAGTCCATGGTTTAAAGAGGAGGACCTAGAGGTGTGATTTAAAGCCTTTTCAGGCATTTATGTGAACTCTGAGCATTCAATGCTGTATTCTTAACAGAACAGTTTAACAAAAATAAACACACAAACACTCTGGCTGTATGGGATGATTTTTAGATGCCTGTTTCAAAACTGAATTGGCACCCTTTCTAACACCACAAATGAATTCTGTGACCTGTATCTTCAGTTAGTTTAAAAAGTAATGTAAGTGAACACCATGTGTAATGCACAAAGCTTCCAAATGTGTGTGCTTATTTACTGTCAATTCAGTTTTGGGTACCCAAATTAAAATGTTTTGTGGCCTGGCAACCTCTCCCCAAAAATCCCATCTGAGGGCTGAGCACTGCTCAAGGCTCCTCTCTGTACCAACCTATGAGGTCATGCAGACCTCTGGCTGTGAAGTGCCAGAGGGCTAATTTTAAATAATTATGATCAGAATTATGATAAATACCAAGGAATATAAATAGGTCTGAAATGATCTGAGGCCCTGAATTACTTGCCCAGGGCTGAAAACTGTGCAAATGGCAGTGTCAGACTGAGGGCGGGCATCCTTTTGGGAAGGTGATTTCTGAAGCAAAGCAAAGGCACGTTGTTTAATGGGCAAGTAGCTGTCTGATCCAGCATGTAATGCAAAGAAAATGAATGTAAAATAAGATAAATATATTTTTTTAATGCATTTCAAAAAACAAACCCAGTTACTGTCTAGGATTTTCCTGTGTGGTAACCCACAAACTAGTGGGATTGCGCACACTATTGCCTTAAATCTTTCTCAAATTTTAAAGGAATTGGAACTTGAAGGCCTGATGTATTTCCTTTACTGCTTTCCTATTTCTGTTAGGGAGAAATGTGAGCTATCTGTTGCTGTCATGTGAGGATGTACTTGCCTGATTAAAATCCCTTTGGCCACTGCTCCGCTTGGGAGTGTGGCTGCAGGTTTGGGGTCTGCCCCTGTCCTTGTGGGGCTCTTGTCTGTTTTGAGGCAAGACAATGGTGAAAGGCCTTGTGTTAGGGATTAGTGTACCAAATGGATGAGTAAGCAAGGTGTTAATTAAACAAGAAGATGAGATGGAAGACAGCAATAAGGATTGATGACATGACTCAAGTTGGCAATTGAGCATGGGGCGAAGATGGGTGATTCAAAGGCAAATGTGATTAATCTGTTGTGTCAGGTGATGGTACAAAAATAATGAAAAAGGTAAATTTGGGACTCTTCAAATCCTTTGTTGATAAAGTAGTCGTGATTATTGAGCTGTGCATATGACATTTTGAAATAGCTATTTAATGATTACTTAGGCTTTCATGTTGGGTGTGCTTTCTTTTAACTTAGTGTTTTAATTGTAAAATGCATTTTCAAGTAAGAGACTAAAAAGACAACACAGTGATTAATAGGGCTTCTCTAACCAAGAACAAAGCTCTGGAAGGCTCAAAGCTGCTGGTGGTACCATCCAGAAAGGCCCTAGTAGTCTCAGAGAAAGGCAGGAGGATGTCATGTAAAAATCAGGAAAAAAAAGACAGGAAATTATCACTTTCCTACAGCTTGTCAATAATTAAAACTTCTTAGCCGTTGAATTATTTGTATTTTTGCTCTCTATGAAACTCAAGGAAAAAATCTTTGAAACTCTCAGATGTTGGACATTGCTGCAAGTTCAGATTTTGTCAGTGCTGTGGGCATGGTGGATGGCACACTTGAAATAAAGCAGCAGTCTTAAAGTTCACAGTCCTGCAGATTGTATCCATTCTCTCTCTTTCCCCTTTGGCATGATGGTTTGCATTTTTCTCTTTAATTTCAAAGTAAAACTATAAATAGAAGTTGGGAACTGTGTGAATGTGGTGATTGATATGGGTTTTGTTTGCTCTTCTCACCCACTTGCCTTATAAAGGAGATCTAAGCTTAAAGTAATAGCTAATGATCGAGCGGTTTGTCCACCTGTGCCATGTCATTGATCTGTTTTGAGTGTTTTGGCTCCATCCTCTTGCTGTGACAAATGCCATTGATTTTGGCAGGGCTGTGTCAATCCCTTTGTACAGAGCTTTCAGTTTTACCATGAACACAAATATGATAGACTCCAAATAAACTTCTTTCTTCAGATAGACTCCAAATAAACTTCTTTCTCCTTGGAATCCATAAATGTTTACATTGATTTTTGTTTTTTTCTTAGGAGTAAAGAGCAATACCTGTTTTCTTTTGGCGGACGTAATAGAAGCTAAACCTTCATATAGGTCCTTCTGATTAGAGGAGGTAGCACGTATTCCTATAAAATGAATGATTAAAAAAAAGCAATAAAAAGTTTATAAGACTGATAAAAATATGATTTATAGTCAGGACCTAGTTATAAATCCCATCAACACTTATTATAGTTATACTTACACATTGCTGTGTTGTTGAAACAAAGGTTAGCAAAGGAATTAGGTATGTGGTGTTTAATTCATAGTTACTTACACAAGTTGCAACTAGTTTGAAAAATGCCAGCATTGTTATTAAAACTAGTAAGAGAGTAGTGATATATGTTAATATTCAGAAGGATATCTGCCATCTAAAGCTAAGTACAGTTGACTGTGTTTTGGGACCTGAAATGTGTAGAAGAACATATAAAATTTTTACTAGTGTAAGAGCAGCTGCAGAAAAGAAAGTAGTAGAGGAAGGGGGAATACTTCAGCTCACGGTGGCAGGGAATTGCTTTGTAGCTGATAACAGTTCAGTGATTCAACTTCAAACTCTGATTTCTCTCATTTAACTTCATACTGCACGTTTGGCCTTGATCTTTTTTCCAGGCTTTACCCTGTCCGAAGAACATCCTAACCCCCCAGTTCTAACCTTTATAAGTTATTCATACATCTTTGTGTAGTGGGTGTAAAAAGCATCTAAAGGAAAACCAGGAGTTTCTCTGTGGTACACTCTGATTTTTAACTGTATCACTGGACTGATCCTTATCAACAACTGTCAGCGTATTATTCCCAGGATGGGTGATACTTTATCTCTCTGCCTTTGGCTTCAGAGGTTACACCCCAGTTCTGAAAAAAACATGTATTATTAAATAATTTTACTGCTGTTTTCAAGATACTAAAATGATTGTGGGTGTACAGGCATGTATAAACACACAAACTCAGGGGAGCAATACCCATTGTACCATGTTAGCTATGTACTCTTGTTTACCTAATCTTCTGTGTGATTTTTTTTTTCCTTTAGGATTATTTCTATTTTTTCCAATTCCAAACAGTTGTCGAGTAGTTTCTGCTTGCAAAATCCTCAAACAGATGTAATTCTGCCCCTGCCATGACTGACAAACAAACTGTCATCTGGAAATCTCTTATTTTCTTCCTGAACCTGCTTTGGTCTGATACTTTTGAGAGGAGTAGTTGTAAAAGTATGCTAATAAAAACTTTATCCTGCTTTATCAAAAGCTCGTGCTGTGTAGACCCATCTCCCAGTTGTCTAGTTTATAGCCTGGCTGTTACCGTAACCCACTCGCATCACCCGTGCACTCATGTGAGCTTCCCTGCAGGAGTGACTCTGGGAGCTTTGGGTTTTGTGGCCAAGTGTGCAAAAGGAAATGTAAAAAATCCAAGTTACCTCTGTAATCTTGCCTTTGTGGGTATGTGTTGTGTTATAGGTTTTAATGGCACAGCTGCAAAATGTTTCTCAAATGCACTATAATCAGCATTTTCTAAAACCTTAGTTGCATGAGTTCTCTTTTTTTGTGTTGTATTTTTTTTTTTGAGCTGTTTTTACTTTCTGCAGACTGTGCTGATGCTGTGACGCCTGCCTGGCAGTAGTGTGTGTTCAGCTGTACTTGCACAGCAATTTCTACATATAACAGTGGTACAGTGCAAGATGCTGGTGGGCACCAGCAAATAAACAACCTCTAAGGAGGCTGTGCAGGTAAAACAATGCAAAGAAAACCCTCTCCTCCCTCTGCTTCGTACTCTGAAAAGGAGTTTGACTTGCTGTTCCACACAATTCTGAGGCTAGGGCTTTTTTTGACTCTGGGAAGGATTTAAAGCCTCTGTGAGGTTGGGAGCCTCTTGCCATGAGTGGCTGAGCTGGAATAAAACAAATTTTCTTGGCTGACTCTGCAAGGTTTGGGGATTGTTGGCCTCTGCAGTGGGATCCCTGGCCAGGGCTGGCCCTGAACACCAGTGGCTCCTGTGCCTTGCTTACTTGCGGGAGCGAATATGCTTTTGAGGATTGCAGTAAAATACTGCTAAGGTGCATTTGTGGCAATTTGGGGTCTGTTCAGCACCTGCCTTTTAGTGGGCGGGTGTTAGTGCTTCCTGGAGGGGATTTCTCTTCTGTGACCAGGCAGCTGGTAATGGCACCTCCTAGCCTGACCCTTGTAGCTGGGCAGGACACATGCTGCAATCCCCAAAATGGCTGAGGGCAGCCCAGCTGTGTCACCTGACTTGTGCTGCTGATGGCAGAAGAATTGGATGGGGCACCCTGTGTGCCTAGTTGTGCTGGTTTTGGTTGGGATGGAGTTCAGTCTCAATGCTGAGCAAATGTCAGAGCAAAGGCTTGCACAGATTTATGCTTCTTCAGGGAAATGTGCAAATCTTGGTTACAAAATTAGGAGCACAAATGTTTGAGAGAAGAAAAATGCAGTATTAGTGCATACTTGCACCATAATTTGCCTCTGAATTTAGTTGATTATGGATACACTTCCTCAGCCCTCCTGTTCCCCACAGATTTTCCTGTACTAAATGAAAATGTGCATCTCGTTCCTATTGTCTGAGCTGGATGGAGTGAAACCGGCCCATAATAATGCTGCAGAGGAAAGTTTCAGTTGTGATTTGTTGTGATGAGCTTTGCCTTATAACATCATTGAACTCAGTTATCACAATCAAGATTACTTTAGGTTTTTGTGCTTTTATCGGATAATTTATTCAATTGATTTACTTAAGTGGAGTTCCTGAATATGGAGTTTTAGTGTTCCTGTTTTCACCAACTCTCTAAAAAAACTTCAGCAGGTGTCTTGATTTCCGACAGCTTCACAAATACAAGGAACAGCATTCTTTTTTATTTCATGATAAAGACACTGGAGATGTTAGTGAGTAAACTAATGATCTGTATAATTATAGTACAGGTTGACAGGCAAAGGATTCGCTTCCTCACCAGTTGGTGTAAAGCCAGTGATTTCTGCCTTGCTGGTTCAGAGATCTGAGCGTAAACTCTTTTCATGGAGGAACTGATTGCAGTTGCAAAATTTTCTTGTAAAATTTTTTTTCCTTGTAAATGTATTTTTGCCACCAATCCAGTGCTGATTCAGTTACAAATGTTCTTGCATTTAGAGGAAACTTTTTCTGTGTTAGAGATAGACAACAGCCTTTCTCGTGGATCCCAGACCTGGTCTGATACAAACCGATTATATAGACGAAATCTGTGTGTAGCTGTTGCCGTCTTCATGATTTCTGGTCTCCAGTCTTTGTCTCTGGATCATGGCAAACAGATGGTGTTCACGTTTTGTTTCACTATCTGACTACATTGGAAATGGGGCAAAATTAATTCAACCATCACTAACAATAATAATGCCAAACCCTCAGTAAGTTTCTTTCCTCCCCTACTTTTCTGTAGTCTTGTTTAGAACTTACTTTGTTACACAATGGTGTTTCGTCTGAATGGTTTAACCAATGGCTCTGGAGATGCACCTGCAAAATTTTTTGCTGTTTTGTGAGCTGAATCACAATGATCATGGTCCCTTTAGATCTGTCTGTCTTGGTGCGTACAGAAATGTACAGAAATTGGATTTAAAGGAGAAAAACACTTCTCCATAAAACAGAGTTACTGTTCTGGCTAGTTAAATGCCGCATTTAAATTGTGTTTATAATTTGAGCCCAACCAGTTGTGTATTAGTAACTGTTTTCCTCACAGCAGTAACCAGCAAAAACCACAGACATTGAGCTTTATATTTAATTTAATTTTTGGAAAAATTGTTTAGCAATTAATGCTAATAGCTGGCTGATACTTGGATAGCATCCAAGTTCAACTGTATATTTGCCTTTCACAGAGAAAACTTGAAAACAAAGATCTGGCACCCGAACAGGCCTGTAGTAGACTGACATTATTCATTTGTAGTTGGATAAGTAAACAAATAAGGAATTTGGAGACTCTTTGGATTACTGATTTTTTTTTCCTTTGGTATCTGTCTTTTTAACTTGGAGCTGCCCAGGATGGTCTTAAAACTAAGCTTTTAGGCTTAACAGCCCATTCATTTATTTCTAGGATATGTTAGTGGTACTTGTGATAAACTAATGGGATTTAATAAACCCAGAACAGCCTCAACAGGGGGAAACAATTCTTTGGTGTGATGGACATATCTAAGCAAACAGGTCCTATACACTTTGCCATTAGGCTGATGACCCTGCAGAGTTGAACTGTATGGCATTGATGGCTCTGTTCTGCTCTTCAGTAAAATATTATTTTCTTGAATTTTCCCTCTGATGTTTCAAAGTCCCAGAAAATGTGTGTGAGCACTTAAATGGGAACAAATGCCTTTGCAAGGGTGACACGAGGTGAAAAGGGGAAGTGGCAGTATGTGGGCTGTGCCAGCTCTTGAGTTGCAGAGCATAGGAAATGCTCAAAATATCAGATGTGTAAGTTGAAATTGCCTCAAGGCAGCTTAATCTTATACGGGAGGAATTGGCATAGTGCATAAACCAAGCAGAAATGGGCTTTGGCAGCAGTGAAGGAGCAGCAGCGTCTCCGGGACAAGTTGTTCTGAACAGTTTATCGCTTGTGTGAGCTCACGCTTGCTGCGTTGCTGACCTAGGGAATGCATCTCCCGGTTTGATCTCAGCCTGATATCGCCCTTGGCGGAGCAATGCTGCTCTTTATTCGAAACTGAGCTGGCCTTTTGGGGAAATCCTTGACGACTGCTTTCTGCCTGGGCTTTGCAGTGGTAGGGAGGGCTGTGGCACTGCCCCTGGGGTGGCAGAGGCAGGTGGCAGCAGCAGTGGTAGAGCTGGAAGGGTGAAGAAAACAGTTTAATGAAAATAATGCTTTCTCAAATATAGGTCGTCTCTTGCTTTTTGACTTCCCATCCCAACTGGGGGTGGGGGTGAGCAGGTTTCACAGCAGTCTGCACATCCTGATATTCAAATCAACTTGGGCGGTTTGGTGCCTCAGGACTAATTTCTGCTGTGTGATTGCTTCATGCTGGGACATTATGGTGAGGTTATTTGGGGGAGAATTAAAAGCTTTCTACTTGTTGTTCTGGATGGGTTTTGGCACTGAGAAAACCTGTAGCTCTTGTAAAATGTTCAGCATCCCTGAACTTAAGCACTATCGTAGCATCAGCCCTCACTGGATTTTGGCTTGAGGCTTGCATACGGAAGTATTAAAACGCTTGTGTTTGTTAGACAGGAATGTTACACTCGATCTAAATTTCCATATAAAAACCTCTACTTGTCATTTCTCCATATATTCCCCCTGTTTGTCTTGCCCTTATTTCTTTTTATTGCTGTTTCTGCTTGGCAAACACCACTGCGGGCCTAGCTGTGTGTCAGCCTTCAAGGGAACTTCTACAGGGCAATGAGGTTTCAAAAATTAAAAAAAAAAAAAAAAAATTTTTAGGCTTCCTACAGGGTCTGTGAGGCTTTTCACCCCCTTGTCTATGCCAGGTGAAGGAAATGTGTAGGCACAGGGATCCAAGTGAGGGGTGACGTGAGGGGACCCCATAGACCTCTCCTTGTGCCTAGGCAGCCACAGCTTTTTCCTCTGCAGTGGGGCACCCTGTCCCTGCCTGGTCTCCCCTGTGCTCTCTTGGTCCCACTGTGGCAAGCAGGATGGCATTCACACCTTTAAAACCGCCTCGGCTCTGCACTGGCGAAGGGCTGTGTGGTTGTTGGCTCCAGCCTCAGCGCTTCAGGGCATGATTTCAACCATGTCTATGGAGACCAATTTTCAACATCAAAACAAACCAATGTAAGTGGAATTTATATTACCTTTTAAAAATGCAAGTCAACAGAGCTGAGGACTCTGCTTCGAGGAAGCCTCTTGGGTTTGTTCAGGGAATTACTACAAATATTTTACATCCTTTTTGAGACTCCAGGCAACCTCAGGAAGTGTCTGCTGAGGACAGCTGCTGAAATACCCCAGGTTGAATAGATGATCAGGGGGATTTTTGGGCCTGTGCTGTGAGAAAGCACCCCCTATCACCAAATATCCTATGATGCTTGAAAGCACTGCCTAATTTTCAGAGCCAGGCTCATCTTTCTAAACATCTAGATAGTAATTTCCCCCTGCCCCGAAGCACAGTGTTACCAGCTTGGGTGATGTTGGCTGAGAGCAACTAGAGCAAAGCCTTGATGCCCAAGTGCCTGAGTGTGTGCAAATTTGAGTAGGCCTGAAGGCAAAGAAATATTCTACTCTCCAGAGATGGAAAATATTCCTGCAGCAATGTCACAGCAGTGGAAGGACTGAATTCGGATAAGAAAAGGCTGCAGTAGAGGATGTGTTGGGTTGCTGCCCAAAGCCCATTGAAGAGGTAAGTTAAAGATGGATGAGAGAGGGCTGGGGGTGTTCCACCCCCTCTGAAATGCGCCTTGAGCACGTGGTACTCATATCTTGGATATCAGGAATATTTTGGAAAGTCAGTAATAGATGCATAAAGCCCGAATCTGGAGATTTTTACAAATGTGTTGTGTTTTTTTCCCAAGCTGGTTAGACCTTATGTCATCTCCCACGGTACAGGGGAGAGAAAGACAAATCGAGCTACTGGACTTAACATTTGAAAATTGCCTGGTTAAGGGATTTTGGCCTAGGTACAAGCATCAAGTCAAGAAGAATAGTGACTTAACTGCAAATTTTTCTATAGGAGAAGGTTGTGCCAACTAACTGCCAGCTTAAGAGATGTGTTTTAATTATTTTGGTACCTTGCAGACAGGTGGATTTGAGTGGGGTGTTGCTACAGGTTGGATCCTTGTTTCTTTACATATCAGCAATGCATGTAGGTTTTGTGCAGCTGCAATGTGTATGTGCGCATAATCTTTCAGGAGAGCTTTATTTTCATCTTTGGTTGCCGTGATGCGAACGTGGTGCCTTTACCTTTTCTTTACATGTGTATGCAAACAGCCTTTGTGCAAAGCACAAGTTGAAGCTCCCAACAATGTCACTGTGGCCTCTTAATTTCTGCCAACTCCAGAAATGGGGGAAAAAAATTATTAAGCTGAGCAAGAAAGCATATTCCTGAAAAATGTTTGCTTGTGATGGAACTGGGCAGCTTTCAGCCTGGTACAATGGAATTGTAACAGCCAGCAATGCCTTTACTGTGTAGTGGGGGAAAAGGTTGTTGAAGAGGGGGCATATTCCTGATAAAAGTGGGCAGCCAAATCCCAGCCAGTTTGCTTGGAGATGGAGCTGGACCACAAAATGTGATGCTCTTGCAAAGGTTCTGCTGTGGTTTCAGTCTGATGTTTCACAGCAGTAAGGAAGATGATGCACGAGTCTGGCTTGCAGTGAGACACAAGCATATGCCAGCTTGATCTGCTCTGTGTTTGCAGAAAACAGAAGAAACTGTGGCCTTTTGTGATATATTAGAAGAAAATACTGCTTGATTGTCCATGAAATTTTAGTGCTTTATTGGAGATGTTCACTGTATAATTTAGGTCTTCCCTCTTCAGCATACCAGAGCAAAGGCAGAAACCTTCCGACCCCATTAAAGTTTCATGTTACTATTTTGATCCTTGTGATTTGGTTTTCTGTATAAAATCACCAGCTTTGCAGTGAGCGCTTGGCATGTTGCTTCATGTTTTCCACTGCCTACCTTCCTTTGCCAGTTTTTAAAACTCCCGTGAAACAAAACAGCCATACTAAATATTGTGGGGTAGACTTTAGGCCGACCCTGGGTTGCAAAATTGTCTGGAGCCTTATTACACAGAATCACAGAATGGTAGGGGTTGGAAGGGACCTCTGTGGGTCATCTAGTCCAACCCTCCTGCCGAAGCAGGGTCACCTACAGCAGGCTGCACAGGACCTTGTCCAGGCGGGTCTTGAATATCTCCAGAGAAGGAGA
>Ga0181612_148935_pt1 | contig 11435 bp, 8 predicted proteins | sample HoacroProtozoa21_FD_119630 | JGI IMG/M metagenome (GOLD analysis project Ga0181612, IMG submission 119630) | Hoatzin crop microbial communities from Cojedes, Venezuel. Combined Assembly of Gp0051906, Gp0051904, Gp0051908
ACTTGCCCTTGTTGAACTTCGTCAGATTCTTATTATTGTGTACTTGAATACATAATAAAACTTAACAAATATGTATCCATTAAATAACATTTATTAGGTCACAATTGTTGTTTGCTTTTGAAATAAGATAAAGTATTCCTTAATACTGCAATGTATTGCCTTCATGTTTGCAATCTGTTTTAGGTCCCAAATTAGATTAGTATTCCAGTAGTCAACTTTTATCCTGTTCCCTTCCTTCCCTATCATTCTGTGCCTTGTAATTCTGGACAGAGGGGTGCTGTCAGAACATTGTAAAATCCCAGAGGCAATACAAAGGTGAGGTCTAGAATTAATATCTGAGCTTTTTACCAAAGTTACCTGTTACCTGAGTACAAACCTGCCACTTATAGCTAATATGTCATTTCATGACCATATTACTGCATTCACTCAAAAACTTTACAAAAGAAGTCAGAGATGTTCCTCTGAACAAACCTGCAAAATACACTACCAAATAACCATTGTTGCTCTCTGTTAAAATGAGTATATACTTTTCCCCAAAACAGTGTTACTATAGCTGTCATGTATCAGTGCATCTCATTGTTGTGATACTGGTTTCTTGTATTGCTGTTCTCTGTTCTTACATATCTTCCTTGCGTGTGTTAGACAATATCTTGTCAATGCATCCAGCTCCACTCCTCCCTGTGTTGCATGGCTATTGTCTTTAATATCAGAATCATGTTGAAAACAATTAGAATCTTTTTAAATTTGTAAGTAAAATGTGGAGGAGAGAAAGTAAATAGGAGGAGAAACACAGGAGAAAATTAAATATAGTATCTGATTTCATTTTCAGTTCAGCATTTGTTAGCTACTCTTCTGAAAATCCAGAGGGTCACCACAGGCTCTATCTGCAGATCACTGACTTCCTAAAAAGCCTCTTCTTTGCTAACACGCCTTTTTGCCAGGTAAGCTTTGCCAAAGGATTCTTTTTAGAAGGAGCAGTGTACTTCTGTCATTGTCAGAAAGGGATTTCTATTTTCTGTGCTTCTGATCATATTGTCCAGAACCATTAAAAATAAGAACTTGGGATTCATCACTTCAGATGTGTCATTGCAAAAGGTCGGTAGGATTGCCTGTGTAAGAGGCAAAGTGTGAGGGGTTATTAATGCTTAGAGTATTATTCAAAATAGCAAATGACATGAGGATTTGTTGTTGTTTGCATGAAAGTTCCTTGTGGATAAGCTTGAGTGATCTCATCTGAGCAGGCAAAGCTGACTTTGCAGTTCTCCATTAACACCCAGCCGCTTCATCCTGAGCTCAGCAGGACCACCTTCTGCTTGTCTGGGTGCCAGGTTCCCTACCCTGAGCCCTCCGCTGGTGGGCCTTAGGAGTAGGATATTCATGTTCCTGAAAGAGCTGATGAACAGCTGCTGAGCTGCCTCTTAACCTCAGCCTGCTGTTGCAGGTTCGCTGAGCCAGAAGCTGTTGTGTTTGCAGTGTTGTTCTTCCCGTTCTTGACCTCCTGCTAAGGAGGTGGCTCAGAGCTTGCACGTGGGTGGGGGACTGAAAGGAAGATATCCCTCAGCCAGAGCATGCTTGTTTGGGCTCGGAGTCAGTTGTACCTCCACAGTAGCCACTGTTTTGCTATTTTCTATTTCCTGGCTTCCACCCAGTCTGTTATTTGAGCAGATGCTCCTTTGAAGGAAATAGAGTGTTTGTGATGAGGGGTGTTTGGAATAGAAAACAAAGCAGAAACTAGGGTTGCACCACTATCTGAATCTATCACATAGTGACTGCTGCATGCCATTTGGCTCCCCCCATCTCGGGGAGGCAGAGGCAGTAAGGAGTCACAAAGAATGGCAGCAGACACAACAAAAGGCATTAAACAGGAGCTACTAGAGTAGGAGTCTTCTGCAAAAAAGACTGAGGGGTACCATGAGAGAATTTTGATCCTAAATGGTGTGGATTTGGTACACAGAATGATTGTTCATTGTGTCTAACACCAGAAGAACCAGAAAGCACTCAATTAAATGAACAAACAACATACTAAAAAATACTTGCATGTGCAAATTACCAGATTGAACTCCTAAGGCATCAGTCCATTCACAGTTACTAAATCGGAAGGTCCAGATACAATTTCCAACACAGAAGGTCCTCACAGCAGGGTTTACCACAATATGGGAGCACATGTTGTGGAACAGAGCACACTGTATCCCCAATTCTTGCACTTTTTGTCTGAACATCCACTCCTGGCTGTTGTCAGAGACCAGGCGCTGATCTACACAGCTCTTTGGTCTGCGGCTGGCTATGTGCTTCGTGAGAGCAGAGCTGTCCCTGTGTTTGTGTAAATGACCGTGAACTGAGCACGCTTAGAAAAGAAAGAAGAGCTTTAGGCAAGGTATGGTATTTTCCGGTTTTAAATTTCTTTAGTGAACATCATGCCTGGCAGCATTAAGTGCATTTTGTCCTTTTGCTTGGTGCTGCATTGTTATATGTGATCCCAAGTCCATCTCACAGCTACCAGATGAGGTGGTATGAGAAGAGGTAGTGTCTCTTTCAAGCTTTAAAGAGGGATATTTGAAATAAGACTAGGAGAATGGGAATGATGGGAAGACAGGCAGCAAAAGAAGTTGAAGTACTGCAAATTGGCAGTTGACTGAGTTCTGTGGATCAAAAAGGAAATTAAAGGCTGCATGCACTTCTTTTATGCAGTAACTTTGAGTTGTCTGCGATAAAACAATAAAAAGGGAGTTTGAGCAGAAATCACCCAGGCTAGAGAGTACTGATAATATGAAGGTCACAGTCTGTTTTGGTTTAGATAACTGCAGTACAGCACATCTAGACAGTCCTGCCAAGAGGAAAAAAAAGAATACGACTGACAAGAATTTTTTGTTTTGAGAGCAGAAATTCAGCTCCATCTCAAAGCAAACAGATTGAGGCAGTTATGGAAGTGGTTGCAGAGTGGGGCTAGGAGATGTTCCAGCTAGCTTGAAACACACCAACTCAGGCAGCAGCAGAGAGCTCAGTATAGGCTACACATCTTGCCTAGAAACTGGGCTTCTGAGAGTATCGGAGATTCCTGGATGTGACAGGGAAAGGATCCCCTCCTGCGTAACTTATTTATGGGTGTGACTGAGCCCCTGCAGACCGTTCCCCTTCCCTTGATGTAGTAGTACCTGTGCCGGTGCTGCACTAGCCCAGGAGTCTGGGCAGTGCTGTGATGAATTATCCCAAGGATAAAGTGATGTCCTAGTGCACTGTGCGCACACCTTGTAGGAGGTACAGACGTGGGTAGCAGGTACAGTGCCAAGGTGAGGCATGCGGTGTGCAGCCGACTGAAATAGAAAGGCAGCCTGCAGTCACCTTTCCTTGCATCTGCAGAGCTGGTGAGGTGGCAGGTTTTATTGCTGGGCATTACGTGCCAGTGCTATGCTATGCCATTCCTAGTTAACTATCCAGGTACAAAGTACTATTGTCAGATTGTGTATGTTCACCGTTTCGTAGTCACGGGTCCGCTGAGTGCAGCTCCTCTGGAGCTGCTGCCCTGGCTCTTAAGGCTGCCAAGGACATGCACCCCAGTGGTGTAAAACACTTGAGAAGGGCTCACACAAGAGGTGGGAGGAAATAATTTGGACAAAGAAAGGGAGGGCTCTTGAAAGGACAGTGACCCTAAATTGAGAACAGGAGCATGGAAGCTACATGGTAGAGAAATATTTCTGAGCGTGAGTTTAGTTAAGCAATCTTGTCATTTTTCACGACCTGATGTTTTAAGGTCAATCATAAGAGACGCTTCACAGCAAAGGCAGTAAAGAATTAATTTAGATTGAGGTCCAAAGGTTCAGAGAATGGTAGGGTTTGGCAAGGACCTCTGGAGATCATCTAGTCCAAACCCATTGCTAACGCAGGGTCACCTGGAACAGGGTGTACAGGACCACGTTCAGGCAGATTTTGAGTATCTTCAGAGAAGGAGACTCCACAACCTCTCTGGGCACTGTTCCAGTGCTCTGTCACCCTCAAAGTCAAGAAGTTTTTCCTCATGTCCAGATGGAACTTCCTATGTTTCAGTTTGTGCCCTTTGTCCCTTGTCCTGTTGCTGGGCACCACTGAAAAGAGTCTGGCCCCATCTTCCTGACACCCACCCTTCGGATATTTAGAAGTATTTATAAGATCCCCTCTCAATCTTCTCTTCTTCAGGCTAAACAAGCCCAGCTCCCTCAGCCTTTCTTCATAAGAGAGATGCTCCAGTCCCCTCACCATCCACGTAGCCCTCCGCTGGACTCTCTCCAGTAGCTCTTCATCTTTCTTGAACTGGGGAGCCCAGAAGTGGACACAGTACTCCAGATGAGGCCTCACCAGGGCAGTGTAGAGGGGAAGGAGAACCTCCCTCGACCTGCTGGCCACACTCTTCTTGATGCACCCCAGGATCTCATTGGCTTTCTTGGCAGCCAGGGCACACTGCTGGCTCATGGTCAACCTAAAATAACCTGAAAAATAATGAGCAATGGAAGCAGAAATTCCCTCTGTGTTACAAAAATGGATGTGACTTCAAATCACCAAGTCCATGGTGATGGTAGTCCGTATTGAAAGAAGCACTTCTGCTGCTAGGAACAGCTTCCAGCATCTCTTTCAGATAACGACCTACTTTTGAAATACTAACTAACCTGCGAAGCTGCTGAGTATTATCGACACTGTTGCATGGAATGAGATTCATTAAAAGAGAAATCAGAATTTTAATGGTTAATTAAAAGATAAATCAGAATTTTAGCTTATCCATTACAAAAAGTAGTGCTGATCTTGTTCTGTATTCAGGTGTTTTCTAATTTAAATGCATCTTAGTCTGCACTATATTCAATATCCAGCATGAACAACAGCCTTTCAGAAGGTGAAGAATTCACCGTGCAGTGAACGCCCAAGTTAACGCAAGGTAACTAGCCCAGCTTACCTTCTCAGCACGTTTTCTTTTGACCCAGTTACAGAGCCCAGACAGCCTTCCTTGCAGACGCTTTGTGCTTCGCCTTCACGCTGTGGCAAGTGGAAAGAGTTTTTTCTTTTTAACACAACTGTCTGAAAATCCACGTGTTATGCAAATGAAGCCCCCACATGTAGTTAGATTTTCTTCATCTGCTAGAGCTCTGAAAGGAAACCTACTCTCGTTTAGCTAATATGGTTACTGTGGTTTCTCAAATCTCACCACATGTTAGTTTTCTGCCACCACTAATTAAGGAAAGCAAATATTGAAAGATACGGAAAACAAAACCACCATCTGAGTTATTCCAGAATCCACATGTTTCTTCTGGAATGACTCAGGACGTTGGGTGTTTTTCTAATTCTGAACAATAGGCAGCATGCACACCCCCCACGCTATTCCATCCTGCTTTAATGTTCATTCAGTTAAATTTAGATCAGTCGAATGTGATTCAAAAATCTAGCCATCACCTAGGTTCTGGTCTCTCCATCATTCTTTTGGACTACAAAATGTAAACAATATCTTTACATTCAAGTTTCTTATCTTACCGATTTTATATTTCTTAAGATTACCATCCTATATTGTCAATACATTTTTTCTCATTAATTCTTTCAAATATTCCTTCTTGTGTTTGTATCTGTCTTTTCACTCCCCGTTAAACACACTTTGTCTGGTTTTGGTATTTCTGTATTTATTTTTTTGTTCTGCCTATTTCTTCCTCTTTCTTTGTTCAACTTTTCTACATTCCTCTTATTTCCATGTCTTCTTGTCTTTGTAATTTCTCTCCAGCATTACATTCTGTAGCTTGCTTCCCCTTTGATCTTTCTCGTTCACATTTTCAGCCTCCCTCCCACCCGATTCCGCCTGCGCCCCCGCGTCAGACGCAGCCCTCCGCACGCATTGCGAGGTGTCGGGGACTGAAACAACACGCTCCCAGCGCTGATATCCGTCCCACGTTGACTGGCATCCATCAGTGTTTTAATTACTTGATCACCTCGGTCAAGCCAGCTGCAGGGGACGGAGCCCTCCAAAGGCCTTCTGCAGGGTCTTTGCCATGGGAGCAGACGGGGCTCAGGAGGTTTAATGGGTAAGGGCTGTAAACAGGGCGCTTGGGAAGGAGAGGGACTGCAGAATCAGTGCTTAGATGTTGCCCCTAGCCCAAGACATACAACTGCATTTGTAAAACCTCACAACCCATCGTTTTTCTTCCACCAATGCTGTTTAATTTGAAAAAGGAGGAAGACTAAAAAAACAAAAGGATGGGAAACAGTTTGCTGGTCATGTGAAAACGGTAAAGATTCAGAGGTGATTTCTTCTCAGACTGAACATGGAATTTCTGAAGGAGGAGAACAGTCATTCTCAGAGCACTCGTCTGCTTCACTGCAGCATCACTTCTTAGAAGCAGCCGAGCTCCCAGCTGGCCTGGCTTCCAGAAAGAAGCATAAAGAGCAGGAAGTGTATCTTCCCATCGATAATCACTGGCTTCAGAAAAGCTGGTGAAATGTATTTTATTTTCTTGAAGAAAATGTTGGCAAAAACAAAAGTTTTACACAAAAAATTGTTGGATTTTTGATGGAAGTTTGTATAGCAAAAATGCCAGTTTTGAAAAAGCACCAAATGCCCAGGTGAGTTATTAAACGGTTGTTTGTGCTTTTATTCTCTTTTGTGGTCTGAGCTTACCAATTAGACTACATTTCCTCGCTTTGGATGGAGAAGATTGGCAATGAGTAATGTCATTCCACAGTCAGAGGTCGCACAGCAGTCCAGGCAGGAAAAGGACTGGAATTCATAAGGAGCGACTCCCATGAGACACAAGAGTAGCATTTTCCAATTGACACATTTCAATTTTTTATCAAAATGTTTCTGGGATAACTAAAGGCGTTTTTTCCATTATGAAACAACTTGAGCAGACCACTTCCTATGAGTTACTCTCGTTTAATTTAAGAACTTTTACCTGAATTAGTTGTATTTACTCTGTTTCCTCCTATTGCCCTTCAGCTGCTTATGTTAAAGAGGTTTAAAAACCATTTCTGGTGAAAGCATTTCCCAAGCTTATGCCAGTGAAGAACAAAACGATGCAATCCTTGTATTGCCAAGGGGCAACGGAATGAAGATGCCAGGCACTTGTGATCTCCCTTATCTACCTTCTCTGCCCACAAGAAACTGTCCTATGGACCAGAAAATATACGATTGTTCCTGAAATCCCAAGGAAGAAAGCAAAACAAGAGTCCCAGTCCCTTATTCTCCACCACCTGCGCAGTGCTTTGCATACAGGTGGGCATCACCCAGATGTTTTCTTTTGCTTGGTGGGAAAAGGTTGCGTTCGTTGCAAATGTCCTTTCTGGGGTGATAAAGGGGGAAAGTGACTTCATTCCTGTGTCTCCCATGCTCGGTGGAGATTTACATATCAGAAGTACCTGTGACAACGTTCTTTGATCCCATCTGGGTCAACGAATCCATGAAACCAAGCCCATGTCACTGCAACGCTTACACAATGTTGCTATGAGACCAAGCTTAACGAAGCAGCTACGCTAAAAGGCTTAAAAGCAGATTCTTGCAAAAGCAGATCGAATCTTTTTTTAATGAAATGTATCACTACAAAGAAGATAAAATATTGCAAATATTTCCAGCTAACTGCTGCCTTCTGAAGTAAAAGGTCCCCTGCAAGAAAGTCCTGCTGAGTTGCCTGCCAATGCATGACTAATTTACACTAGGTTGTAGAGGACAAGTGAGTTTCCGTATCAGAAACGGTGCAAACACAAGGCAAAGAGACAAGCAGAATTAAATATGCAGTCGCTGACATAATTTCTATGTTTTTGATACTGTAGTCAGACCATACCTGTTGTGGTAACGCTTTTTTTCTTGCTCGCTCAATTGCTCACTCTCTGTTTCGTGTCTCACTGAAATAACTACCAAAGTAGTTTCTCAAAGCCTGTCATCAGTCTGCGCTCCCAAGCACTGACATTTCAACCTGAGTATGTTCAATTCATTGACCTGATTTCTTTTCAGAGCTGTACTTTCTTCATATGACTGGTTTTAAAAGAGACCCACACCACGGAATGCCCCAACCACCTCTTTCCACAGCCATCGCCTTCATGGCCTGAGTAAGAGCGAAAAGGTAGAGTATAAGAGGTGCTTATACTCACCTAACGATGCAATTGGTTGTGGAGTATGGAAATTTTAAGGCATCTGGGATCCTGGCTCCGACCTAAAACCACAAATGCTGAAATGGAAGAATGAACTTTGAAACTGCGTCGGCGCAATATGCAGCCCCTGCGTTGGCTGGATACAGGTCAAAGAAGACTTCTTTCCTCCTGTGCGGGCCAAGACACAGCGGGTGCTTCTCAGCTCATGGACTGTGATTTTCCCAATCCTAAAGACAATTTGGAGGGGTTGGCTGGTCACGTCGGTGAGACAATGCCTCCCCCATTTTACTTCTACACCGCAGTGCAGGCTGTAACCACTAACCACACCAACGACCTGAGGCAACCCAGAGGAAGACTCCTCCAAGAGATTGCTCTGGAAGGAGGAAAATCTCCCTCCAGGTCTCCTGCGCAGCAGGAATCACTGTTCCTAAGCAGCCACCGCTGAGATGCTGCTTGTGCAGGCTGGCGTAGGAAGGAGGTTGTGTCCCAATCACAGATCCTCTCTATGGCAGAGATGTGGATCAGTGAGATAATCAAGCACATATTTGAGTCATTCTGCTTTTAATGAGCTTTAAGCATATTGGGCATTTAACTCTTACCGCAGTCAACAGAAGCTAGGTACCTCGGTCCCTTTAGAGACTTGAGCATGCCCATGAATTTCCACGCGGATTAGGAGGGCACGTAAACGCACATTGGGGTGGTGTGCCAAGCAGATGACAGCAAGAGTAGCTGCTGACACAGGATCCTCTGCTATGAAGAGCTAACATGGCTCTCTGAATTCATGTTGCAGCAGATAGTTCACCTTTCACTTCCCTTCTAAGGGTGGGCAACTTCTGTTATCATTTGATCTCTAGGTCTTCATGCCTGCAGTCACTCACTGGTGGTTAGTGCTTTGATAAAATTGATTTTTCCACTGTGATTACAGAGGTAGTTAGAAAAAGAAAAAAAAAAAGAAAGCAGAGAAGTAACAGAAGGCACACCACTGATCGTTTCCTCCCAGGAGCAGCAAGTTGGCAACTGCTGTTGATTAATTCTGTGCTGCACAGAGAACGCAAGCATGTCCTCACATCCCATCCCTGAGAGATGATGGGTTTGTTCCCATAAACGTAACCCAGCCCACACGAAGACAGGCACCTGGTAACGCTGTGGGGCCAGGTATGCTGGAGAACCGTGCAGCACAGCTAAACCTACTGAAATGATACCACAGGGCAACCGGCCGAGTCGTGCAGAACAGTGATGATTAGCCCAGATACCCAGGTACAACTCTGCTGCCAGGCGGCACTGGTAGCACCAAGGGACAAATCCAGTTATGTAGGCATTCTGGCATGGACTCGAACTTAGAGCTGGAAAACCAGCAATTTGGTTATGGCTCTTGGCCTTGGCAAGGAAAATTCTCCATCTGCAGCAAGCTAAGACTTTTTAACAGTTCTCTCAGTACATCTTCCTTACCCAGTGAAAAGTTGTGCCAGATAGCCCAGGTCCCAGATGCAGTACAGCCCCCAGAGGATCTGTTTAACTTGCTCCAAGTTAGATTGGTTTTGATGCCCACATGGGCACCTTAGTCATCTCTTCGTGGTATTGTCCTTGCTCATTGCAGGGGGGTTGGACTAGATGGTCTTTACTGGTCCCTTCCAACCCAAACTATTCTATGGTTCTACGGTTCTATGATGGAGTTGTGCAGAACAGACATGTTCTTTACTGGAGGAAAAAACATGGGTGTCTCTGAGGACACGCTTGAGAAAGTCAGCATCTGATGGCTGTCCATGCTCCCTCCTCCCCGGGTTGTTTTGATTGCCTCCACCGCTGAGATCTGGGAAACTGTGATAATATTAACCATTTCCTGCTCCTTCCTCCCAATTTGTCGACCAGGGTTGGCAGATATCTAGATTTACCCTGGTCCATCAGTGATCCACAGCAGGCTGTCACTGCCCTGGAGCATTAGTGCCTGTCCCAGCAATCACCACCTAGACGCTAGCGGTGATGCCCTCACCAGATCTGCGGCTGCTCCCCATGGCTGCTCCCTGTGGCCTCATGCAAAGCAGCCTTGGCTTTGTCTGCTTCCTCCTGTGAAGGGCGACGGGGAGGAACCGATCTTAACGTGCCCCAGCATAGTCCCTCCCTTCCGAAAGGACCATCTGGCAGATACGTTTCTTTCTCTCGCCCTCAAAGCATTCCTTCTGTCCGCATCCAGCTGACCTCACCAGTCTGTGTTTGGAGTCAGCATCACGCCTCAGCTGGGAACATTTGGGCCAGCAGTCTTGTTCTTTCATTACTTCACTGGCACAGTAGCCCTTTTCTTTTTTCAAAGCTCTGTTTCTCCCAAAATACCTCTGACCATTGCTAGCTGAAATGCTGGAACGCCACCTGCCCCAGCCAGCCCTTTCCCTCTACTTGCTAGCAGTTGTCCAGGCAGAGATGCTGCTCCTCTACACCTTTTGTCTGTTCGTCTCAAGCATATCTGCTCCCTGTTCAGTCCCAAGTGCCAGGACTAAGTGTCCTAACTCTCAAGGCACACACCACAAGAATCATTTAGCAGACTGACTGTCAATATCAAACATACAAAACCCGAATCCAAAACTGTAATCGGTTTCTCAAAGCAAAATCATTTACATGGAGTTTGAGTAGTCCATTCCTTGACTTCTCAACGTCAGTGTGAAGTGAAGGCACAGGGTCAACGTGCCCACTGCTAACCACTGCACTGCATTTAACGTCGCAGCACTGACTCTTCAGCCCCTTCTCAATCAGGGAAGGCCTCAGTCTAGCGAGGTGTTTAGACCTCTGCCTACTTCTAAATGTGCAAAGAGTCCCAAGGGCGGTGTTCGGTCAGGTTTCAAGAGGCAGTTAAACCAAAGCATCAGCTGCCACAGGCAGCGGTCCCCTGCCTTCTCCTGGGCTCTGGCACCTGCCTTTCTCTCCGGGTGGCTGGCTTAGCTTGCCAAAACAACAGCTTGCCTTCCCGGACCCAGCAACCAGGCCAGGATAATCTCACGACAAGAGATGTGGAATTCCAGCGAGCTCACACTCTCCTGCTAATTCATGCTAAGCAAAGTTATTCCAACATGAAAATATGGCTAAAAACATAGAATATATTTAAAGAATGCTCTTGATTAAACCTATTCTACAACAGTCCATGGTCGTGACTCTACTTCTTGCCCTGCTTCCTCCACGCAGGATCCTGAACTCGACCATTTCATGGTCACTGCAGCCGAGTCTACCTCCAACCTTCACATCCTCCACCAGTCCCTCCTTGTTTGTTAACATGAGGTCCAGCAGCGCGCCTTTCCTTGTTGGTTCCTCCACCACTTGCATCAGAAAGTTATCATCGATGCTCTGTAGGAACCTCCTGG
>Ga0181612_153076_pt1 | contig 11435 bp, 9 predicted proteins | sample HoacroProtozoa21_FD_119630 | JGI IMG/M metagenome (GOLD analysis project Ga0181612, IMG submission 119630) | Hoatzin crop microbial communities from Cojedes, Venezuel. Combined Assembly of Gp0051906, Gp0051904, Gp0051908
CTGTTTATCCTCTAGCGATATGAATACACCAGCATCACCCCAATCACATATCAGGATGGGTCCAGACAAAGATATAGGAGGACATTCTGAAGAGCCTTGTGAGTGTTAAACAAGAGTATGCAATAGATGGAATTCTGTTCACACATGTACTGACAGTATTTCCTTCTGTGCAGGAGTTAAAAAATATATTTGTTATTTTTATTTTATTCCCACTCCCAAATACACAAATTCTCTGCTGTCCAGATAAATGTATTTGTATTTTTTTTGTTTGTATTTATTTGTATTTACCCATATTTTAACTTCTGTACTATGAGTGAAAGAGCAACTCAGTATTCATGGCCTATTTAGTACTTGGCTTCTGTGACGAGAAAGGCAGCAGTGAGACCCTTCTGTAACAGCAGTGGGGGATTACATTTCATAATAAATTAATGGGGGAGCTTGTCTGGTGTGTAGATGCTTCCACATTTCCCAGCTGCCAACATGCATAGTATCACAGGCAATAAAAAAAAAAAGACTGAAGACTTCTAAATTTTTCCTTCCTCCGCTCCCAGTGAATTTATGCCTGTAAAATCAAAGGATCACCCCTTCTGCCTTCCACCTCCATTTTTCTCTTCTTCATCATCTTCACAGATTCTGGTGTGGCACAAAAGCTGTTCACTATGTCGGGATGAAACATAGGAAGCCTATTTTTCCTAGTGCTGACAAAATGAACCACTGTCCATCTAAATAGTGCTGTGCAGTAGGCATGGGTTTGTTGGTGTCCCGAATACTCTAAGATGCTTAGCAACTGGCCCTGAACTCCCCGGTCCTCCAGTCCCCTCACATGCCCACACCCACACTGGGATCCACACTTCACACTGGATCTCCCAGAAACCAGCCTTAGACACGCAGTCTGCTCGCTGGCTGGCCCTGGATGCTCGCTCTCTCAGTCGCTGGTACTGGGCTGTGCAAGCCTCTGCAGCCTGCAGCCCCACTCCGTTTGTTCCTACACAGTGTAAGTATTGGATGAGCTTTCTACAGTTCTCACAACATATAAGCTCTTCCCGTAAGGATTTTCAGTGAATGTTCTTTAATGCAAGTTCCTTATGATGGTACTCATCACTGGAAGTTATGTTGTAGGATGTTATTGCTACAAAAGACCAAAATAAAAAACAACAACTCATGCTTCTTGAACAGGAAAGAAGCTAAAACTTTATTCCTAATTCAAGGAGCTGGGTCCTTAGCCTCTGAGCATTGAGAAGGTGTAGCTCTGAGATATGATACTATATGATACAATATAATAAAATACAAGGAGATATAGAAGTACAGGGAAAACCCAGCAGTGATTACATCAACATGGAAAGAACAGGATGGGGACAGAGAACCACCAAGAGATAATATTCAGCAGTTCTTAGACAAAAGCACGGATCCTTTGCTATGGAAATGTAGAAAGTATAATTTGCTGTATTCCTGCTGATGTGATGAAGAGGACTCCTCATTTATTCTCTATACAGCTTGCCACCAGCCTAATTGAAAACAAAACAGAATAAAAAAATAATAAAAAAAACAAACGAGCAAAAGGAACAAATACAATAACGTAGGAAATAATAGACCATATTTATCAGCATCTCAACTGTTGTGTCTCCTGAGAGCATTAACGGAAATAACCATGTTGTATCTCCACGCTTTCTTCACTTTTTGTACAAAGGATGTGTCTTAACCTGTACAAAAGATTTACTTCCATACTGAACTAATATCTTCACGCACAACTTTCTGTGTTAGATGACTGATCCAGTGGCCTTCTATAATGGAGTGACTCCATCAGTGAACGAGGGAAGAGCTATGGACGTCATCTACCTGGACTTCTGTAAGGCCTTTGATACAGCCCCCCACAACATTCTTCCTGCTAGATTGGAAAGATATGGGCTTAATGGATGGACAGTTACGTGGGTAAGGAATTGGCTGGATGACCTTGTCCAAAGAATTACAGTCAATGGCTCAATGTGCAAGTGGAAACAAGTAATGAGTGGTTTCCCTCAAGGGTCCATACTGGGTGGGAGACAAAAACATAATTGAGATTGTGTTCATACTCACCCTCAGCTCTGCCAGGTTACTTTTCAAATATATCTCCCAGTCCTACTTTTAAAGGAGCAAATGCTGAGGCTTCCACTACTCTCACTGAGACTATCTTTCAGCCATATGAGAAACTTACTGATAAAAAGTATTTCCTGGTAGTTAGTTAACTTGTCCCATTTGTTCAGATTTATCCCATTGTTCTTTTTAAATCTTTGTAAATCTTTGTTCAGATTTATCCCACATATCTCGTCAAAAACCCTACTTTCACTGCAGGCATGAGTCTCTTTTCAATGCGTACAGAAAAGTATGGTATATCCGATATTTCTCTTCTTTACTTTCTGGAGAAGTTGACCTTAATTCTCATCTTCTTCCACATGTTTGAAGAATATTTTGAGAAAAAATTGCTCTGCTAGATAGCATTGATTAAATTTGAGTTCTGGAAAAACAATAATACAAAACTCCTCACTTGTGATTTTTCAAACTAGCCTGCACAAAGCCCGGCAGAGCACATTGAGAACAACCCCACAGCTGAGAACAGATTTGGTCTGTATGCAGCAATCCTCGTACTAGTAAGCAAGCTCAATCTTCAAGCGGCACAGTAACGTACCTTGGCTGTCCACACCAGACCGCTCACCAAAACTGCATAGAGCAAGGCTTTGCCACAGAGAATGAGGTACGTGAGCTTCAGAGAATTTCCATACCACAGGTAGGACTCTGCAAATCAAACATCATTTGTGCATGTAATTATCATCAGTACAAGAGACTAGATCGAAAATAGCTTTAATCAAACAAGAACACTTAAAATCTTTAGCTCAGCGGCACAAAGGAAAGAGAACCAAATTAAGGGCTCTGCTGACAGGAGATAGCAGGGAATGGGAAAAAGCACCTTGTTTCAGAGAAGCAAAAGAGCAAGTGGGTCTAGGAAAGAAAGAGATTGGCTTTATGCTAAGAAAGCATGTCCTCATTTGGAATGTTTAACCGTTGTGTTGCCACACCTGCTGAAAAACTGTTCATGTGAATCCCTTCTTAGGAACTCAAATTAAGCTGGATCACAAAATATGATTTCTTTTGACTTCTTATTGACAGTGGCCTTGTGAGTGCTGCTGGTATTTCAGGGAAGTTTTACATAGCCTGGAATAACATGGTACCTAGAACTTTTATTCTTACAGATTTTTTGCTTTTAAGGAATTGCAGTGGTATTGAGACACTAGGCCTGATATTTGTTCAGCCTTAAGATTCCTGAAGTATTAAAGAATTTGGTGAAAAACACAAGTGTGTAAATAGGTGTACATAAAGGAAAGAAACATAATTTTTAATATGGGTATCTTCACAGTTTGGAGGGGAATGTGACTCATAATGAGAAGTATTCTGAATTCGATACTAAGAGATATTCAGAATTATGGATTCTGAGTCTTGATGTCATAATGACGTGGCTAAGTATGAATCTTTTCTTTCATGGCTTTCAAATCACAATTTTCATTTCTTTCATATTACGCTCTGTAGGAAGGTTCCATATCTCGAAAGGCAATCATAAAGAACAGCTGAAAAACCAAAATACAGCTACATATAGCATGAACATATAACCCTCTTGAAATCTTTTTTCTTTTTCTTTTTTTTTTTTTTTAATCTAGCATACGAGCCAGTTAGATGAGGAGGTAGCAGTTATTGTTGTAGCAGAACTCTCACACACCTTGTACTTAGCATCAGTAAAACTAGTGATAAAAATACATACAGATATTTGTCTGTAAGAAGACACACATACCTTCTGTGAGTGCACAGCCTGAAAGACAAAAACGAACTGAAAGTCAAGTTTCTCTTCAACACGAACAGAACACAAATGTTAGCAGTTTCAGTTTACAATATACTGCCCAATTCATTTTATGGTACTATATATTTTACTATACTACGGAGATTTCTCAGTGAAAATCTGAAGAAATCTTTGAAAAACTGTAGGTGTATAATGACAACATAGATAAAGAGTCCCAGGAATATGAAGAGATATATGCAAATACTGACATATTTCCATATGTACTTGTGCTATAACAACAGCCTTTATAAAAGCTGTAGATAGATATGTTTCACATCATAACCCACAGCCTTTTGATTTGTGATTTCTATTTTGTACAGCGTGGTGATACACATTTTTTACTTACCAGCATCACCGTAGATTAATTTGTGTATTGATTCTGCTGTTCCATTCTTAAAAAAATTGGCAACACACTCAAAACGGTTCACAGGGTTGAACCATTCCTGGGCTGAGATCCTCAGTCGACTGGTCAATGAGTAGGTACTCCCGTTTTGTGTGGAAGACTCATCTGTCCCCACCCCTTCTGTCCTCTTAGCACCATTCACCTTCCAGACCAGACCCAGGTGGTCAGGGTAGAAACCAGAGGCCAGGCATACCAGTGTGGCCTTGCTCTTCTGTTGGATCTCTTGCTTTGATGGGGAAAAGATGGCGACAGCTGGAGGTATGATTTCATCGTTCTTCCCTGAAATGGAAAGTAACATGGCCCGGAGCCTCCGTCACTGTCTTGAATCAGAAACTCCTTGAGATTGTACTGTATTTATTTGTGCTGTGTGACCGCTGATATAGCTGGCCTTTTAACAACTGTCTATTAGACAATACCTATTAGATAGGTAGACACCAGGAAATTGAAAGCATTTGTCTTCACTTAGTACACAAAATGTAAGCTGCCTGGCTACAGAAATGCATGAATGTTTGATTTTCTAGTATTGTCTTTGTCAGAAGACTAGGAAAGCTGAAAAGAAGCTGAGCAAACAAGTAAGCAGAAGAACACCAAGTAGTGCTTTAAGGCCTGTATTTGTGATATTGTGCTCATAGACAAGAGTCTGTGTCATAACACACAAGCATCTTCAACTGACTGTGTTACATTCCTGGAGAAGTAGTGAAGACATGATGGTTATTGCAGCGTTCAGAATTGCACTGCCTTGTGATACCCTGCTTGGACCCCCCATCTAAGAGGCTATTTGACAGCAAGCAGCTAATCTTTCTCGCTGTCTGAAGTGAAGAACACTTCAGGTGTCACCTCAATCTGCCTGGGACAAGTTTTGCTTTAGGTCTTAACTTGCCATCCTTTTTTAAGACTATGAAATATCTCTTTATGTTATTTATTATTCAGGTTGACTTAGATGTGAGAAGCCCTCATTCTAGGACATCTTCCCCAAATGATGCAAGATTCTATACACTCACAGAAGATGTCATTTGTCCTAAAGTGTTTAATACCTACGTACCAGACTAAAGACAATTGTCTTCTACAGTCAAAAGGATGTACAAGGCAACAATGAGATGTTACTCAGAAGTTAGGCAGTGACCCTAAAAGCCACCATTTTTTTTTCCATATACTTTATTAGAGTCCGTTTTTGACTCATCTAGCATGATAAACCCACCAGGTCTGCAGAGTGCACATGGAAACAGAAATGCAGAGAGAACTGTGGAGCCGAAGAGAAAATTTTTACTTTTTTCAGTGTGAAGGCGCTATAAATTATAGCTGCGCTTCCTGATCACTCCCTCCTCTCTAGAGTGGAGAGATTTAGCAGAATTAGGAGAGACTTTTATCTTGCATAGATCTTGACCCCTAATCCCTAATTTTTGCTTTCAACTGTTAGCCTTAATCAGGGTTGTCAGTGCTTACTGTACAAAGATCCATGGAGTGCTTCTGTGAAAACGTGTGAGCTTGTACAGATTTCAGAAGAGAGTAACTACATAGCAATGGAGATCACTCCCAAGAAGGTTTGGCACTGCTCTTCTTTGCATCTTGTGGACATGAGGAGAGGCTGATCACTTTTACTGCTCCCTTCTAGTACTTGGCATTATGAATTTTTTTTCCTATCCTAAAAGTATCTCTGACATAAGTTCATTGGCTCATAGTCTAAATGGCTAATGAGTGAAGATGTGGAAACAGAAGGGAGGACACAAAAGAAAAATGAGAGAGATTTAACAGATTAAACCAAAAAAAAAAAAAAAGACAAAGAGGAAGGCAGGTGAAAAAGGCAGACAGAAAAAATGATCAAACTACTGGAAAGACAAAGAAAGCCAGGGAATGAGCGTGCTTGAAATAGAATAAGGAGACTGGTACAAGCAAGAGCAGAGACAAACAGAAAAAAGTGTTATCAACAGCCCATTCTGTTCTGATCTTCCACAGTGTTCATTGCAGACGCTGGCGTAATGCTTAATCACTTCCATGCATAAACTCATGCATTCTCTGTCACACGTTCTTCACCCGCTTAAGACAAAAAGTACCAGAGTTCTTCCATTCCCATCATGGCAAAGCCAGTTTCATGATTTCTTGTTACCTTTCACTCCTACTCCCATTTTAAAATCGCCTGTGTATATGCTACATAGCATTAACGCAAGGGAAATTTTCAAGTGTCCTCCACATTGAGCACTTGGGTTAATCCCAGCTCCTTACCTATAACTCTGAGCACGGTGCCAACTCCAAAGGTAGGAAAGCACAGCTGTACGTGATCAGACTATAACCCTCTGTGTTATTAAGCTCTTCTTGCCAGTCACTTAGTTCCTTAAAGCGGTGCTGTTAAAGGAGCAGGCACCTGTGTGCTATCAGGTGTGGCGGTAGGCAGGCGGAAAAGGTCATTTTGCCCTGTGATTCTGAAATGCCTTGATAGAGGTGATGTTAAATCCTTTCCTGGGAGGGGAGAAGGCAGAGAAAGCAAATGGGGGAAAAGAGAAAGAATAGTGGAGAAAAGTGCACTGAAAGAAAAAGAATATAGACCTTTTTAAGAATTAGAAGTCATGAAAAGGACAGTTAGAGGAAGCCAGTGTCCCAAGGCAACTTTGGGCAGCCTGTCCCCCATCTATGGAGAGCGGAGCAAGACTACTCTTTCCCTGCCTGATTCAGCCGACACAAGAATGCAGACTCCACCTCTAAAATTCTTTTTTTGGTTGTTACGTAGATGAGCTACAAAAACTTGCAGTCCGAAGAAGGATCTTTCATTCCCAACCTCTATAACGTTTTGTTGGAGAATCGGAAGAAACAGAACTATTTCTTTGTTGCTCCCTGCATGTGGTTCCCAGTGAGTGAAGACAGAGCCAACAGACACAAGGGTCACAGAATTCATGCCTGCAAATCCTATGCTTCCATATTAGCACATCTCATTTTAATAAGCAAGCAATAAAGCATTAAATCTGTCCTCATGGCTGTATGAAAAATGGTCATTACTCTGCTGTTAACTGAGAATGCTCTTGTCCCCTAAACCCGTATCACATATATCATGGAGATCAGACTTCTGTCTTACCTAGGACTGTGAGTTTTGTCCCACTGCCAAAGTACAGTCTTTCATTATTCACATTGTTTTGCAGCTGCAGGAAAAGCTCTCCTCTACTCTCAGTCCTCTGAGCAAAACCTGTGCACTAACCCTCCCCTCATGTGGTACTAGCAAAAGAAAAAACACAAAATACATTAATTTGTGGTCCCCTAAAAAAAAAGAAAGGTCTGTAAGGGAACACCACCACATCTGTGTGTCTAACCAGGTGAGATCAACCTCAGAAACACCTCTTCCAGAGCCCTTTTTCTTCATGCTTATGCGAATTGGTTGTTGCAGCTTTCACCATTTCTTTAGAGGACATTTATCTGTTTATCTAGATATACTGTTAGAAAACGCTTCCCATACTCAGAGTGAGCAATTTTCTTCGCTTATTTTCAACTGAAGAGCCTCATTTCCTTAAGTTCCTCATTTTCTTTCAACATCCTGGATATTCTTCTCTTGTGAAATAAATGGTTTGTTTTTACTTACAAAATAACTGGTAATATATAACACAGGATTCTGTTCCACTATCCCTATTGTAGCAGTTCCTAAGCTTCCCTCTCTTTCTCCTTCACTGGAAGGAAATCTCTGCTTTTATTCTCTCTGTTCTCTTAGAAATGAAGGCTAAAGTTAGCTGCATAATTGACTATGGTCAATGAGGGATCAGTGTATTGATTTTCATCAGCTCAGGCACCTTATAATCATACTGGATTTCAAAACATGTACTGATCACTGAATTTTTCCTATGGAGATTGAGTTATATCACTTGTAATAATTTTACTTTGCAGTGGAACCGTGTGGTACAAAACCCTGAGGCAGCAATTCTTCTGACTCCAGGAGCTATACAAAGAGAAGAAGAGATCACCATCACGGACATAAGCCGACAACGTGCGCTCGCAGCCCAGAAAGCCAGCGGTGTCCTGGGCTGCATCAAAAGCAGCCTGGCTGGCAGGTCAATGGGGAGGTGATTCTGCCCCTCTGCTCTGCTCTGGTGGACCCCGCCTGGAGCACTGCGTCCAGTTATGGAGCCCTCAGTACGGGAAAGACGTGGACCTGTGGGATTGGGTCCAGAGGAGGGCCCGAAAATGATCAGAGGGCTGGAGCACCTCTCCTAATGAAGAAGAATGAGTGCTGTTCAGCCTGGAGAAAAGAAGGCTCTGGGGACTCCTTGTTGCAGCCTTTCAGTACTTAAAGGGGGCCTACAAGAAAGATGGAGAGGGACTTTTTACAAGGGCATGGAGTGATGGGACAAGGGGTAATGGCTTCAAGTTAAAAGAGGGTAGATTGAGATTAGTTATAAGAAAGAAATTCTTCCCTGTGAGGGTGGTGAGGCCCTGGCCCTGGTTGCCCAGAGAAGCTGTGGCTGCCCCCTCCCTACCAGTGCTCAAGGCCAGGTTGGATGGTGCTTTGAGCAACCTGGTCTGGTAGAAGATGTCCCTGCCCATGGCAGGGGGGTTGAGACTAGAAGATCTACAAGGTCCCTTCTAACACAATCTATTCTGTGTTTTTGTGATTTCTAGTACTTGGTGAAATCCACCCCAAACAATACTGCGTTGCTTTTTATTGTGCTTAATTCAGCCATGGAGCTTAAAAAAAGTCATTTTTTCCTGGGATCAGTCCTGACAGTACATTTGCAAAACCATCTGGGGAGAATTCAAAGCGGGTGGGAATTCCTCCTGTTGAAGAGGACTCTGCAGGCGTACACCACCATCATGGTTAGGATGGTCAGCATCAGGAGATCCAGTCACAAGGCACAACGGTTCAGTGAGAGCAGAAACCTATTGCCTGTCTGAAATAATGTATAGGTCATAACTGTTAAAATTCTGAAAGAAACTATGGGGGTGTGTGGACACAGAGGAGGTGGCATGCAGTAACCTCTACCAAGGAAAAACCTCCTCCTTGGGTAGACTAGGAAGATCACAATCCAAACCAAGGTGATCTGGGGTGGCCTTTTTTTTATTATTGAATGTGTTTGCATAGTGTCATTAACATATTATCTGTCATTCATGAATATACATCAGCAAGTTACTAGATTCACTGCACCACTAGCTTGGCACAGACAAGCAGCATATGCAGGGAACGGAAAAGAGCTTGAAATAGAGGGAAGCACAGACTTCCCATGGGGGCAGATCACCTCAGCTGAGAGACAGAAGGGGGATCCATCCTTTTTGTCTGCACCTCCCAGGGGCAGCTGAGAGAGGTTCACCCGGGGAGGAGAAGACTCAGTTGTCATGGGGACTCTGGTATAGTACAGGGCAGGTACTTTGGTTCACAATGCACTAAAATACAGGAAAGGACCATTTCCATGTCCAAGGGGCTCTAGCTTTTTAGTTCCCTGTTTTCTCGCAGGCACCAATTCCCAGGTAGACTTAAGGGGCTGTAGCTTCATCTCTATCACGTGTTCCAAGTCTATGCAGCATCCTCAGGCAGGGCCTGGTTAAATCAGTCCCCTGTAGTCTTTGTATGTAAAACATCAGTTCTGTCAGAGATTTCCTGGTTTTACCAACCCCAGCTGGCTGAAGAAGGCAAATCATGGTTATTATTCATCATATTATAGTAATATTTACATGTGTCAAGCAGAATTGCCATTCCATCTTTCTGGGAGGTGTGCAAACATGACTGCTCTCCCTGCTCTCCAGCAGCTCGTAATCCGAATGCACGAAAACTGTAATTTGGTCTGCAGAAGGACTGCAATGGAAGATGTGGCAGGAATTGCTCTTCCATTTGACATAAACCAGTGTTTTAACTGCAAAATCATCTATCTTTTCTGTGCCTCTTCCAGTCTCCTAGGATCTGGCATGATTACTCAGTCAGCATGGCTGATTTATCACGTTGAAGCTCTCGTAAGGATAATGACTACTGTGTTTAAAGCCAACTGAATGACCACAGAAAACCTCTGCTAAATGTCCCATCAACGTTTTTCCATCCTGGTTAAGTATGGTAAACATCTTGTCTGTAATTACAAAGGGAATTATGAATATTAACAACTGGGATGAATATCTAAAATAGCTGCCTGTTGTTTGAAACTACTACGCATTTCAGTGCTACTGGAGCTTTGACTTTACGGGAGCAGGATTTCCTATTCCTTCAAGTCACTCTGTTACTGTTCACGAGATCTCCACAGGGCAGAAACCTTATCGCAAGAATCTGTTAATTTGGCCAATCTCAGCAGCATCTCTCCAGGGATGGTGGTCCCCTCATGTCAGAGCGGTGGATCTCTCCATCAAGAGATATGGGGTGTTTGCTGCAATGGCAAGTGGTCGTACCAGCCCTGCAGCGTGTGCAGATACATCCCAGTTTCCGAAGCATCTCTGAATTGGTGAGATTTGAGTCTGCTACTCCAGAGTATGAGGAGCTCAGGCAGAGCTGTGGGTTGCAGCTAATACAGCTCCTTTCGGCAAAGTGCCTGCAGCCTCAAAATTTGCAGGGAAGTCTTCTGAAAGTGCATGCAGCCTAATTGGTTCAAAAGCCAGCTTGGAAGTCATGTTCCTGTCCCAGGAGAGATCTTCCAGATTTAGAAAAAAAAACAAAACAAAAAACAACCCTGCCTTGCTTTTGGAGAACTACCAAAACCTCAAATCTCTTCCTGGACTGACTTCTTACAACAGTGTGGGCTGAGTTATGCAAAACATTTCCTTCCAGCTATCGCAGAAGGAGGCAGGCTAGAGCTGGAAATGCCTTTCCCAATATCACCCAGCAAATTTGTAGCGTCTGACTTCTGCCAGTACCAAGAATACTGGAGGTCATGGATTCTAGTTTCATGTTCAGGAGGTCACATTTCTTCTCTGGATGAGGGAAAGTGGGCTACATGCAGGCAAGCTTTTAGCCTGCTATCAGTTGCCCCCTGGAAGATGTGGGATTTGATTCGTAAAAACAGTTGGGCAACACTTATTTACAAGCAAATGATTCTCAGTGAGGGACTGCACTGACCTTATAAACTGTGCTAGTGAACTTGTGGGCTCCTTCCCTCCCTCGGTGGAATTAGCTCCATGCAATGCTTTGCAGTCTGTTTCTTGTGGTCTGCAGTTATACATATTTTTCACAGAATCACAGAATAGTAGGGGTTGGAAGGGACCTCTGTGGGTCATCTAGTCCAA